>Ga0114932_10003621_pt1 | contig 14977 bp, 12 predicted proteins | sample 2SBtaG_2_FD_87286 | JGI IMG/M metagenome (GOLD analysis project Ga0114932, IMG submission 87286) | Deep subsurface microbial communities from Kolumbo volcano to uncover new lineages of life (NeLLi) - 2SBTROV12_ACTIVE470 metaG | ecosystem: Environmental > Aquatic > Marine > Volcanic ...
TGCATGCCTTGCTACTCAAAGAGCTGCGCGCACGCCTTTGAGTGCCTGGACATTCCCGTGCAGTCGGTGCTCGACGCCATCGAGGTGGCTCTTGGGTGAGGGGACCCTGCTCATCCGCCGCTCGTCCCTTGGCGACGTGGTGCTTCTGGGTGCAGTCACGTCGAAGGTTCCAGGCCCCGTTCGGGTTCTGACGGCACCGGAATATGCCGATGTGGCGCGGCGGCTGAATGGCGTCGACGAAGTGGTGACTTGGCCCAAAGATGCCAAGCCCGAACAAATGGTGCAGCGCATGCCTGCGGGCAATGTCATCGACCTTCAGGCCAGCGTCGCGTCGGTGCTGCTCTGCATCCTCGCGGGCCGCCCCAGCAAGCGAATCAAGAAGTTCAGCCTCACCCGGCGACTCAAGGTGTGGCTGAAGCGTCGGGACACAAAGAACCGCCCGACGGTCACGCAGCTGTACGCAGACGCCTGCGGGGTAGAGCCCGCGACGGCCCCGTGGATCCGGACCGAACCCCGGGAGGCTGACACGTTGGCGCTTGTGCCGGGGGCTCGCTGGCAGACCAAGCAGTGGCACCCCGATGCATTCGCGACGGTGGGCAGAGCCTGGGAGGGCCGAGTCGTGGTGCTCGGAGGGCCGGGGGAACAGGGCCTCTGTGACCGCGTGGCCCTCGCGATTCCCGGTGCCCTGGCGATTGCCGAGACCGGCTTCGAACGCACCATTGAGGAGCTCTCGCGATCCGCTGTGGTGGTCGCGGGAGACACCGGCTTGATGCACTTGGCCGGGGCGTGCGGTGCGCGCGTCGTCGCCATCTTTGGGCCGACTCATCCCCAGGACGGATTTTGGGTCCACCGCGGAGAGGTTGTGCGTCGCGACGTGGACTGCTCGCCGTGTTCGCTGACAGGTGACCGCTCGTGCCCCGAAGGGCACCACGCGTGCATGGACTTGAACGTGGCCGACGTCATTGCGGCGATGCGTCGTCCATGAGGTGGGTGTTGGCCACCGATGACTTCCCGCCAGTGTCCGGGGGCATAGCCACGTGGACGGAGGCAGTCGCGGGCGAGCTCCATCGCCGGGGGCAGCCGGTGCTTGTCTTGGCCCGCAGTCGAGCTGGACTGGGCAAGAACCATCCCTACGACGTCCGCGGGGTGCTGGGCCCGTCCTTTGGCGCATGGGGACCTCGCTGGATGGGCATGTCGCTGTGGAAGCATCTGACTGAGAAGGACAGGCTGCTCTGCACAACCTGGCCCATGGCGCTGCACGCCTGGGAGCGCACTGCGCGCCTGGACATTGGGCTGGACGTCACCTTCCATGGCTCCGACCTGACCATGCCGGCCCGAGACACCCGTGGCTTTCAGAACGTGGTGGAGGGAGCGAATCGCTGGGCCATCAGTGACTATTTGCGCGGGCTGCTCGACGCGCGGGCCATGCCGGCGACCACCCTGCCGGCACCCATTGATCCTGCGCCGGCCAGGCAGCGGCCCACCGAGTGCGGGCATTGGGGGTTGGTGGCGCGCGCTGCCCCGCTAAAGGGAATCGAGCGCTTCATTCGGTTGGTGGCTCAGGCGGGCGTAAGGGCGACGATTGTCGGAGACGGGCCCGTTCTGCATGCATCCCAGAAGCTCGCGCGGGAACTGGGAGCGGACGTGAGCTTCACGGGAGCATTGCCGCGCCATTCGGTGCTCGATGCGATGCGCACGATGGACCTGTGTTGCTTGCTTCCGACCACGGATCGATTGGGCACGGGGGCCGAAGGACTGGGCTTCACTCTGCTCGAAGCGGCCTCGGTCGGCGTGCCCGTCGTCGGGTGTCGCACCGGTGGCGTGCCCGAAGCGGTGGGCCCGGGCCTTTTGCTCGAAGACCCGGACGACGTCGACGCGTCGGTCCAGGCCATTGTGGATTGGTGGACACCCAGTCATGGCGCCACGGCCCGTGATTGGCTCGCCGAGCACCACGGCGTCGCCAAGACCGTGGACGTCCTGACCGCCTAGAGCTTGGGCGTGAAGTTCAGAGCTCTGACCAAGAAGGCCGCTTCGTCTGCCCGTTGATCGATCAACATCTTGATGGGGGTTCCCGCACCGTGTCCCGCGCGGGTCTCGATGCGGATGAGCACAGGGGAGGGGCCCCGCTGGGCTCGCTGCATGGCGGCGGCGAACTTGAAGCTGTGGGCGGGAACAACGCGGTCGTCGTGGTCACCCGTCGTCACCAAGATGTGCGGGTACTCCTGCTCCTTGGCGTTGTGGACTGGTGAGTAGGCGTGCAGGTACTCGAACATCGCCTTGTCATCTGCACTGGTGCCATAGTCGCTGGCCCAGAAATGGCCGATGGTCCAGGTGTGGTAGCGCAGCATGTCCATGACCCCGACTCCGGGAATGGCCGCGCCAAACAGCTCTGGGCGCTGCTGCACAGTGGCTCCAATCAGCAAACCGCCGTTGCTGCGACCGGTGATCGCCAGCCGGTCTGGGCGGGTGTACTTGTTGGCGATGAGGTACTCGGCGGCAGCGATGAAGTCGTCGAAGACGTTCTGCTTGTTCTGTTTGATGCCGCCCTGGTGCCACTCCTCGCCGTACTCGTTGCCCCCACGCAGATTGGCCACCGCGTAGATTCCGCCGGCTTCCATCCAGACAATATTCTCGACCTTGAAGCCCGGTGACAGGCTGATGTTGAAGCCGCCGTAGCCGTACAAGATGGTGGGGGTGTCACCGGTGGGTTCGAGGCCCTTTTTGTGGGTGATGAACATCGGGACGGCGGTGCCATCCTTGCTCTTGTAGAACACCTGTTTGGTCTCGAACTCTGCGGGGTCGAAGTCGACGTCGGGCTGGCGATGGACCTGCGCCGCGCCGGTCGCAAAGTCGTATCGATAGAGCGTGGTGGGGGTGGTGTAGCTGGTGAAGGCAAAGAAGGTCTCGGTGGAGTCGAGCTTGCCGCCAAAACCACTGGCGCTGCCGATGCCCGGCAACTTGATCTGGCCCGCAGGGCTGCCGTCCTGGTCGAACAGGCGAACGACGCTCTTGGCGTCTTCGAGGTAGGAGCCGATGATCTTGCCGCCCACCATGCTCGCGGTTTCGAGCACGTGGTCGCTCTGCGGCACGACTTCGACCCAGTGTTCTTTGCCGGGGTTGGTCACGTCGATCTGCACGATTCGGCTCTTTGGAGCATCGACGTCAGTCTTGTACCAGTGCTTGTTGCCCACGTTTCCGAGGAAGGTGAAGGACCCTGTCCAGTCGGGAACCACGGCGCGGAACTCTGCGTCGGGCGAAGTCAGGTCCTTGATGTGCACCAGGTTGATCTCGGCCGTGCTGCGCCACGATGTGACCACCAAGGTCTTGCCATCGTCAGTGACTCGGCTGCCGAAGTCCCAGGTTGGTTCGTCAGGGCGCTCGTACGCGACTGTGTCGTCGGATTGAGGCGTGCCAAGTCGGTGGTAGTACACCTTGTAGTTGTCGTTGTGGGCCTCGAGCTTGTCGTCGCCGCCGTCGGGGTAGCGGCCATAGAAGAAGCCCGCTCCGTCGTGGGTCCAGCTCGCACCGCTGAACTTGACCCACTCGACGACATCGTTGGTGTCCTTGCCAGTGGCGATGTCTCGGACGCGCCATGTGCGCCAGTCGGACCCGCCGTCGGACAAGCCATAGGCGAGCTTTGTGCCGTCCTCGCTGACCGCGTAGCCCGCCAACGAGATGGTGCCGTCCTCGGACAAGGTGTTCGGGTCGAGCAGGACGGTCTTGTCACCGGTTGGGCTGTCGGCGACGTACAAGATGGCTTGGTCTTGCAGGCCGTCGTTGTGGGTGAAGAAGTACCGGCCAGCCTTCTCGTGTGGCAGCCCGAAGCGCTCGTAGTTCCACAGCTTCTCGAGTCTGTCTCGCCAGGTCTTGCGGGCGTCGATGGCGCCGATCCAGCCTTGAGTCAGGGTGTTCTGGGCCTCGATCCAGGTGCGGCTCTCGGGCGCGTCGGGGTCTTCGAGCCAGCGGTAGGGGTCGGCGACTGGAGTGCCGAAGTAGTCGTCGCTCACGGTGTCGTCACGCCGGGCATCCGGGTAGTTCAAGGCGGTTTCCTCTGAGGCGGCTGGGATGGGGGAGGGTTCGGTTGGCGCCGGTTGCTCGCCGCAGCCGACGAGGGCAAAGAACAGGGCGACAGCGGGGGTCATGCGCATCGGGTCACACTCCACGGGGGCGGACCTGTAATGTGGCAGGCGCATGGCTGCTGATCGTTGGTTCTGGCTGTACCGGGCAACCGCGCCCTCTGCGCGGGCGCAGTCGATCCAGGTCATCAATGCGGCCCATGCCATGGCGAACCTAGGACGCGACGTGACGCTGGCCGTCGATCCGGCGACCGGCGGGGTGACCGCTGAAGCTGTGCTGCGCTTCTATGGGCTAGATCCCTTGCCCACACTCCACTTGCACGTCTTGCCTCGGTCTCGGACAGCGGGGTCGATCGCCTATCGAGCCTTGTTCTCGGCCTGGGTGGCGCAAGGGGGAGGGATTGCGCTGGCGCGCTCCAAGAAGCACGCTCGCGAGGCCCACGCTCGCCTTGGACGGTACTTCACGCTGGTTGTCGAAGCCCATGAGGTGGATTCACTGCAGCTGGCGGCGAGCGGTCGCGATGGTGGCCCGATGCGGCAGCTCGAGAGCGAGGTGCTGAAGGCGGCGTCAGCGGTGGTCTGCAATGCGCCCGGGACGCTTGCATTGTTGCGCGATGTACATCCGGTCCTGCCGCCGGCCCTCGTGGCACACAACGGCACGCGGTGTACTCCCTTTCCGGCACCCCATGTCGATGCCCATGGGGTTGGCTACGTGGGCTCCGTCCGCGCCTACAAGGATTTGGAGACGTTGGCTCGCGCCGCACCCCAAATCTCCGAATCCGTGCACTTGGTCGGAGCTGAGCCGACCGATCCGTTCGCCCATGCTCTGGCCAAGATGGCTGAGGGCGCGTTGATCCTGGAGCCGCCGCTTGCATACCGCCATGTGCCCGAGCGAATGTCCCGCTTCCGAGTGCTGGTGGTGCCTGCCGCCAAGGGCTTGTTTGGAGAGCAGCTGACGAGTCCCCTGAAGCTGTGGGATGCGCTCGCGAGTGGGGTCGTTGTCGTTGCTGCCGACACCCCCGCCATGCGAGCCGCGGCCGGTGCGGCCTTCATTCCGTACCAGCCTGCAGACGCGGGCGATCTTGTCGCCGCCGTCGAAATGGCCCTTGGCAACGAACAACGTCGGGAGTCGGCCCTCGAAGCTGCTACCGTGCGGACCTGGGCCGACCGTGCCCGTGAGCTGCTCGCTTTCGTGGAGAGTGTGCGCTGAGTGTGCTGTACGTCCTGCGCTACTACCCAACCCTCTCCGAGACCTTCGTCTACCGCGAGATGGCCGAGATTGTGGCGCGCGGGGTGACCGTTCACGCCATGGCAATTGGCTCGCGCCCAGACGGTCGTTTGCAAGATGAGCTTCCGCCTGTCGACGTCCGCTACCCGCCACAGGGCTTTCGCGGCGGTGCCGTTTTGTTTGGACTGGCCCGCGCACTTGGTAGCCGCGATGGACGCTGGGCGTGGCGCTGGGCCAATGGAAATATGCGCACCAAGGACGCGGCGAGGGCATGCTGGTTGGCGATCTACGCCTCGGAAATCGGCGCGTCCCGACTGCACGCACACTTTGCCGGTGAGGCGGCGGAATGGGCTCGTGTCGCCGGCGCCATCTTGGGCATTCCCTACACCGTCACAGTGCACGCTGTGGACCTGTTTCGCCCCAGACCGACGTTGTCAGTGGTGCTGCGCGATGCTGACCGGGTGATCGTCATAGCTGAGCACCATCGGCACATCATCGCCGATCGGTACCGCGTGGAAAGCCAGGTTGTTCGGTGTGGCGTCGACCCCTCCCGCTATGCTGCCGCGAACCCCGGAACGGAGGGACCGCTGCGGGTGGTCTCGGTGGCGCGCAACGTGCCGAAAAAAGGGCTGCCCTTGTTGGCCCGAGCCGTCGACTCGGCATCGGTGCCGATGTCTCTGCGCTTGGTGTCCGATGCCCCCGCGTTGCGATCTGACCGGGTCAGGCCGGGTCAGCTGCCTCCGAGCATGGTTGGAAGCGCGCTCGAACAGGCACATCTGTTCGCTCTGCCGTGCCGAATTGCCGACAACGGCGACCGTGACGGCTTGCCGGTGAGCCTGCTCGAAGCCATGGCAGCAGGCCTCCCAGTCCTGACCACCCCGATCGCCGGCATTCCAGAGGTTGTCGATGAACAGGTGGGCTGGCTCGTGCCACCGGACGACCGATCAGCATTGCAGCGGGCTCTCGAGGAGATCGCCGCCCATCCCAAGGAGCGAGCCCGGCGCGGTCGTGCCGCTCGTGAGCGCATTGTGGAGCGCGGCCTGACGGTCAAGCGGCAAGCCGATGCACTGCTCGGGCACTGGGGCATGGCATGAAAATTCCGTTGGATGCCTACCTCGAGTGCGTTCGCCGCGGCGGCGACCATCTCGCTGCAGTGACCGAGGCTGCAGAATCGCTGTACCACACGCCCTGGGACGCAGTGCGCTATGCGGGCCTGCTGGCGCGCTGCACGGTCGAAATTGCCCCGGCCGACCTAGGTCTGACGCCCAAGCTCGATGTCAGGGTGGCCAACGGCGCCAATGTGATCGAGAACATCCCGGCCGGCTCGCCCTACCCGGTCCTTCGGCACCCCGGACGTCGCAAGCGCGGCACCTATGACACGCCGGTGGACATGGCGCGCCGCGTGGTTCAGGCGTCGAGCGTCGCTGTCGAAGGCCCGTTGCGATCTGGGTTGGACCCGGCCTGCGGCACTGGCGCGTTCTTGGTCGCGATGCTCGAGGCGGGCATCAAAGATGTGCGCGGAACCGACATTGATGAGGCTGCATTGGCGGTCGCGCGGGTTGCGGCACCCAGGGCAAAGATCGAGATCGGCGACGCGCTGCGCCACGGCGACAAGGTCGATTTGGTCGTCGGAAACCCGCCCTTTGTCCCTCCCGAGCGCCAGGACAAGTACTTCCGAGCCGATCTGCGTCGGCGCTTTCCGTGGCTCAAGGGCCGCTTCGACCTCGTGGTTCCCTTCGCCGCTATGGCCGTCGAGCGCTGCCGAGCCGGTGGGGCAACGGGCATCATCATGCCGGCGGCATCGCTGGTCCAGCCCTACGGCGCGGTGTTGCGCAGGCGCTGGCTCGAGCGACACGAAGTGGTCGATCTGTCGGGGCCGTACCCCTTTCCCGGGGCGTCTGTGGACGTGATGATTGTCATCATGCGCGCAGATCGCGGACCCAAGCCGCTCCCCATCTTTATGATTCCCCCCGATGAGCTGCTGCGCCTCGACAACGTGCCGTTCAATCCGAAGTTGTGGCCGGGTGATGTCGATTTGGTCGAGAAGATTCGCTCCTCCAGCATCTCTCTCGGAGAGTTCTGCCGCGTGGACACCGGAGTGGTCGCCCACGGATCAACCGGCGGCAAGAACATGCTGATCTCCACCGAACCCGGCGAAGGCAAGGTGCCGTACGCCGACGCCCGCGACTTCTTCGAGGGCAACCTCAAGTGGCTCGACTACAAACCCAAGCTCATGCACCGGCCCAAGTCGCCCGAGATGTTCGAGAAGCCAAAGATTGTCGTTCAGCGCATCAGGGGAAAGCGACCCATCCGCGCAGCCATCGACTGGGACGGTGTCTACGTCGGCCACACATGCACCGTGGTGGTTCCCGAACAGGCGGTGATTCCCCTGGACCGCATCTTGGATCTGATTCGCTCGCCAGTGGTCGACGCTGTCACACGCATCGAGCGAGGACAGCGGCTCGATCTGTACCCGAGAGATGTCGCGGCCTTTCCGGTGCCGACGGCCTGGCTCGACAAGCCCCATCTGTCGACGGCAGAGGCGTGGAACCTCACCGAGGATGATCTGTTCCGGATCGAAATGATGAGCGAGTCCTAGAACATGCGTCAAACCTGTGTCCGAGCGATTGACAGCGTGCGCTTCACCGGGCATTCATGCACGCATGAACAGACTCTGTCTCGTCGCCACCATCGGTCTTCTCTCCAGCGCATGCACGGTGGAGCGTTTTCGAATTGCCAACCGCACCTGTGGGGACAACTTCACCAAGTGGTCCGGTGGGCTCACCTACCACCTGTTGCAGGGCGAGCAGATGCAGGGGACGTGGTCCTATGACCCGGCCGGAGATGCCATCGAGAGCAACACCGGCGTCTATGACTTCGCTACGGGGGACTTCGTCTGGGACTTGGACTACGCGTCATCTTCGTGGGCCGACGACGGCGATGTCGAGGGCTACGGCTACGCCAACTCCAACGGCGATCTCGATATTCAGTACACCTACGCCATCACCGACAACGACGAGTTCGAGCGGGCGGTCAGCATTCGCGAAGAGCGCGTGGGCTGCGACACCACGTGGCGAATCACCGACAACCGCGGCCAGAACACGTTTTTGTACGGCGAGTACGACAACGGAGTGTTCACCTATGACCTCGACGTTGGCGACAACGACCTGGACATCGAGGGCACCTGGCGCGACGACGGCACCTGGACCCACACCGTCGACACCGCGCGTGGGCTCGAAGCCGTGACCGAAGGAGCCCTTGACGGTTCGTCGGTCACCACATGGGAAACCGATTCCACGGCTGGCGAGTCAACGACGTCGCCTGATGGCGACATTGAGATCGACTGTGACGAAGGTGGCGAGAACTGGGACCTGCCCTACTCGCCGGACGATTGCCACGTCATGAGTATGGCCACGCTGCACTGCTACTCGCCCGTGACCATCTGCGACTAGAGCAGGGGGCAACCGGTGTGTTAAACAGGGTGCTCTGAGAGGTTTCATGCTGCGGTCGATGACCGGCTATGGCGCGGGAGAAGCGAGCAGCGGTGACGTGACTGTGGTCATCGAGCTGCGTTCGGTGAACAACCGGTTCCGGGACATCCAGTTGCGCTGCCCGCGCGACTACATGGCGCTTGAACCCCGCATGAACAAGAAGCTCAAGACGCCGTTTCGGCGTGGACGCATCGACGTCTTCGTGCGTCGCCAGACCACGTCGGGTGACCAGGTGGTTCGCGCGAACCATGGGCTGGCCAATGACTACGCCAAGGTGATCAACGAGGTCGTCGAGGGCATGGTGGGCTTCATGCAACGCGAAGTGCCGCTCACCTTCGTGCTCGAGCAAGAAGGCGTCCTCGCAGTGGTCGATGCCGAGATTGACGTGCTTGGCGAGTGGTCGGTCATCGAAGCGGCGCTCACGGCGGCCATTGCAGAGCTGCTCAAGATGCGCGCGGTCGAAGGCAAGGCCCTGTACAACGACCTGTTGGGCTACCTTGGCGAGCTGCGCACCCAAGTCGCCGAGGTCGAGGCTGTGGCGGTTGGCGTCAACGAGCGCTTGCGCGTTCGCTTGGAGTCCCGCATGGCTCGCATGCTTGGCGATCGCGTCGACACGGCTCGAGTGGCACAAGAAGCCGCGTTGCTCGCCGACAAGGCCGATGTCGCCGAAGAGATCACCCGGTTGCGCAGTCACTGCGACCAGTTCAACGAGGCACTCGAATCCGATGATTCTGTGGGCCGTCGCTTGGATTTCCTGCTGCAAGAGATGAACCGAGAGGTGAACACCATCGGCTCCAAGGCTGCAGAACACCCCATCAGCCACCGTGTGGTCGACATGAAGTCAACGCTTGAACGCATGCGTGAACAGTCGGCCAACGTCGAGTAATGCTGCGTTTCGAGCTGCCCGACCAAGGCGTGTTGTTCGTGGTCACTGGGCCCTCTGGTGTCGGAAAATCGACTCTCGTCAAACGCGCGATGGACCGCATTCCGGGGCTTTCGTTTTCGGTTTCGGCGACGACCCGCGCCCCCCGAACCGGTGAGACCGACGGAGTGGACTACCACTTTCTGACGCCGGCGCGGTTCGCCGAGCTGCTGAGTCAGGACGCCTTCCTCGAGCACGCGACGGTCTACGATCGTTCCTACGGCACCCTGCGGGACCAAGTTGTCTCGGCTCTGGGCGAAGGCCACAGCATCCTGCTGGACATCGATATGGTGGGCGCGCTGTCGGTTCGTGAGCAGCTCGCGGACGCCGTGTTGGTCTTTCTTGCCCCCCCATCCTTGGCCGTGCTTGAGGCACGACTTCGCGGGCGCGGGACAGACAGCGACGACATCATCGATGGGCGGATGGCTCAGGTCGCAGCCCAGACAGTTGGCTGCGGAGATTTCGACTACATCGTCATCAACGACGAGCTCGACGCCGCACATGCTGCGTTTGAGGGAGTGTTGCTTGCTGAAATGTCCCGTCGAAAGCGTCGGGACACCCTGGTTGATCGGCTGCTTGGCGAGGTCGATGACATCTCCAAACGCGGTCAGGTCTAGGACTCGACCCCTCCCGCGGCTAGACTTCTGAGCGGCGCAACGAGGAGGTAGACCGGTTCGTGTCCACCATTTCGGACATCCTGGAGACCATCAAGGGCTATTCGCCCGATGCAAACCTGCAACCCGTGATGCAGGCCTACCTGATGGCGGCGAAGGCGCATGCGGGTCAGACCCGGAAGTCCGGAGAGCCCTACCTGTCTCATCCCATCGCTGTGGCCCAAATTTTGGCGGACATGCGCATGGACGTCGAGACCATTGCGACCGCCCTGTTGCATGACGCACTCGAGGACAACCCGATCACCAAGGCCGAGATGCAGGCCGAGATTGGACCGGTCGTTACGGATCTAGTCGACGGCGTCACCAAAATCGGCAAGCTGAAGTTCCGCAGCAAAGAGGAGCTTCAAGCCGAGAACTTCCGCAAGATGATGCTCGCGATGAGCAAGGACTTGCGGGTCATCTTGGTCAAGCTCGCCGATCGCATGCACAACATGCGGACTCTTGGCGGGCACGGAAGGCTGAGCAAGCAGCAACGCATTGCCCGCGAGACGATGGACATCTATGTGCCCATCGCGAATCGCCTGGGTCTGACTCGGCTCAAGAGCGAGCTCGAAGACCTGTGCTTTCGCTATCTCGAGCCCGAGGCGTTTGAGACCATCGATGGCTTCCTCAAGCGCACACAAGCCGATCGAATTGCCTATGCCGAGCGGGTCGTTGCAGCGCTCTCGCAGAAGCTTGTGGACGAAGGCATGGACTGCGATGTCACTGGCCGTGCCAAACACCGCTACAGCATCTTCAAGAAGATGGTCGCCCAAGATCTCAAGGTTGAAGAGGTCCAGGACCTGCTGGCCTTCCGCGTCTTGGTCCAAGACGTAGGCGCCTGCTATGCGGTGTTGGGGCTGATGCACGCCAACTTTGCGCCGGTTCCCGACCGCATCAAGGACTACATCGCCCGACCCAAGCAGAATGGCTACCGCTCCCTGCACACCACAGTGGTGGGTCCCGAGGGGCGACGTGTCGAGGTGCAGATTCGCACCGAAGAGATGCACCGCATCGCTGAAGAGGGCATTGCGGCGCACTGGAAATACAAAGAGGGCCATCTGGCGCTGTCTCCCGCCGAGGTGGCGCGAATTTCCAAGATTCGCGAGCTGTTCGAGGCGGCTCGGGACGCGACGGATGCCACGGAATTCATGGAGACCGTCAAGGTCGAGTTCTACTCCGATGAGGTGTTTGTCTTCACCCCCGCAGGAGACGTGAAGCGATTCCCGCTCGGAGCCACCGCCCTCGACTTCGCCTACGCCATCCACACCGACGTGGGCAACCGGTGTACGGGCGCCAAGGTCAACGGGCGCATGGTTCCCCTGCGCTACGTGCTGCAATCGAGCGACCGCGTCTCGATCTTGACCGCACCCAGTCAGCGGCCAAATCGAAGCTGGCTCGACATTGCTCGCACCGGCCGCGCGATCTCAAAAATTCGCCGGGAACTGCGCGAAGAAGAGCTCGATCGCGGACGACGGCTTGGCCGCGAGATGATCGACGCCGAACTCCAGCGCTTCGAGACCGACATCGACGCGCTGGAGAAGGAAGGCGCGCTCAAGGCGATGCTGAACAAGCGCGGCTACAAAGACCCCCAACACCTGTATGCCGAGGTGGCGATCGGCCATACGTCGCTGGCCACTGTCGTGCGGCAGTTGCTGCCCCGGGGGGTCTACGCAACCCGGCAGCAGCAGGAGGCCGAGCAGACCGCCATCGGTGCGCTGATCAACCGGATTCGTCGCAAGACTGAGAGTCCGGTGCTGATCAGCGGCGAAGACGGAGTCTTGGTTCATTTCGCTGGCTGTTGCTCGCCACTGCCGGGCGAGGCGGTCATCGGCTTCATCACGCGGGGCAAGGGAATCAGCGTGCACAAAGCGGGCTGCGACCAGCTTGCGAGCATGGATCCGGAGCGTCGCATTCCAGTGGAGTGGGATGGCGAGAGCGCCGCCCGCCACTCGGGTTCGGTGCGCATCTTCTGTCGGGACCGTCCGGGGCTGTTGGCGAACATCACAAAGGTGTGCGAACAACTGCAGGTGAACATCATCAGCGCCGAGGCCCGAAATATCGGCGACGATCGCGCGATCTGCAGCCTGGACCTTTCGATTCGAGATCTCGCTGAGCTGACTCGCCTGATCGCGAACATCGAGAAGATCGACGGTGTCGAGACGGTGGAGCGTGTCACTGGCTAGGCCGGGATCACCTGGACCTTGCGACCGACGATCTTGAGGCGCCCCTGCGTCGCCCAGCGCAATGCTTGGGGGAAGAGTTGGTGCTCGACGGTGAGCACTCTGGCCTTGAGCGTGTCGACATCATCGTCGGGCAGCACAGGCACACAACCCTGGCAGATGATCGGTCCGGTGTCGGTGCCCGTATCGACGAAGTGGACGGTCGCGCCGGCAACTTTGACCCCGTAGTCGAACGCCTGCTGGACGCCATCTACGCCGGGAAAGGCGGGCAATAGAGCCGGATGAATATTGATGACCCGACCCGGGAAGGCGTCGAGGAAGACTGGGGTCACAATGCGCATAAAACCGGCCAGACAGACCCACTCGACTTCGTGCTGCCGAAGCACCTCGACCAGCGCGGCGTCGTATTGCTCGCGGGAGTCAAACTTCTTGTGCCACAGCCAGACATCCGGAATGCCTGCCGCTTTGGCGCGCTCACGCCCGTAGGCATGGCGGCGATTGCTGATGACCACGGCGATTCTCGCCGGGAAGTCCGGGTGCTCTGCCGCCTCGATCAGTGCGGCCAGGTTGGTCCCTCCGCCGCTGATCAGGACCGCGACAGGAACCTTCACTGGACCCGCACTCCGGGCGTATCGGTGACCTCGCCGATCACAACGGCGTCCGAGTGGCTCTGCAACAGTGCTTCGGATTGGCCTGGAGACACAGCCAGCACCATTCCGACGCCGCAATTGAAGGTCCGCAGCATGTCGTCGGCAGACAGGTCACCGGTGCGCTGAAGCCACTCAAAGATGGGTAGCCCAAAGCGCTCGCTGTGGACGACAGCGCCTGTGCCCTCTGGCAACACTCGAGGCACATTCCCAGGAAGTCCACCACCGGTGATGTGGGCGATGGCACCGATGGAGGGACCCAGCGCCGGGTCCCGGAGCATGCTCAGGAGCTGACGAACGTAGATGCGTGTGGGCCGCATGAGCGTCTGGCCGAGGCTCGCATCGAATCCCTCCGGCACATGGTCCCAGCCGAGTCCGCTGCCTTCGACTACATGCCGAACGAGGCTGAAGCCGTTGCTGTGCACACCCGTCGCAGGCAAGCCGATCAGCTGGTAGCCAGGCGTCACTTGAGTGCCATCGATCAGGTCGGCGCGTTCGACGGCACCGACCGAGAACCCAGCGAGATCGTAGTGGCCTGGTGCATACATGCCCGGCATTTCGGCGGTCTCTCCGCCGAGTAGGGCACACTGAGCATCGGCGCAACCGTCGGCGATGCCCTTGATGACGGCCTCTGCGGTGTCGATGTCCAACTTGCCGGTCGCGAAGTAGTCCAAGAAGAACAACGGCTCGGCGCCGGTGACGACGATGTCGTTGACGCACATGGCGACCAGATCGATGCCGATTGTGTCGTGGATTCCTAGCTGCTGTGCGATGAGCAGCTTGGTGCCCACGCCGTCGGTTCCCGACACCAGGACCGGATCGGTGTAGCGTCCAAGCAACGAAAACAGGCCGCCAAAACCGCCAATTCCGCCCAGTACGCCCGCGGTGCGCGTCGCTGCGGCAAGCGGCTTGATGCGATCAATGAGGTCATCTGCAGCGTCGATGTCGACGCCGGCTCGCTTGTATGCGTCGGCCACCGGTTCCCCCTCGGTGAGGCATGCGAGGTAACTACTTTGCGGCGTTCTTGTCGGGTTCCCAGGCGGCTGTGGCCTCGGCAAGTCGCTCTCGCACGATGCGGTACACGCCGGGATCCCAGACAAGCTCGCTGTGCCCCACTTTACGAACCTCTGCGTTGCTCATCTGATGCGCGTCGGACAGGGGAGTGATCGCACACCGAAACGGTGGCGTGATCCAATCACTGGTCGAGTAGACAGAGGTCAATGGCACCGATGTCGGAAAGGCATCGGACCGGACACGGCGCATCAAGCTGCCCAGGGTCGCCCGCACGGTGTGCCGATGGGGGGTTCCCAGGGTGATCAGCGACTTCACTCGTTCAGCGCCGCCAAAGCTCTCGACGTAGCGTCGAGCGACGATGCCCCCACGGGCGTGACCGATCATGTGGAAGCCGTCGAGTCCGTGCTTTTCTGTGAGGCGCTCGAGTTTGTGCGCGACGATCTTGGCTAAGTGGTCCACTGGCCCCAGATCCAGCGGAGACAGCACGCGGCCGAGGTTGAAGGACATCACCGCGTAGCCGTCGTAGCGCAGGCGGTCCTCCATCACGTCCCAGATATTGCGCGTGTGAAAAAAGCCGTGCATCAGCACCACGACTTCGAGCTTTCCGTCGAAGTCGTCGTGGCGAACCATCCTGTTGCGGCCCAGCAGACCCTTTCGGATGCTGCCCAGCTGGTTCCGGGCGGCTCGGACCAACGATGCGGGGGTTGGAATTGCCATGTGCGTCGCGACTACCCTATCTGAGGATCCCGGGGTACCTTGCGCA
>Ga0114932_10003622_pt1 | contig 14976 bp, 32 predicted proteins | sample 2SBtaG_2_FD_87286 | JGI IMG/M metagenome (GOLD analysis project Ga0114932, IMG submission 87286) | Deep subsurface microbial communities from Kolumbo volcano to uncover new lineages of life (NeLLi) - 2SBTROV12_ACTIVE470 metaG | ecosystem: Environmental > Aquatic > Marine > Volcanic ...
ATGATATCCGCATGTTTTCAGTGGCGCATAACAGACCACTCAGTTTTTTCTATGACATATATAAGAGAAGCAATCTGAAGAGCAGGATCATAAAAGAGATCAAAGAGAATTTAGTTTAAGGACTGGAGAAATATATGGGTAAGCATCTGCAATTAATCTCAACTATCATACCCCTATTAATAGTCGCGATAGGATTAATTGGATGGGTTCTCACACTGCGTGGTGATATCAATGTTGCCCAATCTGAGATCGTAGAAATGAGACGAGAAATACAACTAGTCAGCCAAGAGAGTAGGCAAGCACAGATAGAGATCACGAGGTTCACTAATCAGATTGATGGACTTATTGAAGAAGTTGGGGCGAATTCCCCAGCCATTGAAAAGTTAAAGCGAGACATGGCTGTAGCAAGTGATCAAATGAACACAATCATGGCAGACCATGCATATATGGGTGACATGCTATCTGAATTAGGGAAGTCACAGCCGTCAGGTGAGCGTAGAACGTACGGTGGCTACGGCTACTAGATTAAATAAGGGGTATTAATATGCCAGCAAAGATTGCACGTAAAGGTGGAAAGTATGAAGTTAAGACTAAGAAAGGTACTACAAGTTATGGGTCTCGTAAAGAGGCCCAGGCCGCTAAGAAAAAGTCCTATAAAAAATAATTACGGGACGCTAGTCTACCAGGAACCGGATGGACTAGGCGAAATTTTAACGATTAGAGTATACTAATGCCATTATTAGGTATCCCATTAGTAGAAAGGACACGTATGGGAAAGTTTCGTCCACAGATTTTTCTAGCCATAGGGACATTATCTGCACTAGCAGGTTATGCAGTTCATATGGGAGTGCCAGAGGTGGCCACTGCGACGATTGGCGGTGTGATTGCCCTTGGTATGAAGGTTTTAGAAGGTGAGTAGTGGCTACAGAGTCGGAGCCACCTAAGAAAAAAGACAGCGGGAAGGTTACTTTAAGCGGGCGCGAATTAATCGTGCTTGTGATCTTTGCACCGGTTGTTTTTACCTGGCTATTTTTAGCGGCCAGAATCATTATAAGCGCGACTACAAGCAGTAGTACACTGGACTCAATTGAAGGTTTATTAACGGCATTGGCGGTACTCACAATACCTGTGAGTGCGGGAATCGGCAAGCTATTCGAGGGCAGTTGGTCAAGTCAAGATGGAAAGGAGGAATAGCAGCATGAATTTGTGGGATAAGCTAGGAGCGATGATAAAAAGCAGGCAATTGCGGATACCAGTACCAACTCGTTTCCCGCGAATTAGCTTGCCGAAGCTTTTGCAATTCCCTAAAGTCTCTCTGGGACAAGGGAAAGTAAAATACGTGATAGGTGGTTCAGTCTTATTAAGCTCAACCGTTGTCACAGTGGGGTTAATTTTCGCCGTCTACGATGTAGCAAGTGCGACCTTTGAGTTCCCGAAGCCAGGTGCAGTCTATCAGGATTTGCACACTGGGGGGACTCTTGGGGAGCCGTTACCACCGTATGCTGACGGAACAGAGAGTCAAACCCTAAAGATTCTTCTTGCGTCTGGAGCGCGCCTTAGTTCACTTAATCTATCCGACATAGAGATCGGTGCGACTGGGTTGACCACGGCGTGTTTCAGTATTCAGCGAGCGGCTACAAATACCACGGGCTTCTTGAATGTCGATCAGTTCACCGTTGACGGCCTTGTTGCACCTACAATGATTGTGAGCAATACGGAAGTCAATACCCTGAATGTCACGGCACAAGTAGACGGTGGTAGTAATAACGTAACACTTGACAGCACGATTTCAGATATGACGATCATGTCTGAACGTGAAGCCGGTGATTTCGTAGCATCTCCAGGAACAGTAGTTGACCGTATCCTGATAGAGTTCCTTGGAGAAGCGTATATTAAAAGCCTCTCAGTGACTGATGTGAATTGCTCGATCTCTACTGCTGCTACAGGAGCTATAGATTGGGATCATGTCAAGGCAGGAAATATGACAATGAGCAACATCAAGGTCGGGACGGGTACGGGTGTGAACTCAGCAGACTTCACGCTCGATACTACAGTCAAAGCCAAGAGTTACACGAGCCAGATAGTTGATACGCCGATCACAGTAAAATAGGAGTGATATGTTAGTACTACAATTATTACGGCGCTGTATTCAGGAACGCAAGGTTATGCGTAAAGCTCTAAGGTTGTTAATCCTGATTGAAACCATTGCCAGGGATTCTGCATCGAGAGCCAAGGAAACAGAGGAGAAGCCCCGTATCACCAGGGAAGAACAATCTAAGGTTACCAAGGCGTGTTGGGATTTAATCAATACAATACGGGATGAAGCAGTATCGGAGCGAGCATGAAAAGCGCTCTGGTAGATCAATTTGATGATGAAAGATGGGTGGGCGTGGTCTTCTATGATGGGCTGGATGACGCTTTCCTTGGAATATGCGAACAATATCCCGGCCCACCTATTGCTTTGTATGATCGAACCAAGGCTATTGAAATACTGGCAGAAGGATTAGAAGGAGATATAGAAGGAGCCGAGGAGTACTTTGAGTTTAATATCGCTGGGGCCTTCGTAGGCGAACAGACCCCAGCGTTCCTGGTTAGACGGGAGGAACTCCTGGATGATCAGGGTCAACTGATAGTATAAAGTCATCTTTAACCATAACTGTGCGGGGTGAATACCCCGCATGGTTACAGTAATTCCAGATAGATTGACTAGACACTGATCGATTATGAGGAGCCAGCATTTCGTTTATCCTATCAGCTGCATCCCATAAGCTAATCTTCTCACGGTTCACGGTATTGACAACGTATTCAACAATGTCCATGCCTAGTACTTGGTCCAAGTCGATTTTCTTAGTATTTCTAACCATTATCTTCCAGCCTTGTTAATTCCATTCGTATAGATGTACTGCTGGGCTTTGTTGCCTGATCTATTATCTCTGGCTTGACTCCCAATTTCTTCAGCTCTAATGGATCAATGCTCCCTTTTCTTGTAGCCTTGACGAGATCAATCTGGATTCCATTCCCTAGCGTTATGATGTCAGCATCTACGTCTTCAAGGTACTTGTCCATTTCAGCCCTGAGAGTTTTCCCACTTTTCTCGTAAGCTTTCTGTCCTTGCCTGACTCCCAGCATTTCTTGCGCCAAAGCTTCTAGCGCGGGATGGTTCATTTGGATTGTGGTTTTTTCGGTGGTCATAACTTTCTCCTTTTAAAAATGTTTTTAAACTATATCAAATTATAGAAGGGTTGACAATTAATGGTGGTAGATTCTAGAATCGGGAGTAGGATGTGGTGGCATTTTACCATTGGTGGTCCTCTCCTAAAGTTCCCCCTGGTCTTCCCTGCCAGGGGGTTTATTTTGCCTAGTGATAAGTTGTATTTATAGCAGGGATATTAAACATTTTCCTTTGGGGCTTCGGGTCTTCATGGATTTCTGTCCATATCCGTTTTGCCATAATCTTTCCAATACCCGGAACTTCCTGCCATTCTTCTTCAGTCATCTCTACCATACGAGTAGGGCTGAAGGCGTATTCCTCTACTGACTTGCTGCGGTTCCACCCCACACCTGTAAGCTCTTTCGCCCAGCGTCTGGTCAAAGATGGCATATCAAATATACCTAGATCGGGAAGAGGGTCTTGCTGGAATATCTGCAGGGAGTTGTGATCTTCGGGTCTTGTCTGGAACATATGGTACAGCGCGATCACCTGCTCTGCTGTCGTCTTTGGCCCTGTTGTCTGGATGACATGCACGCCTGCGTAATAATGGAGTTGAAGAAGGAATGATTGAAACCGGTAATAATCCATATTCGGAACCAGAGGGGTCCAATCACGCCCACGCCTCACTTCCAGCAACCCGTTGTTCCGTCCTTTCCTCACCAGCCCTTCAACCACCAGGAACTGGAATCTACATCCTTCTTCGCGTCCAAGACGGATTTTGTTTACCATTGATCCATCCGTCATTGACCCGCACAGGTCAGCGGGTTTCTTACGTTCCCCGCCTATTGCAACGAGCCTGCCCTCAACCCACTTCCCGGTAAACAGGAAGTCGGGTCGAATAGCAGCGCTTACACCAAGGTCTCCAAAGTGAGGTTTCAGATCAAGACTGTCATCTCGGGGGCCTAGTGTACTTAGTACTATCATCCATGCACCACTGATGTCAGCTGGTTTAGGTCAAGGCTTAACAGCCCTAGAGCTGGGTCGGGGATCACCTTTCCCATCAGTCCCATATTATGCCGGCATTTCTCTATGTGTGCGTAGAATCTTTCAGAGGGATCGGTAGCCTCATCGTTTCTGTAGGTGACTATACTCAGCTGGGCTTCGTATCCCATTGTGTTCAGTCCCCGTACATCTGTAGGCTTATTACCATTGGCATCTGGTACACTACCGAAGACTTCCCCTCTTCTTTGTATGATAACAGCGTTCATCTTGCTGTCGTGAGTTGACCGTACAAGGTCTCTTAGGGGTTCTTGCCACTGATATGCCTGGTTAGGCGGTATCTGGACCGTCTTGCCGAAATGAGCGTTCTTGGCAAGGTCTGTGATAACAGTCATGGTGTCCAGAACTATAGTGCCTTCTTCCTTGGCGCATAGCTCACGCCAGAGCTGGACGAATTCGTTCCACATTGTATAGTACTCACCTTGTGTGGACTCTGGCCTGATGATTGGATTGGATATGTATATCTCCTTGTTCTGGGCGAACTGCTCCACGACTCCTTCTGTCCCACGATCCAAGTTAATGTAATAGATCGGTGGCTTCCCTGTTAGCGCCAAGTATGTCTTCCCCGTTGCGGGGCCACCGCTAACATGCGCTATGATCCTCTGTGGTTTCTGTGTAGGTGCGGGGGTAAAATCAAATGTTCCCACGGTTCTCTCCTTTATTAATACTTCTATTACCACGATACATCTATATCTAATACACGTAGACTAGGAGCCTTTAAAATCATTTTTAAAGGAATTTCTAGAGGTATAGATATAGATGATTTGTTCCTTGAGGGTATTCTTTTAGTTGTCTGGTATTTTAATTCTGTTACTTTCCCAGTCTTTAAATTTGTTTGTGTTATTTCGTACGAATGACCAAATGTAGGATCGATTATGTATCTAAACTCTTTAGCAGTTATCAATATGCGTAGGATTTCTTTTGTTCTGCTTTGCTTTAGCATTCTGACATCTACATCTCCTGTAGACAGCAAGTGTTCGATTTGATCGAGCGTTATTCCTACGTCTTCCTTAGCATTTGCTTTACGTTTGCGTGGCATCGATTCAGCCATTTCCTTCTCCTATGGATTATAATCTCGTGCATTTAAAAGCATCTGCCAGTTCTCTTGCAACTCCTGTTCCGAAAACTCCATATCGTGCCATACCAGCTCTGTATTAGGTGGCCTGGCACTTACATGAAGTACAGTCAGCCATGCCTTATTTGTATGAACCATGTGGCAGTAGGCTTTCACCTGAAACATCCATCGATCATACTCGCGAGGCGGATGGAGTGGCCTGAATCTGGTCTTGCATTCCCATACATACGATTCGTTCCCGGTATAGCATATCCCGTCCATTGTTCCTATGATGCCATCCTTCTCGACAGTTACGTCAGGTACGAATACATCTGCTTCTTTTTCGACTAAGGGTCTCATAACCGCTTCTTCCCAAATGCGGCCAAAACTCATAATGTTGGTAGACCACTGGGGCCGATTTTCATCATAAGTTTCTTCAAGAACCTTGGATATTAATTCGCTAACATGGGGCTTCGTATTATCCCTGGGGTTAGACGGGGCCAGCATATCTGCCAGCCCCTCTATGGTTCTATGACTTTCCATTGATACTTACCCCGTCATCAGCTACGGTGTAACCGAATTCAGTTGGGTAGCTTGGGTTCTGGGTTAAGTATTTGAATATGTCATTAAGATTAGGTATCTCTACCATGTTGTTCTGTATTGTCAGGTAGGCAATAAAGTTAGGCATGGTGTTGATCTGTGCTGTGTCACCCATAAAGGTGTCAAGCAGTGGTTGGATCGTGCCATGTAAATCAGCGGCTGGAGCTACCTCAGCTACAGCTGACCCGCCGGCTATTGGATTACTAGGCGGCGGAGCTGGTATATTTGTTTGCGCTACAGCTACGCTATTAATCCGTGTTGGCGCCCATATGAATGGTTCGTAAGTAGAATTAGTATTTCGCTTTGGCATAGGGCATCTAGCCCAGTGCATATTCAGTCCTACCAGAACCTGCTCGATTGGCTCTTCTCCAGCCAGTCGATTAACATCAAAGTTCGGACCACTAGCATTCGGGCTGTTCGATAGCTCTGTAATGAATTTCATAAACTCAGAGTTGCCAGTGGGACGGGGAGAATTAGCATCGTTGCCGGATTCAGCAGAAAAGGCAACCATGTACTGTCCTACTTTTTCCCTTTTGTATACTCCACCCGGAGCCGTTGGGTCTAAAACTGCAGGGCTGAATATATACGCAGACCCGATATCGTATGTAGTCTCAAAGGGTTCTTCTTCCCCCTCTATCGATAACTCGATAAACAAGGAACAGGATGTTGTCTGTTTTCCGTTATTAGGTCCGCTTGCAATGTATACAGCCTCATACGTTCCATCTATTGGGTTCTTCTTTGTCCAGGGTCGTTCGCCATAGTGTGCGCTGATAATTGTTGCGTCACGGTCATCAGGGGTTCGCCCACCCTGGCTGGCCTGACTAGGACGTAGATCAATTGGTGTTACCATTAGTATTACTCCTCTCATAACTTTCAGTGTGTTTTTTGCTGATTTGGTATAACTGATTTGATTCCATCTTTTGCACCCATTCGCTGAAGGACATCCCCATTCCTTGTAAGTGAGCTACGAGCAAACGATGCTGGTTTCCATCCACGTAGATAGTGGTGCGTATTGGGTCTTTTTCTATTCTAATTGGTTCATTCATTAAACTCCTTCCTTTAAAATATGATGGGACAGCCGACGAAAACTATCCCATCGATTCCGGCGTGAGTGTTGGTAGGGTAGGGACACGCCGGTATTACCTATAGTATGTTGTGATTATCTGATTGTCAAGGGCGCAGGTAATGACTCTACAGTTCCCTTATACCGCGCTTGAAACCACGAGGGCGTGAGGTAGTGATACTTGTTCCACCACCAGAGCATCTGATCATCTGTTATGAATACCTCGGACCAATCAGAGGGCGAACGGGTAGCACGGCCACAAGCCTGCACGAGAGACTTAGCTATTACATGGTTGACGTACTCTTTATCGTCGCTCTTTCGTAGCTTGAAGACTTCTGTCTGTGTTACTGGCCACGGAAGTTTAGCCACAATAAGGAATCTCGCCATATCCCCTGGAAAGTTATACCCGACCGTGGCTGCAGGGCTGTTGAGTACCTTGGGATAGGGACTAGCCTGAAAGTCTTTAATGACCTTACGGGCCGAATACCTTGTGTGTCCCATCAGGCGGTCCTGGTAATGCGAATTACTATTTATATAGTCAGCATTACGGTAAGACACCGGAAACACAATCCCCTTGGAGTCAGGCCGTTGAGCTACGATCTGATCGATCCTTGATACCCAGAATCGCCTGTTATCCTCTGTCATATTGTAGGTTACAGGGCAGGTCTTGATATGGTGGATCGGGGTATTCCCTGCCGGGAATGTTGAGGGCATATCGTACCAACTAAGTTCTTCGGGGTCAATACCCAATAAGTAACAGTCGTTGGGTGTCAGGTCTGCAGACATTAGCAAGACCTTCCGCGTGTCGCCAAACAGGAATGGCTTGTAAGCTGATATCCAGACCGGAGTGAATACAAATGACCCGTTCGGCATTACCTCTATGGCCCACGGGGCAGGACTATTAAGAATTATTTGGCGCGTTGAATGCCATTTTCTTTTAACAACTGATGATCCTTGAATCTCGTTCTTCCTGAACCAGTTTTGCCAGTTGTTCCAGTCCCAGTTGTCTGGCTTGGGTGGAAGGACACCGATCTCTATGAAATATTCGCGGGTCAAGGTAATTGTCATAAAGGATTCCATAGCGGAGAACGCAGTGGAAGCCTCGTCGCATATTAACAGGTCTGCATTGAAGTCCTGGGTGTAGTTATGCAAAGAAACCCAAGCGGCGTAGTTGGTTGTAACCAGTGGGGCCTTTCTTGCTATCTTGAGCTGGTCGTAGTAGGTACAGCCCCCTTCTTTTAACGAGCAGTACTGGCCCAGTGTATGACATGGTGCTTCATCCACGGAAGTTTTGCGGTACTGATTGCAGCTGTAGTTGTTTTGTCCCCTGATGTCTGTCATCCCTATGGAATCAAAGTCATGCATCAGCTGGTCCTGTAGTCCCTTGGTATGGGTCAGTATCCTAGTATTCATTTGGCTTAACCGACTAGCGATTACAGCTATGATTGATTTTCCACTGCCAGTTGGAGCGCTAAGGCCCATGAATCTGTCTGGTCCCTGCAACCATTCATATATAGCAGAGATTGCATCTTCCTGCCCTGGATACCATTCGGTAAACTGTCCCTCTCCCAGTATTAAATGTGGTGGTGGTAATATCATTTTGTATCGAAATAGAATCTAAAATTTCTTTCTATAAATTCTATAGCCTCCTCTCTAAGATTTAGATCAGCAATTGTTTGGGCTATCCCTAGAACTTCTTCCACCTTTTCTGTAGCAGCCATCCTTCCCATCCTCTTTTCATATTCTTCTATATTATTGGCTAGCTCTTCTAGGATGCTACGAAATTTGAGTCCGAATTCCAGCGTATCGTTGAATCTTCTTAATACATCGGCTGTCTCTATGTGCTTTGTTATGTTGTTTTCGTTCCCAAGTGTAACTGTAAGGGATTGGCATAATAACACCAATGAGTACCTTAATGCATCAGCAAAACTTGCGAATGCATTAGGGTTTCTTCTTACTACTTCTTCGTATAGATCATTAAGCTGCTGATAAGTAGCTAAAGGGACCCTTAAACTTATAGACCTTGAATGCCCATTAGGATCATTTGGTGGATATAGTGGTCTTTGAACCATAAATAACTCTCCTTATATATATATATAAGGGATTGTAATACAGTAATACATATAATTCAATATTGCATTACTGTATTACAAAATTGGCTCTTGTTTTACTTGCATTTTCTTGTTACACTTTGTTAGCCCCGGGGGGGCATGTCCGGCTAGGACTTTTCCCGGGGGTGTTCTTTTGGCATATAATAAGCCGGTCTAATATGCATAAAGTATTTGATCCAGCCACACATCATACATTTCAAACCGGCTAAGTCCGCGTCGTATATCAGGGTCCCCTTACATTTTGGGCATTTGGGTAATTCTGATTGTTTCATTGTAAAGAAATATCAGCCTAGCGCGTTTATTGTACTGGGAGCCTATTCTAGCGTTTTTACACATCAAGTTCACGGTGTTCTGTATGGTACTGCGACTACATTCCATTTGTTCTGCGATTTGCTGATTGCTTAATCCAATTGATAATAGACTGGCTAGTAGTTTTTGTCGTTTGGTTAACTTCAGGGGAAGGGGGAGGCCCCACTGATTTAATTCGGTTGGCTCGCTTGGCTCGCTTGGACGGACTGGCTCGCTCGGCTTGCTCGGCTCGCTTGTTAAGTAGTTGTACAAAGCAGTTTTCTTCTCCTGTTGAATGAATTTTACATAAAATTTTTGAGCAATATTTACATTGCTTGAATCCTTGACGGTTACTGCATATATCACAGGGTAGCTCTAGGAATTGCACGGCAAGTTTGGGATGGCTTGGCTCGCTCGGCTCGTACATATTATCTCCTACAATTATGGGGTTGATTGAGATACCAGGTGTTAACGGCACACTTAGAACACTTGGGTAATTTAAATATCGGTTTCATGGCTTTCTCCAATTCACTTTAAAGTTCTTTTTCTCTTGTTCATGGTGGCACGCCTTGTGAGCTACGTGCCACCCGCCTAAAGGTTTAGTAATAACCCATCTGTAGCCCCCGCAGAAATCACAAATGACCCGAGTATAAAGACCGCGCCGACCCTGAAACTCAGGATCGACGCGCTGTATCTCTGCAAGAGAGGCCCTATCCCCTAGTTGGGGGTTAGCTACATCCACTAGGACGCTCCACTCATGGCTACGAGCTTGTCAAAGGCTTTCTGCTTAAAGGTTTGAGTTCCGCCAGCGAGAGCGTTGTATAGCCGTGCCTCTGGCTTGTCTTCCTCGTATCGAGTTCTTGGGCGAATGATATGATCAGCCCATTCGGTTACGCCATTGAATACAGCCCAGCCAGTATTGGACACGCCTTCAATGCTTTTAATACCGGAACCGTTAACGATGGCGTTCTGTAGTTCGTCAAACTTTTTATGTTGACCGCCAGTCCAGCCCCCATCCTTTTGATCTATATCCACCTTATGAGAATCAAGACCGAACAAGTCCATAACAAACTCTGCTATATCGATAGTATCCATATTCATCTGTGTCAATTTCTTACAGGTATCTCCGAATGTATGAAACTGCTCATCTACTTGATCAAAAAACCCTTGGCCGAGTGTTTCAAACTGACCTATGCTGGCTCTGTGGACCATGCTAAAGCGTTGCTTGCTACCGTAGATAGCTACGTTGAGCTGATTGAGACAAGCTAGCCTGAATGGAGCTACACTGACGCGCAATGCGTGACTCCCGTCGTGAGAGTTGAGAAACACTAGTTGTGATTTAACCGTATCATTCGGAAGTATGTCTTGGCTTGAGTCCAGATCGGCAATGAAATAATTCACTCGCCCGCCTTTAAGCGATCCACCTGAAACGAAGATGGGCCGACCGCCAGTGAGCTTGTCTAAATCCTGAGCTGACTGCAGTGCGTCTTTAATTGTGTACTGATCTGAAAACCCAGTCTTGAAAACTGTCTGCGTATCGACTCTGCCTACGGCATACTCTCCGGTCTCTAATAGCCCCTCGCTAGTCTTTATGAAGGTTGGTGTCTTGAACAGCTTGTGTTGGTCTAAACCCGCTTGTATGGCGATCTCAGTCGCTGTCAGAGGCTCTTCTACTACTACGGACTCCTTTGCTCTGCCGTAAGGCACTTTGTTTGCTACGGCAATTTGAGAGTCCTGTTCACCTCCATAGCCTAAATGTTTCCCGTTTCCCCTATCCTCTATTACCCAATTGGTAGTCATGGTTCCCTCCTAAAAAAATAGTCCCAGCTGATTTCAGCCAGGACTAGATGATAGCACCACTTATGTTGTCAGGCAACTATTGTTTTGCTTTTAATGGTAAGGCCGTTGCGCTTGCAATTCTATATGAGTTCTGATCTGGGTGATATTCCTTGTATAGCTCATCCTCTTTACCTAGCATGTCATCCCAGCAGTCTGGGCAATATATGCCCCTATAGGTTACGTCCCAGCCAGAATCTTCTTCATACTCAGCTCCGCGATCCCCTTTTGGTTCGGCTACGCATGTAGCGTCTGATGTTACTATCACGCTATCGCCCTGAGATATTTTTTCTCTGCATATATTGCACCTGTTAAATTGATCCATAATCGTTTCCTTTTATATCGTCGGTTATTGGCAAATTAATTGTAATTATAATGCTGTCACTGTCTACCTCTTCGTTATACAGGACTTCATCTTCAGCAAAGTATTTATTTATAAGTTTCCGTATGCTATTGATTACCAAGTCTTTTCTTAGCATTTTACTCACCATCCTCGATGCACTGATCGCATTCACATTTAACTGAATCTGGACATTGTTCTTGCTCTTGTAGATAGCATATTCTTGGTTCAAAATATACTACAACAGACTTGCTATCGTTAACTCTCCAATCAGTGTGCCCGAACGCTTGCTCTATAGCTTCATCTAATTCATCAGTCCAATCCATTAGTTACTCACCTTCCCTGAATGATTTGTTTCATAGTTATTTTCTAGAAAGTTTCTCTCGTAGCTAGGACAGTCCCCGTCATCAAACGCTTGTATGAAATCCCTTACCCAACTATCTAAGTCTATAGATATATTTCGGTCATAGCCATTACCATCAGTATGCAGGTTAGAGATAGATATAGAATGTCCATCAACAGTTACAAAGACATCCTCTGGAACAATCTCTATTCCATTGGCCTTAACTATGTTGATATCTTCTGTATCTCTAAGAGGTTCGTAAGCCCTAGCTATAGCACTGTCTATTGTATGTGCTACAGCGCAACTTATAGAATCTCCTACATCACCAGCTTCTAAATCATCAAAGTGTAATGTAGGGAGTTCGGGGAACACCCTAAAGAATTCATTATCCCTATCCCCAAAGTAATCATTCAACCACTTAACAGCTTTAGAAGCTAATGTTTCTTCACTGCAATCTCCCATCGTACAATAATTACACATATTTAATTCTCCTTATATCGAAATTCTGTTTTTAAATGCGAATTTTTCCAAGGGTGTGGTAACCCTGACAATATGCTCCCTGTATTCTTCGTACTCCGAATCGTCAGCGCAGATGCGACTGAGTTCGTATATCACCTCAAGTATTTGCTTGGCTTCTGCTATGGTTAGTTTCATTACCCCAGTACTCCTATATAATCTGTGGATTTCATAATCAGAGTTATGCTAGCTACGCATAGACCGTCAGATTCTATAACTTCATTGTATTTGGTTTCTGCTTGCTTGTATGTTTCAAATACTTGCCATTCATCTGAAGAATGCTCTAAATCTGACCCCCATGTTAAGGCCAATATCCATTTACCAAATGCCATCAGTATGTCACCGTCCCTAAATTATTTGCTTCAATGAACTGGGCTAGCCTGACTAGCTCGTCTGAATATAAGCACTGCGCTCCTGTTCTGTCCTCTACGTCTCTGAATGCGCCGTAAATTTCGCGGAACTCTTTAGCGTAAGGCCAGTCAAGCTCGGCTTGCTCGGCTAGCTCGGCTAGCATCCTATCTTGCGCGTCAAAGTCCCACTCTACGTCAATGTCGGGGTGATCTTCCAGCTCGTTGCCTTCGTCTATCCAATCGTTAAGACTGGCTTGTATGGCTCGCTTGTCTGGCTCGTTTAGCTCGGCTCCAAAATCATCTGATTCCCATAGCAAATCTTCGCCCCTGGCTACGCAAAGATAATAAGAAAATTCGCATACAAAAACGTTAAGCCAAAGCTCCCTGAATTCGTCGGTGGACTGGCAACCGCCACAGTAATATCCTTCTACGACTGCGCCGTAGGCGGGGACTCGATTAACGAATCCTCCGCCCATGACTGCCGTATCTGAACCGCACTCTAAACAGCGTGAGGTCTCAATTCGGCTAATATTACTCATCGCTCATCTCCTGTTCTGTTCCAAGAAAATGTGTATTAGTCCATGAAACATTAATAGTCTGTTGCCAAGGTAGGTATAATCCATGTTCGTTGAGATCGTTTGTCAGCTCATCTGGCAGTGTTATTTCTACATCCCTGTATCGCCACGGGTTGCTCTGGCCTAAATGCTTATGCGGGCGTATGTCACTCATATGGCTATGAGAGTTGTTGACCTCGCTTTTATCGTGGATGTATTCAACCAGCCTTTTTACATCGCTCCAGCGAGTCAGGTATACCTTGAGTTCGTATCGCGGTTTAGCTGGCATTGTTCTTGGCCTCTTTTTCTTGGTCGCGTAAATCTTGCTCTATCGAGCTGAACCGGATAAGTCCCTGCTCTTTTAGCATTCGTTCCATTTTGATATAGACCGGAAGGAATTCTTCCATGAGCTTTGCTGACGCTTGAAGTCCTTTGTTCCCGCATTCGGACCTGATAATACGCAAGATGGGAACCCAGCTATCTGGAGCAAGGTTGACGTAAAAATCAGGCTCTCTGGCAATATCTTCTTTTAGTTGCTCTATAATCGAGCGACCTTGCAGTTGGACCTCTGGCGTCTGTTCCTCTGGTGTCTGTTCCTCTGGGTTGTTATTTGGTTTAGCCATTGTTAGCACCTCTCATTAATCTACGCATTGTATCTTTTAAAAACATAAGTCGAATCTTGAGTTTGTTATTACGGTTTGCTGTTTCTGTTAGGCGTTCGTATAAAGCATCTACGCCATATATTCGGGCTTCTAGGACTAGACTGTCACATCCATCACAGACGCGCCCAGTTAGACCTAGATCAGGTTCTTCGGTGGTTATTGGCTCACCGTTGTTGCCCTGATCCCATCCCGATAGCATGTTTGTTTCTATTTCCTCTTCGCATATATCGCAAATCATTACCAACTCCTCCCATCTACGATAGCAACTGTTCCAAGTATCGGCTGTTCAGCTATTATGCTTGCTAGCATATTCAGCTCTAATCCTAGACGGATGCCATCGTCGTTGACCAGCATCTTTCCCTTATTAAGTCTGACTACCTCGACAAAGCCTCCCACTACGTCTTGCGCCTCCTCTAGATTTAGATTCCCCTTGACTGTGGTCTCAGTTCCCCTTGGTGGTATTACTCGCGCCATATCGGCCCTCCTATATAAAAGTCACTACAGTGTAACACAGTATTGCAGTAATACTGTAGGACAGATCTTCTGGCTCGTGTAGCTCGTGTAGCTCGTATGGCTCGTGGTATTGTCTGGCTAGCTTGGCTAGTTTGGGAAGCTCGGCTCGTTTTAAGCGGATAAAATCGGGCTGGTTTTGGAGCTGGAATAAATCGTCCAGGGGGATTAGTTCGGAGCTGCGGAGCTGGAAAAGTTCCGGCGGTGTCTGGCTTTTGAGTTTTGCGGGGTGCTTATTTTTCGGGGTCTTATGGGTCAAGAAAGTTCCCGCGGGGGGTCCTATGGTCAACTCAGGGCTTTATAATTGGGCAAAAAAATACCCGCCAGCTCTAAAACTGGCGGGCAGTGCTTAGTTATTGCTTACGGTAAGCAAAGTCGGCAGTCGGCGCATTGAATGTGTTTATGCTCCGGTTTTCCGTTTTCAGGCGGGCATACTGGCACTATATAACCATTAGTGAGCTTGATTGATCGTTGCTCTATTTTGCGGTTGTTTCTAAATGTGATTAGCTCATTACCCGTCATGTATTGCACGTCTTCGG
>Ga0114932_10003623_pt1 | contig 14976 bp, 16 predicted proteins | sample 2SBtaG_2_FD_87286 | JGI IMG/M metagenome (GOLD analysis project Ga0114932, IMG submission 87286) | Deep subsurface microbial communities from Kolumbo volcano to uncover new lineages of life (NeLLi) - 2SBTROV12_ACTIVE470 metaG | ecosystem: Environmental > Aquatic > Marine > Volcanic ...
AAAGCTTCATGGTCAATCTCCTTCTGGAGTTAGCGGTTCAAGTCCGATACCCGCTCGCCAGGGGCAAGGCAACGGTAGATGGCGGCCACGGGTGTTACCAACGGACATTCCTGGAGGCTTCGTGTATTGAATATGGCGCGCTTGCCGAACCGTCCACATTCTTCGTTGGCTAGGCGGGCGACTTCGGCGGATTGCGATGCCCGCTTGGCGTAGCAGATGGTCACACTACTGCGTTCCGTGATGCCGTGCAGGAACACGTCGGATTCGCGGTTGAACTCACTCGCGACATGAACATAGGGCTGACCACTACAGGCAGCCACAATTCCAATCAGGGCACCGGCAATCGGAATCCGCAGGTGTTTTCCGTATATCATATTGAAATTACATAAAGAATCCCGGACTCACATGCAACCATTTATGCACCCATGGACATCAACGCCGCATTGCCACCTGCCGCCGTCGTGTTGATACTGCGGCTTCGTTCAACCGCAAAACGATGCAGGTAACGGGGCCCGCCGGCCTTCGGACCGGTTCCGGAAAGGCCCTGCCCGCCAAACGGCTGCACACCGACGACGGCACCGATGATGTTGCGGTTCACGTAGGTATTGCCTGATCGCACCATTTTGTGGATTTGCTCTTGGGTGGTGTCGACGCGGCTATGAACACCCAGCGTCAGGCCGTAGCCGGTGGCATTCAAGGAATGGATTACGTGTTCGAGGTTTTCCGCACGGTAACGGATAACGTGAAGCACCGGACCAAAGACCTCGCGTTCCAACAGGCCGATATCATCGATTTCGTAGGCACAGGGGGCAAAATAGTAACCGTTACCCGTATCCCCGCCCAATGGCGCGCGGCACAATAGACGGCCGTCATTTTCCATGCGCTGGCGGTGTTTTTCCAACATCGCCAACGCGTCGGCATCGATCACCGGACCGATATCGGTTTCAAGACGTGCTGGATTGCCGACCCGCAGTTCGGCGGTCGCGCCGCGTAACAAATCAATGACCCTGTCGGCAATCTCATCTTGGACAAACAGCACACGCAGCGCCGAGCACCGTTGCCCGGCACTTTGAAATGCCGACATGACGACATCGCTTACGACCTGTTCCGGCAGCGCCGTGGAATCGACGAACATGGCGTTTTGACCGCCGGTTTCGGCAATCAGCGGCACGATAGGCCCGTCCCGGCCGGCCAGGGTCTGGTTGATCACCCGGGCCGTTTCCGTCGATCCCGTGAAAGCGACGCCGGCAATTCGCCGATCACCAACCAACGCCGCGCCGACCGACGCCCCGTCACCGGCCAATAGCTGGACGACATCCTTCGGCACCCCGGCGCCGTGCAGGATATCGATGGCGCGGGCCGCGATCAAAGGCGTTTGCTCGGCCGGTTTCGCCAGAACCGTATTGCCGGCCGCCAAGGCGGCCGCCACCTGTCCGGTAAAGATTGCCAACGGGAAATTCCATGGCGAGATGCAGACAAACGGTCCGCGGCCGTGCAATGAGATTTGGTTCGACTCACCGGTCGGCCCTGGCAGGTCTTGAGGGTGGGAGAAGTCGACCCTGGCGCGAACCGCGTAATAGCGGAGAAAATCGACGGCTTCGCGAACTTCGGCAATGCCATCGGCAAGGGTTTTTCCGGCTTCGCGTATGCACAGGGCCATCAATTCCGGGGTCGCCGCCTCCATGGCGTCGGCGGCCTTTTCCAGCATACCGGCACGTTGATCAGCCGGCGTCGCGTCCCAACCGATAAATGCCTGATCGGCCGCGTCAATGGCATTTGCCACGTCTGCGGCGGAAGCCGTTTGAATTGTGCCAACTGTTTCGCCCGGGTCCGCGGGATTATGAACCAATAAGAGGCCGCCATTTTTGGCGCCAATCGGTTCGGTAGGCGGCGTATTTGGCGCCCCGTTCATGACGTCTGAGAGCCTCCTCAATTCAGCTTTGTCGGCAAGGTCGATGCCGCGCGAATTGTCTCGTTCGCGGCCGAACATATCTCTGGGAAGGGGGATTTTTGGATGCGGCACTGACGTATAGCCGCGCACCGTATCGATGGGATCGGCAATGATTTCTTCGACCGGTGCCGTCTCATCGACAATCCGATTGACGAAAGATGAATTGGCGCCGTTTTCCAGCAACCGGCGCACCAGATAGGCCAACAATTCCTCATGGGAGCCCACGGGCGCGTAGATACGGCACGGTACCGCGGTTTCATCCGTTCCGACAATTTGATCGTACAAGGGTTCGCCCATGCCGTGCAGGCGTTGGAATTCATAGGCCGCCGGTCCGGCGAATTCCATGATGGCCGCCAGAGTATGGGCATTATGGGTGGCAAACTGCGAATAGAATGCGTCCGGTGCCGCCAATAACTTGCGGGCACAGGCCAAATACGAAACATCCGTCGATGCCTTGCGGGTGAACACGGGATATCCGCCAAGACCCAATTCCTGGGCGTGTTTGATTTCCGTGTCCCAGTAGGCGCCCTTGACCAGCCGGACCATCAGCCGGCGGTCGTGGCGCCGGGCCATATCCTGAAGCCAGTCGATGAGCGAGAATGCACGTTTCTGATAGGCCTGAACGACAACCCCCAAACCTTGCCAGCCAACCAGCGAAGGATCGCCCGATACGGCTTCCAAAAGATCCAGAGAAAGATCAAGGCGGTCTGCTTCCTCGGCGTCGATGGTGAGACCGATATCGGCTTCCTTGGCTTCCTTTGCAAGGCGCATCAGGCGCGGCAGAAGTTCGTCCATCACCCGCCGCCTCTGCGCCAATTCGTAACGCGGAAAAAGCGCTGAAAGTTTCACCGATACCCCCGGTGCGTCGACAACGCCCCGGCCCGCCGCCGCGGTTCCGACGGCCTTGATGGCTTGTGAATAGGATTCCAGGTAATTCAGCGCATCGGCGTCGGTGTAGGCGGCTTCGCCCAACATATCGTAGGAATGACGGTAGCCTTGCGCCTCGTCGTGCTTCGCCCGATCAAGGGCTTCGTCGATGGTACGGCCCATGACGAATTGCCGGCCCATGATCTTCATGGCCTGAACCATGGCCTGACGGATGAACGGCTCGCCGCTTTTGGCGACCAGCTTTCCCAGATAATCCGTTGGCGCCGACAAGATTGAGCGGTCCATCTCGATCACCCGGCCCGTCAACATCAAGGCCCAGGTCGACGCGTTGACGAACAGCGATTCGCTGTGTCCGAGATGAGCCTCCCAATCGGCATCCATTAATTTCGACTTGATCAGTTTGTCGGCGGTCGCCGCGTCGGGAATGCGCAGCAGTGCTTCCGCCAGGCACATCAAGGTGACGCCTTCCTGGTTCGAAAGCTCATATTCCTGCAAGAACGCGTCCAGCCCTTCTGAGCCGCGCGTGCTTCGCCGAATTTCCTCGACCAATGATTTCGCGCGGGCCTGAATGCGGCCCCGGGCGGCGTCGCCGGCATCCGCAGCGCGAAGCAGGTTTTGAACTGCTTGTTGCTCGTCCATTCGGTAAGCGGTCTCGAACCGTCCGCGAAGTTCGGTTGGTTCCGGAAATTCTCCGACGAATTTTGCGTTCATTTGCTGAAATTCCAATAAATATGGTGATAAACTCCAATATACTATTTAATTGATGATATTAATGACTAAATATCGTAAAACTTCGATATATAAGACTGTAAAATTCGAAAAATCAGGATGACATGCCAATGAAGCTCGATGACACGGATCGCCGCATCCTTCGCGAATTGCAGCGCAATGGACGGCTTTCGAACCAAGACCTTTCGAAGCGGGTCAATCTCAGTCCGACGCCATGTCTGGCCCGGGTGCGGCGTCTGGAGCGCGACGGCGTTATTACCGGTTACGCCGCCTTTGTCGATCCGGCGAAACTTGATGCCGCCCTATTGGTCTTTGTTGAGGTTGTTCTGGAGCGGACCACCGAGGATGTGTTCGACGCCTTTAAGGGCGCCGTGATGGACATGCCGCAGGTGTTGGAGTGCCAGATGGTATCGGGCGGGTTTGACTATCTGTTAAAGGCCCGGGTCCGCGACATGGCGGACTATCGCCAATTTCTGGGCAAGTCGCTGGTCAGCCTGCCCAGCGTGCGCGAGACCCATACCTATGTGGTGATGGAAGAAGTGAAGAACTCAACCGAGATTCCCATCGGAACCACGTGACCGGCATTTTATTTGCCGAACATGGCAAGAATCTTACTCGGCGCGATCGGTGCGGTGCGACACAGGGCCAGCGCTTGCTCAACGTGGTTCGGCTGTTTTAATCCAACAAGTGCCGTGCCGACGCCCGGAGCCGAACGGGTGAACTGTAAGGCGCGCTGAGCGTCCGACGCCAGGTCCTCGCCAAGGGCCAATTTCACATGCGCCGGCAGTTCCCCCAATTTTGCCTGCCGGATGGAGCCGCTGGCCATCACCCGAAGTCCCAGGTTGGTGGCTGCACGGATTGGCGTCAGGCCCTTGCCGCCCAAGTCCTGAACCGGTTTGATCAGGGCTTCGGTCATCGCCAGGTTCAACGGCAATTGAACAAATTTCATGTGGTCGGGAAGATCACCGGCCACCTGTTGGGCGGCGTTCTTCGTCGCCGTCAGGGACATGGCGCCGGCTTGGTTTCCTTCGACCCGGAAGGCGTTCCACGTGGCGGCGCCGTAGGCCCGGATTTTTCCCGCCTGTACAGCGCCTTCCAGCATTCGGAAGGCGGCCTGCAGGCGTTCCTTGAAAATCGCACCCGGCACCTTGCCGGCCTGGGATTCCGGATTGTGAACATAGTGCACGTCAATCGTTTCCACCCCTAGATTGGCAAGGCTTTGCTCAAGCTGGGCTTCCAGGTAGTCGGGATGCATGCAGTGGGATCCGCCGACAAGGTCATCTGCCGTGATCTCGCCCGTTCCGACAAACTCCTTTTCAAACCAATCACCGCCATGCGGCAAAAAACCACCCTTCGAGCAGACGATCAGCTCATCGCGGCGCACGTCGCCTTTCGTCAATACGCGATCAAGAGCCGATCCAACGCTTTTTTCACCACGCTCGCGGCGGTAATTGGCGGCGCAGTCGATGACATTCATGCCGCCTTCGACGACGGCCTCAACGGCGTCGGCAACCAAGGCATCGGTCGCATCATTGCCAGCCCCAAGATAGGTGCCGATCCCGATGGACGACCACGACAGGTTCTGGCCGCGCCGGAAATGCCCGTCCCCGCAGGCCTCTCCGTGCCGCGCCGCATAGCGCGCCGTGCCTTCATTGGTCGCATATCCACTGGCGGCCATTCAACCGGTCTCCCGGGACTTCAGGATGGCATCACAGACTTCGCGCACTGCCGCATCGCCACCGCGCCGGCGGGTTACGATATGTGCCGCCTCACCGACCGCCTCAACCGCGTCCGCGGTGGCAATGGCCAGTCCGGCGGCCTGCAAAAGCGGCAAATCGTTGACATCGTCCCCCATGTGAGCGGTGTCAGACATCTGAATATCCAGTTTTTCAACCAGCTCGCGGAAAATCGCCAATTTGTCGTGGGCTTCCGTAAATACATGCGGGATACCCAGGCGTGCCGCGCGGAGTTCAATGGCCCCAGGGGCGCCGGCCGAGATGATCGTCACCTCGACCCCGGCGCGGCGCAGCATGACCAATCCCATGCCGTCCTTGGCGTTGAACTTTCGATAGGTGTTGCCGTCATCGGCATAGTAGATGCCGCCGTCCGTCAGAACGCCGTCAACGTCGACAGACAGCAATTTCACTTTTGCCAGTTCCGCCACGGCATCCTTGGGCGCCGGCTTCTTATGTGGATTTTTCTCGGACACGTATTTGCTCCAGTGGAAAGTCAGGCCACCCTGCCCTCTTACCACGAACGCCAAGCCGTGACCAAGAAACGTGCCTCTAGCGCGTTCCTCGTCGGCTGAAAATTATTCGTAGACGGAATCTTTGGTGTCGAGCGCGATGGGTTCGATGGAATCGGGATCGATTTCCAACAATGCACAAAGCTGGTCGATGGTTTCCTGTTCGGACTCATCAAGGGCCCCGTCGGCTTCGCTCACCGACGCCGTGATGACGATCAACAACGAAGCCCATTCCGGCTCGGCCTTAACGGCCTCAATGGCTTCCAGGGCGCTGGCGCGGCCTTCATCGGGTTTGTCCATCAGATCGCCGATGTATTTTTCATACAACTCGGTGCCATGGACCTTGGAATAAATATTCAGTTTGTCCAGGGTCCCGATGAGCTGCTTCAGACCCGCCGTCTCCTGCACGTCCGCACGTCCATCGGCGACCGCCACCATGGCGGCGGCAGCCATACAGGCTTTGAAGAAATCGAAATTCTCCGAGCGTTTTTTGTTTTTGATCTGGTGCTGGACAAGCATACCGAAAATGCTTGGCATGAAGGCTTTCCTCTCACTGATACTTACAGTTGATATCACCATTGGCTGCAATTTCATCGGATGCGTCAAGCGTAACATAAGATAAATTTTTCGATTGCGGCATTCCAACCCTTAACAGCGGGACAGACAGCCATCTTGCACCATGGCCCATATGGGCTAGGCTCCGCTGGCATCGACCGCAAACGGGAGACTGGCATGAACGGGACGGCACCTTCGGCGGACTTTGACTATATCATTGTCGGCGCCGGCTCGGCGGGGTGCGTCTTGGCCAACCGGCTAAGCGAAGACGGGAAATCCACGGTCCTCCTACTGGAGGCCGGCGGTGACGACAAAAATATCTGGATCCACGTCCCCGTCGGCTACATCAAGACCTTGGCCAACCCCAATCTCAACTGGTTGTTTGAAACGGAACCGGAAGCGAATCTGCATGGCCGCAACATTTCCATTCCGCGCGGCAAAGTGTTGGGCGGTTCCAGTTCCATCAACGGCATGCTGTACGTTCGCGGCAACAACCGTGACTACGATTCCTGGGCGCAATTGGGCAACCGGGGCTGGTCTTACGACGATGTGCTTCCGTATTTCAAAAAGGCCGAAAACCGGGAAACGGGTGGTGATGACTGGCGCGGTGCCGGCGGCCCTTTAAATGTTGCCGACGTCCGCACCACCTACGAAATTTTGGATCGGATCATGGATGGCGCCGAACAGGCCGGGTACCGCCGAAACCCCGATTACAACGGCGAAAAACAGGAAGGTTTCGGTTATTTCCAATTGACCCAAAAGAACGGCCGGCGCTGGAGCGCCAAAACCGCCTATCTGAACCCGGCCCGGAACCGCCCCAACCTGACCGTTGAAAGCGGCGCCATGGCGACCGGCATGGCCCTGGAAGGCACGAAGGTTACCGGCGTGCGTTATCTGCTAAAGGGCCAGGCCCGCGAAGCACGTGCCGGACGCGAGGTCATCTTGTGTGCTGGATCCATTCAATCACCCCAATTGTTGGAACTTTCCGGCATCGGTCAGCCGGACATGTTGAAGTCGCAGGGTATCGACGTGCGTCATGGGCTTCCTGGTGTCGGCGAGAACTTACAGGACCATTACGTCAGCCGCTTCGTCTGGCGGTTGAAGAACGCATCGTCGATGAATGAGGATGTCCGCGGTCTCCGCCTTGTCGGCGAAGCCTTGAAGTATGCCTTCGCCGGCCGTGGCGCGCTGACCATGTCGGCCGGTATCATCGGCGGGTTTGTCCGCACACGGCCCGAATTGGAGGTGCCGGACGTTCAATTCCATATGGCCCATGCAAGCTTCGATGACCCGGCCAAACGCGTCCTGCACAAGTTTCCAGGCCTCACCTCGGCGCCCTGCCAATTGCGCCCCGAAAGCCGTGGATCCGTTCACATCAAGTCCAGCGACCCCCTGCAGGCGCCGGCGATCGTGCAGAACTTCCTGAGCGCGGACTTGGACCGCCGAACCCACGTGGCCGGGCAGAAAATCCAACGTCAAATCATGGCCACGGAAGCCATGAAGCCCTATATCAGTTCAGAAATTACACCCGGCCCGGATTGCCGGACGGATGATGAGCTGTTGGATTACGCCGCGCGCACCGGGGCCACGGTGTATCACCCCGTCGGCACCTGCAAGATGGGTAATGACCCGGCCGCGGTCGTCGATAACCGCTTGCGGGTGCACGGCCTGCAAGGTGTGCGTGTCGTCGACGGCTCCGTCATGCCGCGCCTGGTTTCGGGGAACACCAACGCACCGATCATCATGATCGCCGAAAAGGCAGCGGACATGATCCGCGAGGACGCGGTTTCTTGAACCTTGTCTTCACCACCGGTGCCGACAGCAAGCTGTTCCTCAATCTTTGTATTCTGATGGATTCTTTTGCCGCCGAGCTGCCCGAAGAGACCCTTCACATTTGCGATTTCGGGTTTGATGGACCGCATCGGCAATTCCTGAGCGAGGCCGCAAACCTTGCCGTGACGCCGCCGCATTTACGAAGCGAGGCGCAGACTTGGAAACACAAGGCGTCGCTGTATGACTATTTCGCCGACATGGACCCGCGCCCTGATGCCATCGTCTGGTTCGACGCCGACATGGTTGTTCTGAAGCCGGTTGGCGCACCGATCCGGGCAATGGCCGCGGAGATGGCGGCGGCTGATATGGACGGCGCCGCGTGTACGGACAGCAGCGCGTCGGATATCGCCGGTTTCATTGCCGCCAATGAGACGCCGGAAATTGATCTGCAGGCGTTCCGCGTGCTCATAGACAGATATCGTACGGATGCCGCCTCCCGATACCTGAATACGGGGTTTTTTATTCTCCGTTCCGGCCAATTCGCTGACACTTGGCGCGACGAGACCATGCGCCAGCCGTTGTTTCTGCTTTATGAGCAAAACACGTTCAATGCCCTGGCCGGCGCGCCGGACGCCGCCGTGCGGGTTCTTGATCCAAGGGTTTGGAATGTGCACGGTGATCTATTGGGAGATGTGGCCGTCGACGGTGCTGCCGCGATCCTGCACACAACCTCTGAAGGGGCGCACCACACGATGAGTCAATTTGGCGTGCCGATTGGCGAAACGGATGTCTCCGGCGCCTTGAAAGTTTTCACCCGTCCCGATCTGATGAAGATACAAGGTGATCACCTCATGCATTTCCTACTGGCGCATCAGGATCTGGTTCACAGGTATCTTGGGGCGAACGGCTAGAAAAACGCCATCGGAAAAACGTCGCGGCCCATCCGCGCATGCATCCACAGCATGCCAATGTAAAGTGCTATGCTCAAAAGGCTCTGCCACCAACGAATATCCCCTCTTTCCATGCGGGTCCGGCCGGCCAAAATGGCGCCCATGGGCCAAAAGGACGTGGCGTCTTCAAAGGCTTGCCAATCTGCCCCGTGCTTGGCCCGCCGTTTGGCATCGATATGGGCCGCACCGGCAAGCGCCAAGATAATAAAGCCGCCGAAAAATATCAGCGCCGCCAAATGACCGTTGCCCAGGATATGGGATATCCCCCACAGCGCGACGCCCCACATTGCCGGATGGCGGGTAATTTTCAGGATTCCGCGGGCGCCGGACTGCAGGCCCCGGGTCTCCATGCCGACGATACCCGGATTGGGCGTCGTATAGCCGGCGACGACGAAGAATGCGGCGAAAAGCATAAGGGACAGGGAAGCGTGCCGCATCGCCGTGTTCGGCTCATAGAGGCCGACTAGGGGTGCCGCCAGATATGCAGAGATTGACCAGGTCAGCAGAGCCGCGGAAATAGCGGCAAAAACCCCCGTGAACCCCCATTTTCCCAGCCGTCCGATCAAAGGTCTTCGAACGGTGCGGGACGAGAGAAACAGGTGCAGACCGACAAACAAGCCGGTCGAAATGGCCAAGTGAAAAATGCTGCCGGTCATGCGACGCACTTTAACGAAGCTTGTTCCGCGCCGCCACCTCGCATAAGAAACAGCGTCCCTGCACCCGGTGAAAGGCCCTTTCCATGCATTGGATTTTACTGTCATTTGCGATTGTTACCGAAGTCATCGGCACCTTGGCCCTGAAAATATCCGACGGGTTTACGGTCCTGGTGCCCAGTACGGTGGTTGTTGTCGGTTATGGTGTCAGTATCTGGCTTCTGGCCCTGTCTTTGAAATCGCTGGATGTGGGCACGGCCTACGCCATTTGGGCCGGCGCCGGCACGGCACTGATTTCCATCGCCGGGGTATTCCTGTTCAAGGAACCGGTGACCGTCATCAAGACCATATCGGTGGCGTTTATCATTCTTGGCGTGATCGGGCTGCATTTGGCCGAAGGTAAATCGGTTTAATGGCCGGGACTTCACGTGAAATGCCTTCAGTTCGGCGCGCAACGGTGCCGTCGCAACGTATGATCAGCAATTTGCCGTTCTCCGCGAGCGGGTTATGATCCACGCGACGCATTTCCACAATTTGAGGGTTTCCGCGATTTACAGTGATTTTCTCATGCCACGACACCGTGCGGCGGGCCCGGCATGAGCGGCAATGGCCGCCTCAGCTATCCGCCCCATGTCGATGATGACGGAACATGGTGCCAAGTCATGACAGCCGTTAGCGGCGCGACGCGACCGGCATTATTTCTGGATCGCGACGGCGTCATTGTCGACGAAGTCAATTACCTGCACCGCGTTGAAGATATGCGTCTTTCCGAAGGTGCAGCGGCGGTCATCGGCATGGCAAACAGCGCCGATATTCCGGTTGTTGTGGTGACCAATCAAAGCGGTGTGGGGCGCGCCATGTGCGGCTGGTCGGATTTTGAGGCCGTCCAGCAAGCCATGATTGATGCGTTGGCGGCCGAGGGCGCCCACGTCAATGCCGTCTTCGCCTGTCCGTTCCATGGTGACGCGCGCAGCCCATGGGACGTCGCCGAACATCGGGATCGCAAACCGCAACCGGGAATGCTGGTCCGTGCCGCCGGAATATTACCGATCGAACTTGCCGCCAGTTGGATTGTCGGTGACCGGGCCGGAGACTTGGGCGCAGGCAAAAACGCCGGTCTCGCCGGCGGCATGCACGTGCTTTCCGGACATGGCGACAATGCGGGCGAACGGGCCGCCGCGTTGCGCCATGGGGATGATGATTTTCGCGTCATCGCGGGTACCGGCATCGGCGACTTCCCCGGCGCGACACCGCTTTTGCGCTAGTTTTTGAAACGCATTGACCTTCTGCCGGATGCCGTTACGTTAGCGAATATTCGAAAGGGCGACGATCATGAAGCTGCTGCGCTATGGACCCATGGGCGAGGAAAAACCCGGTCTTCAGGATGAAAACGGACGCATCCGTGATCTCTCCGATCAGATGAACGACCTGGATGGCGGAAATCTCGATCCGGACCGTCTGGCAGCGCTGGCGAAGCTCGACCCCGACACATTGCCCGTGGTGGAAGGCACAGTCCGCCTGGGTGTTCCGGTCGCCGGTGTCGGCAAAATCATTGCCGTCGGCCTGAACTACCGCGACCATGCCGCCGATTCGGGGGCGGAAATGCCCGATGAGCCGATCCTGTTTGCGAAGGCCGTTTCCTCTCTGAGCGGTCCCGATGACGAAGTGATGATCCCCGAAGGCGCATCCAAAGTTGATTGGGAGGTTGAATTGGGCGTCGTTATCGGGCGCACCGCGCGCTACGTCGATCAAAACGCCGCGGCCGCGTGCATCGCCGGATATTGCGTCGTCAATGACGTTTCCGAACGCACCTTTCAACTGGAAGGATCCGGCCAATGGATCAAGGGCAAGAGCGCCGACACGTTTTGCCCCGTTGGCCCTTGGATGGTGACGACAGATGAGATTTCCGATCCCCAGAACTTGAACATCTGGCTTGAAGTGAACGGCAAGCGCTATCAGGACGGCAACACCCGGACGATGGAATTCGGCGTCCTCCACCTGGTCAGCTACGTCAGCCGCTACATGTCCCTGCAGCCGGGTGACATCATCGCCACCGGCACACCGGCCGGCGTCGGACTGGGCCAGCGGCCGCCATGGTTTCTGAAAGCCGGAGACGAGATGCGTCTCGGCATCGAAGGATTGGGCGAACAACGCCAGAAAATTGTCGCGTTCTCGCCGCCGGGCTGAACATAAAAACGGTCGTTCCCTACGAAAATTTGTGCTCGAATTAGGGCTTCCAGCATTGATGGAGGCCGGTTTCATGCACGACCAGGAAATATGCCAGACCTGCCGCTTTTGGGAGCCTCTGTGGAAGTTCAAGAAAGAACAGCGCTACGAGAGCGAGGCATCGGCGGTTGATCGCAGCAATCCCCGCCTGACTCGCGGGTTTCGCAAGGATTCGAACAAGGGCCTGTGCCGCCGCTATGCGCCGCAAGCCAGCGCCTTGACCTCGGTCTGGATGGAAACCAAGAATTCCGACTGGTGCGGCGATCATCAGCCGATTGCAGAGGATCCCTCGGCCTAGAGTTTTGGCGGCACTTTAATTCCGTAAGGCGCCGCCCAGGCCAACCCGTCCAGGGTTGAGACCGCCGGCCGGTATTCGGCGCCGACCCAGCCCGTGTATCCCATATCGTCGAGCTCATTGAACACCGACGCCATATCAATGTCACCGCTGTCGGGTTCATGACGACCCGGAACCCCAGCCATCTGCATATGGTCGATAACCGAGAGATGCTCACGCGCCCCGGCGGCAATGTCCTCGCCATTCATGCCGGCGTGATAGAGGTCGTATTGCATGAACAGGTTGGCATGTCCGGCCTGCCCCAGAATGTCGCGGGCCTGGGCCGCCGTGGTCAGAAAATATCCAGGGTTATCAATGCCGTTTAATGGCTCGATCAGTATACGGACGCCATGGCGGGCGCCCAGATCGGCGGTCCAGCGAAGGTTTTCGACAAACGTTTTCCCGGCCTCCACCGGCGTCAGGGTATCATCCAGGCGGCCCGCAACGACATGCAGGCGCGGGCAATCGATGCCGGCCGCATAGATCACGGCGGCCTCTGCAATTTTCCGGAATTCAGCTATTCGATCGGGAAATATGGCCAAACCCGCGGCCTCCGGTTCACGCGGGCTTGGCGGCGTGTTGATCAAGACCATTTCCATATCCGTGTGAGCCAGGAAATCCTTCATCACCGTTGCCGGCACGTCGTAGGGCCGCTGGCATTCGACGGCCCTGAAGCCCACGTTCGCCGCCATGGATATGCGTTCCATAAAATAAAATTCATTAAATAAAAATATAATGTTAGCGCAAAAATTTGGCATCTTACATTAACTTACCAATAGCCGGACTTTCGCCGCGATTTCTGTCGCCGCATTCAGTGGATCGTGAACCCAATTCGCCAGCTCATCCGTTAAAGGCCGCGCATAGCCGCCGGCGAACAGCACTTCATGGAAACGCCGATGTTTGTCGGTGGTCAGGGCGTCGGGCGCGAATACATAAACCGGGTCCGTGCCGGCGCAGGCTTCCGAGCACATGGATATAGAATCACCGGTGACGATTGTCGCATCGGCGCAGGCCAGAAAGCCGCTGTACGGATTCTCCCCGGGGTCCGTCCAGCGGTAAATTTCGGCCGGTGCGCGGATGTTTTCGATCAATGATTGCGTGGCGGCACCGGTCCGCCGGCTGGTCGTCACCAGCAGTGATCCGCCGGCCTGCAAAGCCATTGCCGAGGCCATCTTGGCCAGTTCTCGCGCCATCTTGTCGGTGAATTGCCGGCGCCGGGTGGTGCCGCCCACAATCAGTGCGATATAAGGCGGTGGTAGGTGTCCGATCTTTGATATCCGGCTATCGCGGGCCGCCGCCAGACTTTCCGGTGTCAGGCCGTGGGGGGCGCCAACAATAGGCAGAACGTTGTTTCCAGATTGGGGCGGGTCGTGGCTGGGCACGCAAACCAGGTCCATATCGTCCGTGGAACCTCCAGGGTGCATGATCTGAACCAACCGGCTGCGTCCACCGGAGGCACGCTTGATCTTGCGGGCAACGGGGGCTGTGCGCCGTCCGGCGGCGATAATCAGACCGGGCCACGGGGGCGAAAATTGGCGACGCGATGGCGCCGTAAGGCCCAGGAACGTCGGCGCCATCAAGGCGTTGGGGATTGCCGCGAAGGGGCTGTAGGATAATTCTCTAACCTCAAAGGGATCGTTCAACACGGTGGCGACGCCAAGCGCCTGGGATCGGTTCCCCGCCCGGTCGTCCGCCAACACCCAAATTGTTTGCCCGCTGTCGGTCAACGAACCACCTGATTTCAATTGCCCGCCCATACCTAACACCGGTTTCTCACAAGGAAAACAGCCGGCGTCGTATTCAAGCCAGGGAAATGCGCTTATAGTGCCTCTGTATTCGGATTTTGGATCGTTGCGCCATGCCTGAAACGAAAGCCGCAAAGTTTGCCATTGGGCAATTGATTGTTCATCGGCTTTTCGAATACCGCGGTGTGATCATTGATGTGGACCCGTATTTCAAGGGCACGGACGACTGGTACGATTCCGTGGCCCGGTCGCGGCCGCCAAAAGATACGCCATGGTATCATGTGCTGGTCGACGATGCGGATTTGCGGACCTACGTCGCCGAGCGAAATCTGACCCCGGATGCCAGCGGCCGACCCATCGGCCATGCCGATGTCATGGACTATTTTTCCGCATTGGGAGAGGACGGCTATATCGTGCGCCGGCAGAACTAAGCTGAATTTTCCGAAGCCGTCCCGGAAATGGCGCCTTGCAACGGCTTCAAATATTTCGCGTAGTGTTCCGCCCGGCCCCTTGATGAGCCATAGATGGGTTGGCGAACTTGCCAGTTCGACGCCGTCAGGACGGGCCGGTCGGCTTTATGTGGTGCCAGGCAGGCGTCGTCCCATTCTAATCCCAGATAGTCGATGAGTTTTCGGCTTTCCGTCTCAGGGTCGGCGACAAGATTTTCATAGGAAATGTCATGGAATCCACCCGGCAGGACGTCATGCCAATGGGCCATGATATTCTCATAGGCGCTCAAATAGCGGCCGATATGTCCCAGATCGGCGGCCCATGGGTAGTCCGCGACAAAATTCTGGAAGTAGCACGAAAGCCCCGTGTCCATGGGATCGCGCCGGCAGTGAATGATCCGTGCGTTTGGGAACATGCGGCGGATGGCGCCCAGATGGAAATATTGAAACGGCGTTTTATCGTCAACCCGCAAGCCTT
>Ga0114932_10003625_pt1 | contig 14973 bp, 14 predicted proteins | sample 2SBtaG_2_FD_87286 | JGI IMG/M metagenome (GOLD analysis project Ga0114932, IMG submission 87286) | Deep subsurface microbial communities from Kolumbo volcano to uncover new lineages of life (NeLLi) - 2SBTROV12_ACTIVE470 metaG | ecosystem: Environmental > Aquatic > Marine > Volcanic ...
AATATTATCTATGTTTTTTTAGTTCTTCTAATTCTTTCTTGAGCTCAATCATTTTTAACTCCCTTCCGACCATTGACTTATTGATTTGCTCTGTCTCTTTCCGACTATTTTCAGCAGTTTTTGCATCTAGCTCTGCTTGTCTCTTTGATAGAATAAGTTCTTCATTTTTCTCTTCTAATTCTTTTTTTCCTCTTTCAGCGTCTTGAGAGAGGTGATAGACACTCACCAGTAATGCGATGAGTGCAAAAAGATAGCTGATTATTTTAAGACCATGAGCAACATCAAAAGAAAAATCAAATAACTGAACAGAGAGAGATATGAAAATCGTTTGCGCTGCAAATCCAGCTATAAGTGAAAGAATAATCCAATTTTCAAAATTACTCGTTTTCCACTTTCCCTTACTCAAATACCCCACAAGTGCAGCAAGGAAGAGGAGTGCAGCGCCAAGCTCCTGTGGTCTCCCAAAGAAAAGTTCTGGGTAATATGCTCGCGGAAGTGGATAAAATGCAAAAAATATAAAACTGGCAAGTGTAACAAGCGTAATACCTGCATACACCACATGTTCAGAAATAACGCCCTTTTTACCTACTTTTTTCTCTCTCCGCCACACAAACCAACTCACGAACATCAAGAGGGCAAGAAAGTAACGAGACGCATTCCAACTCCATGGAATAAGGACTTCAAGAGCAGGGAAGGAAGAAATTTCAAAAAAAGTGCTCGTTACAACCGCATGATATCCATCAAGAAAAGCAGTGCCAATAAATCCAGCACCAATCAAAAGAAATGTGTTATTTCGCTTTGTGTAGAAACGAATGAGAGCGAGTACACCAACAAACAGTGCGAGCGTGGTCGCCAGAAGCTCCATCAGGGTATGAATTTGTTGATTGCCGACCAACTCTACGCTACGTGTCAAAAGAAAAAAGACGAACAGCCCCACACCAAAAGTGATGTATGCGATCATTCGTCTTTTCTCTAGACGCGCCTTTTCCATAACGTACTTATTTATCGGGTTATCTCAATTGTCGCGCTCTGTTCTGCATCACATGCCCCTACAGTCACACGACCACTCGTAAGACGTTCTATGTAATAATCAGTATTTGATGAAGTATTAGTACTTGGGTCAGTAGGAATACCGACAATATAATCTGGTACGAGCGTACTACTCAAGTCAACACAGGCGGCAAGGGTCGTTGTTGCAGTACATGTACTGTCACAACCACTTCCTCCAGTTCCAAGAACTTGCGCAGAAGTAAATGTTGAGTCAATGGCACTTGGTATTGTTCCATTATTATCAATTGCGTATTGATATACTGCATTTAGGATAGTATTTACATCACTACGACGTTGTGCATTTCTTGTATCACCAAGTTGTTTGGTTGGATTCAATGCAAGAATTACAATACCTGCCAAAATCGCAATCGCTGCAACGACAAGTAGAATCTCAAGGAGAGTAAAACCTCCCTTATTTGAAGTGTGTTTATTCATTTTTTGTATACTAAATCTTATAAAAAACTAATAATAAATTTTAAAAACCTTTATATATAGTATACAGGACTACCACACAACGCTCACACATAAGGCTGTGGATATAAATACATTACAAAAATTTAATAATACGAAGTGAGACTATGTAGGAGTGTTCTTATACATATACATACATAAAGCATCTTTAAAAAACGAAAACACATAAAATCCATCTCGTCTAGACGAGAATGAAATAGCGGGATAAAACATAGCGGGATAGAAACAGCGAGGTGTAGGTACGACTAGGCACGCTAGGAGTCCCCTAGCGTGTTTTTGTCAAGGGTGCGAGAAAAGTTAGAAATTGGCGACCTCTTGCCATGCGGTGATGTTTATTTGCGGATTTATAGTATCAATAGTTACTGAAACTTTTTTTACAATCGTTCCCACCGTACTTGATGCTGTTATTGTTCTATTTTGTCCTCCAGTGTTAGTAACGGTATATTCACATATTCCATGTTGAAACATAATACTACCAGACCCTGTAAATGATGTAGACACTCTGATTTGTTGAAGTACTTCTTCCGCGCAGGCATTTGCAAAAGCTTTTGCTTGATATGACTGTTCAAGAGCAAAACTTGAACGAGACGAACTTAATCCTAACAAAATAAGCGACGTCGTAATAGCAACTCCAACAGCACCAACAACTAAAATACTCAAGAGAGTTATGTAGCCTGTAGTAACTAGATTTTGTATTTTTAAATTTTTATTCATAATTACTATGGACTAAAATTTGAAATAACTTTTGTAGAACTATCACCCATTTCAAAAGTAATCATAAAAGTATCTCCGCCCATATCACCATTAAACTTAAATTTATCAACGGTATCCGTAACACCGCTTGCAATAGTATGATCAACAATATCTATCTCTGTACCTGTCGGCTGCCTACCATCAGGTGACCCCTCTTTGCTATGCTTCCAAACACGAGTCCCGTCTATTTTTATTTCCTGTATTAATTGTCCATTCGTCCACGTAACCGTTATTTTGTCCACAACAATACTTCCCGTACCAGTATTTTCTAAAGTAATTTCTCGAAGTTCCTTATCGCCACCACCTCCTATGCTAGCACTAGCCACGTTCACAGTTAGATCATCAGCTTGAGTAAGTGTGGCTGTTGTAGAAAAGTTGGGTACATTTGAGAGCGCTGACACATTCGGTACTTCGTCTAACGTTTTGAGTGCAAAATAGTACGTCGTACTTGGAGACAATCCTGATACCGTCATTGCTTCACTGGTGCCAGCAACAGATGGTGTCGGCTCCCCAGTCGCTGCAGTTGCAGAGCTAAAGTTGCCGTCGTTGATAAGTGCTGTTGAGTAACGTACGTCATAGCTTGTCGCAGTACCACTTGCACCATCATCTCCTGGTGCAGTCCATGAGAGGTCAAGTGAACTTGCGGTTGCTCCGCCAAGAGCGAGATTTGAAACGGTTGAAGGTGCGGTTGTGTCAGAAGACGCAGCTGCTTCACTTCCTCCACGCAAACTTGCGGATGTAAAAAATGATTTTGAAAAGTTATATTCACTTCTCCCTAACGAGTTATCATACGTGAGCGTAAACTCTACACGCACCACACCAGAAGTGTTGTCTTTAGAGAGGTTTTCAAATATAAGGTCGGAAACAACAACGGACGTATTGGTCAAAGGTACTGCGTCTCCAGATCCTTCAGTAATTCGTAACTGACCGCCCAAAAGATCGAATACTGTTGAGTCATCGACACTAGTAAACACATCGAGTGTTAGTGACGAACTCGTATTTCCTACTGTGGGTGTTATAATACCCTCTGCATTCCGTAGTGTGCGTGTTAATATCTGCATTGCCTGCACACCTTGTTGGTCAACTTCAGCAAGTGTATTGTTTTTAATCCGCGACTCAATAAGTGTTCCAAGAAAAACAGAGATGGTTAAAAGTAGAATAGAAGAAATACTCACATATAAAACCAACTCAACGAGTGTAAAACCTTTAAAACTTTTGGATATTTTTATGGTTTGTGACATATTCCTTTTAATCATTGATTGAACTATACAAACCGACCTCTGAACCGTTATCAATAGTTGCTGCAGTCCAATTACCTGCATTACCACAACTAGAACTACAGGCGGCGTATTTAAGATTCTTGTTATCTTTATCGTAGTATGAAATACGAGGTTCAACACCATCAAGACTTATAGAAGTATACTCTCCAACATCGTCTGTAAAATCTACAGCCACAACAGTCCAATTCCCTGCACTAATGCATGTAGAGTCACAAAATGCATACTTTAGATCTTTATTGTCTTTGTCATAATATGAAACACGCGGTTTTCCAGAGTCAAGCACGAGGTCATTATGTTCACCCACGAAATCACCAGAATCTACCAATACAGTCGTCCAATTACCAGCACTACCACAGCCAGAATCGCACGATGCATATCGTAATCCCTCATTATCATCATCAAAATACGAAATACGTGGTTTACCACCATCAAGCTGTAATGATGTATATTCACCAACGTCTCCAGACGATTGGACCGTTACTGTCGCCCAATTCCCCGCACTCGTACACGTAACGTCACAAAAAGCATACATAAGATCTTTGTCACTCTTATTGTAATACGAGATACGAGGCTTACTTCCATCGAGTGCAATAGAAGTATATTTACCGACATCTCCTGACGAAACAACGGTAACAATAGTCCAATTTCCTACACTTGTGCACGTAGCGTCACATGACGCATACCTCAAGTCCTTACTTCCTTTGTAATAATATGAAATACGCGGTTTTCCACTGTCCAAAGCAAGTGAGGTAAATGTCCCAACATCACCTGACGAGTCAATAGTCACACTGCTCCAGTTTGCATTGTTAGTACAGTCGCTATCACACTCGGCATACTTTAAATCCTTTGAACTTTCATTGTAATACGCAACTTTGTTTTTTACTCCATCCAATGCAAGTGAAGCGTACTCTCCAATATCAGAACCTGGATCTACATCTACATCAGTATTCGTCCATGTAGCACTGACACATGGAGTTTCGTTGCACTCTGAAAAGCGGAGTTGCTTACTCCCAGAGTTGTAGTGAACAATACGCGATCCAGACACAACACTAAGCCAATCAGTAAAACGAGTGACGAGTAATACTGTTCCTGAACGCTGTGCATTCTGCTGCCATGTGACAGTTGATGTCGCATTTTTTCTAAAACTGTCCACTGTGCCTATTTCAACTGTGCGAGTAAAAATATCTGTCACATCAGAACTTCCCGAAAAAATCCACTCATTACTTGATGTCGCCAAGCCGTGCATGCCGTTAGTAAGACTATTAAACGAACCTGCACTTCCTTCACCTCGTATATTACGCACTGCCTCAAGTCCTTCATCAGCAAGAAACACAGCGCTCGCCCGATTTCCTGCAAGTATTGTTGACTCTTCTCCATAAAGATACGCACCGACAAGTGCGGTCACAAGTAAAATAAAAATAGAACTAGCAAGAATAACCTCAACCACCGAGAATCCAAAATTATATTTTTTAATTTTTTGTTTTCCCATATCCTAATCAAATAATATCTATTCCTCAAACCTAACATTTAAAAACTCACTGTTCCTTGTGCGTTAATATGTATTGTCCTAACGTCGTTATTAACAGAGGTTAATGTTGTAGTTCCTGTCGTTTGTGGACTCCCATAAAATTTTGAAAAAACAACTTCCTGTAATCCTGAAACGGAAATGCTTGTTGGTACTTCAAAAATTTCGTCCAAACTCGTATTTCGTACAACGTAACTCGCCCCTTGAAACAAAGTAATGCTTCCATTTTGTACAGAAACCCCCCATGAGGTATCTCCATCAACAGCTTGTGAAAGTACCTCTGCGCGACGAAACGTATGTGCAACAGTGGTTGCCGCAATATGAATATCATTACGCACCTGAAAAGAAACATAAATAGGCGCAGATATTCCTGCCAAAATACCAATAAGTGCAACAGAAAGAAGAACTTCTATGAAGGTAAAACCCGCACTATACGATATAATTTTTTGTTTCTCCATATTTACTTATTTCTATTTCACCCCACAACAGCAAAGAAGTTACCTACCCGCAAGCTAATTAAACCCTCCGATCAAACTATAAATTGGCAATATAACTGCAAGCGCAACAGCGACCACACCAAGCCATACAATAATAAGGAGTACTGGCTCAAGAATTACCGCAAGATTTTTTGTACTGTCTTCAGTTTTTATTTCAAATGTTTCGCCAATTTTTATTAATATCTTGGATAAATTTCCAGATTGTTCTCCCGCCACAATCATTTGTTGAATTGGTGACGGAACAAGTTTTTTTACACCATCATACGATTTGAAACTTTTTTGAAATGAATTTCCCTCCTCTATACTGTCTCGGATATGAGCATACATTTTTTTATACATAGGAAATGTTGTCGCTTGATAGAGCGAGTCAAGTGCATTAACAACTGGAAGTCCTGCCCCAAGAAGTGAGCCGAGCAGATATCCGAAGCGAGCAAGTTCAACTTCTTGAATAAGACCTTTTGCGCCCGGGACATAAAAAAGCATTGTTTGTCCAATAAATTTTGTTTTCTGAAAAATAAATACAAGGTATACAATAACCCCTACAAAAACAAGAAAAAGAGGGACGGCAATTGCCCCATACTCACCCAAAAACTCTCCTGTCAAAATAAGCATGCGCGTAACCAACGGAAGCTCAAGTTTGAGTTGGGAAAAAACTATCGCGAGTCTTGGAAGAATAAACCAGGCGATACCAATACCAACGAACATGGTTAAGCCGAGTACAAAAATCGGATACATCATCGCACTTCTTATTTTTGAACGGAACTGTCTTTCTTTTTGGTCTTGTAGTGCAACCACTTTTAGATTTTCAGATAAGTTGCCACTCTCCTCTCCTGTGCGTATCAAAGAAACCATATACGGAGGAAATATCTTCACACTCTCCAGTGCGCGCCAAAACGGAACTCCTGCATCAACACTTTCAAGAATACTAGCTAATACATTCTTCATTCTTCGTGAGCGCATTTCCGACTTTATAGATTCAAGAGCAAAAGGTATCCCCATACCAGATCCAACGAGCATACTCAGGTTCTCAACAAGATATTCTCTTTCCTTTCCGATTCCAAAATTTTGAAAAGGAAGTGTTATCTTTTTTTTATTCTTTTTTTTCTCTTTTTTTTGAAACATATGGAGGGGCTGCTACACGGAGTAGTTCTTCAAGTGTGGTAATACCATTTTTAACTTTAAGTACACCATCTGCAAAAAGCGAGTTCGCTCCTTGTGATTCAGCTAACTTCCAAATTTGTTGCGCGGAAGGATTCTCAAGAATCATATCTTGCATTTCTGCTGTAATTTCAATAAATTCAAATATAGCGATACGTCCCTTGAATCCAGTATCCCCACACGAAAAACACCCCTTTCCTTTATAAAGCGTTGAGGTGCTTTCGTCAAAATACTGTCCAGCTCCTTGAGAAAGTTTTTGTATATCTTTCTTTGTAACCTTTATGCTGTAACGACACGAATTACAAATCCTTCGCATAAGTCTTTGTGCAATGATAACTTCAAGTGTTGATGCAAGGAGAAAGGGTTCGGTTTTCATATCTAACAACCGCGGTATTGCTGTTGACGCATCGTTTGCATGGAAAGTTGACAAAAGAATGTGACCAGTAAGGGCGGCATTTACAGAAATTTCAACTGTTTCGTCGTCACGGATTTCACCAACGAGAATAATATCAGGGTCTTGTCGAACCACCGACCTAAGTCCTTGTGCGAAAGTAAGATTGGTATCAGGATTAACTTGAATTTGATTAATACCCTGCATCCGATATTCCACCGGGTCTTCAATGGTTGTGATATTAACTTCGGGACTGTTTAATAATTTCAAAAGCGCATAAAGCGTTGTCGTCTTTCCCGACCCAGTGGGACCAGTAACTAAAATCATACCGAATGGTTTTTTGGCTGCTTTCTGGAGTATTCCTTGGTCGCGTGCCGAAAGACCGAGATCGTTCAGAGCAAATCCACGCACATACTGTGCCAAAATTCGCATCACTATCTTTTCACCATGAATTGTGGGTACAATAGATACACGAAAATCAGCTATTTTTCCTTTATTTTTGTGCCGTATTGAACCATCCTGTGCCGCAAAATGCTCATCAATACGTAAATGTGCACGCACTTTTACTCTATTTAAAATATTTTCATGATATTTTTTTGGAAGACGTCCTGCTTCATGTAAAACTCCATCAACACGAAAACGTATGATGATACTGTCGTCTTGTGGTTCAAAATGAATATCAGATGCATTAAAAGCAAACGCATCATCAAAAATACTCCCTAAAATTTCTGGAGCAATTCGTTTTTGAGATTCAATAATTTTGGTAAAACGCGTCTTAAGAGGTTTGCGGTAATAAATAAAGTTTTTTTCAACGTCTTCAGGAAGTGAATACGACAGCGTAATTTTTTTTGTTTGAAAAATTGGTTGCAATACTTCAGCAAGTCCTGACTGTTTTGGGTTTGTTGTGGTAAGTATTACTTCATTTTTATCTTCTTTTAAAAGAATGAGGTTATACTTTTTTGCAATTTCTTCAGGAATACGCAAAACTTGTTCTCGTTGAGGGTTGTAGATATTCAAGTCTACATACGGGACTTCAAAAGATTCCGCAATAGCTTGACCAAGTAATTCTTTGGTAATCAAACTTTCGGCTAAAATATGATCAACAAATGATGTGTTACTAGCCCCTGAAGAAGTCTCTGCTTTTTGTATATCTTCCACAGAAAGATAACTTTCACGCAAAAGAATATCTTTAACTTTCTTATCGTCAATAGATTTCATAGACCAAGTGTTCGTTTAGCGTATGTTACAACCTCTGCAATAGGTGTGTTTGATTTTACGAAATAATCGCTTGCACCCAAATCCCGTGCGCGTTGTTTGTCTTCTTCTTGGCTCAAGTTTGACGTTACGATAACGGGAGTTTTATTACCTTGTTCTTTTAATTTTTCAAGAACACCAAAACCATCAACATTCGGCATTACAATATCAAGAAAAATGAGGTCATAGGTATCGTTTGCAACAGCAGTAAGTACCTCAGCTCCACTAAAAACAGTCTTGACCTCAAAACCTGCTTTGGTAAGTTTTAAATCCAACGCTTTTGCCATTGGCTTTTCATCTTCTGCAACAAGTATTTTTTTTTTATTTTTTGAAATATCCATATAAAAATAGCATTGGAAACGCAATGAATAAAAACGTCTGTATCTTTATTATACAGGATAAAAACAATGATTATACTCCCTACCTGTGTGTAATTATGAATACATCGTTAATATATTGACTTTTTCTGATTGTTTGATATATTATTTTAAGAAATATTTTTTCCATATGCACAAAAAGGTGTATAGCGTCAGGAGAATCAAAGATGACAGAATATCACGTAGCAAGTGAGATAATGGATAAGAATTTTTTTGGCATTGAAGATGCTGTTACGTACTACGGAATAAACCCACTAAGGCCGAAAAAACTTAGCGAGCAGGTTATGGAAGACATTCCGTTCACAGAAAAACTGTTACTAACTCTCAAAGATACTCATGTTTTAGTTGCAGTATTTCCTGTTTCTATTGTTGATCTTATTAGAAACAAAGGCCACCTTTTTAAAAAACACCATACCGCCGCACTTCCGTGGATTAGGTGCAAAGATGCTTTTTTCAAAGACAAAGGTGTGTTTACATGGGAGCTTGTTGACAAAGAAGCAACTAAAAAAACGTACGATTACAGCGCACAAGTTCTAGTCTATGTTGTTATTTCGCATTTTCTTAAAACAGGAGAAAGGTTGTTTAAAGACAAGTTAACTAAAACGAGTTCACGCTTTTCGGATGGTAAGCCTGTCCTTATTGGTGACTTCAGTTCTTGTTTACGCATTACCGACGACGACCCTTAATTTAATGGGGGTGTAGCAACGTCAACATGGTAAAAATGCAATTGCATTAGGACTCTCTTGACGCAAATAAAAAAACCGCGCGAGCAAGCTCGCGCGGTTTATTTTTTTAAAATGCACATTCAAGTGAAACTCCAGACGGTCTGACTATAAAACTACATCCGTCTCTGTTTTGTCCATCGTGACGATGATGGCGATGATAGCGATGGTGGCGATGTCCATGAGTATGGATTTCACCGTTAATAAGAAATTCCAAAAAAAGTTCTTCGTCAGTATGAGTGTGATGTCTGCTGTATTGTGTGCCACAATGTACCCTCCTTGCAGAAAGATTTTCAATGCGAGTATCAGAAGGGCCTGGGTAAAACTCTTGGTGAATATGACACCCGCTCTCATCAGCAGGGCTTGCAATAGCAGATCCTGCGCCAAGGAATGTCAGCGCAAGTGCGGTCATAAGAATTTTCTTCATTTGGATTTCCTTTCGTTGTCCTTCGTTTGCTTCATTACATGTTGGTAGTCTCCTTATACGCTATACCACCATATACTTATTGTCAATCTTTTATACCAACAACTAAAATTTTATACTCCAAAAGATTTATTTTTTCACTTTCTACACAAATCTGCGGACATTGGACTTTGTTAGAACCTCTATTTTGCTAAAAATCGCAATATAAGTTCTTTGGCTGCAGAATTAATAAAGTTTTCTGGAAAATCACTAACACCAAACCACCGCCAATCAGAGAATTTTTCTGGCTCCATTAACCGTGGCTCTTCTTTTGTGATTGCGATAAAAAGCGGAACTACATCGCCTTCTTTTGCTCCAGGAACTTCGCCCAAATAATCAGTAATTTCTATTTCTGTAATTCCCGTTTCTTCTTTGACTTCTCGCCGTAGAGTGTTTTCTACCCTTTCTCCTTCGTCACAACGACCGCCCGGACATGTCCACACAGAAATAGTCTTCCACTTATCGGGGGTATAGTGTCGTAATCCAAATAAAACTTTTCCATCTCTAACAATCGCTATCACAGGACAAGTAGTTTCATTTCCATATTTTTTTAAATACTCTTTCATAACTCTATTTTCTGCGGGACTAGGATTCGAACCTAGATAACATGCTTCAGAGACCCTCTGTTCTGTTCTTTATGTTCAATGCTGCCGGACTTGGACTCGAACCAAGATTCCACGCTCCAGAGGCCTTATTTTCTTCACTTTCTACACAAATCTGCGGGACTAGGATTCGAACCTAGATAACATGCTTCAGAGGCATGTGTCCTACCATTAGACGATCCCGCAGATTTGTGTATAAAGAACAAAGAAAATTTTTTGCTTCGCAAAAATCAGATGAAAAGTAATCCCATTACTTTTCATTCCTACCATTAGACGATCCGGCAGCATTGAACATAAATCACAACGAACAGTTCTGAGTAAAGCTCAGAATCGGATAAAAAGCAAAACTTATTGCTTTTTATTCCGACCATTAGACGATCCCGCAGTTTTGGGGACAAATTATTTCGAGTACACTAGATGATCCCGCAAAGTGATATATACAAATACTAACAGCCAACAAAAAATACTTCAACTGGGATTGCTTCCAATCTACTCAATAATGGTAATGTACTCATCATCTTTTCCGCGAAGAAAGACCGAAACAACCGCAATTCCCACTACCCCCAAAACAGCCATAAGCCAAATCGCCATACTCGTTCTTTTTTCAGAGGGCAGTGTGGGTGGTAAATCTTCATACGCAGAAAGTGTTGCTGCTTCTAAAGAAACATCCTCGCTTTCAATACTAGCAATACTTTCATTATTTGTAGATTGAGTATTTGGCAACACTTCTGTTGACGGAACGTACTCATACGTTTTTTCAACATACTCTTTTGCGACAACACCGTTTGGATAAACTAATGCAGTAGTATTCTTCTCCGACCGTATTCCTGTTACCTCTGAAGACAAGATGAGTGTGCTGTGGGGTAAAATGATTGTGTCATTTGGAATACGGAAATGTCCACTTCCCGACCGAATAAACCATTGCGACAGATCAAGCTCTCGTCCACCCCTATTTTCAAGCTCAACAAAAGACGTGGTAACGTTTGAAATAATAATATTAGATTTTAGAGCGGTAATAGTCAGTCTGTCAGATGTCGCAAAACCGCCAGAGGCAACGTTTAGCACAACCACATACGGACCGGGGTAATCATAATGATGAAGTACTTTTCTCCCCTCTTTTGTTTCGCCATTACCGAAGTTCCACATAAAACGCGCATCAGAAAGCGGTTCACCTAAAAGCCCTACTGCGTCGCCCTCAAACACACTGTCCGCCCCCACGGTAACAACTGCGTCACTTTTTATACGAACAGCTATTTGTTGTTCAATAGGAAAAGAAATACTCCCACTACTCTCTTGTGATGTGGTCATATTCTCACTTTCCTGCTCCACAATAACTCCTCCTCCTGTGCCATTCTCACCATTTGGAGTAGGTATTTCAACACCCCAGTTACCAGAACCAGAAACCAATTGCAGTGAGTTACCATCACCTCCAGCGCCCCAATCAGGGCTATACGTTACTGCATCTATTTCAACCTTACTACTATCACGAAGTGCAATGGTTTCGCCAGAGTTTTTCAAAGAAAAAGAACTATCAAAAAGTATGCCTGAAAAATTTGGCCAGTCTTGCAAAAATGCACCAGCGTTGTCCGCAATAACTGCATATCCACCAGAAGACAAAGTGGTGTCGCCCATCACGCTCGTTAATTTGTGATGTACGTCATTTTCAAAAAACGCCCATCCAGAGATATCTACCTCACCTGCACTGTTATTGTGTATCTCTACCCACTCACGCCCACCATCAGACCCCTCAAGGTCATACATGATTTCCGAAATCACCATCTGTGCAGAAAGTGAAAGAGGAAAAAGAAATGCGAGTATCAAAAAAATATATTTCATAATAGTCACCCTATCACACAAATCAAAATTTCCAACAATAGACCAAATCTTAGTGTTTATAAACACAATCTTAATAAAATGTTAAGGGTTAAACTCCTAGTATTAAAATTACTGGACATCCGATGTCCAGTAATTGGGATAGTTAAAAGTCGGACATCCGATGTCCGACTTTTTATCTTGTTTCATCAACGTCAAGCATTTTGCGAAGTTTGTCTTCGGAGATCTCCTTCAGCACCGATGCTTTCTGTCTTTCTTGTGTGTTCAGGTGAGATTTTTCTTTTTGTCTTTCTTGTGGTTTTTCTTGTGGTTTTTCTGATATGTTTTCTCTTATTTTTACCTGCGGTTTTTCTATAATTTTTTCTTGTACTTTTTGTGGTTCAGACACTTTTTCGACTACCGTTGATGGCTTAGGGACCTTCAACACATCCGACAATGCATCCCGTAATTCATTTTTATTTTTTACCGTTGGTTCTTTATTTGTATTGTGAGCCCGCTTGTCGTGCGAAGGTTTTGGCGGTTCCGGACGACGTGTAATTTGAGGTGTGTGCTTGCCTGCATACTCTTTCGTTACTTTTTTGAGGTCGTTAAGTGATAGCGTATTTTGTTTTTTTTCAAACGATGTATCTTGTCTTGTTTGTGTTTGTGCATTTGGTTTTATATACGGTTTTGTTGATGTATGCTTGTCTTTATTAAAAGAACCTTGTGGTGACTTTGATGACTTATTAAGTGGCGGCTTCGGTGCTGTTTCCATAGGTTCATGCCACGCTCGTATTTCCTCTTCTACTTCACTGCGTTTCCGTGCATATTGTTCTCGCGACGACGCAATAACCTGTTCAACAGATGCGCTCTCTGGTACTGAAAGTGGTGGCAACGTTGTTGCAGAAAACGGAGCTGAAGATATACCGTCAATCATAAGTTTAAGATAAATCTGAGCAAATCCTAAACTTACTAAGTCCTGTGCGTAAAACGTCGGTGCAAACTCTTTTTCTAGCACATCAGCATCATACGCCCCCACACGAAATGTAATCATCGTTCCAATATTTCCAAATACTGCATTTCGCACCTCGTCTTCCATCTGTTCAATATACTGATGCGCAATAGTCAAATTAAGTTTATACTTTCGTGCTTCAGACAAAATATTTTCAAATGACTTATTCGCAAAAGACTGAAACTCATCTACGTATAAATAAAAGTTTGGTAATTTCTTAAGCTTACTCGCAGAAACATCCGCACGCGACATCGCTGCAAGATAAATTCGCGTAATAAGCATACTTCCTAAAATATTCGCATTCCCCTCACCCACCTTTCCTTTTGAGAGATTGACGATAAGAATCTTTTTCTTATCCATAATCTCGCGAATATCAAACGCAGATTCTGATTGTCCAATAACATTACGAATCAGAGGGTTTGAGGTAAACTGTCCAATCTTATTCTGAATAGCGGGGGTTGCCTCTGCTGCATATCTGTCAGTAAATTTAGAATATTCATCAAACCAAAAACTTTTTGTAGAAGCGTCTTTGAGACTGTCCATAACCTTTTTTCTATACACCTTGTCCGTATACATACGATTCACTCCGAGAAGTGTGGAGCCGGGAAACTCAAGAAGTGCCGCGAGTGTATTTTGTAAAATATATGACATACGCGCGGACCACTGGTCAGCCCACAGTTTTTCAAACGTACTCATTAAGCCGTTGACCACAAGGTGACGTTTATCCTCACCGATATCTTCCAAAATGTTAAAAGGTACAGGGTAGTCAAGGTCAAAAGGCGCAAAATACAACACATCTTTCATTCGCTCTTCGGGTATATACTCAAGAAGTTTTTCCGCAGTAGCACCGTGTGGGTCAATAAATGCAAAACCTTCACCGTTTTGTATATCTTGCACTGCCATATTTTCAAGTAGGGTAGATTTTCCCATTCCAGTTTTTCCAATCACATAGACATGCTTGGTTCTGTCTTCTGCTTTGATGCCAAATTTTACACGCTTCCCACGCGCATCAGTCTTTGCAAAGTTAGTGATTGTTTCTTTTGTATCGCTCATAGTTATAAGTATAAATGAAAGCAGTAAGTAAAAAAAGTAAAGTTATAAGTAAAAAGCCCGCCAAAAATCAAATGAATAAAATCATATGAAGTAATTGGCGGGCATAAAGACAAAGTCAAGTTTTTTATTTTTTCGAGAGTTGAATTTTTGGCAATCTCCTTAGTTGTTACACCACCGCAGATTCTCTCTGCGAGACTTACGAGATCACCTCCTTTTTGTTTTTCTGTGTCAGCAGCGTATACACGTTCTCTCCTCTCTTTTTGTTTATCCTTGACGCTAAATATATACTATACCACAAGTAACATCCTGTCAAGCTCTTGAACTCACATCAGGACCCTATAATTACCTATAGGTAATTATAGGGTCCTGAAAACTATTCCGGCAATAATGCTCCAACGGTGTAGCGGTTTGATGGTGCCAAAAAACAGTCCCGGTGGACTGTTTTTTAATCTATGACGAGCTGGATGTTGTGGGTGTAAAAATGCTTTTCCATACACAATAAGACTATTCGGCGGGCAATAATGCTCCAACGGTGTAGCGGTTTGATGGTGCC
>Ga0114932_10003626_pt1 | contig 14973 bp, 14 predicted proteins | sample 2SBtaG_2_FD_87286 | JGI IMG/M metagenome (GOLD analysis project Ga0114932, IMG submission 87286) | Deep subsurface microbial communities from Kolumbo volcano to uncover new lineages of life (NeLLi) - 2SBTROV12_ACTIVE470 metaG | ecosystem: Environmental > Aquatic > Marine > Volcanic ...
ACGAGGCGGGAGTCGTGGGTGAGATCACGGGACTCGGTGGTGGGCGGCCCGCCAGAGATGTGCCCGCCGATGGCAGCAGCCAGCACGTCGATGGTCGGACCGGGCACGCCGCTCACTCCGATGGGGCAACCCGCAGCACGCGCAGCGCGTACTCGGCGATCTCGGCGAAGACCGGTGCAGCGACGACACCTGCCACGTGCTGTTCCGCGGGTTCGTCGATGCTCACGACGATGGTGAGCTGTGGCTGGTCGGCGGGGATGAATCCGGCGAAGGTGCTCACGTAGGCGGCCTCGCTGTATCCGGCAGCATCCTCCAGCGGCTTCTGGGCGGTCCCCGTCTTTCCGGCGGCAGCAAAGCCATCGACGGCCGCGAGCGCACCTGTTCCGTCTGTGACCACGGTCGCCAGCATGTCGCGGACGATGGCCGCTGTGTCCGCGGTCACCACCCGTCGTCGGGCACCCGCCTCCGCTGGGTGGAACTGCCCGTCGGACGAGACGGTGCCGCGGTAGAGCGACGGGGCGAGGTACACGCCGTCGTTGGCCAGCGTGTTGTACGCCGCGGCGAGTTGGACAGCGGTGACCGCAACGCCCTGACCGAACGAGATCGTGGCCAGACCGGTGCCATGCCAATCGTCAGCTGGATGCACGATGCCCGCCGACTCCGATGGGACTGTTGCCGTGTTGCCCGGCCCGGTGTATGAGCCGAAACCGAAACGTCGGAGGTAGCTGTAGAGACGATCGCGTCCGATCGTCTCTGCGATCTGGATGGTCCCGATGTTCGAGCTCTTGGCGAGGATCTCGCTGACGGTCAGCGCCTGGGGAATGTCGTAGTACGGCTCGGAGAACACCTTGTCCGCGAACTCGTACCTCGGCGGGATCGAGAAGAGCTCGAGGGGCCGCACGGTCCCCTCCTCGAGGGCCGCAGCGACGGTGAAGGTCTTGTTGACGGAGCCCGGTTCGAACACCTGGCTGAACGCCGGCGTGTGGGCGGACACCCGCACCTCGCCCGTCTCGGGATCGCGGCTCGCGCCGGCCAGCGCGAGGATCTCCCCCGTTCCCACCTCGAGCACGACGACCATTCCACCCTTGGCGCCCGATGCCTCGACAGCGGCGAGGAGCGACTGCTCGGTCAACCACTGCGTTTCGGTGTGCAGGGTGAGCACCAGGTCGTGTCCGGCTTGTGCCGACTCATAGACCCGCGATCCCACCGGCAACGCCATGCCCCAGCGGGCGATCCGTTCCTCGGCCAGCCCTTCGGACCCAGCGAGTAGCTCACCGAATTGAGCCTCGACCCCGCTGAGCGGGTTCTGGTCGATGTCGAGTGAACCGAGGACACCTCGGGCCAGGTCGTCGCCGTTGGGATGCAGCCGGGTGGACTCCTCGAGGAAGGCGACACCAGGGAGCGCCAGCTCGGCCACCCGGTCCCTGTCTTCGAGGCTCACCTGTCTGGCGACGTACACGAAGCGGCGATCGCTCGCGAGTCGGGCGGCGATGGTCTCTTCGTCGATGTCGAGGACGAGCGACAGCTCCGCAGCCGTGGCGACCGGGTCGACCACGAGGTGCGGGTCGGCGTAGATCGTGGGCCGTTCGTCGCTCAGGGCGAGCACGCTGAGGTTCCGGTCGAGGATCGCACCTCGCGTCGCGACGATCTCATGGGTCGAGGTTCCCTGACGGGTCCCGAGGTCCGAGTAGGTCGAACGGTCGAGTACCTGCACCTGGGCGAGTCGGCCACCCAACAGCACCATTCCGACCAGCGTCGCCAACATCAACACGCCGACCCGCCGCCGTCGCGATCCCACCTTTGCGCGGCCACCGGTCGGCTGCGGGCTACGCGGCGCAGACTTCGCGGCGGCGCGCCCTTTCGGCGCCGGCCGCCTTCGGGTCATCCCCGGATGAGATCGTTGAAGAGTGGAGGTCACGGCGGGGATGTCGATGCGATCAGGGGTCGGCGAGCAGGCGCTTGACCGTCAGCCAGTCGGTGCCGTGTCCGTTCAGGCTCTCGTCGTCGACTCGGGCCGCAGCTGCGATGTGGGTCGGCTCGACGTCGATGTCGACCGGTTCGGATGCCGACACGAGGCCGAGAACACCCTCGGCCATCAGCTGGACCTCTGAGGGCGCGTTGAGAGCCTCGAGTTCGAACTGGAGGTCGATGATGCGTTGGCGTTCGATCTCGACGTCTGTCTGGATCTGGCTGAGCCGATACTGCCCTTCGGCCAGCGCAGAGTGGAAGAGCGCGAGGCCCAACAGGATCGCCAGCGCGACGACGCCGAGAATTGTCGTGACACCGACGAGCCGACGCCCGAGTTGTTGGCCGTCCCCCACGAGCCGCAGGGGCGCGCGCCGCTGCGAGGTGTTCGGGGCGCCGACGAGACGCAGGCCAGGGGCGGCAGCGGCGGTGGCCACCGGCTAGCGATCCCCCACGGCGAGACGCTCGGCGGAACGGAAGAGCGCGCTCGCGGCGCGCGGGTTCGCCTCGACCTCGGTTGGCTCGGGACGGCGCACCTTGCGCCGGATCAAGCGCACAGAGGGGCCGGCCCCACAGATACACGGCAGCCCGGAGGGGCAATCGCACGCCCCATCGGCCGCCTGACGCAAGACATGCTTCACGATTCGGTCCTCCCCTGAGTGGTACGAGATGACTGCGAGCCGGCCGCCCGGCTCGAGTCGGTCGATCGATGCGGTGAGCGCCGGCTCGATCACGTCGAGTTCGCCGTTGACCTCGATCCGGATCGCCTGGAACGTCCGCATGGCCGGATGGCGTCCTCGCCGACGGGCCGCGGCGGGAACCGCGGAGCGCACCACGTCGGCCAACTGCGCGGTGGTGCGGATCGGTCGTGCAGCGACGATCGCACCGACGATGCGGCGGGCGTGGGACTCATCGGCGTAGCGGCGAAGGATCGCGACGAGCTCGCCCGGCTCGTAGTCGTTGACCACCTCGGCCGCGGTCAGAGCACCGTCGGTATCCATCCGCATGTCGAGCGGCGCGTCGAGCCGGTGTGAGAACCCACGGGCTGCCACGTCGAGTTGGGGACTGCTGACCCCGAGATCGAACAGAACCCCGACGAGTGGCTCCTCACGCCCATCGACGATCTCGCCGATCGCGTCGAAACGGGCCCGGACCGCCTCGAACCGTGATCCGAAAGGACCCAGGCGGTCGGTTGCTGCGGCGAGGGCGGCGGGGTCGCGGTCGATCCCGACCACGGTGCGCTCGCTGTGCTGGGTGAGCAGCGCCTCGCTGTGCCCTCCCCCGCCGAGCGTTGCATCGACGATGAGACCAGGGCCAACGGTGGCAAAGGTCTCGAGTACCTCGGCCAACATCACGGGGCGGTGGGCGAAGGAGCGCGCCACGGCAGCACCTCCTGTTGTCGTCGTCGCCCGAGCCGCAGGGTGTCTGCGAGTCGCGGCACGGCGGACGGCGGAGTGCTGCTGTTCCCCGACGAGCGTTCCCACCGGGGCGGTTCCCCGATGAGTCGTGTACGGAAATGGGCGGAGCTGGGGCTTTCCGTGCCCGCCGGGGAACAGCACCACCACGCCGTCGTCTGTGCAGTCGACGGTGTGGTCGATGGAACTTGTGTGGTCGATGGAACTTGTGTGGTCGATGGAATCTGTCGGTTCGAGGGGTGAACCCGACGACGAGCGGGGACCGACGGGGCGAACCGCCATCACAGGCCCTCCGACGACTGCTCGGACACCGGATAGGCATCCGGCGACTCCAAGACGGTCTCGCCCGCCTCGTTGACCTCGGACCAGCGCTGGGCGTCCCAGATCTCGACCTCATCGATCGAGCCGATGATCATGCAGTCGCGCTGGAGAGCGGCGAAGCCGCGCAGCTCCTCGGGGATCGCGATCCGGCCCTGCTTGTCTGGCAGGACGCGAGCGGCACCGGCGCCGAAGGACCTCTTGGCCGCACGCTGACTGGAGTCGCCCGCCTTCGAGCGATGAGACATCTCGCGTGCCAGCTCGCCGAACTGGGAGGGAGTCATGAGCGCGAGGCAGCCCTCTGACCCCTTGATGAGGAACCCGCTGTTGTCGAACGCGGTCCGGAACGCGGCGGGCAGCACGATCCGCCCCTTGGCGTCGAGCGAGTGCTCGTACTGGCCGACGAAGAAGTCGTCCACGCGTTCGCCGCTTCCGTGCTCGTGGCCCTCGATGGAGGGACCGGTTGGTCGCGGACCGTGCCGCCGCGACCCCTACACGTGGGGGGATCTGGGTCGGCCCTACTCGGACGTTCCCTTCTCCCCCACAGCGCCCCACGATATGCCCCACCTCCCCACCAGGCAACCACTTGGAGGCCCTTTTTCGCCACGCTGCGTCGAGAATTCGAATGACAAGCGTGTAATTACACCCCTGTCGGGCCCCAGAACACCTGTTTGTGCTGGTACATCATCTTCGGGATGACGCTTCTGAGATCGCCGCGATCGCCGTGTGCAGCACCTCGTCGCCGGTGGCCGAGAGCCCGATTTCATCGGTTCCGACACCTGCGCGGGCGACTCGCTCCGCCGCGCCGCCCTCGAGGAGGCTCCGAAGCGCACCGACTCGCCACGTGCGGTACCAGACGCACTGGAACCGACTTCCGACCCGCGTTCGACGCTGGCTGATGCCGACCAGTTTTTTTTCGCCGACGAGCACTTCACCTCGTCCACGCCCCTCGAAACACACCAATCCTTCGTCCGGCCCGCGCTCGTACGCGCCCTCGTGGATCCGCGCGTCAGCGCCAAGCGATTCGAACGCCGCGGCGAGCGCTCGTCCCAGCCAATCGAAGGACCGACCCACATCGGGGTCGTGCAAGACGTCGTCTCGTGGAACAAAGACGTCGATCCACGTCGAGGAGTCGATGTCGAGCCACACCAACCCTCCCCCGCTCCGGCGCCGGACGACCTCCACCGGGTCCCCGCCCCAGGTGAGTGCTTCCGAAACGTCGCGCGACGTCGAACCCAGCACGACAGCCGGACCGCGAGACACGAGGTGTGAGATGCGGCGCCGTCCGTCGACGGGCATCGGGCGACCGTGCAGCGTCGAAGCCGAACCAACCCAGCGGTCGAATGTCCAGTTCCCGGCGATCACGCCGTCATCGGGAGCAAAGCGGGGAGGTACGTGCCCCACTCGTCAGGGGTGCGCCCCTTGATCGCCGCAGCGACCGCGAGAGGCTCGGGAGCATATGGGCGGCTCGGTAACCGGAATCTGCTCTCGTCGGGCAGCGTGTCGCCTTTGGCCACGTTGCACGAACGGCAGCAGGCCACGACGTTTTCCCAGCTGTGCGGACCCCCCTTGCTGCGCGGGTGGACGTGGTCGATGCACTCGGCGGCCCGGCCGCAGTACTGACACTCGTGACCGTCGCGCGCGAACACCGCTCGCCGATGCAGCGGCGCCCGTCGCCGATAGGGGGTACTCACGTGGTAGCGCAGACGCACCACCGATGGCGCCGCCATCTGCAGGCGTTCGCTGCGAACCACTCCCTCCCTCTCGTGAAGGGTCTCGGCCTTGTCCGCGATCACGAGGAGCAGGGCCCGCCGAACGGACACGATCGACAGCGGTTGGTAGGTCACGTTGAGGACCAGCGTGCGATCCGTCAACACAGCCAGGGCGCTGTCGCGACTCACGCGACGGCCCTCCACTCTTTGCACCATCGCAGCCATGCGATGAGGTCCGCCGGGTCCATGTCGGAGTCGCCGTCACCGCCGTACATCGTCACGAGACGAAACCGCAGATAATCGGCGTCCGGGAGCGGCAAGAAGGGCGGACGAAGCCACCACCGTTGCCTCGCGAGCCGAATCGCTTGCCGCGCCGCTGTGGACCAGAGCCCGGGTCGACGCATCACCGCAGATCCAGCGGCCCAGATCCAGCGCACTCCACCTGGGCCGCTCACGACGACACCGGCGAGGTCTCGACAGCCCTCCAGCCCACCGCGGCGGCACCCACGATGGGAGCCTCGCCTCCCAACCCGACAGGTCGAACGACGGCGGCTGAGGAGAAATCGAGCCGCGCCCTCGCTGCCAGCTCCGCATTGGCGGCGGCGAAGAAGGGGTCGCCGAAGCCGAGGGCGACGGACCCTCCGACGAGGATCAGGTCGAGGTCGAGCAGGCTCGCCACCGATGCGACCCCTCGCCCGAGGAGCCGACCGGCCCGCTGCTTCTCCTCCAGGGGAGCCGACGCCGGGTCGTTCCCGAGCCGGCGTGCGATCGACGTGCCGGAGATCTCGGCTTCGAGGCAGCCTCGGGCCCCGCAGGGACAGATCTCTCCGTCGGGTGCGACGATCACGTGTCCGACATGTCCTGCGTTTCCGAGCCGCCCGTCCAGCATTCGCCCATCGACGAACAGGCCGCCGCCGACGCCCGTGGACACGACCATCGCGAGGAAGTTGTCCGCCGCACGGCCGGCGCCAGCCCAACGCTCGGCGAGGGCGAGTGCTTTGGCGTCGTTGTCGATCGCCACGTGGAAGCCGAGATCGCCCTCCAGTCGCTCGAGGAGCGGAAAGCTGCGCCAGCCGGTGATGTTCAGCGGCGACACGGTGCGTCCGCCCCGCTCCATCGGCCCGCCGCATCCGACCCCACACACCACAGGATCACATGGCGCGGCGGCGAGCGCCTCGTCGAGCATCTCGCGCACGGTTCGGTACATGTGCTCACCGTCGGCACCCGGTGTGGGCCGCTGCGTCGACCAGAGCACGCGCGCGTCCTCATCGACGACCCCGACGGCCAGCTTCGTGCCGCCGATGTCGACCGCCAGGGCGACCCGCGCCCCCGGTTGCCCCGAGCCCTCGACGACCATGGCGGGAGCATACCGTCGCGAATCCGTCACCTCCGGTTGAGAAATCGCAGAAGGCCAAACCCCGGCCCGCGGTCCCACTTACCCTTCGCGCGCTGGGTAGCCTGCTCCGGCAACGACTGACGAGCGGGAGCGCGATGACCGAGACTACGAACGCCGGAACCGCATCCGGAGGGCCATCGTTCACAGACGTCTTCGGTCGCATCGCGGACAACATCGGCCAGGTCATCCGCGGCAAGGACGAGGCGGTTCGCCTGGCTCTCCTGTGCCTGGTGTCGGAGGGCCACCTCCTCGTCGAGGATGTTCCCGGCGTTGGCAAGACGAGCCTCGCCAAGTCGCTGGCCGCGTCGATCGACTGCTCGTTCGGCCGGGTGCAGTTCACCCCCGACGTGTTGCCCACCGACGTGGTGGGCGTGAACATCTGGAGCGAGCAAGAACGCGTCTTTGAGTTCCGCGCCGGGCCGGTGTTCAACAACATCGTCCTCGGCGACGAGATCAACCGGGCGTCGCCCAAGACCCAGGCGGCGCTGCTGGAGGCCATGGAGGAGCGCCAGGTCACGGTCGACCGCACCACCCACGAACTCGCCCGACCCTTCATGGTGTTCGCGACCCAGAACCCGATCGAGCACGAGGGCACCTACCCGCTGCCCGAGTCACAGCTCGACCGCTTCCTCATGCGCGTCACGATGGGGTACCCCGAGCGTGCGGCGGCACTCGACATTCTCGACACCCACGACGGCACACATGCCACGAGCCTAGGGCCCGTCGCGACCGTGCAAGAGGTGATCGCGATGACCGACGCCGTCAAGGGCGTCCACGTTGCCCCGAGCCTCAAGGAGTACATCGTCTCGATCGCCGAGGCGTCTCGCACCCATCATGCTCTGTCGCTCGGCATCAGTCCCCGAGCCACGCTCAACCTCCAGCGGGTCAGCCAGGCCAGCGCAGCCTCGCACGGCAGGGGCTACGTGGTTCCCGACGACATCAAGGCCATCGCCATTCCGGTGTTGGCCCACCGCCTCGCTCTCACGCCGGACGCACAGTTGCAGGGCATCAAAGTCGACGGCGTGGTCGCCGACGTCCTCGGCGGCGTTGCGGTGCCCACGGCAGCGGAGCGCTGAGCTGAGAGGCGTCCGCACTCCGATCGCGCGGGAGTCGCGATGCTGACGCGCCACGGATGGACCCTGTCCCTCGGTGGCACCGCTCTCGCGGTCGCAGGCCGAATGTTCGGCATCTATGAGCTGTTCATCCTCGGAACAGCCGCAGTCGGACTCGTCGTCATCGCCGCGATCTGGGTCGGCTTGGCACGCCTCAGGGTCAGCGTGACCCGCTCTGTTCAACCGGTCCGCGTTCACGCAGGGACCGCGGCCCGCGTCGACCTGCGGATCTCCAACCTCGGTAGACGGACACCGGTCCTGCGAGTCCGCGACCCCGTCGCGGGCACCCGCGGCGCCGACATCTCGGTTGGCCCGCTGCACCGTTCGGAGCAGGCCCGCGCGTCCTACGCGGTGCCGACCGAACGTCGCGGCGCGGTTGCGATCGGCCCCATGCGGATCGACATCGCCGACCCGTTCGGGCTGGCATCGGTCCGCATCGACGCGACGGGTCCGACGATTCTCACGGTGTACCCCCGTGTGGACCACATCGCCCCGCTCCCCTTCTCCAGCGGGCACGACCCACATGGGGGCGCCCACGACGCGCAGAGCCTCGGCCGCATCGGCGAAGAGTTCTACGCGCTGCGCGATTACACGGTCGGCGACGACCTCCGCCGCGTGCACTGGCCCTCCACGGCACGGCGCGGGCAGCTGATGGTGCGCCAGGACGAGCTTCCGTGGCAGGGCAGGGTGACGGTGCTGCTCGACACGCGGGCGACCGCTCACGACGACGACTCGTTCGAAGGGGCGGTGTCGGCTGCAGCGAGCGTGATCGCGGCGAGCGCCAAACGACGCGACATGGTTCGGCTGGTCACGACACACGGCGGCGATAGCGGGTTCGCCGGAGGTCAGCACCACATCGATTCGATGTTCGAGTACCTCGCCACGGTGGAGATGAGCAACCGCGGCACGTTCCAGGCGTCGCTCAGTCAGCTCCAGGGATCGGGTGACGGCGGAGCGGTGGTCGCTGTACTCGGTCGACCCCACCATGCAGATGTCGAGCGCGTCGGCCACCTCACGGGACGAGCCGGCGCACTCGCCGTGGTGCGGTTCGGTCGAGCCGAGGGCCAGGGCGAAGTCGCCGGTGCGTTCGCCAGTGGCGGGTCTCAGAAGATGAGGCTCGTGGTGGTACCCGAGGGCGGGTCGTTCCGGGAGGCATGGGATCTCGCGATCGCACCGAGGGCCTCGGGGATCACCTCATGAACAGGGGACGTGTCCGCCCGGGAGCAGGGTGGAGCCTGTTCGGTGCCGAGCTGCTGCTGACGTTGCTCATGGTGTCGGTGGTGATCACCATGCGGCGTCTCTTCGACTCGTGGGACTACCTGCCCACGCTCGTGACGGTGGCGCTCGCGAGCCACCTCATCGCGGCGATCACCCGGCGTCAACGGTGGCCGCTCGGCGCATCGGCTGTGGTGTCGGCCATCGCCATGGTGATCGTGCTCGCCGTGCTCGTCTACCGGGACTCGCTCTTCGTGATTCTCCCCTCGTTCGAGACGTGGCGCCTGGCCGGCTCGGATCTGGCGGCGGCGTGGAGCGACTTCAGCGTCGTCAAGGCCCCCACCCCTGCGACGGACGGCTTCCTCGTCGCCGCGGGAATGGCCATCTGGACGCTCGCGCTCGCCGCAGACATCGCCGCGTTCCGCTTGCGGACGGCCATCGAAGCGCTGGCACCCGCGATCATCATCTTCGTCTTCACGAGCATTCTCGGCATCGACAGCCACCGCCTCGTCGCGTCGGCAGCCGTCGTGGCCTGTTCGATCCTGTTCACGCTGCTGCTCCGGATCGCCTATCCGCCCGAGCCGTCCATCCCAATCGCCGCGACCCGCGACCGACAAGCCGGCGCTCTGGCACGCGTCGGGGTGGGCATCAGCATCGCCGCGCTGGGCGTGGGGCTCGTGTTCGGGCCGGTGCTCCCCGGCGTCGACGCGGCGCCGGTGATCGACTTCAAGGAGCTCGACGGCGGCGGTTCGGGACCGCGGGTCACCCTGAGCCCGCTCGTCGATGCGCGCGGTCGCCTGGTGCAGCAGTCGGGTCGCGAGCTGTTCCGGGTGAGCGCAGACCAGCCCGCGTATTGGCGCATCTCGGGACTCGACCGGTTCAACGGAGCGGTCTGGGGTTCGGACCGTACCTACAGCGAGGCGACGGGGCGCCTCAACGATCCGGTGGACGACCAGGACTCGCTCACCCAGCTGTTCACGATCACCGGCCTGTCCAGCATCTGGATGCCTGCAGCGTTCGAACCGGTCCGCTTTTCGGGCGACGGCATCATCTGGGACGACGAGTCAGCCACCCTCGTCCTCCAGCGAGGGCAGAGCGTCGAACCCGGGACGCAGTACCGGGTCACCTCCTCGCTGGCTGTCCCGACCCCCGAGGAGCTTCGCGCCGCGAGCGCCGTCGTCCCCATCGACATCCTCGAGAACTACACGGCCCTGCCTCTCGACTTCTCGGCCGATATTCGGCTCTTGGCCGACCAGCTGACCGTTGATGCAGACACCACATACGACAAGGCACTCGCTCTCCAGAACTACTTCCTCGACAATTTCGTCTACACCCTCGACGTCGCCAGTGGGCACGACGGCAACCGCATGGAGAACTTCCTGTTCGAGGACCGTCGCGGATACTGCGAGCAATTCGCTGGGACGTTCGCCGCCATGGCCCGATCGATCGGCATCCCGTCGAGGGTCGCGGTGGGTTTCACCCCTGGCGAGTTCATCGACGGCCAATACGTCGTGCGCGGCGAGCACTATCACGCATGGCCCGAGGTCTGGATCGATGGCCAGTGGGTCTACTTCGAGCCCACACCGGGCCGCGGCGCACCACGGGCACAGCAGTACACCGGCGTCCCGCAGCAGCAGGCCGTGCCCGGAGACCCCGAAGCTGCCCAACTCGACGAGGGCTCGGGACTGATCCCGCAGCTTCCTCAGGAACCGGAGTTGGGCACGACCAGCGGTAACCCCACCATCGGTGACGAACTGGCCCTCGACCAGCAACCCTCGAGCGGTGGAACGGTCGCCCCCTGGGTGACCCGTTCGCTGCTGGTTCTTCTGGTGCTCGCTGCGATCGGTGGCCTGTGGGTGTTCGCAGTGCCCTTCCTCAACCGCCTGCGGCGGAACCGTCGCCGCGATCGCGCGGGAGTCGACACCCGTGCCGCGGTCGCTGCGAGTTGGTCGGACCTCACCGAGAGCCTCTTCCTCGCCGGTCACCCGGCTCGCCCCGACGAGACACACCACGAGTTCGTGGCCCGAGTCGCCCGGCGGGGTCAGCTGGACGCAGCCCGTCTCGACCAGATCGCTGTCGCTGCGGACCAGGCCCGCTACGGCGACGTCGCCCCGGCGAGCGAGGTGGTGGGGACCACTCGCACTCTGGTGAACGAAGTCGAGCGACAACTCGAGACCGGCATCACCTGGCAGGAGCGGATCAGGCGTCGCGCCGATCCACGCACTCTGGCGAGTACGACGAGCTCCTGACCGGGCTCTGGCCGCTCAGGCCACGGTCGTCGTCGTACTCGTTGTAGGCGGCACAGTCGTTGTAGGCGGCACAGTCGTTGTAGGCGGCACAGTCGTCGTCGGGGGAACCGTGGTGGTCGGCTCGGGCACTGTTGTGGTCGGCGGCACCATCGGGAGGCCGTCGACCCACGAGTGGCCGGAACCACCCACCCAGTTGCCTTCGCTGTCGACGATGTAGGCGGTGTACTTCGCGCTGGCGGAGGGCGCTGACTCATCGACGTAGCGGATGTCGGGCCAGGGGCGTCCCGGCATGGTGCGCGAGGAGTAGGTCCAGATCGGAACGCCGTCGCGCTTGAGGACGTAGTACCCGAAGTCCTCACACTCGCTGATGCCGAACTCACAGACAACCGCCGTAGTTTCCGAGACCCGCCCGCACCACAGGCCGATGCTCTCCCACGGCTTCTCGTCCGTCTCGCTGTCCTTGTCGCCGTCACCGTGCTCTGTGTCCTTCTTGGGCTCGGTCACCGCGGGCTCCTTCTTCTCGCCCTCGTCGGTTTCCTTGCCATCGCCGCTGTCTTCGCCGTCCTGTGTGTCCTTCTCGGGCTCAGTGGTCGTCGGCGGCACGAAGGGGTCGACGAACGTGGAGTTGGTCGAGCCGATCACCAGGCCGTAGGCGTCCACGAGCTGAATGGCGTACAGCGACCCCGCTGGATCGGGCTCCAGGTCGTACCAAACAGCGGCCCCGACCTGGTGCTCGTCGCGAATGCGGTCCACGATCACGCCGTTGCGCAGCACGACGTAGGCGTGGCCGTCGTCGGTGAGCAAGCGCGTGTACTCACACGCCGCCTTCACACCACCCCCGTCGAGATCGACCCGCTCGCATTGGATGGCCATGCTGATCGTCGAGCGCGGAACCGACGTCGTCGGCGCAGCGGGCGGCGGTGTCGCGGGCCCGCCGGTCGTCGGGGGCGCTCCTGATGGCGCCGATGTGAGCGTCACTGCATGGTCGCCGACATCGACACCACCCGCGGACGCCGCCGCCACGATCTCGACCTCGGTCGCCCCGGCGTCAGTGATCTCGTTGACGACCGGTACACCCACGGCGATGGTCCCTGCACTTGCGACTGCAACCACCGCGACCTTCGCCGGAGCCGAAGCTACGAGCGCGGACACGAAAGCTGGAATTCCCCCCTGAAACATGGGAGAGGGTTTCGACAGCTCAGGCCCTGCGGTTGAGCGAAATGCTGGAGTCAGTCCTCGTCGCGCTTGAAACGCTTACGCAAACGGTCGCCAAAGCCGCCGAGGCCTGCGTTCTCGGCTGTCTTGCTCTGACGGTTGCGGACCGATCCGGTGACCTTCTCGAGGCCGACGCGCCCCATCTTGCGCAGGTTGCGCTCGATCACCACGGTGCTGACGAACATCACCAAGAACGCAGCGAAGGCCAGGGCGAAATGCACCTGCAGAGCAGCGATCATTCCGATCAGGCCGAGCACCCCGAGCAGCACCGCCCACTTGATGTTGCGCAGGGCGTGGCGATACAGCGTGGTCTCACCGACCTCACGAGCGAACTCGGGGTCGCTGTCGTAGAACTCCTTCTCGATCTCGAGAAGAATCCGCTGTTCGTCGTCAGAGAGCGGCACGCTCCAACTCCATCTCGGTCTTAGGCCAGTCTAGGACCATCACCAGGGCTGCGCGGCGTCACGGGTGCCCTTTCGACGTTCCCGACGGCACAAATGAGACGAAATCAAGGCCCCCAGCGTCTCTGGCCGGGCCGACCGGCCCGTCGGGTGCTGGCGCCCGGCGCGATGGCGTTGTCGCCGAAGCGTTCGCGGATCTCATCGAGCGCCGAGCTCACCTCCCGCCAGGGACGATCGTCGGCCGCCTGGCCCGGGTCGTCGACGAGAGCCAACTGGCGAGGCCGCGGCGAATCGAGTCCCGTGACGCCCACGCCGAGCAACCGCACCCCGTCGACGAAGTCCACGCGGTCGAGCAGTCCGGTCGCGGTGCGGGCGATCTCCGCAGCGGTGTCTGTGCCATGCTCGAGGGTTAAGGAGCGCGTACGGAGCCGGAGCTCGGGATCGCGGATCTTGAGCTGCACCGTTCGCCCCTCCAGGCCGGCGCGACGCAGCCGGGTGCCGACGGCGTCGGCGAGCCGGAGGATCTCGGACACGAGCTCGCTGCGGTCCGAGACGTCCACCTCGAAGGTCTCCTCGTGGCTGATCGACTTCACCTCTCGCTCGGGCTCCACCGGTCGCTCGTCCACGCCGTTCGACAACGCGGCGAGGTGGCGCCCGTGGGAGTTTCCGAGCGCAGCGACCAGCGCGTCTGCGGGGACGCGCGCCAGATCGCCGACTGTGGCCACACCCATCCCATCGAGCTTGGCCAGTGTCGCTGCCCCCACACCCCACAGCGCCCGCACGGGATGTGCGTGGAGGAAACGGAGCTGCTCGGCTCGAGGGACGACCTTCACGCCCAGGCCCGGCCGCACCTCGGTTGGAGTGGGGATCGGCTTGGCCGCGACGGAGGCGAGCTTGGCGAACAGCTTGGAGGATGCGACGCCGACGGAGCAGTCGAGCCCGACGAGATCGGCGATGTCGTGACGGATCCTCCAGGCGATCTGCTCGCTCGAGCCGAACAGCCGGTGCGCACCTCCGACGTCGAGGAACGCTTCGTCGAGCGCGATCGGCTCGACCAAGGGCGTGACGGACGCGAAGACCTCGTGGACCGCTGATGACACCGCCCCGTAGTTGGAGAAGTCGGCGTCGACGAAAACCGCCTCGGGGCAGAGTTGCCTGGCACGCATCGACGGCATTGCCGAACGGATCCCGCGTTGCCGAGCTTCGTAGCTCGCCGATGCGACGACGCCACGGTCAGACGATCCGCCGACCACGACGGGCCGTCCGACCAGGGAGGGATCTCGCTGGCGCTCGACCTCCACGTAGAACGCGTCCATGTCGACGTGCAGGATCGGCAGGTCGCCGCTGGACCGGCCGAGCGAGCCACCCGCCGCAGCCATCGATCAGTGGCGTTCGACGCGCAGCTCGGCGAGCCTGTCGCCGTAGATCGTGTAGCGGAACTCGTGACCCCAGTCGACAGACCCGTCGAGATACTCGAGGAGAGGCTGACGAAGCCAGTCCTGGTGCCCGTCGAGCAGCCCGTGGAGATCGGCTCGGTCGACCCACTGGGCGTCGATCACGATGCCGTCGGGATCGTCGATCGCGATCTCGCCCGCGTGGCCGGTTGCGACGTGCACTTCGACCGTCAGAACCCATTCCATGTCCGGAGCGTCAGCGACCACCGTGTAGGCCGGGCCGTTCCAGCCGGTGACGGCCAGCCCCGTCTCCTCGACGACCTCGCGGGTCAGGCCCTCGACGAAGGTCTCGCCGTCGTCGATGACCCCGCCCGGCGTGCTCCAGTCCATCCGGCCGCCTTTGCGGCGGTTGTGCACCATGAGCACGGCCCCATCCGCCTCGATGATGCCGCCTCCGACCGACCATGCTCGCACCCGTGCATTCTGCCAGTCGCGGCGAGGTGTCGCTGCCGTTCCGCGGATCTAGCATTGCCCGGTGATGGCCGCCGATCCGCCCCCCTCCTCGAGCGACCCTGAGCCCT
>Ga0114932_10003633_pt1 | contig 14950 bp, 6 predicted proteins | sample 2SBtaG_2_FD_87286 | JGI IMG/M metagenome (GOLD analysis project Ga0114932, IMG submission 87286) | Deep subsurface microbial communities from Kolumbo volcano to uncover new lineages of life (NeLLi) - 2SBTROV12_ACTIVE470 metaG | ecosystem: Environmental > Aquatic > Marine > Volcanic ...
GCTAGTAGCACCAGCTATTTTACTAATCGCTGTAGCGATGATCTTTTTTCGGGTTTTTCCCATGATTGTGCGTTTCTTTGCAGGTGAGTCGCCTGTTTTCATCGTACTAATTGGGTGGATATCTGTTCTTTTCTCATTCGGTTCTTTTCTTACAAAAGTTACCTTGGATAACAGTGATGTATCTGTATTGGTTATTTGTAGCTTTTTATGCTTCGCGGCTGGGCTATATTGGTTTGGCAGGTCAGAAAAGCTTTTTGTTGTCGGGACTTGCATCACGTTAGTTACGTTGGGTCTATTTGGAGCGTGGATTTTCAGACCCGACGATTTTCCATTCGTTTTGCTCTTAGGATTCTGGGGGATGTCTATAGTTTTACCGGGTATGGCTATTTTTTACCTGATCAGATATCTGTCTCAATTCAATCCTGTTTGGGCCACATTGCCTTTGTGGCATATGTCTAGAAATCCACTTCAATACAGTTGGCTCGTTATATTGTTAGTTATTTCAAGTGGGATAGCGGTGCTTTCGGCTACCCTAGGAGCAACTTTAGAAAAGAGCCATTATGACAGAGTGAAGTATGCTGTCGCTGGCGATGCGAGAATCGTGTCAACTGTAGGGACTGGGTTTTTTGGGTTGGACTCGACTGAGGAGCTTTCAAACAGTTATCTCACTGTAGACGGAGTGCTCAGCGCAACTTCTGCAATTAGACGGGAAGGAAGTTTAGGTGAAGGTCCTTCTCCTCTCCCATTCACGTTGTTGGCTATCGAGTCGGATGTATTTGTACCATGGAGTCGCGATGATTTTTCGCACGAGCCTATCCCAGTGATTCTCGATAGTCTCAGAGCCGATAATGATCAGGGCCCACCTTTTCTGCCAGAAGGCGCAACGGACGTTGGAATCAAACTTAAACCATCCGACCTTTATCCTCTTATGTCTATATGGATGCAGGTGATGGATGCATCTGGTGAGAGGACGATAATTACGTTTGGGAGATCTGGCGATTCTAAATGGTCAAATAGATCTGTATCGCTCGAAAAGTATCAGTTGACAGACCCTGTGAAGGTAATATCCATTCAGATTAGTGAACCTGGTTCTGGTGACGTCGGGACGCCAGGAACCATATTCTTCGATGATATATATGCCATGAAGGATGGACGGGAAATTGTTATTGAAAGTTTTGAGCATCCGGCAAAATGGACAATAATTCCCACAGCTCCGGTTAGCTCAGACACACTTACTTTTTCGAACAGTGCTGCGATATCTGGAGAGTCTGGCGCTGTGTTTGAATTTGCCAAAGAGACTAACTTAGGGATACGTGGGATATATTGGGCGGGATCTGGTAATTCACTTCCGGTGGTTGTAAGTGATACTTTTCTCCATGCAACAGGCTTGAATATAGGCAGTACTTTTTTTGCTGATATTTCAGGTGTCAAAGTTGTTATGTTGATAGTGGACGAGATCAAATATTTTCCTACCCTAGACCCGAGTGATAGCGGGTTTGTTGTAGCTGATGTTAATTTGCTTGAGTCTCAACTTGGTGTAGTAAATTCAAGATCCACTGAATCACGCAATGAAATATTTTTGAATCTAGACTCGTCATATGAGCGAACCTCCGATATTTTTAATGATGATAGAGGCAGTCGAACAGACACAATTGATGAAATCGATAGGATGACAGGATTTGGGCGAGAATTAATGGAATCAACTTCCATGTTTGATCAGTCTCAAATAAATCCTTTAGTGACCGCAGGTTGGAAGGCTATGACATTAGTAGCCACATTTACGGCGGTGTTTATGACCTCCATGGGCTATTTCGTTTATGTAATATTTCTTTCTCGACGTGCTCATTTTGAAATGGGATTGATCAGGTTTCTAGGCTTGTCCCGAATTCAAGTGCTTAGTGTATTGAGCTTGGAAAATTTCGCGATATTCATAATGGGACTTGGTCTTGGGTCATGGACAGGTTTTCAAATGACTAGATTCATCATTCAGTTTGTCGTTGTGTCAGAAGAAGGTAGGCAGATGTTACCCCCGGCCGTTTTTGTAACAGATTGGTGGCTATTGGGAGTAGCTTTTATGGCATTTGGAGTTGTTTTTTCGGTTTGTATTGCATGGCTATCTAGTTACCTTTCGACTATACATTTAGGTGCATTGGCGAGAGATTCGGAATGATTGGCACATGAAAAATGTGATCGGTCGATTTGTGACCACATCAATAATGGTTTTTCGGCGGAGCCTCGCAAGTTGGAAACTGCTGTCATCCGTTGTTCTCGGTGTTTTACTTGCTTCGGTTGTAATGTCGAGCACTGTTATATTTTTCGACTCACTTAGAGAAATTGCGTTGAAGAGTGCTCTGGATAAACTCGGAGAACATGATGCAAATATATTAGTTCAAACCGAGAGAGGTCCTACCAATACGGAGGAATATCATAGGGTCGCTGAGAAGGTGGAAAATGTAGTTCAAAATAAGCTTTCACCCTACTTAAATGGGCTTACATCCGCGGGTCGGTCTTCTACATTTTTCCTGACAAATTCGGGATATGAGGAGGGGGCTGGTCGTGATACTCGGCGGGCCTTTGTTGCATACATACCTGATTTGTCTCAGAGGATAACTATCAGAGATGGAATGGAGTTACCTAACCCTGTATATGCTACGGATCGGGACGGAGTTGTTCTTCTAGAGGCAACCACTTCTACAGAAGCAGCAAAAAAAAATGGGCTTACAGTGGGTTCGATTGTATCCCTCGTACCTTATTGGACAGATGAGGTCCCTTTTGTTCGCGTAAAAATAGTTTCTACTTTTGATAAGGCGGACGAAGACGATAGTTATTGGCGTCTTGTTGATGGGATATTTATGTCTTCATATAAGCGAGGAACGGTTTCAGGAGAAGGTTTCGAGACTCTTCCTCTTTATATGTCCCAAGACGCATATATGAAAATTTTGGGCCCACTGCTAAAAGATATGGGGACTACGTATGGATGGTTGTTGGATGTAGACCTCAATAGTCTGACGGCTTCTAACGCGTCTACAGCGAAAAATGAAATCCTGTTGACGAGACAGGCTCTCAGTGCTGAATTGAACAACTTCTCCTTGATCACAGAGTTAGATTCATCGCTGGAGCAGTATGACAGTCGGATTTTGCTATCTAAGCTGCAAATGTTTGTAGTACTGATCATGATAACCGTGATAGTTCTTTACTATGTTTTCTCAATTTCGACTCTTGTAGTGGATCAGAGGAAATTTGAAATATCGCAGCTACGTAGCAGGGGTGCTACCTCCTTTCAAATATTGGCTGTGTTTGTGCTGGAAGGTGGGACTATATCCCTCGTAGCGTTAATATTTGGACCTTTGATAGCTGCAGGAGCGATAGGTCTCCTTGGATATACGCCTTCTTTTTCCGATCTTAGCGGAGGTGGACTTCTGCCTGTGAGAGTCACGGCCTTCGCCTACGGAATGAGTGCGATTGCGGGCATTCTGAGTTTCGCAGTATTGATCATCCCAGCTGTACACGCTTCTAAGGTTAATGTAGCTGCCCAAAGATCGGCATTAATTAGGAACACACAGCAATCTGTTTTCCAAAAATATTACATTGATGTAGGACTTCTATTTCTAGGTATTTTGTTATTCAGGCAGCTAATGGAACAGGGATCCTTGGCTGTAAAGAGTGCTTTGGGAGACGTTGCTTTCAATCAGGTTATGCTTGTTCTTCCTGCATTAATACTGTTAGCGCTGGCAATGGTCCTTTTGCGGTTGTTTCCAGTAGTTTTAACCATGGTTGGCAGATTATTTTCTTCAAGAATGCCAGTGGGACTAATTCTCGCGATTTGGCAGATGTCCCGTAATCCATCAAGTTACTCGCGCCTGATACTTCTAATCATACTAATGACAGGTCTGGGTATATTTGCAGCCAGTTTTGGGGGTACTTTGGACAGGAGTTTTCAGGATCGTGAGCTTTATGCCGTTGGTTCGGACATTAGGATTACCTCAGTTCGATTTAACTCGGTTGGAAGAAGTCGATCTATGACCGAGGCGTATGAAAACTACAAACATATTGACACTGTAAGTCCTGTGTTTCGATATTCTGGACTAGACGTAACAAATAAATTCTTGGGGGAATCTGTTACGGTCCTAGGTGTTGATCCAGCGACATTTGGGGAAGTTGCTTTATATCGCGACGATTATTCCGATGTCAGTCTTCAAGAGTTGCTTTCCCAGTTGGAACAGATGGATCGACCACAGGGTATACAACTTCCTGATGATGCTCGTACATTGGGAGTTCTTGTGAAGCCTGACAGATCTCGACCTAGCGTGGCTCTAGCTGCCCGACTACGGGATGCAAACGGACGCTATTTCAGTTATGAGCTTGGGATGTTAGATTCTGCCAGCTGGAGCCTTAAAGAGGTGGAAATATTTCAAAACCGTAGGCCATGGAGAAGGCTATCCCCGGCTGCTCCTCTAACACTAGTGTCACTGAGTGTTCTCGAAACCAACCCTACTGGAACGCTTACTTCCGGGTCAATTCTCATAGACAGTATAAAGGCCAGAACAGGTTGGGGAAATGTTGATAATCTTGAGTCTTTTTCCGACATAAATGGGTGGCATATATTAAAAAATGTGCCTGAAGCTGAGATGGATCAAATTGTGTTATCTCAACAGGGAGCTAAATCTGATGGTTCTTTGTTGTTTGCATGGGGTACGGGAAATCCTATGGTAGCTCGTGGCATATACCCGGGCTTACAACTTGCCCCAATTCCCGCGCTTGCTTCACAGTCATTTTTATCTAATTCAGGACATTCTATAGATGATGTGCTCACTGTTTCTGTTGGGGGTCACCATACAAAAATTATATTAATAGACAAATTTGAATATTTTCCAACTCTGAATACGAAAGAGGAAAGTTTTTTAATAACCGGACTTGAACCTGTTCTGACAACTACTAATCGAGGGATCTTGCGAGGTGGAATAACACCCAACGAAATATGGATTTCCACCGATGATTCCATTGAAAAGTCAGAGAGGATTAAATTAATGGGGTCTCTTAAGGAAGATGGCCCTTTTTCATATGGGAATATTCTAGACAAACAGGAGGCACTTTCACTCATCACAATAGATCCGCTGGTAAGGGCCGGTTGGAGGTCTCTTCTACTAATCGCCTTTGGTTCAATACTCATTCTCAGTGCTATTGGCTTTGTTTCACATTCCTATTTTTCTTTTCGAGAGAGAGAAGCACAATTTGCTTTACTTAGGACTATTGGATTATCTAAAAACCAGTTGATGTCACTTATGTGGGTGGAGCACCTATCAGTTGTCGTATTAGGAATGATTATTGGAACTCTTATGGGAGAAAGATTAGGTACAGTGCTGATTCCATTTATGGGCAGTGATGACATAGGAATAAGTGTGTTGCCTCCGTTGATAATGCAGGTAAATTGGAGCGGTCTACTTAGTACGTATCTTTCTATGGGCGTTGTTTTCGCAATGGTCACAGTTATTTCTGTTCTCGTTGCTATGAAAATATCTCTAAATAGGTTACTCAGGTTGGGAGAAAAATAATTTGGTTAGGTTCCTAAGATTGCCCCGTCAAAATCTGGGGTATGTGAGGCAAAGTCTGAAGCATTTGTAGGGGTTTTCCCTTCCAATTGAATTGAGAGTAAAGAAATTGATCCGCTTCCGGTTCCAACTTTGACATTGTCTTTGCAATGAACCTCTCCAGAGTCTAAATTCCCTGGACCTTTATCATTGATCCCAGCCTCAAGAATTTTGAGGCGTTTCCCGCCGAACTTGGTAAAAGTACCTGGCCATGGATGGAAGGCTCTTATTGCCCTGGAGATCTGCTCAGAGGACTGGGTCCAGTCAATTTCACCATCTTCTCTCTTAAGTCTTTTTGTAACGGTCGCCTTTGAGGGATCTTGGGGTAAGATTTTTTCTTTCTTTGTCTGTATTTCGCCCAGAGTGTCAACTAATAAATTTGAACCTAGGATGAATAATCTTTCTGTAAGGTCATCACATTTCTCGTTTGCTCCAATCCTCACGGATTTTTGTTTTAAGATAGGTCCAGTATCCATACCTTCATCTATTTTCATGATCGTTACACCCGTTTCTGTGTAACCTTGAAGAATTGCAGTTGCCACAGGAGACGCGCCCCTGAGTTTTGGTAACAGTGAGGGATGTAAGTTAATCATGCCCAGTGGAAATTCATTAATCACAAAACCCGGAAGCATAATTCCGTATGCAGCCACTACGGCAGCATCTGCACCGAAAGAAAGCATGTAAGCAAGTGAAGAACTATTGTCAGAAAAATCCCGGGCTTCCACCGTTTCAAGGCCAAGGTCCGTTGCGTGACTTTTGATAGGTGTGGGGGTGAGTATTCTTCCCCTACCCGCTGGTCTGTCGGGTTGAGTATAAACAGCAGCTATATCATGGCCACTCTTAACCAGTTTATCTAGGACAGGTATAGCATAGTTCGGGGTTCCCATGAATATGAGTCGCAAAATCTGTAACTCCTCATTAGGAATGTAATTAGCGTTTACTGGAATATGTCTACTATAGGATAATTTTTATTATTTCAATAATACTTCAACAACGATTCACATGGGGATTCTCAAACTCATGAATTATCACGATTGGAAAAATAGATTTGTTTCCTCTGTTGCAGACCATCCGGTTGCAGCTATCGCGGCGGTTGTAGTGATTACTTTTCTACTGTTATATCCGATGATACGTATGGCCCCCACCCAGCAAGCTTCCCCTAATCCTCCAGGGGAAGTGTATGACATGCAGGCGGATATAGATCATAAATTTCCAACTCCTCTTCATTTCGCTACATACGTCCTGGAGTCTAAAAATGGCGATGTAATTACCGCTGATGTATTGAGAGAGTTTGCCAGAAACCGAGATCGAGTTATTGATCTTGACAAGAGAGGAGAACTCGCATCTGGGACATTAACTAATCAGCAGTATTTATTCACATATTTTGATAATGACTATGGCTTGGGCATTACAGGAATACGGTCCATCTTAGAGCCTATCGAAGCTTCTTTGTCTATGGATGGAATTAGCCTAGATGATTCGACTGATCACGATATTAAGTTGGCAGTTTCAAGAATAGTAGCTAACCCCGACACTCGCTCATTTATCGATATGTTATCAACAAAAGCCACTTTCGAGGATAGGAAAGTTGATGGTGTTGATGTGGAGTGGTGGTCATCTCCCGCTACTATTTTTAATCTCATGGCGGATAATGAAAAGCTCGGTGGAGGAGGACTGGAAATTGGATTAGGTGGCGGCCCAGATGTGATTAATAAAGAGCATCTAAATCGCAAAATTGCTTCAGTGATGAAAGGCGATTCCGAAACCTATGAGATGTGGGGAGTTGCCATTGATCCCAATCTTGAGTCTGCTGAAGAAGGTCAGACAGCAGGACTTTTTATTACATTTACGATTATAGGGGCTGTCCTAGTTGTTGGGATGAGCTTAAGGTCGTATTGGGCTACCGCTATTACTGGGATAGGATTAGGTTTACTAATGGTATGGCTGAAGGGGATATCAGCTATTGTCGGTCTAAAGACCGGTCTGGTAATAGATTTGGTGGTTCCTGTCGGCATGATTTCTCTCGGTGTTGACTTCGTAGTTCACGCCGTTCGTAGATATCGCGAGGAAACTGACAGTGGTTATTCGCCCAGACGGGCCTTAAAAGTCGGACTAGCGGGGGTTTTGGGAGCGTTACTGCTCGCAATGGCAAGCGACAGTATAGCTTTTCTATCCAATCTAACTTCCAGTATCGAGGCGGTAATACATTTTGGAAGTGCCGCCGCAATAGCAGTTTTTTCCTCTTTCATTATTCTAGGTATTGTTGCCCCAGTTACAACTATGAAAGTTGACGAACTGATATATAAATCTAGGAAGTCATACAGTAGTGGGAAATCCATATTTCTTAGGGTTGTAGGTTCTATTTCTGTGGCTGTAGCATCAGGCGGCACAGTAATAGTCATGCTAGCTGTAGACAAAACCTACGGAGTATTGATGTTGGGAATAGCGGCATGTTTTTTTCTTGTCATTCCTGCTTTTTGTCTCATCAGGTTTGGTAATGGGAATGAGGAATTACCTGACTCAACTCCAGATGACCATGTTTTTGAAAATACTGAGCATTCTTTCGTTATGCGCCTGGTCGAAAAGGTTGTGACTCTGGCAGGATCTCATGTTTTTATCGTTCTATTGTCTGCAGCTGGATTAACTATTTTGGCAGGTGTTTTTGCAATCAGACTAGAACCTACCTTTGATGTGAAGGATTTTTTTGATTCCAACTCCGAATTTGTTATTGGGCTAGATAAGATAGACGAACACCTTGGTGAGACTGGGGGAGAGCCTGGTGTTGTGTACGTTCGTGGGGATTTAATGGACCCTGCCGCCGTCTTTGCGATATCTGAATTTGTTGATGCACTCAGAATGGTCGATGAAGTGGCGGAGACTGCGAGTGGAGAAGTGATAATTGGTTTGGATGTTCTCAATACATCTAGGTTTATTGTGAATAATCTCGCTGCTAGAGACTCTATTGAGTCTGCTACGGGTGTGAGTATTACGGATGTTGATCTTAATGGTATTCCTGATACCAGGACTCAGATGGAGGCAGCATTTGGATATTCTCTGCAGGAAGGAGTCATTGGTGAGAATGGTGTACTTGTTCTTCGAGCGGACCAAGTAAGAGGAGCAATCTATTTGGCTCAATTGATGGATCCTACTAAAGACAACGAAGATCTGACAACAGTGTCATTTATGATTCCTGGTACGAGAGATCAATCCATTGTTTCAAAAACAGCTAATAAGCTAAAACCACTTTTGTTAGAGCTGGAATCTCACCCATCTATAGATCGCGCAGGATTGACAGGATCTCCCTTCACAAGAGAGGAACAATTATCAGCCTCGACCCGTACTTTGTACACTTCTCTTCCGGTGGCTATAGCGGCTGCAACTATTTTACTTCTAGTCACTATGAGGTCATTAAGATATGCAGTTGTGACCGTAGTTCCTATAGGCTTGGTGGTTGCTTGGCTCTACGGGATCATGTCAATAGCGGGATTTGCTCTAAATTTTGTAACTGCAATGATCGGAGCGATTTCTATAGGAGTAGGCATAGACTATTCCATACATATGACGGAACGATTTAGAGAAGAATTGGGACGAAATGCGTCCCGTGTTCAGTCTCTTGGAAGAGCTGCAAGGGGGACGGGAGTTGCGTTGGTAGCTTCGGCCGCATCCAGCGTGGTGGGCTTTACGATTATGGGTTTTGCACCTATGCCCATGTTTGCGTCCTATGGGCAACTGACTGCGGTGATGATAGTCCTTGCACTTTTGGCATCTTTGATCGTTCTGCCTAGCTTGCTGATGCTGGTAACCAAAGAGGCTGAAAATGATATCAATTCAGAATGACGTAGGTTGCACCGTCGCCGCCTAGAGAATCTTTTTCCGAACCAAAGCTATTGACGAGTGGATGGTTCATAAGCCTTTCTCTTATGATATTTCTTAAGGCTCCGGTCCCTTTACCATGAATTACCGTTACTTTGCTCAATCCATCCCTCACTGAGGAATCTAAAAAAGTTTCTAACATGTCTAATGAAGGATTAGATCGAACTCCTCTAACGTCTAGAACATCTTCAATCGGATCGATGGAATGGGTGGGGGGACGATTTAATTTTGAATCTAAAACTGAGTTTATAGAATCTGTATCTGTATCTGTATCTGTATCTGTATCTGTATCTGTTTCTGCTCTGATCGATGTTTTCAAAAGTTTGTTTGCTTCAACATTTAGCCGCATATTTCCGACCAAGATTTCAGCACTGTTGTTTTCAGAATCTAATCTTATAAGTGTTCCTCTGAGTGAAAGCCCTGAAACATGAACAGAATCTCCTAAGCTTACAAGGTCAATATCACCTTTTTCTGGACTGGCTTCGGGGATATCTATTTTGCCCAATTCACTTTGTATTAAATCTATTTCGCTGTCTAACGATTCTGAAGATGATTTATCACTGTGTCTCGCCCATGAAAGAGCTGATTCCGCTCGAGACAATAAATTTTGAATTGCAGAAAACCTCGATTCTGCTTTAGTCCTAACAGATTCTATGATCGTGTCTCGTTTATCGATGAGGTAGTGTAGTTCCTGTTCTAGTTTTTCCCTCAGTGATCTGGTCTCATTAAGGCTTTTATTTGTCTCATCTAGAAGTTTAGACACTTGCTCTCGTTCGCGACTAATATCCGATAACCATTTTCCTATCTGGCGATGTTCAGGGGACAAGTTTTTCTCAGCATTCTCTAAAATATTTCCAGGAAGTCCTAATCTTGATGCAACAGCCATTGCGTAGCTTCGCCCTGGTATACCGACTGATATTTTGTATGTGGGTTTAAGATCATCGGGATCTAGATGAAAACTGGCGTTGCTCATAAAGGGACTGGCTTCTGCTGTCGCTGCAACAGACCGGTGGTGTGTAGTGGCAATAGTGAATATTTTATTTTCACCAAGGTGTTCTATGACAGCGGCTGCTATTGCTGCGCCTTCGTCGGGGTCTGTACTTGCTCCAATCTCATCAAGTAAGACAAGAGAGCGTTGAGTAGAGTGGGTTAACATTTCACTTAGTGACCTGATGTGGGAACTAAATGTTGAAACCGAGGTCTCGATGCTTTGCTGGTCGCCTATATCTGCGAATATAGCATCGAAAATTGGCAAGGAGCTAGCGAAATCTGCTGGTATGTGAATTCCGCATTGTTGCATTGCGGAAAGAAGGCCAACAGTCTTTAATGCTACCGTCTTGCCGCCTGTATTCGGCCCCGTGATAACCAACACATGCCAGCTAGGGCCAATTTCAAGATTGAGTGGGACCATATCCTCACCAATCAGAGGATGCTTCGCGTTGTTAAGTTTTATTAGGCTAGGTTCTGATCGTAATAAGGGCTTTTCATCCACATGATCTATCTCTGCACTTCCGGAGTGGTGTAGAGGGTCTGGTGCTCCTATGGAATTGCTGTATCGGGCTCTTGCCAAGATAAAGTCTATTTCTGAAACAGCAGCTGTAGTTTCTGAAATTTCGATTGAGAGAGATCCTACCTGCGCTGATAAATCGCGGAGTATACGGGCAACCTCTCTATCTTCTTCCAATGTCAGTTCTCGCCACGAATTACATAGGTTCACAGTAGAAAATGGTTCGACAAATAACGTCATTCCCGTATTTGAAGCGTCGTGAACCACACCAGGAATTTTATTTCTCATGTTGGATTTAACTTGAATAACTAGTCGATCTCCTCTTACCGATATTACGTCGTCTTGAATGGAGCCTTCCATTTCGCTTTCACTAATGATGTGTTGTAAGGCCGTTGTAACCCGGGTATATGAATCCCTTACCTGTCTTCTAAGGATTCCAAGTGAAGGGCTTGCGGTATCTTTTACTAGGCCGTTTGGGTTTACTGTTGTTGTAATTGAGTGGCTGAGATATGACAAATCGGACATAAGTTTGGCCCTTGATGCCAATAGAACAGTCTCTTCTGCATATTCCAACAAACTTGATCTTAAGTAAGTAAAAGTATCGATGGTTGAGGCAATTTCGATAAGCTCTTGGCCAGTTAAAATACCACCCAGACTGGCCCTCTTAACATGGTCTGAAATGTCTCCTAAATTTCCGAGCCCAAAATTTGAAACATTATTAAGAATGAATCTACCTTCCGATGTTTCTTCGATCAAAGCTTCAACTACGTGTTCTTCGTAAGCTGGTCGCATCGAGCTTGCCTTATATTTCGACGCGTAAAAAGTTGCTCTGTCGGAAATATTTGCTTTAATCGTCGTGAAATCTAGGAGTTCTAGACTCCGTTCTTTTAAATATTCGTATTGATATTCGGATTTTGTTCTATTAGTCACAGGTGACAAGCCAATTTCAATTTATAGGTATTAATAAACTTTATTTGGGAAATTACCCCATTTCAAAAGAATAGTAGCAGGTGCGACTAAACGAAATAAGTCGAATATGGAACATTTCCATGTTTATCATCGATGTATACTTTCAAAGTCATGTCACCTCAAGAAATTACTGTGAGATCGCCTGCAACATCGGCAAATATGGGCCCTGGGTTTGACTCCTTGGGGATAGCTCTTGACGTCTGGAATTCTGTTACGGTCCATGAAGAAAATAAATTGGGTAATAGTGTTCTTGTTCGAGGCAAGGGTGAGGAGAGCTTGTCGTCGGGGAAAGATAACCTGGTTTTCCAGAGTTTTTCACGACTTTTTGAAGAAATAGGTGACGTTGTTCCAAACGTATTACTTGAATGTGATAATCAGATAGAGTTATCGAGGGGCATGGGAAGTAGTTCAGCCTCTCTGGCATCAGGTTTATTTGCTGCTAACGAATATGCAGGATCTCCTCTCAACATCAATGAACTTGTTCAAATAGCGGCAAAAATGGAAGGTCATCCAGATAACGTGGCTCCTGCACTCCTAGGAGGAATGCAGATAGGAATATACGAGGAATCGGAAGTTATCACTGCCTCAGTTCCCATTCCAGAAAAACTTTCAGCAGTTCTATATGTCCCAAACGTTCCTATGCCTACTGAAGAAGCAAGGAATCTCTTGAAGCCCTTAGTGTCTAGAACCGATGCTGTGTACAACATTGGGAGAGTGGCGTTGATGGTTCAATCCATGGTTACTGGAGAGCTAGATAATCTTCGTTATGCGACACAAGATATGTTGCACCAACCTGAAAGGCAAGGAATATTTTTCCCTTTAAAAAATATAATTAGAGCCGCTATGAATAGCGGCGCTCTTGGGGCTTTTCTCTCAGGATCAGGTTCTTCCGTGCTGGCATTTTGTTTAAATCGGGAATATACGATTGGCTATGAAATGGCTGATGCTGGAATGAAATCTGGGTTGGATGGTGAGATAGTTATTACACGTCCCACTACCATAGGAACTCATGTAGTTAGGTAAGGATACAAAGATTACGGAATATGTGGCTAGATTTACGTAAGGGAATATTCGGGAGTAATTCACATTGTCTCTGGTAGTACAAAAGTATGGCGGATCCTCCCTTGCGAACTCAGATCTAATCAAAAATGTCGCAAAGCGTGTTGCATCTGCTCACGACAGATCCGACAGTGTAGTAGCAACTGTATCTGCAATGGGCAATCTAACTGACGATCTCCTTGAAATTGCATCAGAAGTATCGGATCGTCCGGACCCTAGAGAACTTGACGTTCTTTTAGCAACGGGAGAATTGCAGTCTTGTGCACTGGTTGCCATGGCTTTGAGGTCGATTGGAAAGAAAGCTATCAGCCTAAGTGGAGCTCAGGCAGGGATACGGACTGACTCTAGTTATGGCAAGGCGAAAATATCGCGATTGTGTCCCGAAAGGATTAGGCATGAACTGGGGAAAGATAATATCGTAATCGTAGCTGGGTTTCAGGGAGTCACGGAAGAGAGTGATATCACCACTTTAGGGCGAGGTGCTTCCGATCTTACAGCAGTGGCATTGGCCGCGGCTCTCAAAGCTGACCGGTGTGAGATATATACAGATGTTGATGGCATATATACTGCGGATCCTAGAATGGTACCCAAAGCTCAGAAACTAGATGAGATTGGATTTGAAGAGATGCTAGAGTTGGCGAGTTACGGGGCTAAAATGAATCCTAGGTCTATTGAATTGGGAATGGTTTATAACGTGCCAATTTTAGTGGCTTCTAGTTTTGAAGATCTTCCAGGTACACTTATCCATGCGGGAGCAGATATGAATATTGAAGTTGGTGAAATACGTAATCGGGTAAGAGGTATAGCTACAGAAAAAGAGGTTACAAAAATTACTGTTTATTCTGTTATTGACAGGCCGGGGGTGGCTGCTTCCTTGTTCAAACCACTTGCGGACGCGGATATAAGTGTTGACGTAATTGTGCAAAATGCCAGCGTTTCAGGTACTACCGATTTAACCTTTACCGTCAAATCAGCTGATCTAATTTCGGCTATGGATGTGGTACGTGCGGTTTCCAAAGATCTGGGAATAAAAGATGTAGGACACTCAACTGGGTTGGCCAAAGTAAGCATAGTAGGAACTGGAATGCAAGATTCTCCAGGATATGCGGCAAAAATGTTTTCATCTCTCTCTGAAAGCGATATCAATATTGAAATGATAACTACTTCGGAGATTCGGATTACTTGTCTAGTAAAGGAGGAAGCTACGGCCGATGCTGCGAAAGCATTACATGAGGCATTTGAACTAGATAAGACGGAATAAGTTTGTTTCACTCGCTGTTTCTTTAATGATTTGAATTTCTCAAAATGATTAACACTTTCCACAAATGTTTTTTATCGGTTGTTATCCCCACTTTCAATGAAGCTGGCAGGATTTTGCCGACTTTGGAATCTGTTGTTTCATACTTGCGGCTTCAGGCTTATAGTTGGGAGATTGTCATCGTTGATGATGGAAGCCTGGATAGAACCCCTTACATAGTTTCAAACTGGGTAAAAGAGAATATTGTCGAGGGTGAGTCTTGTAGTGTTATTTCGGTAGGTCACCAAGGAAAAGGTTCTGCTATAAAGATAGGTATGTTGTCTGCGAAAGGCAGTTACCGATTGATGTGTGATGCCGACCTTGCCGTATCAGCGGAACAGATAGGTAAATTCGTTGGAGCTATTGAACAGGGAAATTACGACATTGTAATTGGGTCTAGACAGGTTGAAGGTGCTGAGCGTCTCCATGAGACTCGACTTCGCTATTTTACAGGTCGTCTCTTTAACTGGTTTGTACGAGTTATAGCATTGCCAGGGGTAGAAGACACACAATGCGGATACAAATGTTTTACAGGGTCAGTGGCTCGAGATTTATTTCAAAATCAAAAAATTATGGGATGGGGCTTTGATGTTGAAATTCTATTTCTGGCAGCAAGAAAAAATATGAATATTTTGGAAATGCCGGTATCCTGGATAA
>Ga0114932_10003635_pt1 | contig 14947 bp, 9 predicted proteins | sample 2SBtaG_2_FD_87286 | JGI IMG/M metagenome (GOLD analysis project Ga0114932, IMG submission 87286) | Deep subsurface microbial communities from Kolumbo volcano to uncover new lineages of life (NeLLi) - 2SBTROV12_ACTIVE470 metaG | ecosystem: Environmental > Aquatic > Marine > Volcanic ...
ACGGCGGCTGGGTGTGGCCGGTGACACTGGCCGGAGTCCTGGGCCTCCAACTGCTGGCCGGTCACTTCCAGGTGGCTTTCTTCACGCTGGTGATCGTGCTGGTCATCACCGCGATCCTCGGAGTGCGAAACGTCACGACAACCCCGCGCCAATTCTGGTCATCGGCCGGCCGTGGCGGACTGGTGTTGTTGGCGATCACCAGCGGAATCGTCCTCGCGGCAGCCCAGTTGGCACCGACCGCGGAACTACTGATGCGGGCAGACCTGCGAGGACGCGGCACGGCCTACCTGCAAAGTCACTCGCTGCCGCCAGCCCACATGTTCGTCAACCACCTCGCTCCCGGCACACTCGCCGGATACGCTGCGGCCGAACCGCTGGCATGGGTCCCCTTTCGAAGTTCTTCCCGCGAGAGTCTCTGTTACGTGGGCCTGTTGCCCTGGATGCTGGCGATCTGGGCCCTGGTCGCTTGCCGACAGGACCGCGACGTGAAACTGCTGGGCGGCCTGTTGATCCTGACCCTGTTGTTCTCGATGGGCCGGTTCGTACCCGGATCGACATGGTTGCTCGGCTTGCCAGGTTTCGACTGGTTCCCGGCTCCGGCACGGTGGAGCGTGGCCAGTGGCCTGTGCTGGGCGCTACTGGCCGGACGCGGACTCGACCAGATGCCACACGCGACCATCCAGCGATGGAGTGGCCGATTCGGGCTGGCCATCCCCATTCTCGTCGTCGCGGGGCTCGTCGTGATCTCGCTGACCGCGATCGAAAACGGCGGAACAGCCGGCAAACTGGCGCGGGTGTTCAGCCAGTTCCGCACGATGTTGCCCGGACTCGCTCCACTGGCATTGAACCTGGCAATGCTTGGACTGCTGGCGTGCGGTGCGCTGTATGGCGTCCTGTCACATCGGCAGCGGTGGCTCGCACTGGCCCTGGTCTGGGTGGCAGTTGATTTGGGCTGGACGGGAGGACTGTTGCGAGCGATGACCTGGGAACCACGTGCCAACCCTGTCGAACAGAGCCCCGTGATGGCCTCGCTGGCCAACCATCCCGAACAGCGAACCGCCGGTAGCTTTGGGAACAGCCCGATGACAGTGGGAATCGCCAACTTCGCCAACGACGGCACCGCGGACATCAACCGGTTCTGGGACAGCTGGGTTCCGCCGCATGAACATCTCTGGAGAAAAACGCTCGCCACCATCCCCTCGGCGACCCGTTGGAACGACATGGCCGTCCGTCTTCAGAGCAGTCCCGGCCACATGGACCGGGACGATATCGAGTTCCTGCGACTGGCCAATATCAGGTGGCTGTACGGGGTGTTCGACAGCGAGAGGTTCGACAAGGATTTTCCACTGCGCGCGTCGGAAACGATCCGCGACGAATGGATGACCCGACAGTACTTTGGCAGTTTCCTGGCCTCGACCTTTCTCCCCGACTCCACCTGGTTGCTCTGGAAACTCGATGACAAGGTGGTTTCGGCCCGGGCCTGGTTGTTCCCCATCGCCACCCCGCCGGAAGCCGGCACCGATCCACGGCTGTACCTCCGACCTCCTCCGGCACGGAGACACATGCTGGACTCGCAACCGGCGGTACCGCTGACAGACCTCACCGACCGGGGCGAGACGGTCGTCATCCGCGGCACCGCGTCCTCGAAGTCTGTCCTCGTCCTGTCGGATCTCGACTACCCCGGCTGGGAAGCCGTGCTGACGATAGCGGGCGAATCCAGCCGGGTGCCCATCGCACCAGCATTTGGCGGATGGAAAAGCGTGGAAATTCCGGCTCCGGGACAATTCGAGTTGACCTTCAGTTTCCGACCACCGATCTATCGAGTCGGCACGACGGTCTCATTGGCAGCCCTGTTCGTGTGGCTCATCCTGCTGGTCACGACCACCTGGCACCACGTTCGGCTGACACATCGTCCTGCCTGAGACTCGCGGCCCTCGCGGCGGAGATCACATCTTCGCTCGGCCACGACGCTGGACCTCACGAATCACCTCGCTGATCGACAGGTCCGGGGAGAGGTCAGCGGGCCTCTTGCCAACCCCCTCGAGAATGTTGGTCTCGTTCCATTTCGCGTAGAACCGCGGCGGCAATGCCGGATCGCTCTTCCCGTACAACCGCTCGGGAATCTCGGACCATTCGGCCGTCCGTTGATCACGCCAACGAGAATAGTAGGACTGCAGAGTGCGACGCTGACTGCTGCCGGATTTCAAACGCCCACCGTGAATGGCGCGGGCATGAAAGAACACGGCGGTCCCGGCAGGGCCCAGGACATCCACACCGGCGTCGAGTGGCACTTCCAATGGGTCCAGGTCCACCAACCGGTTGTGGGTCTCGGGCACGATCGAAAAACAGTGGTCCCGTTGGGTGACGTCGCTGAGATACACCATCACCGAGACGGCATCGATCTCCATCCGCCGGTCGTAATCGCGAACAATGTCGCGGTGCCACCCCTTGACCTCGTCGAGATTCGCGGTCGGCTCACGGAGCATGATCGCAAATTCCTCGAAGGTGATTTCCTCGCCAATGATCCTCCGCAGGATATCCAGCACCCTCGGATTCTCGATCGCCTCGTCGAAGTCCGCCGTGTCGGGGAGTACGTTGGTGCCCTCGCAGAACGAATCACTCAACTCGACCCAGCGATCCGAAAACGCCAACCGGTGCCGGTCCACGGCGGCATTGAAACCAGCCACCTGGTCCTTGCTGAGTGCGGCCTCGAGCTTGAGGAATCCTCGCTCGTCGAATTCTCGGGCGAACTGGTCCAGTTGCTGATCACTGAAGAACCGGCTATTCATTCGGATCACTCCACCTTGACCGGAACATTGACGACTTCGAGTCTCCAATCGCTGAAAGAGCGCGCGGTCTTCAGGATCCCGATCGTGTCGAAGGCGTAGGAATTGCCGACACCGTAAAGGCTGTCGGGGGCCACGTTGAGAGTCCAGACCGATCGATCGGGCACCGACCGTTGCCGGTTTGTTTCGACTACCGATTTCAGATCCGCCTTCGTGCTCGTGGCTCGTCGTCTGCCGTCGGCGGCCTGCCAATGACGAAAGCTGCCATTGGAGGCGATCAGCCGGTTCATCATGGCATTGGGAACACTCGAATGCTGGTGCGCCCGAAAGACGGACCGAAGTTTTGCACGACCGCCGCTGGCGTGTCCAAGCAGGTACCGCGTCGCAGAGCGTCCAAAGACGAACGCCCCACGTCGCGAATCAAAGGACAGCGCGGGATCGTCAGCGAACACCGAATAGTCGCTCCACATGAATCCGATCGTCGCCGGTACCGTCGGCGACCGGGGACGAAAATCCACCATCCTTGCGTCGAGAAGCCTCTTCAGTTTCGCGTCCGGCGTGGCCAGCCAGTCGGGATGCTCGGACAGGAACTTCGCTCGCGACAGTTCCCCCAGCATCCGGAACTTCCGTGGACCACTCGCGTTGAGCAACGGTCGCGGGTCAAATCCCGGCTCCATGCCCCCATGGTTGCACTGGACGAAATCGTCGCCGACTCCCGCATAGATCACGACGGGCAGGAAATCGTACATCCTCCAGATCGACAACGGCATCGTGTCACGGCCGTACTTGGTTTGGACTTCCTTCAAGAAACCGTATCGCGCGGTCAACCGGAAGTCCTCGTGGTTCCCACGAACGAAAAACACGCGGTGGGGATTGGCCAGCTTGAGACGCAACAGCGTGTAGATCACTTCCACGCCGTACGCACCGCGGTCGGTGTAATCACCGAGAAACACCATGTAAGTGTTCGGACGCTTGATCTGGAATCCCGACATGCGACCGCTGCGGTTCAGCCACTCGAGAGTCGAAATGAACGAACGAATGTCGCCGTGAAAATCGCCGTGAAAGATCAACTCCGAACCCGGTTCGGCGACCAGTTTCTGGGCGAACGGTTGGAATCGAATCGCCGACCGCATGAAGTAGGCACGCCTGGTGTCAAAGAATTCCTCGCGAACCGGTTTCTCCCCGACCCAATTGGACGGTTGAGCGATAGCGGCCTGCTTGGTCTGCACGAACAGCTTTTCGACAAGCTGTTGCACGACTCGAAACTCTTTGAGCGGCAGTTGGTCCTTGCTGGGAAACCGGCCCCGCAGCGTCCGGTTGGACGGTGTTTTCAGACAACGGTCCTTCCAGTCGCTGTAACCAATTTCCTCGGCCGCAACGCGACCAACATCAAGACAAACAAGTGCCAGGACCAACATGCAAAATGGACGGATCACTTCAATTCCCGGACATGCCATCGGTTTGTTGCGAATCATCAAGCCAGTACCTTCTTGACCACGTTGCCACCCACATCCGTCAGCCGGAAATCGCGTCCCTGGTGGCGATAGGTCAGTCGCGTGTGATCGAGTCCCAGGCAATGCAATATCGTGGCCTGCAGGTCATGGATATGCACCCGGTCTTCGACAGCGTGGTACCCCAGTTCATCGGTCCGACCGATCACCTGGCCACCCCGGACCCCGCCCCCGGCCATCAGCATCGTGAACCCGAACGGATGGTGGTCGCGGCCCTGGTGACCGGGTGAATTGCCGCGACGGACCTCGTTCATCGGTGTCCGCCCGAATTCACCTCCCCAGACCACCAGCGTGTCATCGAGCAGGCCCCGCTGCTTCAGATCGGTGAGCAGCGCGGCTGCCGGTCGATCGGTCATCTGGCAATCGACCTTCAGCAACTTGTCGAGATCCAGGTGGTGGTCCCAGTCGGAATGAAACAGTTGAACAAACCTCACCCCTCGTTCGATCATGCGGCGGGCCAGCAGGCAGTTCGTGCCGTACCACTGTGTGGTCTTGTCGTTCAAACCGTACAGTTCGAGTGTTGCGGCCGATTCGTCGGAAAAATCCAGCAGGCCGGGAGCCTCGGCCTGCATCCGGTAGGCCAGTTCATAAGACGCGATGCGAGAGGAGATCTCTCGATCCCGTGTCTCGGCCATTCTCAGGGCATTGAGTCGCCGTACGGCATCCAGTCGCACGCGCTGGAATGCGTCGTTGACCCCCACCGGATTTTCGAGATGCAGGATCGGCTCGCCCTTGCTGCGAAAAGCCACGCCGCGATAGGACGAGGAGAGAAACCCGTTTGTCCACAATGACGGCCCGACCAGGGAAGCCGGCTTGGAATACGACGTGAGGACCACGAACGCGGGCATGTTCCGCGACTCGCTGCCCAGGCCATAACTGACCCAGGCCCCCATGCTGGGATGTCCAAACATCGGTGTTCCGCAATTGAGCAACAACTGGCCGGGGTGATGATTCGCGGTATCGGTCACCATTCCACGCAACATGCACAGGTCGTCGGCAAGCCCGCCCAGGTGAGGCAATCGGTCCGAGAACTCCATCCCGCACTCGCCGTGCCTGGAAAACGTTCGCGGCGTCGCCATCACGGTGGCACCCGCCTTGATCACCGGATCATTCAACCCCTCCAGGAACGATTCGGGAACCGCCTTGGAGTGCAACTGCTGCAGCCGAGGCTTGGGATCGAAGAGATCCAGTTGGCTGGGACCACCCGACATGTTGAGAAAAATCACGTTCCGGGCAGTCGGAACGTGGTGTGGTTGTCGCAACTGAAACGGGTCCGTCTCCTGGGCAGCCAGGCCGTCCTGTGCCAATAACCCCGACAACGCAACGGTTCCGATTCCCAGTGTGCCGTTGCGCAGAAACCGGCGTCGGTCATGAAGAGTCGAAAGATCTTCAGCACTCATGGTTCAATCCCGCGTAATGAACTCGTGCAGGTTCAACACCACGCTACAAACACCAGTCCACGCACCCAACTCGATAGGATCGCCCCCTCCGGGATTGTCCGCCACCAACTCGGCAACCGATCGAGGATCACGCTGCAGCACTTCGACCAACCGACGGTGACTGGCCAGCAACTCGTGCCGTTCCTGGACACTGGGCAGCCGTGCGGTACAGATCCGGAACAAGTGATCCATTCGCTGCTGATTATCACCATCGCATTCACTGAGAACCCGCATGGCCAGGGCCTTGGAGCACGCAAAAAACATCGGATCATTCAGCAACGTCAATGACTGCAACGGCGTGTTGGACCGTTCACGCTGGGTGCAACAATCACGGGCATTGGGAGCATCGAAGGTCGCAAGTTGAGGAAACGGGGTGGCGCGCTTGATGAAGATATACAGCGCGCGACGAAACCGGCCGTCGCCGTCACTGACCGACCAACCGCTCTTTCCGAATCCGCCCATCACCGTACTGGACGATTGGGGAGGCCGGACGCTGGGCCCTCCAAGGGTCCTGGAGAGCAGTCCACCAACCGCCAGCGAACTGTCGCGAATCGCTTCGGCGGTGAGCCGCAAGCCGGACTGGCGAGCCAACAACCGATTCTCGGGATCCCGATCCCGGAGTTCAGGCCGAACATGAGACGACTGCCGATAAACCGCCGAGCAGACGATTTGCCTGTGCAGCCACTTGGTGCTCCAGCCGGAGGCCACGAACCGGCTTGCCAACCAGTCGAGCAAGTCGGGATGAGTCGGTTGTTCTCCCTGGGTGCCAAAATCTTCAGAGGTTGAAACGAGGCCACGGCCGAAGAACTCCTGCCAGATCCGATTCACCGTGACCCGTGACACCAGAGGATTGTCTCGCGAGACGAGCCACCGCGCCAGCGCCAACCGATCTCGCGAAACCGGCTTGCCCAATGGCGGCAGAAACCTGGGAGTCCCCGGCTCGACCGCCGGACCACGATCGTTGTAAACCCCGCGATTCTGAAAAAAGGCTCTCCGCGGGTTCTGCGTTTCACGCATGGTGGCCGCCCTGCTCAAGCGGGGCAATTCCCGGTTCAGCGCATCGATTCCACTCTTGATCTGGCTCAAGCCCAGTTCACTGAAACGTTGGGAGTCGATGTCGGCCCCGAACCTCAGGAAGTACTCGAAGAGTTGTTCACGTTGCCACTGTGACCGCTTCGCCCGATCCAGCTTGACGATCTCCTGCCCCTCCAACTGCCCCTCGCCAAGTCCCTGTCGCCAGATCAAGCCAAGGATTTCCCAACGCCTATCCCAGCGGTAGTCTTCGCCGGGATTCGCATACGCCTGCAACAGTCGCAACTCCCATCGTCGCTGCAGCTTTTGGATTTCCTCGGAACGACGCCCCATCAACTCGCGTCGACGCCGGTCATAACCGGGTCGCTTTTCCAGGTAGGGCTCCAGTTCACCCGGCAAGGGAGCGTCGATGTTCACTTCGTCGGCCGAATTGAAGAATGCATACAATTCGTAGAATTCTCGCTGCGTGATCGAGTCGAACTTGTGGTCATGGCACGCCGAGCAACCAATGGTCGAACCCAGCCAGATGGTGCCAACGGTGCTGACCCGGTCCTTGACCTGAATCACCCGGAACTCCTCGACGTCGGCCCCACCCTCGCGATTGCTGAGCGTTTGACGGAGAAACCCGGTCGCGATCTTCTGCTGGATCGTCGCGTCCGGCAGCAGGTCACCGGCCAGTTGCTCGATCGTGAAACGGTCAAAGGGCATATCACCGTTGAGTGCCTCGACAACCCACTGCCGAAATCGCCACGCAACCGGTCGCAACTGGTCAGTCAGGTAACCGTCACTGTCGGCGTAATGAGCGGCATCGAGCCAGGGCCGCGCCCAGCGTTCTCCATAGTGTGGTGATGCCAACAGGCGATCAACGACTCGCTCGAAAGCACCCGGTTGCGTGTCGTTGACGAATGCCGTCACCTCTCCGGGAGTGGGCGGCAACCCGATCAAATCGAGCGTGACCCGGCGAATCAGCGTCTCGCGACCGGCCGGCGGCGACGGAACAAGCCTCACCGCCTCGAGCCGCCGCAATACGAACGAGTCGACGGCGTTGCGTGCCCAACCATTACCGCCAGTTCGCGGCACCTGGGGACAAACGATGGGGCGATACGCCCAGTGCTGTTGCTCTGCCGGTTCAGCGTCCGCCGCCATCGCGTTTGCAGAAACGACGCCAAGGACAACAAGACTCCCGAAGACGAAACCGACTCTGCGAAAAGTCCGTCCAGGATTCTCACCACACTTCCTGGCACGACTCATGGGCTCGCCCCTGGAACCACCGCATGGGAATCATCCTCCGTGACAAGGAAAAACCCCAGCGGTTGATCATCGTCGTCGGTGATCAGCCAGGCGTTCTTGGAATAACTGTTCTGCTTCCGTGTCGCGCCCGGAGCCAGTCGGGTGTAGAACTTCAACGCTCCATTTCCGTAACCGATCCAGAACAGCTTGACCGGTTGTTTCGACCTGTTTTCGAACAGGATCTCGCAATTGACACCGGCCTCTGATCTCGCCGGAGCCTCGCCACGGCTGGTGACGTCGACCCACTTCAAGGGGACTCTCTTTTTTGGTTTCTCGACTTCGCTGGAAAAACTCGAAGCCAGTTTACTCAGGTCGACACCGCGAACAATCCTGGTCTTGGCCAGGGCCTTCTGAAGACTCGCAACACCCTCGTCGGTCACATCTGTCTGCCAGAGATACAACTGCTTGAGCTTTTTACACCTGGCGAGTTTTCCGAGAGCCTTGTCGGTGATCTTCGTACCGAACAGGTTCAGGTACTCCAGCTTGTCCAGCCCGGCCACGTGCTCAATTCCCTTGTCACCGACCTTGGTCATCTCGAGATGCAACCAACGCAACTTGTCGAGTCCCTTGAGATGCACCAATCCACTGCTGGTGATTTTGGTCTTGCTCACGTTCAACCACACGACATTCTTCAGTGCGGCAACATGAACCAGTTCCTTATCGGTCAGGCGGCGGCCACGCAGGTGGAAGTCGACCGCCCACTCCTTACCGACCGGTCTCACGGTTCCACCGATTTTCCGGATCGCCGCGACCGCATCAGCGGTCTCCTCAGCACAAGTCCAAGACGATTCGCAGAGCACGAGCAGTACGGCGACCAACATGCGGGCCACCAACTGGTAACGACACATATCCGATCGGTTTCGTCCTGTTGAGATCACCACGGTTCCGGATCCCTCGCATCAAAACAGTGGCAAAGGCTTTCCGCCACAGATCTGGAAAGGCCGTCCCTCGCGATCGGGGAGTTCCGTACGAGGATCGATGCCCATGGCCGTCAACACCGTCGCATGGAAATCGCCCGGCGTGCAGGAATCGGATGCGGGACGCGCACCGTCGCGATCGCTGCTTCCATAAACCTGCCCGCCACGAATGCCTCCACCGGCCATGATCTGCGTGAACACCGCCGGAAAATGATCGCGGCCGCCGTTCTTGTTGATCTTGGGAGTCCGGCCAAAGTCGGTCACCACCACCACGAGCGTCTCGTCCAGCGAACCGCGTTGTTCAAGATCAGTCAGCAACGCGGAAAGCGAACGATCAAACACCGGCAGCAGTCGTTTCTTCATCTTGGGGAAATGGCCGCGGTGGGTGTCCCAGTTGTCGCCGCTGCCGCCAGCCAGGTCGCCGGCTCCGGCGTTCACCTGGACAACAGGCACTCCCGCTTCTGTCAGCCGGCGTGCCAGTAACATGCTCTGTCCACCGATGTGGTCACCGTACATCACCCGGATTCGTGGATCCTCGTTTTCCAGGTCGTAGGCTTCCTTGACCGGTGAACTGAGCAGCATCTCGGCTGCCATCTGTCGAAACCGGTCGAATCGCTTGAAATCGGCTTGGGCGCCGACCTGTCGTTCGAGTTTTTCTCGAAGCGAACGGCGGCCCTCGACCCGATTGCGTCCCAGTTCCAGTTTCAATGCCAGTTCGCTATTCGTGTACCGCGACGTGCCACCGTAAGGTTTCCCCGCGGGCGTCCGCATCATGATCGGATCGTAATCCACGCCCAACCACCCACCAAACTGCCCCTGGATCAATGCGCCGTTGTCGTAATTCAGGTACGGCATGGCAATGGCTGGCGGCGTCCCACCAGGCACCTCACAGAACCGCGAGACCATCGCCGTCAACGATGGCCAGTTCTTCCGATCCTTGGCCTTTCCCAGGGGTGCCTTCTGCCCGGTGATGCTGGTGTAAAGCGCTCCACCGTGCGCCCCAACGTGGTGATTCAACGAACGAATGACAGCCAATTTCTCGGAATGCTTCGCCATCAACGGGATGTGCTCGGAGAATTGGACGCCGGGAGTCGCGGTCGAAATTGGCTGGAATTCGCCTCTCAATTCCGACAGGGCCTCGGGCTTCGGATCCCAGGACTCCTGGTGGGCAATTCCACCCCACAGGTAGATCACGATACATGACTTGGCCGGAGACCCCGATTCTGCGTCCGCGCGTAACCCAAAGAACGTCGGAAGCGTGAGCCCGGCCAGGCCAACGCCATCCTGCATGAAACTTCGCCGCGAGAACCGTTGTCGCAGAATCGTTCTCTCCCGATTGAACCCAACCAACCCTGATCCACTCAAAGGTAACATCTGGTGACTTTTGGGTCAGCCTATTATCGCCAGGGCAACTCGCCCCGAAACCGATCAAGGAGTGGTTGGACTCTTCTTCAGCAAGCCACGCACCACCTCCAGCAGCTTGGTGCTTTCAGAGTTCGTATCGGTCCTGGCCTCCAGCAACGTGAGTGCCCGTTGCAGGTGGCGTTGCGCCTCGGGCTGTCGGTCGGTCTCGGCGTAGAGCCGTCCGAGACCGACATGAACAGCCGGGAGGTCATCGTTCAGTTTGAGTGCCTCGTTCAGGTGGTGTTCGGCCTGCTCGAGTTCACCCCGTGCCTGCAGGGCGAACGCCAGTTGAACATGAGATTCCGTACGGCGGGGATCTCGTGACAGCACAATCCTGTGATGCCGGATCGATCCATCAATGTCTCGTTCAGATGACAGCAGCATCGCCAGTTGAAAGTGAGCCTCGGTATTCCGATTGGCACTCAGCGAAAGAGCTTTCCCGACAGATTGCTTGGCCTGTTGCAACTGCCCCTGTCGCTTGAGCTGGATTCCCAGTGTCAGGTGGGCGTGGGCGTGAGCGGGTACGACTGCGGCCAGGTGTCGATATCGCTCGACCACCTGGATATCGCGAGCCGCGGCATCACCAAACACGTAATCGTTCCACCACTGGGAAACGGCCATGGCTCCGATGGCCAACAGGAATGGGGTCCACTTCAGTGCGTGCGACACACCCTCGGTGAGCGGCCGTGTTTCCGGAGCACCGGCAGAATCACCAATGCCCAGTCCCGCCCGTGTTTCCTGTTCACGCACTTTCCAGATGAAACCATCGAGATAGAAGTGCATCAGCGTCGAGGTCCAGATGACCGACACCATCAGTTCTTCCAGCGATTCCCCACCCAGGAACTCGGGCAACCTGGTTCCCGCACCGTAGGCGGCCACCAGGGCAATGTAGACAGCGATCATCAATCCGCTGCGACGAAACAACTGGCGAAGTAGGCCGCCAACCGGAGCAGCCTGGTCCACCCGTTTGCGGTTGAACACCCAGACAATCGCCAGGTACTGCACGTCGTGAAAGATCTCGAACAGCGTGATGCCCACGATGATGCTGTCGACCATCACCATCGAGAACCACCAGAAGCCAAAACTGATCATCATGGAAAGCAGCCGAATCCAGGTGGAGGTCCGAAAACGAGACCTCTGCGAGAACTCGTGGACCAAGAACACCGTGGTGATCACCGCGGTGCCGACCAGCCAGGCGGTCCGAAATCCATCGACCCAGCCCGAGGGGATCAATGGCCCTCCGGTCCGGTAAAACGTTTCCAGCAAGCGGAAGACCCGGCCGTCTGAACACACCATCCCGGCACCAAACCAGGCCACGCACATCAACCAGTCGAGTCGTGCGGAGTGGGGACCGGGCTGACCGGTCTTGGCCGCATAGATTCTCAGGAAGCCGTAGACCTGCATCAGCCCGTGCCAGAATCCCCACAGCACGAGCACGACTTCCATGCCGCCCCTCAGGTCCGAAAAGAGCAACGGTACCGAAACGCCCAGCAGTAGGATCGGCCCCACGGTCAACCGGATGCGGAACCGGCGAAAAAGTGCCCGATCCCCGTACGCACGTAACATCCCCGGCAGGTGATGGCCCGTGGCACCCAGTGTTCCGACAATCGCGTAGATCATCTCGTCGGTGAATTGTCGGCGAGACAGCAACACCAGGGGCAGAATCAGAAGCGGCGTCGCCACGAACAAAGCCAGGTCGGCCACCGGACTGAGTATCCAAGTCGATTTGGCCGCGGGACTTGGACTGGTCGATGCTGCCTGGCTCAACAATCTGCTCCCGAATGGGACCGGCGTTGTCTGACGGACACGGCTGACAATGACATCGAGACGGTGGTTCTGTGAAGAGGTTCTTGACGACCCGTGATTGTGAAGCCACGCCGGAGTGCGAGCAGGCTCCTTGATGAAACCGGAACGTGCTTCGGACGATGATAACCTGTTTTTCCCGGGTTCATCGAGGAAACGTGGTTGGTTACGTGCGACCGTTCCCGGGAAACAGGACGTTCCAGCGTTCTTCCCGGCCACCCGCAAAGATCACCCCGACGAGGATCACTGCGACGGCGAGACATCACCCGATTGGTTGTGGCATGTCCGGAAGGCTAGACTGATTTCCTGGTCCAATCGAACACGAGATCCGTTCTCGTGATCTCCCTGACGAGAACCGGAGCATCTGATGAACAGGCTGTTGTCGTCCCTTGCGGTGTGTACTGTGATTCTTGGAACCACCGGCATTGCGGGCGACCGCACAACGCCGGTTGATATTGGCAGCCGCCTGGAATTGCTGGTCGACGACACCCTGGTCGACAAGCTCGAGGGACTGGCCTTCAAGCTGCATTCACCGCGGCCGGCCGAGGTGGCCCTGACATTCGACAAGCCCTGGGAAGGATCGGGCAACCACTACACCAGCGTCTTCCAGGATGAAGACGGTTACCACATGTACTATCACTCGGTTTCCGGCCGGAGCAACTCGGCCAGCGGCAAGGACTGGAAAAGCTACACGTGTTACGCAACCAGCCAGGACGGGGTGAACTGGTCCCGTCCCAGCCTGGGGCTGTACGAGTTCCAGGGTTCAAAGAAAAACAACATCGTCTTCCCGGGACCGTTCGGCTCCGGCGACGGGGTCCTATTGTTCCCGTACCCCAACACCAGGCCGGGTGCTCCACGCGAGCATCGTTACCTGGCTCCCGGGGCCCGTGTTCAGAGAACCAAGGATGGCGAGGTCATCCGGTTGTTCCTGTTCGCTTCGTCGGATCGGGTGCGATGGCGCCAGGTCAGCAAGACAGCCATCATCAACGGGCTGGGAACAAAAAAACCGAGCACCTACTACCCGCCGGCCAACCTGCTCGACAGTGACCATTCACTGTTCTGGGACACCGTCTCGAAACGTTACATCCTTTATATACGCGACCAGCGAGTGCTGGCCGACACCGGCGAGCGACTGCGGGCAGTGCGGCGTTCGACATCGACCGACCTCCGCAACTGGTCGTACCCGGAATGGACGCACATGAAGCCGTCTCCGCCGGACCAATTCTACACCTTCGGAGCCCGGCCCTACTTCCGTGCTCCTCACATGTACCTGGCTTTCCCCATGCGGTATGTCCGCTGGCGGAATGCGCCACTGCCGGCCAAGTACAAGAAGCAACTCGGCGTCGGTGTTTCTGACACTGTCTTTGTCAGCAGCCGGGACGGCCTGCACTGGGATCGCCGGTTCCTGGAAGCGTTCATCCGCCCGGGACTCGACCCACTCAAATGGACCGACCGCAGCAACCACACCTCGATGGGACTCGTCCCCACCGGGCCAAACGAGATGTCGGTTTACACGCTCGAGTATTTCCGGCTGCCTGTCCCACATGTCAGGCGACAGGTGATGCGGATCGATGGCGTGGCATCAATCAACGCCCCCTACGCCGGTGGCCGCATGACAACAAGGCCACTGGTATTCCACGGGGACCGGTTGCTCATCAACGCGTCGACCTCGGCCAGTGGCGGTGTCCGCGTGGAGATCCTCAACCCGGACGGGACGGCCATCAACCGTTTTTCCGGAGACAACGCGCTGGTTTTCTTTGGCGACTCGATCAAACAGGAAGTCCGATGGGACCAGGGACCGGATGTCAGTTCGCTGGCGGGAACACCGGTTCGGCTCCGGTTCCTCATGAAAGATGCGGATCTCTATTCATTCCGGTTCTCCAATTCGACATCACCAGCTTCACGCGCGGGTGCCAATCGAAAGTGACCGTGTGACCGATCCCGGCATGCCCGATTGCCAACCGTTGCGATTTTGCAAAGAGTGATGTCTGATCGGGTGACTCGTTACCCTGCACCATCATTTTCATCCCCGGCTCCCGGAAGTTCCGCCATGCTCCGCCTGTTCTGGTTCCTCGCCTTTCTTGTCACAACGCAACCGGTTTTCGCCGCGGAACTCCAACCGGCGTCGCTGGCCGAGTTGCAGATCGATCCGATGGCGATCGCCCGCGCTGAAGCACTGGTCAATGGCCAGGTCAAGCGGCAGGAAATCGCCGGGGTGACCGTCTGTGTACTTCGCAAGGGTCGAATCGCACACCTGAAGGCCTACGGATACCGCGATGCAGTCTCGGGCATCCCCGCCCGGGTCGACGACATCGTGCGGATCTACTCCATGAGCAAGCCAATCGTATCGGTCGCGGCCATGCAGCTCTGGGAAAAGGGGCATTTCCAACTCGACGATCCGATCGCCGACTACATCCCCGCCTTTCGACACATGAAGGTCCTGGTCACCGACAAGGACGGCCAGGGAAAGCCCCGCCACCGATTCGTTCCCTCGCGTCGGCAAATCACCGTCCGGGATGTTTTCCGACACACCACCGGAATCGCCTATGGAGGCAGCCTGGTGGAACCGGTCAACCGGTTCTACGAATCCAACAAGGTGGTCTACTGGTACGAGGGAATGTTCCCGCCAAGGTGCTCGCTGCTGGACGGCATGACGCGGCTGGGACGAGTGCCTCTGCTTCATCATCCAGGCGAGAAATTCACGTACGGACTGAATGTTGACATCCTCGGCCGACTCATCGAAGTCTGCTCGGGCCAACAACTCT
>Ga0114932_10003640_pt1 | contig 14936 bp, 12 predicted proteins | sample 2SBtaG_2_FD_87286 | JGI IMG/M metagenome (GOLD analysis project Ga0114932, IMG submission 87286) | Deep subsurface microbial communities from Kolumbo volcano to uncover new lineages of life (NeLLi) - 2SBTROV12_ACTIVE470 metaG | ecosystem: Environmental > Aquatic > Marine > Volcanic ...
CAGGCCGATGTGCCGGGCCCGGGTAATTCCGGCCAGAAACGTGCCGTTGGCGACCGGCGTGAACACCTCGCCGTCGCGCACCATGAACACGTTTGTCGATGCGGTTTCGGCAACATTTCCCATGGCGTCGGCCACCAGCGCATTTCCGAAACCCTTGGCCTTTGCCTCGCGCAGCATCCGGGCATTGTTGGGGTAGAGACAACCAGCCTTGGCGTGAACGACATTGTCGGCCAGCACCGGGCGATGAAAGCGGGTCGTGGTCAGTGTCGTGGTATTCGTGGTCGCGACCATCGGGACTTCTTCAAGGCAGACGCAAAACCCCGTCGCGTCCTGCTGCGGCACGATCCCTGCCATGCCCGAATCGATTCCCCAATACATCGGGCGGATGTAAATCGCGCTGTCGCGCGGGAACAGCGCCAGACCTTCGCGCACGATGGCGACGATTTCGGCAGGTTTGTGGCTGGGCGTGATCCCCAGTGCATCGGCGGATCGGTTGACCCGTTCGCAATGCGCCAGCAGATCGGGTGCGGTGCCCTCAAAGTACCGCGCACCATCGAAAACCGTCGACCCCAGCCAAGCACCGTGATCCGCCGCCCGCAGGACCGCCGGGTTGCCCTTTTGCCAGGTGCCTTCAAAGTAGGTGTGGATGTTGCCACCCATGGCCATGCGATATTCTCCGTTGATTGCGGGCATCTAATCACCGCCGATGTGCAAGGTCCAGAGGTGACATTCAGGCAAATGTCTTGCGCCAATTCTGGCACCAAATCGGATGGTGGCTTGCCGCGTGGCGTTAAGGGGGGCGGCGGCCTCAGACCTGCCGCGAACGGACCATGCCGACAATGTCGTAAGTGCGCGCAAGGATCGGATCGGCGATTGCGGCGGCCCGGTCCGCGCCGTCGCCCAGCACGCGGTCAATCTCGCCCGGGTCGGCCATCAGGCGGGACATTTCGGCTGATATCGGTGCAAGCCGCGCCACCGCCAGATCGGCCAGTTCCGGTTTGAACTGCCCGAATTGCGCCCCGGCGTGATCGGCAAGCACGCGGTCCGCACCCATACCGGCCAGCGCTGCGTAGATGTTCACCAGATTTCGCGCCTCGGGTCGCCCTTCCAGCGCGTCGAGATTATCCGGCAGGGGTTCCGGATCGGTCTTGGCCTTCTTGATCTTTTTGGCGATCAGATCGGCATCATCGGTAAGGTTGATCCGGCTCATGTCGCTGGGATCGGATTTCGACATTTTCTTGCTGCCGTCGCGCAAGGACATGACCCGGGTGGCCACGCCTTCGATCACCGGCTCGGTGATCGGAAAGAAATCGACCCCGAAATCGGTGTTGAACTTGGTCGCAATGTCGCGGGTCAGTTCGAGGTGCTGTTTCTGATCCTCGCCAACCGGCACATGGGTTGCGTGATAGACCAGAATATCGGCGGCCATCAGCGCCGGATACGCGAACAGGCCAACGCTGGCGGCCTCGCGGTTCTTGCCCGCCTTGTCCTTGAACTGGGTCATGCGGCTGAGCCAGCCCATCCGCGCGACGCAATTGAACACCCAGCCAAGCTCGGCGTGGGCCGCCACCTGCGACTGGTTGAACAGGATCGATCTTGCCGGATCAAGCCCCGAGGCGATGAACCCCGCCGCCAGTTCGCGCGTGGCGCGTTTCAGATCACCCGGGTTCTGCCATGTCGTGATCGCGTGAAGATCGACCATGCAATAGATGGTCTCGATCCCGCTTTCCTGCATCTCGACGAAACGTTTGACCGCACCAAGATAATTGCCAAGCGTCAGGTTGCCTGTGGGCTGGATGCCCGAAAACACCCGTTTTGCATGCGCGGTTGCTGCGGGTTCGGCGGAATTGGCAACCTCGGTCAAGGTGTGCTCCTGTCTGGACACTGTGATTGGCGTGCCTTATCGCTTGCGCCCCAAACCCCGTCAACCACGGAACACGCTCATGTACAGCGACGATCTCAACGCCTCGCCAATCAATCCCCTGCCTGCGGTGGTCGTTGTCTTTGCGCTGGCGATCGCCGGGGTCGAGCTGACCTTGCAGGCGGCCGAGCGTGGATTTCTGGGCGGTGCGGACGGCGCCGGTTGGCGGCTTGAGGCGATACGGGCTTTTGCCTGGTTCGATGCCGTGCTGGACTGGATGACCGAAACCGGGCGCACGCCCCCGGAACAGTTGATGCGGCTTGTCACTTATCCATTTGTTCATGGGGGGTTTGCCCATGCCGCGTTCACGATCGTTTTCGTTCTTGCCATCGGCAAGATGGTTGCCGAGGTATTTTCGTCGCTGGCGTTCGTGGTGATCTTTGTCGGTTCCGGGGTGGTTGGTGCGTTGATCTATGCCGCGTTTCTGACAACGCCGGTGGCGCTTGTCGGGGCCTATCCGCCGGTATACGGCCTGATCGGTGCCATGACATTCATGCTGTGGGTCCGTGCCAGGGTCGAGGGCACCAACCAGGCCCGCGCCTTTGGCCTGATTGCGGCGCTGTTGGCGATTCAACTGGTTTTCAACCTGATCTTCGGGGGCGGCAACGAATGGGTGGCCGATATTGCCGGTTTTCTGACCGGTTTCACGCTGTCCTTTGTTTTGGCACCTGACGGAACGCGGCGGGTTCTGGCGACACTGGCGCGGTTGCGGCGGCGGTGAGGGTTGCCAGAGGCGTTGGCGTGGATACCTCATGCCAACGGACCCAAGGACCGACCTTTCTCCGCTGAACGGTTCCGGCATCCCGGCAGACCTTGCCCCAGAAGCCCACCGGCTGTGGTTCGGTAAATCGGGGCGGCGGTATCAATCGCTTTCATCTTTTTGCGATGCCGAACGACAGGGTACCACCAACCGCAGTTGCCGCGCCACGCCGTCGGGCAGCGCGCGTGGCTTGCCCCGGATTCCCTAGCGAAATGCTGTTACGATTTCCGCCGCAGGGCGCGTTTCAAATCCGCAGGTGACAAAACGCCAAGCGACAATGCCGCAACGGCGTAAATCCCAACCCCTGACACCACCAGCAGCGCCAATGCCAGATAACGCAAACCCGGTGCCGCCAGCCAGAGATCAAGCCAGCCGGCCACCGCCCAAAGCCCGGCACCCATCACCAGACAAGCAGCAACAATGCGGGGAATTGCGCGAACCAGCCGCGCGTCCATCCGCGCCGCGTCCCCCATTCGGCGTGACCCGCGCCACAGCAGCAGCACCATCGCCCAGCCCGCGACCGTGGTTGCGATGGCGGCGGCCAGAAATCCGAATGCGCCCGTCAGACCAACCGCCAGCGCGGCATTCACCACCATCGCCACGAGGGCATAATAAAACGGCCGTTTCGTGTCCTCGCGGGCGAAATAGAGCGGTTGCATCACCTTTTGCAGCACAAAAGCCGGGAGGCCCGCGCCATATATCGCCAACGCCATCGCGGTCATTGCCGTATCCCCGGCATCAAACGCACCACGCTGAAACAGGACCGAAACCAGCGGCATCGGAATGACGATCAGCGCGACCGCGGCGGGCAGGGTCAACGCCAGGGAAAACTCGGCGGCCCGGTTCACCGCATCCCGCCCGCCCGCTGCGTCATTCGCCTGCAACCGCCGCGACAAATCCGGCAGCAGCACGACGCCGATGGCAATACCCACGACCCCCAGCGGCAATTGATACAGCCGGTCCGCATAGTTCAGCCACGCAATCGCGCCGTCAAAAAAGCTGGCCACCTGCCGTCCCACCAAAAGGTTGATCTGAACCACGCCGCCCGCCAGTGCGGCGGGGGCCGCGATCACGGCAAGGCGCTTCATTTCCGGGGTCAGGCGCGGCAGGCGCGGTATCAGGCGCAACCCGGCGCGGGCGGCCGCGATCCAGACCAGAACCAGTTGCGCGATGCCCGCGACCGGCACCGTCCAGACCAGCGCCCGCCCGATATCCCACCCCAGTCGTGCGGCTGCGCTCAGCGAAAGAATGAACAGCAGGTTCAGCGCCACGGGCGCCGCCGCCGCCACCCAGAAACGACCCATCGCGTTCAGGGCCCCGCTCAGCAACGCGGCGGCGGAAATGAACAGGATGTAGGGAAAGGCGATCCGCCCGAAATCCACCGCCAGATCAAACCTGGCATCGCCGCGAAAGCCGCTGGCCATCGCCAACACCAGCCAGGGCATGAAAACCTGTGCCAGCAGCGTGAGCAGGATCAGCACCGCCATCAGCCCCGAAAGCGCATCGCGGGCGAAATCCCGCGCCGCACCGGGGTCGTGAAGACGCTTGGAAAACATCGGCACAAAGGCCATGTTGAACGCGCCCTCGGCAAAGAAACGCCGGAACATGTTGGGCAAGGCAAAAGCGATCAGAAATGCCTCGGCCACCGGGCCTGTTCCCAGAAAGGCCGCGATCAGAATATCGCGGACAAATCCGGTCACCCGGCTGATCAGAGTCCAGCCACCGACGGTGAAAAACGCCGACAACAGGCGGATCGGGTGGTTCACTTCATTGCCCCTTCGGTGCCGCGTTCGATCGCGTCCAGCAGTTTCCCTTTCAACGCCTCGCGCTTGTTTTCCGCTTGGATTTTCAAGCCGAACATATCCTTGACATAGAACACATCCACCGCCTGCACCCCATAGGTCGCAATCACCGCCGAAGCGATATAGACATTGCTGCCGGAAATCGTCCGGGTAAGATCATACAGCAATCCGGGCCGGTCGCGGGTGTCGACTTCGATGATCGTGTAAATCTCGGAACCCTCGTTATCGAACGTGATTTCGGTCGGAACGATGAAGTCGCGCTCGCGTTTCTTGAACTTGTCCCGATCTTTCAACGCATCGCGCGCCACCACTTCGCCATAGAGCGCCTTGCGCACCATCTCGCTAAGCCGCTTGAGGCGTGCAACCGCGTAGGGGCGCGCTTGCGCATCCTGTATCCAGAACACCGATGTCGCAAAGCCATCCGACGAAGTATAGGTCTTTGCATCCACCACATTGGCACCAACCAGTGCCAAAGCGCCCGCCACCCGCGAGAATATTCCGGGGTGATCCGGCAGAACGAAACAAGCGCGCGTGGCATCGCGGCCGGGATCGGGTTTGAAGTCGGATTTGAAAGCATCCGTGCCGAATTCCGCCAGCAGCCGCGCGAAAATTGCATGTGTTTCAGTATCCAGCCCCTGCCAATAGGGATCGTAATGCCGCCCAAGTTCGATTGTCAGGTCCGCTGCTTTCCAGCCCTTCAACGCCTTCTCGAGCGCCTGTTTGGAATCCTCTACCCGCCGCGTCTGCGTGGCCTCGTCGATTCCACGGGTCAGCGCATCGCGGGTTGCATGATAGAGGTCGCGCAACAATTGGGCCTTCCAGTTGTTCCACGTCCCCGGTCCGACCCCGCGAATGTCGCACACCGTCAGGACGGTCAGCAGTTTCAGCCGGGTGCGGCTGCCGACGATGCGGGCAAAATCCCGTACGGTTCGCGGATCGCTGAGGTCGCGTTTCTGGGCCACATCCGACATCAGAAGATGATGGCGCACCAGCCATTCCACGGTCTCGCATTCCGCCGGATCCAGCCCAAGGCGCGGGCACAGGCCACGGGCGATTTCGGCGCCCAGCACGGAATGCGCTTCCTGCCGACCCTTGCCGATGTCGTGCAGCATCAGTGCGACAAACAGGACCTTGCGGTTCAATCCGCGTTTCAGGATGCCCGAGGCGACCGGCAGATCCTCGACCAGTTCACCGTGCTCGATCCGGCTGAGAACCGAGATGCACTGGATCGTGTGCTCGTCCACCGTGAAGTGGTGGTACATGTTAAACTGCATCATCGCGACGATCGGCTGGAATTCGGGTAGAAACGTGCCAAGGACCCCCAGCTCGTTCATGCGGCGCAACCCACGCTCGGGGTTGCCGTGATCCAGCATCATGTCCAGGAATATGCGGTTGGCCTCGGGGTCGGCGCGCATCTTGTCATCGATCAGACCAAGATTGGCGGCGATCAGCCGCATCACATCGGGGTGCAGCAGGTATCCGGTTCGCAGCCCCTCGTCAAAGATCCTGAGCAGGTTCAGCGGATCCGCCAGAAACGCCTTTGCCGCAACGATGTTGAGCCGGCCCTGATCCAGCCGGTAGCCGGGGTTGATCCGGGTGCGCAGCCGTCGCCCGGCGCGCGACAGTCGCTCGCCGATGCGCGGCTGGCGTTTGACGTGCTGCTCTTCAAGCGCGGTCAAAAAGACCCGTGTCAGATCGCCGACCTGCGTTGCATGGCGGAAATAGTCCTGCATGAAATGCTCGACCGCGCGACGCCCGCCCTTGTCGCGATAGCCCAGGATCGCCGCCACCTCGACCTGAGTGTCGAACGTCAGATGTTCCTGCGCGCGCCCCGCGATCAGATGCAGGTGGCAGCGGACGGTCCAGAGATAATCCTCGGCGGCGGCAAAGACGTCGAACTCGGCTTGCGAAAACAGCCCAAGATCGACGAATGCGCGCGGGTGCTGCACCCGGTGCAGATATTTGGTGATCCAGAACAGTGATTGCAGGTCGCGCAGACCGCCCTTGCCCTCCTTTACGTTGGGTTCGACCATATAGCGCTGGCCGCCCTGACGCCGATGCCGATCGGCGCGTTCGATCAGTTTGGCTTCGACGTATTCGGCTCCGGTGCCGTCAAAAAGCTCGGCGCGCAGCCTGCGTTCCAGTTCGTTCCCCGCGGCGATGTCTCCGGCCAGAAACCGCGCTTCAAGCAGGGTCGTGCGAATGGTGAAGTCGCCTTTGCCAAGGCGAAGGCATTCCGGGATGGTGCGCGTGGCGTGCCCGATCTTCAGGCGCAGGTCCCAGAAAATGTACAGCATCGTTTCGACGATGGCCTTGGTTTGCGCCTGCCGTTTTCGCGGCAGCAGGAAAAGCAGGTCGATGTCGGAAAACGGGGCCATTTCGCCGCGGCCATAGCCGCCAACGGCAAGGATGGTCGGGCCCGAATTGTCCTGATCGTCGCGGTGAATGTGAACGGTGGCGATGCGCCGGATTTCGGATGTCAGACAATCGGTCAACCACGAGAAACTGGCGGTTACCGCGCGGGTCCGATCGGAATGCTCGCGATAGGCGGACGCGATCCGCTCAAATCCGGCCGATCGCGCCGAACCCAGCAGGGCGACCGCGCGGTCGCGCGCCTCGCGAGGGTCGCGGACGTCCGCCAGTTCCGTGTCGATGGCGATCTGCACGGCGGCCATGTCGAAAATTTCGGCCGGCGCGCAGATCAGGCCATCGGTAGCGGCCGTCGGGCCGGCGTTTGAAACCAGATCAGAAACCGGCGGTGCCAAAGCTTCTGGGAGCCGGATCAATGACTTTCACCTGATTGTTTTCGATTTCGACGACCGCCATGGCGCGCTCGTTCGTGCCGTCGGGCAGCAGGCGGAAAACACCGTTCACGCCGGCAAATCCCGATCGCTGGGTCAGATTCTCGCGCGAAAGGGCATTGGATTGGCCGGTCGATATCAACGCACCGATTGCGGCAACCCCGTCATATGCAATGCCCGCCAGCGGATGCGGCGCCTGACCATAGGCCTGCAGATACCGGTCGCGGAACGACCCTGCCAGCGACGGATCGGGCAGGGCGAACCAGCCGCCCTGGAGCCCAGTCAGCGACAATGTCTGGGTCGGGATGTCCCATCGGGTCAGGCCCATGAACTTGATCTTCTTGGGGTCCACGCCGTTTTCCGGCAGCAACTGCGCGAGGATCGGCAGCGCCCCCGCGGTATCGGACGCGAATATGATCGAGTCGGTTTCGCTTTCGCGGACCTGTTCGGCGATCTCGCGCACGGCGGTGATCACGCCCTGTTGCGAGAAGTGATACGAGGCCGAGCCGACGAACGTGCTACCGGCATCCCCTGCCGCGCGCTGCACTGCCTTGCGGCCGACGTTGCCGGTCAGGTTGTCGGCGTGAACCACCAGTACGTTGGCGAACCCTTTCGTGGCGGCAAATGTCACCATCCGCTCGGCGGTATTTTCAAACGTATGGCCCAGCACGAACACGTTCCCACCGGCGATTTCCGAATTGTTGGAAAAGCTCAATACACTGATGCCACGCGAAGAAACCGCCGCGCCGGCCGCATTGGCGGCGTCGCCGAATACGGGTCCCAGAATGATCTTGGCACCGTCATTGGCCGCCTTGGTCGCCGCTTGCGCCGCCTGTTCGGCGCTGCCAGCGGTGGGATAGACCCGCAGGTCGATACGAACCTCGCCGAGATCGCTGACGGCAAGCTGCGCCGCGTTCTGCAGGCTTGTGGCAAGGATATCATTGTTGCTTTCGTCGCTGCCGAACGGCACCAGCAACGCCACCGGAACGGGCGCGCGGGTATTGACCACGGGGCCGCCGCCCGCGATATCCAGTTCGCAGCCGCCGAGCATCGCGACAATCATGGCCAGAAACAACAGGCGCAACGGCAGAAGAGCCTGTGTCATTGCGGAATACATCGGTTCGTGCTCCTAATTGGCTGGTCAGAAATGCCGAAGTTGTGGCAATACCTAATGAAGTGCTGCCCGCAAGTAAATGTGCAGAACGGCGCAAGGGTCTATTGTTGACGGAACAAATGCAATCACTGGAACCGGGGCTCTATTTTGTTGCGACGCCGATCGGTTCGGCGCGGGACATCACGTTGCGTGGGCTGGACATTCTGGGATCAGCCGACGTTCTGGCCGCCGAGGACACTCGAAATACCCGCAGACTGCTCGATATTCACGGGGTCGCGCTGCGCGGAAGGCCGCTGCTGGCGTATCATGACCATAACGGCGCTGTGCAGCGGCCAAAATTGCTGGCGATGATCCGGGAGGGGAAATCGGTGGCCTGTGTCTCGGATGCCGGAACCCCGCTGATCGCCGATCCGGGCTTTGCATTGGCGCGCGACGCGATTGCCGATGGGCAGAAGGTCGTTGCCGCACCCGGTGCCTCCAGCGTTCTGGCGGCGCTGGCGGTGGCGGGCCTGCCGACGGATCAGTTTTTCTTTGCCGGATTTTTACCGCACAAGCCCGTGGCACGACGCCGGGTTCTGGCGGGGTTGGCAGGCATCCCGGGCAGTCTGGTCATTTTTGAAAGCGCCAGGCGCGTTGGCAGATCCTTAACTGATATGGTGCAAGAATTGGGCGGGGACCGGCAGGCGGCGCTTTGCCGGGAACTGACCAAGAAATTCGAAACCGTGGATCGTGGCGATCTTGCGGGATTGGCGGCAACTTATGAAAATTCGACTCCGAAGGGGGAAATCGTCGTGGTCATCGGCCCGGCACCGGATCGGGCGATTGAACCGGAACAGGTCCGTGAAATGCTGATGGAAGCGATCAGTTCCGGAAATTCGCTGCGGGATGCAGTGGATCTGGTTGCCGGACGATCCGGCGCGGCGCGAAAATTCGTCTATCAACTGGCGCTGGAAACGGAGCATCGCAAATGAGCGGCGCAATATCCTATCACAGTGGACTGGCGGCCGAAGAATCGGTCGCGCGGAAATACGAGAATTCGGGACATGAAATCGCGGCAAGACGCTGGCGCTCGAAGGCCGGCGAGATTGATCTGATCGCGCGAAAAGACGGCAACGTCGTCTTTATCGAAGTCAAAAAAAGCCGCAGCATTGCCCGCGCCGCCCAGATGCTCCGCCAACGTCAGATCGAACGGATATACACGACGGCGGCCATTTACCTGGATGGCGAACCCGCCGGGCAGGACAGCGAAGCCCGGTTTGATGTGGCACTGGTGGACGGGCAGGGGCGCATCGACATACTGGAAAACGCCATCTGCGCCTGAGACGGTTGCAACCCGGGCGGACTTCGCTCAGACAGACGACAGCTCTGTCAACACGTGGTGCGCCGGCATGCCATTGAAAATCGCCTTTCAGATGGACCCGATCGATGCAATCGATATTGCCGCTGACAGCACGTTCCGCCTTCAGGAAGAGGCGCAGGCGCGCGGGCATTCACTGTTCTACTACACCCCTGAAAATCTGGCGTACCAACAGGGGCGGGTCACCGCACGGGGCTGGCCGCTTTCGGTTCGTCGCGAAGCCGGGAACCATTTCACGTTGGGCGAATATTGTGAGACGGACCTTGCCGACTTTGACGTCGTATGGCTGCGCCAGGATCCGCCCTTTGACATGGGCTACATCACGACCACCCATATTCTGGAGCTGATCACGGGCCCGACGCTGGTGGTGAACGACCCGGAATGGGTGCGGAATTACCCGGAGAAACTGCTGGTCCTGCAATTTCCCGACCTGACCCCACCCACGACCATCGCGCGTGATCTGGAGACACTGAAGGCTTTCAAGGCCGAACACGGCGATATCATCCTGAAACCGCTCTACGGCAACGGTGGGGCCGGAGTGTTTCGCCTTGGCCCCCGGGACCGCAACCTGAATTCGCTGCACGAACTGTTTACCGGCATCAATCGCGAGCCGCTGATCGCCCAGAAATTCCTGCCCGACGTTGCGGACGGCGACAAACGGATCATTCTGGTCGACGGCGAACCGGTCGGGGCCATCAACCGCGTGCCTGCCAAGGGCGAAACCCGGTCGAACCTGCATGTCGGCGGACGCGCGGAACCGATCGGGCTTTCGGATCGTGACCGTGACATCTGCGGGCGGATCGGGCCGTTGCTGCGCAAGAGGGGCCAGGTTTTCGTCGGGATCGACGTGATCGGCGGCCACCTGACGGAGATCAACCTCACCTCGCCAACCGGCATTCAGGAGCTGGAGCGGTTTGACGGCGTCAATGTTGCCGCGATGATCTGGCAGGCGATTGAACGGCGGGTTGCGGGCCAATGAAAATCCCGTTGCCAACGCTCAATTTCTTGCTGCGCAATGTCGAGAAACCTCATCTGCGTCGGGCCACTGACGTCGTGCGACTGCGGCGGCGTTTCGGGTGCCAGGCGCGGTTGCTGTTTTCCAATCCAGCCGGTGCGACCTATCGCAAAGACCGTTTGCCCGGCGGGGATGGCGATATCGACGCGCTTTGGGCGACCGGGCCGGGTGCCAAACGGGACGGTGTCCTTTTGTACCTGCATGGCGGTGCCTACGTGATGGGGTCGCCGGACACACACCGAGCGATGCTGGCGCGCTTGTCGGAGATGACCGGGTTTCCGGCGCTGCTGCCGGATTACCGGATGGCCCCCGAAAATCCGTTTCCGGCAGGTGTGGAGGACGTTTTTGCCGCCTATGAGGCCCTGATTTCGACCGGAACCGCGCCGGGGCGGATCATTCTTGGCGGCGACAGCGCCGGTGGCGGGCTGATGCTGGCGTTGCTGCACCGGATCTGCGCGCGGGATCTGCCGCGGCCGGATGCGGTGTTTGCGTTTTCACCCTGGGTCGATCTGACATTGCGCGGCGGGACCCTGAAATCCAACGCCGCAGCGGACCCGCTTTTGCCGGTGGTGCGCACCGTGACCTCGCGTGATATGTACCTGAATGGTGCCGATCCGGCGGACCCGGCTGCGTCGCCGCTGTTCGGTGAATTCTCCGGTGCGCCGCCGGTTCTGATACAGGTCGGCGATTGCGAAATCCTGCTTGATGACAGCCGCCGCATGGCGGTGACGCTGACTGATCAAGGCGTGGACGTGCGGCTGAAAATCCACCCGCTGGTTCCACATGTCTGGCAGATATTTCAGGGACGGCTGGCCGAGGCCGACGCGGCGTTGCGCGATGTCGCCGATTTTCTGGACGAGGTCCTTGATCCGGCGACAGGGGTGCCGTCTGCACGCTGAACCCGACGCCGGGCGGCCTCTTGCGGTCACTTTCCGCGAGGAATGACCGAATGGGGATGTCGTACCAGTTGACGCGATTACCCGCTTCCCTGCATCATTCGAAACGATATCGCCTCGGCCAGATGGGGTTTGGCGACGTTTTTTGCCCCTTCAAGATCGGCGATGGTCCGGGCGACCCGCAAGACCCGGTGATAGCCCCGCGCGGTCAGGCGAAACCGCTCTGCAGCCTTGTTCAACAGGGCCGCCCCCTCGGCGTCGGGCGCCGCGATCTCTTCGAGCAATTCACCCTCGACATCCGCGTTCACGCGGCATCCGGGATGGGATTGCAGCCGCTTTGCCTGAAGTGCGCGCGCCCGCGCGACCCGCGCCGCGACGCTTTGCGAGTTCTCGCTGGTTTCCGGCAAGGCCAGATCGCCGATACTGACCGGCGGCACTTCGAGCCTGAGGTCGAACCGGTCCATCAACGGCCCTGAAACCCGTCCCAGGTAGTCGTCGCCGCAAAGCGGCGCGCGGTTGCAGGCGCGCCCGGGGTCCGCCAGATGCCCGCATTTGCACGGGTTTGCCGCCGCGACCAGCAGAAACCGGCAGGGATAGCGGATATGCGCATTGGCACGGGCCACCACCACGTCACCGGTTTCAATAGGCTGGCGCAGCGTTTCCAGAACGGTGCGCGGAAACTCGGGAAACTCGTCCAGGAACAGAACGCCGTGATGGGCCAGCGAAATCTCGCCCGGCTTGGCCCCGCGCCCGCCGCCGACGATGGCGGCCATCGAGGCGGTGTGATGCGGGGTGCGAAAGGGGCGGGTGCGGGAAATTCCGCCTTCGCCGAGCAGACCCGCCAACGAGTGGATCATCGAAGTTTCCAGCGCTTCGCTCGCCTCCAGCGGTGGCAGGATGCCGGGCATCCGCGCGGCCATCATGGATTTGCCCGAACCCGGTGCGCCGATCATCAGCAAATGGTGTCGTCCCGCGGCAGCGATTTCCAGCGCCCGTTTCCCGCGTTCCTGTCCCTTGACGTCGCGCAGGTCGCGGGTGCCTTCTTGGGGCGGAACCTCGCCGGGTTCGGCCACCGCAATGGGGGCCCGGCCGTTGAAATGGTTGATGCAATCCAACAGAGTCGGTGGGGCGATCACCTCGACCGAGCCGACCCAGGCGGCCTCGGCTCCGCAGGCCTGCGGGCAGACCAGACGGCACCCCTCGGCGGCGGCGGTCACCGCAGCGGGCAATGCGCCGATCACGGGCACCAAAGCGCCGTCCAGCGATAGTTCACCAAGCGCGACGGTGCGTGCAACATCGTCGCCGGGAATGGCATCGAGTGCCGAAAGCAATGCCAGCGCGATCGGCAGGTCGAAATGCGAACCTTCTTTCGGCAGATCGGCGGGCGAAAGGTTGACGACGATGCGCTTTGCCGGCAGCGCAATCGACATGGCGGTCAGGGCGGCGCGTACCCTTTCGCGCGCCTCGGACACCGCCTTGTCTGGCAGGCCAACGATCGAAAAGGCAGGCAATCCGGCGTTGACGGCGCATTGCACCTCGACCAGTCGTGCATCCACGCCCTGAAACGCCACGCTGTAGGCATTGGCCACCATGTCTTGCCTCTCCGTTCGTAGGGAAAGGGTTAAGGCGTCATGGTTTATTTTTGGTAAATCTTAACGCAACCAGGAAAGTTCAGACCCGAGCGCCGTTACCGGCAAGCCGAATTTCGCGTCGTTTCGTGGTTTCATGGGCGCAATCACCTGCGCCAGGGATGGTCAGACCGATAGCCGATTTCCCTGACCGAAAGCCGCACGGACCGTCATCACGGGCAGTGATTGACCCCCTGCACCCGCCAACCGGGATCGAGGAATTCAAGCCGCGTGACGGAAAGATTGTCGATGCGGAACGCCAGTGCCGCTTTCGCGCTAAGGCCGGCCGCGCGCTGCAACTGGGTCAGGATCACGCCGAAATGCGCGACTGCAACGATGTCACCGCCGCCGATTTCTGCGTTCAGCCGGTCGACAATTCGGTCGACGCGGCGTGCGGTCTGGTTCCAGCTTTCGCCGCCGGGTGGTGCGATATCGCCGGGGTTTTCCCAGTATTGCCGGGAAATTTCGGGATGCGACCGCGCGACGTCAGCCGCCGATTTCGTCTCCCAGTCGCCAAAATTGATCTCGCGCAATTCGCGAAGATGGTGCAGTCGCGCGCGCCCGGACTGGATCGCGTCCGCCGTCGCAACGCTGCGCGATAGATCCGATGAAACCACCTTTGCGTCGGCGGGCAGAAAGCGCGCCAGCCGTCCCAGGGCTGCGGTATCGCTGAGGTCGGCGGGCAGATCGGTCGCGCCGATCAGGCCCTTGGCATGCGTCGGGCCGTGGCGGACCCACCACCAGGTTGTCATGAGCCCGTTTCCGGCAGGCAGCCCTTCAGGACCAGCGGCAATCCCGCTGTCACGGAAACCACCAGATCGGCGCTTTCGGCAACCTTCTGATTTAGGCGCCCCTGTTCGATCTGGAACCGCCGAGCAAGTGCATTTTCCGCGATGCCGCCGGCGCCGACATCATTGGTGACCATCACGACCGGGACGTTGGCCGAGGAAAGCGCGCGCGTCAGGTGCGCGGCCTCGCGATCGATATCCAACTTGGCCAGCATCAGGTTCGTCAGCCACATGGTCAGGCAATCGATCAGCAGAATCTCGCCCGTGCGCAAGGTTTCGAACCCTTGGTGCAGGTCGATCGGTTCTTCGATCAGGCGCCATGTCGCATCGCGGCGCGCGCGGTGGCTCGCGATTTTCGCGGTCATCTCGTCGTCAAACGGCTCCGCCGTCGCCAGATAGACGGGTGCCATGCCTGATTGCCGCACGAAACGTTCGGCCTGGCGGGATTTTCCCGAAGACGCACCGCCGATGAACAGCGAAATTTTCGGAAAATTCTGCACGCGGTTTCCTGTAAGTGCTTGCCGGGAAAACTGGTATCAGCCTCAAGGTCCAAGCAAAAGACCCGTCGTGGGCAGCGCGCCGAAAATCCATGCGATGTGCGCGATCAAAAAGGCGCCATTGGCGAATTCGGGTGATGTCGGAACCACATGTCCAGCCGTCTGGCCGGCCAGCCGAACAGACGACCCGTCGGTTGGCCGCCCAGCCGCCTGACCGTCTGGCCGTCTAGCCGGCTAGACGAGCGGATTCCTGGGTAATAGGATGATTTATAAGGAAAAACAGACGCATTTCGCCGGAAAGATGGCGGGAAACCGACCGGGCTCGGTACCAGGAAACATGATCGGTTTCGGCCAGAG
>Ga0114932_10003642_pt1 | contig 14932 bp, 13 predicted proteins | sample 2SBtaG_2_FD_87286 | JGI IMG/M metagenome (GOLD analysis project Ga0114932, IMG submission 87286) | Deep subsurface microbial communities from Kolumbo volcano to uncover new lineages of life (NeLLi) - 2SBTROV12_ACTIVE470 metaG | ecosystem: Environmental > Aquatic > Marine > Volcanic ...
AATATCGCCTGCTCGAATATATTCCTTAGCTTTATTTACCATTAAGTGATAACCTTCTCGAGTAGTGTTTGATACGGCTTGAGGTAATACTTGAGAAGAATTTATTGAGGATAAAGGCTTAGCTGAAACAACATTATCTAGATTTTTTATGGCTTTATTTAGTCTGTTTTTTGCTATATTATAAGCTTCCTCTTCATTAACCTTAGGATTTGGCCATACAGGGGTCACTAAGGTGATTTTATCTGCTACATTATCAAATACGGCTGTGATAGTGGGGCGAATAAATATAGAATCAGGAATGCCAATTACATCTGGATTGGAATCAGGAATATTTTCCATTAAACGTATCATATCGTATCCCATATAACCAAATAAGCCTACAGCGGAAGGGGGAACATCTTCTGGTAGATCGATTTGAGAGCTGGATATTAGAGATGATAAGCTTTCTAAACTTTTTTCATCACAGGTTACGAAATTAGATGGTTTTCCATCAGTTATTTCTGATATCTCAGATTTTTCACCAAAACATCTCCATATTAAATCTGGGTCAAACCCTAAGACGGAATAACGCCCGCGCACTTTCCCACCTTCAACGGATTCTAGTAGAAAACTATACGGTTCATTTTTAGTTAGTTTTAACATTGCCGATACAGGTGTTTCTAGGTCTGACACTAACTCGACCCAGAAGACCTGAGAAATACCAGATTTATATTTTTTAAGAAATAATTGTTTATCAGGAAATTGTGTCATTTTGAGAGTAAAGAATCCTCAATAACGTCTTTATTAACATCAATAGAGTAACGACTTTTAAGTTCAGCTATTAGTTGTTCTGCGAGGTCACGATTCAGACCTTCTGCCAATTGAGTTCTTAATTTATTAATTGCATCCTTGCTAGCATTTTCAAAATTAACTTTATTAATTTTTGTCAGGCGTGCTACAGCGGCTCCCTGGCTTGTTTCTATATGGACTACATCTCCTGTAGAGCTTTTAAACATAGAAGTGACTATAGCTGGTTCTATATCTTCCCCACGTCCCATACGATCAAAAGGCTGAGTAGTTATATATTTTCCCCCAACATCTAAAGAGATGCTTTTTAGGCTTTTCCCAGAACTAACTTTATTGGTTATGTTCTTAGAACTTATAATAGCTAATTTTTTCTGTTCTTGCTTTATCCAAGCATCTATTACGCTCTGACGTATTTGATTTAACGGTTTAATTCGTTTCGGAGTGATTTTATCATTACGAATAACAAAAAATCCACCGTTAGAAGTTTCAATAATATTACTCGTTTCTCCTTCGGAGGTAGAATAAGCTGTTCTAACTAAGTCAACTATAGGTTCAAATACAATATTTTTGTTATCTTTTGTTAATCCAACAGCATCGAAAGAATCTAATTTTTCTATTGTTAATTTATTTTCTCTCGCAACCTCTTCAATGGTTAAACCAGCAGCTAGACTATCTTCGACATCATTAAGAATATTAATAATGTTATCCCTTGCTTTAATGATGGATAGTGCTCTTTTTAACGGTTCTTTAACGCTACTCAGTGGTTGTATTTTTGACTTAATAACTGATTCTACCAATATGAGATGCCAGCCCAATGAACTTTCAATTGGGCCATTAACTTCGTTAATCGCAGTAGAAAAAACTTTTTCTGCCAAAACTTCTTCTCCAATTTGATTAATACTCACCGGGCCTGTTATTGTTGGAGGAAAACCAGATGTTTTATTTACTGCATCACTGAATGACGAGCCTTGTTTGTGCAATGACATAGCCTTTATGGCACTCTCTTTGTCTAGAAAAATTCCTTGTTTATATTTGCGTCTTTCTGGCGTCATAAAATCATTTGTATTTGAATTATAGGAATCAATTACTTCTTGCTCATCGATGACTGTATCAGCTGCTAATTTGCTAATTGATAGAGATGCTACTGTTACATTCCTATACTCAGGAGATTGAAAATTATTTTTTGATTTCTCGTAATATTTTGTTATTTGTGTTTCATCAGGAAGTTTTAATCCTTTAAATTTTGAAGGATTGATGTATAGAATTTCAGCAATTCTTTTTTCATTGCGATATTTATAGAGTGACTTAATCATTGGATCTGGAACAGAAATACTTTCTCTTAAAGAGCCTAAAAATTGACTTCTTTTAAGATCTTGTTTCGCTCCTACAAAAAACTGTTCTTCACTCATGCCTATTTTCCCCAAGTAACTGGTGAATAATTCGGCATTAAATTCTCCGCCAGGTTTTTTAAAATATTCAATGTCAAGAATTGAGTTTTGAACTGCATTATCTGAAGCTACTACTCCTATATCACGTGCCGCCAAATCGTATAATGACCTGGTTACCATCGTGTTAATAGTTTGAGTTAATAAACTTGAAGCTATTGGATCTTGTAGATTTATTTGACGCCCACTCGCTCTAGATATTTGTTGTAACTGTAAATTAAACTCACGGCTTATTTGTCTTAGTGAATAGTTAATGTCGTCCACTTCAACTACTGCATCAGTATTATTAGAACCACCCCCACGACCACCAAAATCTGTTGAGCCAAAGAAAACAACAAATGTTAAGGCTAATAGCCCCAATATAATTTTCATTATCCAGCCTTTTGAGATGCGGCGGAGTGTTTCAAGCATATTTTTAAATCCTTTAACAAGATGACCACCTTACGGTGGCTATTCAAACATATCTTATATCATAGTGATGGCATTAGGGACGGGCAAGCAATCCTAATAGACTAAGATTTATAAAAAAACTATTGATCAAAGTACAAACGTTAGATAGTGCATAAACATTAAATTTTTAGTAATTTTACTGTATGAATAAGAATTTGGTGAAATCATGATTACAAGGCGTAAATTAATAGCTGGCAATTGGAAGATGAACATTATGTTGTCAGAAGGTTTAAAGCTTGCTAACTCTATAGATGAATACATTAATTCTCAAGAATCCCCGGATTGCGATTTACTAATATGCCCAACAGCATTAATTTTATCGGATTTATCTGAAAAATTAATAAATAGTTCTATAGCTGTTGGTGGACAAAACTGCCATGCAGAAATATCGGGGGCTTATACGGGAGAAATTAGTGCGTCTATGCTAAAGAATTCAGGAGCTAGTTATGTAATCCTTGGTCATTCTGAGCGAAGACATGGATTAAATGAAACTGATAATATGGTCCAGTTAAAAGTCACGGCGGCGCAAAATGCTGGACTTAATGCAATAGTTTGTATTGGCGAAACAGAAAATGAATGGGAAACAAATCAAACTATAGCTGTGTTAACTAAGCAATTAGAAAATTCTCTTCCATCCGATTCTTCTATTCTTAATGGTACTAATACAATTATAGCGTATGAACCGGTTTGGGCTATAGGTTCTGGAAAAACTCCTACTAATGATCAAATTACTGAGGTCCATAACCATATACGTGAGTGTTTAGATAAGATTATCGGAGAACAGACCAATAGAATTCGTATATTATATGGTGGATCAATGAAGCCAGATAATGCAGCTTCTATATTAGAGTTAGATAATGTAGATGGTGGTCTTATTGGCGGCGCTAGTTTAAATGCTAAGGATTTTTGTGCTATAGTATCGGCTATAGATTATAAATGAATTGTGTTTATTACTGGAATTAATGTAACGAAGGTATTAAGTATCAACAGTCAAAGTTACTTTGTTAATAGAATTACCCTTTACCGGGATGTAGGGTGAAAATAAAATGCAAACAATTATACTAGTTATTCACTTACTTTTAGCTATAGCATTAGTAGGAGCTGTTCTTCTTCAAAAGTCTGAAGGAGGACTAGGGGGCCTAGGTGGTGGCTCTGGTGCAGGTGGTGGAAGCATGGGAGGGCTTTTAGATGGGCGTGCTACGGCAAATTTTTTAACTCGGGCAACAGGCGTATTAGCAGGGTCTTTTTTTATAACTAGCATTGGTTTAGCAATACTAGCAGGAGGTGATAATAATTCTCCTTCCATAATCAATAAAGTTACTGCGCCGGTTGAAACGGTTCCCTTAGAACCAAAAAAACCGGCAGTACCCACTGGCCAATGAAGACCTTTATCTTATTTATAAGGATTAAAATATTTGTTAATATTTACCATTTTCAAATAATTGTTTAATCGGGCACGACGTAATTATATGAAAACACGGTTTATTTTTATTACTGGCGGCGTTGTTTCTTCTCTAGGAAAGGGCCTCGCTTCTGCTGCGCTTGGAGCTCTATTACAAGCAAGAGGGTATAGCGTAAGAGTAAGAAAATTAGATCCTTATTTGAATATTGACCCAGGCACGATGAGCCCAACTGAACATGGTGAAGTTTTTGTAACCGATGATGGGGCTGAAACTGATCTAGACTTAGGACATTATGAACGATTTACTGGTGTTGCTGCGACAAAGTCAGATAATGTTACTACAGGGCGAATTTACTCAGAGGTTTTAGGCAAAGAACGTCGTGGTGACTATCTAGGTGGAACAGTGCAAGTAATTCCCCATGTCACTGACGCTATAAAAAAGTTTGTCACTGCAGATTTAAACAATGAAGATTTTATAATATGTGAAATTGGCGGCACTGTAGGTGATATAGAAAGCTTGCCATTTCTTGAAGCAATTAGGCAGTTAGGTAATGAACTAGGTAGTAGTGAAGCAATGTTCATTCACTTAACACTCGTTCCATATCTACAAGCTGCTGGCGAACTTAAAACCAAGCCGACTCAGCACTCGGTTAAAGAATTACAAGGTGTTGGTATTCGTCCCGACATGGTTGTTTGTCGTTGCGATAGACCTATACCTAATTCGCATCGAAATAAAATTGGGCTATTTTGTAATATAATGCCCAATGCAGTTATTTCAGCTTTAGATGTAGACACTATTTATCAGGTGCCAATTAATTATCATGAAGATGGCTTAGATACACAAGTTTTAAATCACTTTAATATAGGCTCGTCAAAAAAACCTAATCTTGAACCTTGGCGGCATATAGTTAGATCCATTAGGGAGCCTGAAGGCGAAGTGAGTATAGCAGTTGTCGGAAAATATACTGATCTTCCTGATGCCTATAAATCATTATCAGAGGCACTTTCTCATGGAGGTATTGCTAATAATGCAAGGGTTAATCTTAATTGGATTTCGTCAGAAATTTTTGAAAATGAAGACACATTAGAGATATTAAGTGATGTGCATGGGATTCTTGTTCCCGGAGGATTTGGACAAAGAGGTTCCACGGGTAAAATGAGAGCTGCTCAATTTGCTAGAGAACGTTTGTTACCATATTTCGGAATTTGTTTTGGAATGCAAATGGCTGTTATAGAGGCAGCTCGCAGCCTTGCAGGGATAACAGATGCAGGTTCAACTGAATTCGGTCCTTGTGCTGAGCCCTTGGTTGGAATGATGACTGAGTGGCATAAAGGAGATTCACTTGTTAGGCGTACTGGCCAAGATAATATAGGTGGCACTATGAGGCTTGGAGCATATCCAGCAGAACTTAAAAACAACAGTTTAATAGCTAATATCTATGGAAATACAAAAATTTTTGAGAGGCATCGGCATAGATACGAGGTAAATATAAATTATAAAAAAGAGTTAGAGGCAGCAGGATTAAGTTTTTCTGGGTTATCTCCCGATGGGTTGTTGCCAGAAACAATAGAGTTGATTGGCCATCCATGGTTTATAGGAGTACAGTTTCATCCTGAATTAAAGTCCAAACCTTTTGATCCACACCCATTATTTAGTTCTTTCATAGCAGCAGCTATAGATCAGTCTAGATTGGTCTAATAATGAAACCTAATCAACAAGTCAGAGTTGGTGATATTGTTATTGCCAATAATCAGCCTTTAAAACTAATAGCTGGACCTTGTCAGTTAGAGTCTCGTTCACATGCGCTAGAAATGAGCACAGCTCTATACGAAATTTCTAAAAACTTAGGAATCGAAATTATCTACAAAACTAGTTTTGATAAAGCCAATAGAACCTCATCTGATAGTCGACGTGGGCTAGGTTTAAAAGATTGTATTCCTATATTTGCAGAAATACGTGAAACTATTGGTCTCCCTGTAATAACTGACGTACATGAGGTGTCACAATGTAAGCCTGTATCCGAGGTAGTGGATATTCTACAAATCCCAGCGTTTTTATGTCGACAAACAGACTTGATTGAAGCAGCAGCTGGAACGGGAAGGCCATTAAATATTAAGAAAGGACAGTTTTTAGCGCCCTGGGAAATGAAAAACGTAGTCGCTAAAGCTTTGAATGTAGGAAATAACCAAATTTTAGTTTGTGAAAGAGGCACGAGCTTTGGGTACAATAATCTTGTAACAGATATGCGATCAATACCAATTATGTCAGCAGAAACGGGATGTCCAGTAGTTTTCGATGCCACTCATTCAGTACAACAACCGGGTCTGCAGGGTAGTACAAGTGGTGGTCAAAGGGAGTTTGCACCAATATTGGCTCGTGCTGCCGTTGCTATTGGCGTTGGTGCAGTTTTCATGGAAACACATGAGGATCCGGATAAAGCGCCGAGTGATGGACCTAATATGATAAACATTAGAGAGCTACCAAATATTCTGAAAACTCTTATTGAGATTGATCAAGTTTGCAAAGCTCAACTTAATAGATAGAAATTATGACGAAATTAATAAGAGTTTATTCGAATGAGTAAAATTAAAAATATTTATGGCCGTGAAATTCTTGATAGCAGGGGAAATCCGACAGTCGAGGTTGATGTTGTATTGGAATCTGGTGGGATTGGTAGAGCAGCCGTTCCGTCCGGAGCCTCCACGGGCGCATATGAGGCAGTTGAGTTACGCGACGACGATATGTCGAGATATGGTGGAAAGGGTGTGATGAAGGCAGTCCATTCTGTTAATAATGAAATAAATAAAACATTATGTGGCTATACATTTACAGATCAAGAGAGCTTAGACCAAAAACTTATTAAATTAGATGGTACTGCTAATAAATCACGCCTTGGTGCCAATGCTATACTTGGAGTTTCATTAGCGGTTGCTAAAGCAATGGCTAATGAGGCTGGTTTGGCTTTGTATAAGTTTATAGGGGGTGAAGATGCAGTAACACTTCCAGTGCCAATGATGAATATTATAAATGGTGGAGCTCACGCTGATAACTCAATAGATATACAGGAATTTATGATAATGCCTGTAGGGGCACTGAATGTAAGGGAATCTATTAGGATTGGATCAGAGATATTTCACGAATTGAGAAATCAATTATCTAGAAGAGGCTATAATACAAATGTTGGAGATGAAGGGGGGTTTGCTCCAAACCTTAAGAGTTCTGAGGAAGCCTTAGACTATATCATAAAAGCAATAGAACAATCTGGATATAAACCAGGAGAGGATATATTTATAGCACTGGATGTTGCATCATCGGAATTCTATGAGGAAGGATATTATTGCTTAGCTGGAGAAGGCAAAAAGCTTAATTCTGAAGAAATGGCCTTTTTTATTGAGTCTTTATGTAAACAATATCCTATAATTTCTGTTGAAGACGGTATGGATGAGGATGACTGGGTGGGTTGGAAAACACTCACCGATTTAATTGGAAACACAGTTCAATTGGTTGGAGATGATCTTTTTGTTACTAATCCGGATAGATTGAAGCAGGGTATTACTAAAGGAGTAGCTAATTCAGTATTAATTAAAGTTAACCAAATAGGTACTCTTTCCGAAACACTAACGGCAGTAAAGATAGCCCATGACGCAGGTTATACTGCTGTAATGTCTCATCGTTCTGGAGAAACGGAGGATTATACTATTGCTGATTTATCAGTAGCGGCATGTTGTGGGCAGATAAAAACAGGTTCGTTAAGTAGATCTGACCGTTTGGCAAAGTATAACCAATTAATAAGAATCGAAGAGGAGTTGGGTCCATTGGCCCGATACTCTGGTAACACAATCCTGCCTAATTAATTGTAAATATTTACTTTAAAACTTGACGACGCGAATTGCATTATGATTCCATGAGAACATGACTGTATTTGAAGAGATTCGATTGCGAGCACGCCACATATGGTTGACACTGTTTGGAGCATTAGTTCTCGTGTATTTTACGTATCACATATTTCATGGAAATCATGGAGTTGTTGCTATGCTTGAGCTTCAATCGAAAGTAAAAGCAGCTGAAATTATTCATGATGATATAAACACTCAAGAAAAGTGGTTAGAGCTGCAAGTCAATCTGTTGCGAAAAAATAATTTAGATTCCGATATGTTGGATGAACGCGTTCGTGTTATGTTAAATTATGTACATCCAGATGAGTTGGTTATTATTTCTGGCACTACAGACTAGTTCTATATATGAAAACTTTTCCTAGAATTATATCATTTTTAAAACATTAAATATTATCACTAGGTAATTTTGGTGCGTTGTACTTACTCATAACGAATTTATATTTCGAAATATAACGCTAGATTAATCATAATTATCTTAATTCATTTCTTTGACTTTTATTATTATGTTTTTTGCTTTTAGATGCTTACTACAAGACCTGGATTCGTTAACTTTCTTGTAGGAAATGATAATCTTGTTTTCGGGTAATAAGGAAACCATTATGGCTGCGTCTGAAACAACATCTGTTACTAAAAGATCAAATAAACCTAAAAAATCTATTCAAAAAAGTGAAGATAGTGCTCTTAAGTATAGTTCTGAAGAATTACTAGGTTTTTATAAGGTAATGTTATTGATAAGAAGATTTGAAGAAAAAGCTGGTCAAATGTATGGCATGGGGCTGATTGGTGGATTTTGCCATCTTTACATTGGACAAGAAGCAGTTGTCACAGGTGTTCAAGCAGCTTTAGAAGAGCAAGATACAGTAATAACTACATATAGAGATCATGGACACATGTTAGCATGTGGCATGGAACCACGAGGAGTAATGGCCGAACTAACTGGCAGACGGGATGGTTATTCAAAGGGTAAAGGTGGATCAATGCATATGTTTTCTGCCGAAAAACAATTTTACGGAGGTCATGGAATTGTGGGAGCAAATGTTCCTCTGGGTACTGGCATAGCTTTTGCGCATCAATACAAAGAAGATAATGGTGTTTGCTTAACCTATTTTGGTGATGGAGCCGTTAATCAAGGTCAAGTCTATGAATCTTTTAACATGGCAGCTCTATGGCGCTTACCAGTCATATATATTATAGAAAATAATAGATATGGAATGGGAACCTCTGTTGAAAGGGCTTCTGCAGGAACAGAACTATGGCAACGAGGTCAGGCTTATGGAATCCCTGGCAAGCAAATAGATGGTATGGATGTTAGGGCCGTAAATGTAGCAGCCAGAGATGCCTTATCATTTGTAAGAAACAAAAATGGTCCATTTATATTAGAAATGCAAACTTATAGATATCGTGGTCATTCTATGTCTGATCCAGCATCTTATCGATCCAAGCAGGAAGTTCAAAAAGTGCGTTCGGAAAAGGATCCACTTGATGAAATCAAATCAATTTTATTAAAAAACAATGAATTATCCGAAGAATTCATAAAATCTTTAGATAGTGAAATACGTGATTTAGTTAATGAAGCTGCAGAGTTTGCACAAATTAGTCCTGAGCCTGATCCATCAGAACTTTATACAGACGTACTAATTTAATATAAAATTGTTTTACATATTAGTAATTAAAGGGTGTTATTTATATGAACGTTTCAGTTAAACATCTGGCAAAAACAGAACATATTACTGTCAGAGAAGCTTTAAGAGATGCGATGGCTGAAGAAATGAGACTCAATACCAATGTATTTTTAATGGGTGAAGAAGTTGCACAGTATCAAGGAGCTTACAAGGTAAGTCAGGGGTTGCTAGAGGAATTTGGTGAAAAACGTATTATAGACACCCCAATTACTGAGCAAGGATTTGCTGGAGTTGGTATAGGGGCAGCGTTGAATGGACTATGTCCTATAATAGAATTTATGACCTTCAACTTTGCAATGCAGGCAGTAGACCAAATTATAAACTCGGCAGCTAAGACACTTTACATGTCGGGCGGACAAATGAATGCTCCGATGGTTTTTCGAGGGCCGAATGGTGCAGCTACAAGAGTAGCTGCACAACACTCTCAGTGCTACGCTAGTTGGTATGCTCATTGTCCCGGATTAAAAGTTATAGCTCCTTATTCAGGTGCGGATGCAAAAGGACTATTAAAGTCTGCTATACGTGATCCAAATCCTATAATATTCCTTGAAAATGAATTAATGTATGGTAAGTCATTTGATGTTCCAACCTCAGCAGATTTTACTGTGCCAATAGGTGAAGCAAATATTATTAGAGAAGGGTCAGATGTAACTATTTGTGCTTTTTCACTAATGGTTGAAAAGTCTTTAGAAGCAGCAGATCAATTATCTAATCATGGCATATCAGCTGAAATTATTGATCTTCGCACTCTTAGGCCATTAGACATAGAGACCATTATTAGGTCTGTTAAAAAAACTAATTGTTTAGTTTCAGTCGAAGAGGGGTGGCCTTTTGCTGGTATAGGTGCGGAGATTTCTGCTTTAATTACTGAGAATGCGTTTGACTGGTTAGATGCTCCTGTACTTCGGGTACATGGTGCTGACGTTCCGATGCCTTACGCAGCCAATTTAGAAAAACTAGCGCTTCCTCAAGTTGAGGATATAGTTATAGCAGTTAAGAATGTCACATATAATGACTAACTTATACTGGCTTGGAAAGTACTGATTATGCCTATTAAAATTCTAATGCCAACTCTGTCGCCGACAATGACCGAAGGAAATCTAGCACTTTGGGTTAAAAATGAAGGTGATAAGGTTTCTCCTGGTGATGTAATAGCAGAAATTGAGACTGATAAGGCAACAATGGAACTGGAAACAGTTGATGAGGGCGTCCTAGCAAAAATATTAATACCAGAGGGCACTGAAGAGATACCAGTTAATACTCCCATAGCAATTATCTTAGAAGAAGGAGAGGATAAGTCTCAACTTGAAGATATGAATCTTAATTATGAAAAATCAGAAGCTAAAACAGAAATAACTGCTACTGAGGAAATAATTCCTAATCAAGATTTAGTAAGTTCTAAGGAGTCAGCTCAAATATTAGATGATGATATATTAAATTCAGATAATGGGAACCCGAACGCGACTTCCAATGATCAAAGCCGCATAAAGTCTAGTCCATTAGCTCGCCGTATGGCCGAACAACAGCAGATTGACTTATCTTTAATCAATGGTAGCGGTCCAAATGGAAGAATAGTGAGAGCTGACATTGAAGCTTTTTCTTCATTAGATACACCTGTGGGCAAAAATAGTCCGCAAGTATATAAAGATGAACATTCTGACTTTGAAATTGTACCTATTAATAATATTCAAAAAGTTGTTGCTAGAAGGCTTACTGAGGCTAAACAAGAGGTGCCTCATTTTTATCTTACCGTAGATTGTGAAATCGATAATCTACTTGGCGTAAGAGAAGACCTAAACTCACGGGCTAAAAATAACGAATTTAAAATATCAATTAATGATATGATTATTAAAGCGTGTGCAGTAGCACTAATGCAGGTACCTGCTGCGAATGCTTCATGGTCTGATGAAGGCATTAAGATATATAAAAATGCAAATATCTCAGTTGCTGTTGCCATTAATGATGGACTAATTACGCCTATACTTAATAATGCAAATCGTAAAGGTTTACTGACTATATCTAGTGAAATGAATGAACTTGTAAGTCAGGCCCATGCAGGAACTTTAACTCCAGATCAATATCAAGGTGGAACTTTTTCGATTTCTAACCTTGGCATGTATGGTGTTAAAAGCTTTCAGGCAATAATTAATCCCCCTCAAGGATGTATTATGGCTATAGGTAAAGTTGAAAAAAAACCAATAGTAAAAAATGATGAAATATCTATAGCCTCCATTATGTCAGCTACTTTATCAGTTGATCATCGTGTTGTAGATGGAGCGATTGGAGCAAAGTTTATGGAAGCTTTCAAAACTCTCATCGAAGATCCTTTAGGGATGTTGCTTTAAATTAATTAGGTCAGGAAAAGTTTTGACAAACAAAAAATACGATTTAATTATTTTAGGTGGAGGACCTGGTGGATATGTAGCTGCTATTAGATCTTCACAATTAGGCTTATCAACAGCATTGGTTGAAGCGGAACATCTAGGTGGTGTTTGTTTAAACTGGGGGTGTATTCCTACCAAAGCTCTACTGAGAACTGCTGAAGTATATAATTTAATTAAGGACTCTAATGAATTTGGTATTAAAACTGAAAATGTTTCTTTTGATCTAGAAAAAATTATTAAACGCTCTCGCAACGTTTCTAAAAAATTAAATCAAGGAGTAGAGTATTTATTAAAAAAAAATAATGTTGATATAATTGAAGGTTGGGGAAAACTTGCGGGTAAAGAAAACGGCTATAATAAACTATCTATAGAAAATGATAATTCAATTTCTTCTACCATTGAATCCAAGAATATTATTCTTGCAACTGGTAGCCGGGCTCGTCAATTACCTGGTTTGGAATCTGATGGTAAAATGATTTGGACTTATAGAGAAGCAATGATTCCAGAAGAGCTTCCTAAGTCTTTATTGATAATTGGGGCAGGGGCTATAGGTATTGAATATGCATCTTTTTACCAAACTCTAGGCACTAGTGTAACAATAGTAGAATCATTAGATCGAATATTACCTCTTGAAGATAAAGAAATATCTGACCTTGCTCATAAGGCATTTGAAAAAAGAGGAATAAATATTTTCACAAAAACCACTGTTAATGCGATGAAAACTACAGAAAATAATGTAAAAGTAGTAACTGATTTAAAAGGTGATAATTCAGAAATCACAGTAGATCGTGTGATCGTTGCCGTTGGTATTACTGGAAATTATGAGAATATTGGTCTAGATCAAACATCAATAGAGATAAATAAAAGTCATATAGTCGTTGATGAATGGTGCGCTACTGGAGAAACGGGCATATGGGCTATAGGAGATCTAGTTGGTCCCCCTTGGCTAGCTCATAAAGCTGAACATGAGGCTATTATATGCGTTAATAGAATAGCTGGTGTGGAAGAAAGTGAACCGCTTCTGGTAGAAAACATACCTAGTTGTATATATTCACAACCACAAATTGCATCTATAGGTTTGACGGAGGAAGCAGCTACTAGTCTTGGTAAACAAATACGTGTGGGCAGATTCCCTTTTCAAGGGAATGGAAAAGCCATTGCTATGGGTGAAACAGAAGGATTGGTTAAAACTATATTTGATAGCCAATCTGGTGAAATTATTGGGGCACATATGATAGGTAGTGATGTAACAGAATTAATTCATGGATATAGTATTGCTAAAACTCTTGAATCTACGGAAGAGGAATTAATGAGAGCTGTATTTCCGCATCCTACACTTAGCGAAATGATACAAGAATCTGTTATGGATGCGTATGATCGTGCAATACACATTTAGCAAGAGATTGACGAAGGTTAAAATGGCATGACCAATAGTGGCGCTCTAAGACATCCAGAAAAAAGAAAAAATATATCTAATCCAATACAGAGAAAGCCAAGTTGGATAAGAGTTAAAGCGCCTAATAGTAATAAATTCCATGAAACTCGTAAAATTATGAGGGAATTAAATCTTTTTACAGTTTGCGAAGAAGCTGCCTGTCCTAATATTGGTGAATGCTGGAGTAAAAAACATGCAACGGTAATGATTATGGGTGATATTTGTACCCGCGCGTGTGCTTTTTGTAATGTGGCAACGGGTAAACCTAAAGCATTGGACCCATTAGAGCCTTTAAATGTTGGGCTTTCTGTATCCAAGCTTGGTCTTAATCATGTTGTGATTACGTCCGTTGATAGAGATGATTTAGAAGATGGTGGAGCGAAACATTTTGCTAATGTTATAGCAGCAGTTCGTAATTCTTCAGAAGAGACAACGATTGAGATATTAACTCCGGATTTTAAAGATAAGCATAATGCTATAGATCATATAGTTAAAACTCCGCCAGACGTATTTAATCATAATCTAGAAACTGTGCCTCGTTTATACCCCTCAATACGTCCGGGCGCACGCTACTTTGGTAGTTTAAAATTACTTAATGATATAAAAAAAAGAATACCGAGTATATTTACTAAGTCAGGAATAATGGTTGGTTTAGGTGAAACAAAAAGTGAAATTGGTCAGGTGATGGATGATCTACGTTCAGCTGAGGTCGATTTTCTTACCGTTGGTCAATACATGCAGCCAACACCCAAACACGCTAAAATTGACCGTTTTGTTCCTCCAGAAGAATTTGAAGTTTATGAAAAAATGGCTCGTGGAAAAGGGTTCCTTATGGTCTCGGCTTCTCCCCTGACAAGATCTAGTTATCACGCGGGTGATGACTACGCTAAATTACGGTTGGCTCGTGAAGCGAAGCTAATTTTAGCTCAGTAGTAATATTGTTGACTACTGTGCCACAACATAAAGAAATTCGTTATCTACCATATCGAACTGATCAGATGTTTGATCTAGTTGCTGATATAGAGCGATATCCTGAATTTTTACCTTGGTGTATTTCGGCAAAAAATAAAAAACATGAAACTATAAACTCTGGTGAAATTATATGGGCTGACCTTGTGGTGGGTTTTAAGCTTTTGCAAGAGCGTTTTACGTCAAAGGTAGAGTTAAGCCCTGCGAGTAATTCGGAGCCATCTCGTATCGAAGTTAAGTATGTAGATGGTCCTTTGAAATATTTACATAATAATTGGGTTTTTCTTCCAGAAGAAGATGGTGGTTGTAAGATTGATTTTTTTGTTGAATTTGAATTCAGAAGCAAATTGTTGGAGAGTATGATCGGAGCTTTATTTCATGAAGCAGTGACGCGCATGGTTGAAGCCTTTGAAAGGCGAGCTGACTCGCTTTATGGAAGTAAATAGTTATTCTTTTTCGTTTTTTCGACAAACAGCTTCTAT
>Ga0114932_10003643_pt1 | contig 14930 bp, 8 predicted proteins | sample 2SBtaG_2_FD_87286 | JGI IMG/M metagenome (GOLD analysis project Ga0114932, IMG submission 87286) | Deep subsurface microbial communities from Kolumbo volcano to uncover new lineages of life (NeLLi) - 2SBTROV12_ACTIVE470 metaG | ecosystem: Environmental > Aquatic > Marine > Volcanic ...
GACTAAAACCAACCTATTACAAGTTGATCTCGCTAGCCATTCAATTCAAGGCTTAAAAGAGGCAAACGAAGATGCGGTTGGTTTTTTAGTTCCACAAGAAGACTCTGAGCAAAAAAACAGACAACTCGAAGCCAAAGGCATTGTATTAGCTGTTGCTGATGGTGTTAGTAGCGCCGAAGCAGGAAAAGAAGCAAGTCATACGGCTATCAAGAGATTTATTGATGATTATTATCAAACGCCTGATACTTGGTCGGTTAAACATGCGGGTCAAAAAATACTTTCCAGTATTAACCTCACCTTATTTAAACGCAGCCATGAATTTAAAAATGAAGAAAAAGGTTACTTAACTACATTTACCGCATTAGTTTTAAAATCAAGAACTTGCCATTTTTTTCATGCCGGTGATAGCCGGGCATTTTTATTACGCCAAGACGAAGCTAAACAAGCTGAATTTAAACAGCTAACCCGCGATCATGTCGCCAGTATTGGTTCAGGTCGAACTTTTTTGGCTCGCGCTATGGGTATGGATAACTCAATACAAATTGACTACGGCTCGTTCACTCTTGAAAAAGGTGATGTTCTACTAGTTACCTCTGATGGCATTCATGACTTTATTGATGCCGAAAAAATACAGGCAATTATGGCAGAGAAAACCGCTTGCCAAGATCGCATTAATAAACTGGTACAAACCGCATCTGATAACGGCAGTGATGACAATATCAGCGGATCAATTTGTCAAATACAACAATTACCCAACGAAAGCTTAAACGATTATAACTCTAAACTGACTCGATTGCCCTTCCCGCCGCCATTAGATGAAGGTGTAATGCTCGATGGATATAAAGTTATACAAGAATTATTCGCTAGCTCGCGCAGCCAACTATATTTAGTTGAAGACACCGATACTGGTGAGCAAATGGTAATGAAAACGCCGTCAATTAATTATATAGAAGACACGGGTTATATTGACCGCTTTATTCAAGAAGAATGGATCGGCAAGCGTATACATAATGACCATGTGGTAAAAATAATAGCTCAAACTCGACCGCGCACTTGCTTATATTATTTAATGGAATATGTACATGGTGTTTCACTTGATAAATGGATGGCAACACATCATTTTCCTAAACCCAAAATAGCCATCAAAATAGTTGAACAAATTGCTGAAGGTTTAAAAGCTTTTCATAAAATGGAAACCATACATCAAGACTTAAAGCCGGCTAATGTACTCATTTTTGATGAAGATCACCCCAATAATGACAGTGGTGATATCAACGTTAAAATAGTCGATTTTGGTTCGGTATTTGTTGCTGGTCTTGCCGAGGTATTTATTCCGCTAGAGCACGAAGGGGTACTAGGCACCGCTACCTATTCAGACCCACAATATTTACTCGGTAAAAATACGGGTGTACAAGGCGATTTATATGCCCTAGCGACCATCACTTACGAGTTATTTTGCGGTAAATTACCCTATGGTGAAAAAATTGAAGAATGCCAAACCGCCTTTGAATACGACCACTTACGCTATATAAAAGCCAGTGAAGCCAACCCTGTGATCCCAATGTGGTTTGATCGCACCCTACAACGTGGCGTCGCCTTTGATCTAGAACAACGCTATGACAACATTCCTGAATTTTTACAAGATTTAAAACAGCCTAATCCAGATTATTTACGCGATGATCCCAAAGTTAAAAAAAATAAATCGCAAGTGTTGTTTTGGCAATTGCTCTCTGGTTTTTGGATTTTAATGTTAGCACTGGTTATTGCACTTTTTGCGAATGGCTAAGCTTTTTTTCATCCTATAGTTGTCTACCCTATAGGAAATGAAACAATAAACCTTGTTCCTTTCGGCTGATTGTCTTCAACGATTATATCGCCAGCTAACTTTTGAGTCACCAAATTATAAACTATATTTAAACCTAGCCCTGTACCACCATTGCCTCGTTTTGTGGTAAAAAACGGATCAAATACTTTGTTTTTAATTTCATCTGGAATGCCTATACCATCATCTTCAATCGATAGACTAACCACTGTACCTTGTTGTTTAATCACAATATTAATTTCACCATGTTGGCATTCATTTAAACCATGTTTAATGCTATTCATCACCAAGTTAGTTACTATTTGATTTAACAAACCGGGATAACAATTAACCTCAACACTATCACCACAAATATTAATATTAATGGGCAATATTTTAAAAGTAGGCCGTAAACTACAAATCAGCATTTCTAAATGTTGCTTTAAGTCAAATTTTGATTTGGTGTCTGAACTTTGATCAACCGCTATTTGCTTAAAGCTTTGGATCAAAGTTGCGGCACGTTCTAAGTTAACTAAAATAATCTCGGTCGTTTCATCTGCGGTTGTCATATAGGAAGTAAAACCTGATTTTGTTAAGTCACCACGACTAAATTTCACCTCAAATTGTTTGGTGACTTTGTTTAGATGTGAGGCGGCAGTAACTGATATGCCTAAAGGAGTATTTACCTCATGAGAAATGCCTGCAACTAAACTCCCCAACGATGCCATTTTTTCAGCTTCAATCAATTGATTTTGAGCCTGCTCTAATTCAGCTAAAGTATTACTTAAGGCTTCATTTTGTACCCTTAATTCTTCAGTACGTTGGTTAACAGTTTCTTCTAAGTTTTTATTTTGCTCTTCCAGTAATTCATTCATACTAATATTTTGTAGTGAGGTATTTAACAAATGACGAATAGACAAACAAAAAGCTAATTCAGAAGAAGCGATTTGCTTCTCGGGTTGTTCACTAAGTAAAGCAATAAATATTTGCGTATTATTTTGACAACCAAAAGGCAAAAAGACTAATGATTTAAATCTATCATTCTGAGGAAATTCGCTCATATCTAACGTTAACATAGTATCGTTATCAAGCTTTTCATGAATAAAGCCATTCACTTTTTGATGGTTCGTTATAAATGTTTCAATGTCATTAAGTTTTAAGTTGTTTTCAGGATAATGAGCACGCAGCTTTAGCGATGAATGGTCCGTAGAACAAAAAAACAAAGCTAATTGAAATTGTAATTGCGTTAACAACGCTTCTAATACCCACTGAAAAGCGCGCCCTTCGCTACGTGTTTCCGCTAAATCATTACCCACTTGATTAATTTTAGCTAAATCGCCAATAGTGCGATTAATGGTATTAGTCATTGAATTGAAATTATTCGCTAATATGCCAATTTCATCATTAGTTTGTATATTAATAGTTTGGTCATACTGACCACTTGCAACAATATTAGCAACATCAGTTAACTGATTTAAAGGAATGGTAATATGTTTGGCAACTTTATCTGTCCGGAAAAAAACTAAAATAAGAGTCACCATACTAACAATAATTAATGCAAATATTGTTTGCCAAAGTGATTGGCGAGCTTTCTTATTAGCAGCAGCAATAGTTTCGTTTAATTCAGTAGTTGATAAGCCATAACGAATAACCCCTAATTGTTCACCGTCAACTAATACTGGCGCGGCAAACTCAACCACTTGCAGTTGATCAACAGAAATATCTTTTGAAATAGCTTGTGTTTGTGCAAATGCCCATGCAGCATTAGCATCGACAAGCTCTTTTAACTGTTCATTTTTAAAGGCATAAACCCAGTTATTTTTATCTAAATCAGTAAAAATTCCGTAAACAATGTCCTGACTGCTTTGTACCGTTTTAGTCACTATAGCGGCTACGGCACTAAAAGCATTATCTTCTACTAAACCTACTAAGGCATTACTGTTGTTTTCAACCAGTAACATACCTTTATTTGTTAATGAGGTTTGTAAACGTATTTTACTTTCAGCAATGGTGGCATTAAAATCTAAGGTGTTTTTAACAATAATCAACACAAAAACAAATAATAATGCGAATAAATAAGTTAGACCTAATTTGATCACTAACTTTTTACGTAAACTACGAAACGGCTTTGTTATTATAGTGTTTTGGTTAATCAAGCGGTTCATTCCTTAGGTATCGTGATTGTAAACAATGTGCCCTCACCTTCATTGCTAGTTACACTAATTGTTCCGTTTAAGTTTTGTTTTATTAGCTTTTTAACAATATAAAGCCCTAATCCACTCCCACCTTGGCCTTGACGAGTGGTGTAATATTTATCAAAAATATTAGCCTGTTGAGTTTCACTAATACCTTTACCATCATCTGATATTTTAAATTCGACTTCGTTATTATTTTCAACCACGCTGATGGTTATATTTCCTTGTTGATGTTCGGCAAACGCGTGAATAATGGCATTATTAATTAAGTTAATTAATACTTGCGAAAGTGCACCTGATTCTGCATAAATAACAATAGAGTCTTCACACTCTATTATTAATGTATGTGGACAACGTTTTAATTTAGGGATCAAAATATGTTGTATATCTTCTAAATAGGCACCGAGTTCGAATTGTGTTTTAGTTTGGCTAAATTCACCTACCACTATTTGTTTAAAACTATCAACTAAGTGGATGGCGTGGCGTAAATTAGACAAAACGATGTCAAAACTTTCACCCGACAAATCCATAAAATCAGTTAATATTTTTTTTGATAATTGTTGGTTTAGTAATTGGTTTGCTAATTTTTGTCGATGATCTGACAAGGTAGTGATCGCGGTGTTAATAACCCCTAAAGGCGTAGCCACTTCATGGGTTAGCTCACCAACTAATTCACCAATATGATTAAATTGTTCAGATTGTTCTAATTGCTCATCTTTTAATTTACCCATATTTTCTAATTTAATATTTTGTTCTCGTAAGGTAGAAATCAACTCATCACGCAAAGAAATCAATGCTTGTAGTTGCAAATGAGTTTCAACTCGAGCCACTATTTCTTCATGGCGAATGGGCTTAGTGACATAATCAACACCGCCGATATGAAAGGCCTCAACAATATCACTTATATTGGCTTTGCCCGTGACAAAAATGATCGGTATTTCTTTTACATCATGTAATGATTTTAATCGTCGACAGGTTTCAAAACCATCAATGCCAGGCATCATAACATCAAGTAAAATCAATGCAGGCATAAACAAAGTGGCTATTTTTATGGCTTGTTCACCACTGGTAGCAAAGGCTATTTCGTAACCTTCTGCTTCAAGTATTTGCGTGAGTAATTCCAAATTTTCTTGCTTATCGTCAACAATAAGAATTTTACTCGCGGTGATGGTAACTATGTTATTATTCATGTTGAACGTTCTCCAATGCTTCAACTAAGCCATCCATATCAAAATTATCAATGAAACTAATAAGGTAGTCGGTATAAATTTTATTTTCCGGAAGTTTTTCTGCTAATTCAGCTAATATTTTTTTGACATGAGACGAACGATTAATAGCCGCAGATAGTTTCAACTCATCCAGCATGCTTTTTGCCAAAATAAATTGTGAAATATTAACGGGCTGAATAATTTTTTCAGCAATATTTTCTTCTGCGCTGATAACAGTAAATTTATCCGGAAAATAATTAAGTAAAGATGAGAAAATAGTTGAAAACGTAAAGGGTTTTGGAATAAATTGGTTAAAACCAATACTTAAGTAATATTCCACTTCATGACTTAAACTAAACGCAGAAACGGCAACACACACTAATTGCTCTTCATGTAATTCATTTCGAATTATTTTTATGGCGTCATCTCCACGCATAACGGGCATCAATAAATCCATAAAAACAACATCAAATTTTTGCGCTTTAATTAAGTCTATTGCTTGTTGCCCATTAATTGCGTAGCTAACGTCGATATCACAAGAAGACAATACGCCCCCTAAAACCTCTCTATTTTCAGCAACATCATCAACACATAACGCTTTAAAAATCCCGCCGTTGATTAATTTTATCTGCTCTATTTCTTCTGATATTTTGCTCACATTTTCTTCATTACCCGGTGCTAAAGGTAACGAGAAAGAAAACTTCGCACCTTCTCCTAACGCTGACTCGAGTATTAATTTTCCGCCGAGCATTTCTATTTGCTTACATGAAATAGCCAAACCTAAGCCCGTGCCCCCTTTTTCGGCACCCGCACTCCCCTGAGAAAAATTACTAAATAATGTCTTTTGCTCGTCGGCCGAAATTCCTGGGCCAGTATCTTGAATTTCAAACAAAAATTGATTTTTATCTGGTTGACTCAATGTTAAAGTAATCGTACCTGTATCAGTAAATTTAACTGAATTACCTAATAAGTTAATTAACACTTGCCGTATTTTCCCTTGATCTGTGTGTACAAAGATAAAATCTTCAGTATTGTTTATAAAAGCCCACTGTAGTTGTTTTTGCTCACAACGAAATTGAAACATTTGCCCGATATCAGACAATAAATCGACTAATTCAAAGTCAACTAAATTTAATGTGGTTGCCCCTGCTTCTATTTTAGATATTTCTAGAATATCGTTAATAATTTCTAATAAATGTTGCCCTGCTTTACTTATTTTATTTAAAGACGTTTTTTGTGCTAAGGAGATATCATCACTTCGGGTTAATATTTGCGTAAAACCTAGAATTGCATTCATCGGGGTACGAATTTCGTGACTCATGTTAGATAAAAAGTTACTTTTTGCTTGGTTTGCTTGTTCAGCTCTTTCGCTCGCTAATTGCAATTCATGAGTACGCTCTTTTACCTTTTCCTCTAAATCAAGATTAATGTTGGCTAACGATTCACGCAAACAAAGGTTATTACACACAATTTCTATGTTATGCGCTAAATTTATTAACAACTGTTCTTCTTCTAAGGTAATTAATTGTTGATACGTTAATAACAGGTAAGTAGGCACTTGTTGCTGAGTTTTATAGACATAAAGCAGTGCTTGGTTTTGATTAATAATACAATTATTAATCCCCATTTCAATATTTTCGTTTTCGTTTTCGAGGACTTTAAACCAAGGCGGAATTTCAGTAATTTCACTCGCATTTTCTGGTTGTTCAATAATGGAGATCTTATTAGTTTCAACATGAGTATCTATGCTCATTAAACTAACCGCTACTGGCTCGATTTCAAATTGCTGCACTAAAGGTAGAATTTTAACGATATTATTATATAAACACCTTGACAGGTTTTCACTTCCGCTCTCTTTTAACAGGTTAGAAGAACAACGAATAATTTTATCTAAAGCGGCATGTAACAATTCCGCTTTATCAAGTTCTTGATATGACCGTAATGCCGATATTACTGAAGTTTCTAATTTAGCACTGGTCAGTTCAGTTTTACTTTTATAATCGTTAATATCATAATTATTGATAACTTCTGATTCGGGTGCACTGCCAGGCTGGCCTGTACGTAAAATAATGCGTACTTGAGTATTTTTTAATGTCTCCCTGATATAGCGAGCAGTTTCTAACCCTGCATGCTCAGTTTCCATCACCACATCAAGAAAAAGCAAAGCAACACCAGTTTCTTTTGCCATCAATTCGTTGGTTTCTTCACCTGAATAGCAATGTAAAAATTCAAGACCTCGATCATCAAACTCAACACCTTTTAATGCCAATAAGGTCACTTGATGAATAGCAGGTTCATCATCAACTATTAATATTTTCCAAGGAGGTTTGTTTTGAACTTGTTGTTTATCATCTTCATCATCACAAAAAAGCAGTGGTTCATCATCGTCAAACATACTCCCCCCTTTATTCACCACTCACTTGATTTACTCATTAGTATTAAGTGTAGATGAAAATTAGCGTTATTCTAATTCATGTCTTATAAATAAATTAATAATTTTTAATAATTAAGTTTTTTTAACCTATCATTATTAGTGTGTAACTCATTAGTTAACGTTAAATAACATTGATTAATGACTGACCAAAGAAAGTTAAAGATATAATGGGCTGTTATGGTGATGAACTATGAGTGATGAACTATTTTTTAAAGAAGAGGACCCCTTAGAGCAAGTAGACCCTAAAGCATTCTACAAAGTTCTTATTGTTGATGATGAAGCAGATATTCATTTAGTAACAAAAATGGCACTCACAGGCTTTACTTTTGATGGCTGTGGTTTAGAAATACTACATGCTTACTCTGCTCAAGAGGCAGAGTTAATTTTGCAGCAGCACCGTGATGTTGCAATTATTTTGCTTGATGTAGTGATGGAAACTGAAACAGCAGGTTTACTACTTGTTGATATTATTCGGAATAAATTAGAACTGAATAATACTCGTATCGTTTTGCGTACGGGGCAACCAGGACAAGCCCCAGAGCAAGAGGTTATTGTTGAATACGACATTAATGATTATAAATCTAAAGTAGAACTCACCTCACAAAAACTCTTTACCTTAATGCATTCTTGTTTACGGTCGTATCGAGATATTGTTTCGCTTGAACGAAATAAACAGGGATTACAGCAAGTTATTCAAGCCTCTAAAGGTATTTTTAATAAGCATGCCTTTGATACTTTCATTTCTGGCGCATTGAAACAACTCACTGATTTATTGCACCTTGATGATGCCTATGTTTTAGCCCATGAAATTGGTGTTTATAAATTTGAAAAACTTGATAGCCATAGTTACGAAACTTATGATCAACAAGGTTTACATAACAATGTAAAAGTTTCGACTTTACCTGAAGATATCAGAAAAATACTTAATGAATCCATTCAAGGTCAAACAAATATTTTCACCCAAAAGCATATTGTTTTATATTGTCGAACCCAGTTTTTTATCACTCTTTTTTTAGTTACTCCTATTGGTGAATTATCAACAATAGATAAAGAACTGATCAATATTTTTTCTGAAAATATCACTATTGGATTAGAAAACATTCATCTTGAAGAAAATATTAAAAGTAATCAAAAAGAAATTGTCTACCGCTTAGGTGAAATTGTCGAAACTCGTTCAAAAGAAACGGGTTTTCATGTTAAACGTGTCGCTTTATATTGTGAATTATTAGCAAAATTAGTAAAATTACCCGCAGAAGACGTTGCAACCTTAAAGTTAGCATCCCCTCTCCACGACATTGGTAAAATTGCGATCCCCGACGCTGTATTAAATAAACCCGATAAACTCGATGCGCAAGAATGGCAAATAATGCAAACTCATGCGCAAAAAGGCGGTGAATTACTTGAAGGGAGTAATTTATTTTTACTGCAAGCGGCAAGTATTATTGCTGCAACTCACCATGAAAAATGGGATGGTAGTGGTTACCCAAACGGCACTGCGGGTGAAGATATCCACATTTTTGGTCGAATTACGGCACTTGCTGATGTTTTTGACGCACTAGCCAACAAACGTTGCTATAAACCGGCCTGGCCTATGGATAAGTTATTAACCTTGATTAAGCAAGAGCGAGGTAAACATTTTGATCCAACTTTAGTTGATTTACTTCTTGATAATTTAGCGCAATTTGAGCAGATAAAAAATGCTTATCAAGACCAATAAAATATTCACCTCATTAACGAAAACCGCTAAGAGCATTAGCTTTATAATAACTCTTATTACTCCTGTTATTATTACCTTAAGCTCACCGTCAGCAGTCGCCAACAACCTCGAAAAAGATGATTTTTTAACCTCATTAAGTTTAGAAGATCTTCTTAATATTGAAGTTAAAACGGTTACTAAAACCGTTGAAAAAAACAGTTTATCGCCTGCAATCATGACCATTATAACCGCGCAAGACATTAACAACTACGGTTATAATAGTGTCGATGAAGCTTTAAGTCATGTTGCTGGTTTTGTCGATAATAATAACCTAGCCATGCATAATTTTGGCGTTAGAGGGATTAATTCAGGCGTGCGCTCAGGCAGTCGTACCATTAAATTTATGCTTGATGGACAAGCGATTGCTTTTCGCTCTACTACACAAAATTTTATTGACCAAGAATTAATTCCCATGGCGATAATTAAACATATTGAAGTTATTCGTGGTCCTGCATCGGCTTTATATGGTGCAAATGCTTTTTTAGCGGTTGTTAATATTGTCACGAAAAATGGTGCAGAGTTAGGTAAAAATAAAAATAAAATTTCCTTGCAATTAAATTCAATTGAAAATGCGGGTCAAGGTTACTTATTTAGCACTATTTATGGAAATAACACTAAAAATTTAGACTATTCTTTCGCCGCAAATATCGGCAAAAGTGATCGCAAAGGTATAAAGTTACCAAGAAAATCACCTGCCTACGAAAACATTGAATTAAAACAATCAAATACAGACGATACGCAACCAATCAGCGTTTATGCGCGTATGGCCTATAAAATCAATGAGTTCAGTCAACTAAAATTAAAGGGACATTATCAACAGTTAAATGTTGACAATCCTTTTTCCGATATTAACCCATTACAATTAACGGGTACTACAAAAATAGCTTTAGATAATATGTTTATTCGGGCTGATTTAACATTCGAATTTACAAAAAATATTACCGCACGTACTTTCATAGGTTACAGCCAAGGAAATACACTGGATGATGATAAAATAGAATTAGGAGCTGAAAATTTCTTTTTGAAACGCCATTTTGGTTATAACGGCCTAGATATTGGTGCAGAAGTTTTTATATCGTTAAGAGATACTGACAATTTACTTATCGGCTTTGATGCGAAACAAGATCAGCAAAAAATTGAAACCTTTAGCCAAGTAGACCGATTCAGTAGGGAACAAACCGAATTAAACCCAGATCGCAAGGAAACTCTATCCAACGTAGGATTTTATTTACAATATCTACGGCAATTAAATAAAAACTGGCGAGCAATTGTCGGTTTACGGTTAGATGATGATTCAGTGATCAACCAACAATCTTCCGCACGTTTAGGCGTAGTAGGACAATTACCTTACGATATTATTTTAAAAGTTTTGGCTGGCAGTTCTTTTCAAGCCCCTTCTCCTGAATTACTTTATCGCACCGCGGTACAAGCTGGAGATATTATTGGCAACCCAAATTTACAAGCCCAGCAAGCTAAAACTATTGAAATTTCTGCAGCTATGCCGCTCAATGATGCTCTGCATTTCAGCCTTACTTATTTTAACACTAAGGTAAAAAACCTGGTGGCGTTTACTTCCGATGGCAGTAATTTATTTGCAAATAATAGCTCTGATAGCAAAACTGATGGCATTGAATTTGAGCTAAGAATGTTATGGCAAGGTATCGATGGTTATTTAAATTATAGCTGGCAACAAACTAAGCGAGATAAGCCGCCTTTTAGTTTGTTTGTATTAGAGCATAGAAAAACCGGCGAACTCTATCCAGAACAAACGGTTAATTTGGGGATCAATTACCTTTGGAAAACTCAACAAATAAAATTCAGCTGGAATAACCGCTGGGTTGGGAAAAGGTTAGCCTCATCTTCTAATGTATTGTTTATAAATCAATTTTATCAGCTAGACCCGTATCTAGAGAGCACATTTACAGTATCAACTACAAAGTTATCACTATTTGCCAATAAAAAAACTAACCTGCGCTTGCAAATAAAAGATTTATTTAATAGTAATTATGTAAACCCTGGGTTTGGTGGTATAGAGTTCCCTTCGTTAGGGCGACAATTTTTATTAACTTTTGAACAAAATTTTTAGGTTTTTAATGAATATTTCCATTACCCATAAAGTTTATATTGCGATATTAGTAATAATTTTATTATTACTTTCAAGCTGTGGCGGTAAAAGTAATGATGCAACAAAACCCTTGGTTTTTGATCCTTTAGCGGATCAATTTGCTCCTAACGCCATTAATATTGCTAGTATTGTGAATACACCATCACCAAGAAATGCTATTTTATTAGCAGTAAAGCAGATCAATGAGGCGGGTGGCGTGTTAGGTAAACCATTAAATGCCGTCGCTTTACTTGCCTCTTCAACTGAAGATGCGGTAGCTCAAGCAAAAAAACTATTAGAGCAAGACATAAAAGTGATCAGCGTGTCCTTTTCTTCACGTTCAAAAGCCGTCTCAAAATTTACCATTGCTCAACAAATCCCCTTGATTTCTGAATCAGCCACTTCTCCCTTTTTTACACATTTTGATGATAATGACTTTTACTTTCGTATGGTGCCTTCAGACATAATTCAAAGTCGTATTTTAGCTGAATTAGCAATACAACAAGGTTATAAAACGGCAGTTACTGCTCATAATGACACCGATCAATATGGCGAAACCTTAGTAGCATATTTCACCCAAAATTTTGAACAACTTGGTGGTAAAGTGTTAGCACAAATAGCAGTGCCTTTTGCCGTTAGTACTGGCTTTGATCAATTTTTACAAACGATTATCGATAACAACCCTGATATGGTACTTGGTGCTATATTAGAAGCTGATGAGTCAGCTAATTTTTTTAATGAAGCCATTGCGTTTGGCATTCAAGCAAAATTTTTATTTCCTGATGCTTCAACCGGTGTCGCTGCTTTTTCTAATAATATTGCCAATGTAACCAGTATTAAAGACAGTTTAGGTACAGCACCTGGTTTCGGTTTTGCCACAAACCCTGAAATGATATTTTTTGACAATAGCTATAGCCAACAATTTAACCATGCTCCCGATGGTTTTGATGTAAGTGGTTATGATTTTGCTATGGTAACAGCATTAGCGATAGAGCACGCTGGTTTAGCTAACAATACCGATAATCCAACAGGTTTAATGATCCGCAATAGTTTACGTGCCGTCATGAATCCACCGGGACAAATCGTAGGTCCAACAAATATCGCTGAGGCATTACAATTGTTACGTGATGGCAAAGACATCGATTATTCAGGAAGCTATGGCGCGAATGATTGGGATGAAAATGGAGATATTACCGGTGAAATCACCTACAATATTATGGAAATAGACAGTGAAAGTAAAAAATGGAAAACCATCTTTCAACAACAAATTTTGATCGAACATAATCAGTAAGTTTTAGCCGTATTTTACCGTATTAAAATTGGTATAATACCAGTTTCATTAATTAAGTGATCTACTTTATACGCAGGAAAAATTGCCAAATACAAGACATTTATTTTAATAACTAGTTGTTCTAATTATAAAATAAATAACGCAGTAGTTGGTGATTTTAACAAGTAGAAATGATCACATAATTAGTGAGATTGGTATAACAGCTTGATATCTATTATTTTACAACTTCATCGACTTGATTCAACATTGAAGATAAATAATCAATACCTTTATCATTCAAACGTACGGTATTAATATATTTTTTTATCGAGATAGGTTGTTGTACCTTAATAGTTTCTAGTTGCCAACCATTGTCTATAATGTCAAAAATCATGCCTGCTGCTTGCGCACCCAATGCATAATTATCAGGGACTATAGCAAAAGATCCTAAAGGTATTTTAGTAATAAAAGGTTTTATGCCGACAATAGCAGGTAGTTTAGATTTTCCTAGTTGAGGTAACCAGGCATTAATTAATGCGTCTCGTGTCAATAAATGGTTATCATTTAAAATCCAAAGCGCATCAACTTTTTTATTCAATGTTGTTAAAGCCTGATTGATTTCTTTACTGAGATCTTTACTTTTATTAGGTAATTTAAGTGCAATTAATTCAATACCTTCTTCGCGACAATAGCGTTGATTTTCTTCAATAATATCACTCATCCACGCGCGATAAATCACGCCAACTTTTTTTATCGGTTTAGTTAAAATAGCCCGCATAGTTACAACACTAGTAACTGCGGGAATTTCATAGCGAATGGCCGTAGTATTTTTTAACTTGGCAGAATATTTATCAATAAATAACGCGGCAAGGGCAATAGCAGGAGGAAAATCAATTTTCTTATGATTTAATTGAAAATTAGCATACAAATTTACCGCTTTATTTCCCATTAAAATAATCAACCGAGGTGAGTGTTTGTTATACATGTCATTCATATCTTGACTTGATGATTTATTATTTATGACCATTTCAACCAATGGTAACTCACCATCTAAATCATCACGTAATCCACTGATAATATTATTAAATACATCTGCTCCACCTCTAATAACTAGCACCTTATTTGCTGCGATACTCTCAGTGGTAAATCCGAATATTAACAAAACAAACACTAAGCGAAACAACATTTTCATAGTTAAACCTAAAGAGTACGCCATTGATCCACTCCTAAAGTTGTATTTAACTGTTTATCAAATGAAAAAAGGCATTGGTTAAGTTTATCTTTCGCAATTGAATTACTCAGTGCCGCCGAGGCAAGACCTATTTTAATATTGAATGGAGTTGCCACTAAATTTAGTTTTGATTTTGATTTTAATTGGTTAAACAAAGTTTTAGAAACAAAAATGGCATCAACCGAAGCAAATGTTATTAATGGCAATAAATCTTCCACTTTAGTCACTCGTTTTATTTTTACTTTGGCGTTTAGTAAGTTACCAATAAATTTGGTCATTGCTTTTCGACCTAATAGATCAACAACACCAATTTTTTTGTTGGTTAAATTACTACGACTTAACGGATGATCAACCGACACCAGAACATAATCCTCATTAGCGATACCATTTTTTAGCCCTTCTATAGTAGGATCAAACAATTGATTACGTTCAATTACTGGCAATAATGACAATATAGCACTGGGAGGGAACGCTTTAATTTTGTTATGAAAATCTTTGGCGCGACCAAAAACAGTAACGTCAACCCCTGAACAGTAAGCACTAATTTTATGTTGTAATTTATTGGCTCTAACCTCGGTTGGTACAAATACATAAAGAGACTCTGCCGCTAGCGATAAAGAAAATAGCATAGTGATCATCGTCATCATTACTTTGTTGATCATAGTCCACCTGAGCAAATGAATTAAAAAGTTTTATACTCATGATACTTCAAAATGTCTGTTTCAGGATGACTGAGCAATTCATGATCAAGACGCCTCTTTGCATTAATGGTTATTCCCTTAAAAAAAGAGGCAACGACGAGCATGATTTGCTCAGAAATCCCCGTAAGGCGAGTTTAAAAGGCTTATATGCTGCGTTATTGATTTTGACAAGGGAACAACCATTCTCTTCAATCAATGCCTTGCCTCTAAGCCTTTTAATTCTCGCTGAA
>Ga0114932_10003649_pt1 | contig 14920 bp, 15 predicted proteins | sample 2SBtaG_2_FD_87286 | JGI IMG/M metagenome (GOLD analysis project Ga0114932, IMG submission 87286) | Deep subsurface microbial communities from Kolumbo volcano to uncover new lineages of life (NeLLi) - 2SBTROV12_ACTIVE470 metaG | ecosystem: Environmental > Aquatic > Marine > Volcanic ...
TACTCAAATAAGAGGGCACAAGAAGCTTTATCTATACTGACAAAAGAAAAGATTGATTATATAAAAGAGAGATTATATAAAGGTGGAAAAAAATGAGTGAGATTATAGAATGGAAACCAGACAGTATGCTCGAGATAAAGATAAAAGAGCCAGATGATTTCCTAAAAATTAGAGAGACACTTACAAGAATAGGTGTCGCCAGTAGAAAAGAACGAAAGATTTATCAATCGTGTCATATACTACATAAACAAGGCAGATACTTTATTGTACACTTTAAAGAACTGTTTGCTTTAGATGGTAAGACAGCAAATATTTTTGTAAACGATATTGAAAGACGAAATACAATCGCACAATTGTTGAGTGATTGGGGTTTGGTAGAATTGGTTAGTAGTGTAGAAAATAAAGCACCACTATCTCAAATTAAAGTTTTACCATTCAAAGAAAAACATGAATGGACACTAGAACCAAAATATAATATTGGTAAGAAAGGAAACGAAGATGGAGACCAGAGAACAGATAATTCAAGCAGTTAGACAACATGCCATTGGGCATATTGAAAAACATAAAATGAATGTTGAAATTTATTTAAAACAATCTGTAGGTATTGGTGAACATGGTGATATTTTAGAAACAATAGAAAAAGAATTAAATATCATTGCACAATACCATGACCAACTTGAAGTATTAGACAAATATTTTTAACCTTGACTTTTAAGTCAAAACCTGATATAATTATATTATGAATTTTTACACCAATGTGTCGCCTTATGGTGACGAATTACTTGTTAGATATTTTGACAATGGTAAAAGATGTGAGGATCGTGTACCATATGTTCCTCGCCTTTATGTACCTACAAAAGGTAAAGGTCGATACAAGTCATTGATAGGTGTTGGTTTAGATTCAGTATCATATAAATCAATTAAAGACGCTAGACAAGCAATCAAAAGATACGAAAATCATCCAAACTTTATTCACGGCACAGATAGATTTCAATATCAATACATGGCAGATTATTGGCCAGGTGATGTAGAATACGATAAAGATAAACTTCGTATTTACACAATTGATATTGAGGTTGAAAGTGAATATGGTTTTCCTAACGTTGCAGATTGTTCAGAAAAAATGATTTGTATTACCGTAAAAGACCAAGTCAAAAAACAAATACTTGTTTGGGGTATGGCAGATTATACAGTTAAACAAGATAATGTTCATTATGTAAAATGTGAAAATGAAAAAGACTTACTTAAACAGTTTCTTAAATTTTGGCAATTGTATTCACCAGACGTTATTACAGGTTGGAATAGTAAATATTTTGATGTGCCATATCTTATTAGACGTATAGGTAAAATATTAGGTGAGGGTGCAATGAAACGCATGTCACCTTGGAATATTATACAAGAAGACCAAACATATGAAATGGGTAAAACCCAAACTTATTTTAGATTGTTGGGTATTGCTCAACTCGATTACCTACAACTATATCGTAAATTTACAATCAAAAACCAAGAAAGTTATAGACTAGACCATATTGGTAAAGTAGAACTTGGTGAACAAAAAGATGATAACCCATATGATACTTTTAAAGAATGGTATCAACAAGACATACAATCATTCATAGATTATAATATACAAGACGTTGAACTTGTTGATAAACTAGAAGATAGATTACAACTTATTGAACTTGCATTAACCATGGCATATAATGCCAAAGCAAATTATGAAGATGTATTTTCACAAGTTAGAATGTGGGATACAATTATATTTAATGAATTATTAAAAGATAATATCATTGTGCCAATGCGTGATATGAATCCTACATCACCAGAACTTGTTGGTGCATATGTTAAAGATCCTAAAGTAGGTTTTCATGATTGGGTTGTATCTTTTGATTTGAACTCACTATATCCGCATTTAATTATGCAATATAATATTTCACCTGAAACAATATTACCTGATAAAAAGAATGTAGACATTGTTGACTTATTAGATAAAAAGGTTGATATGTCTGATGGCAATTGTATGGCTGCCAACGGTACAATGTATAGAACAGGTAAACAAGGTTTCTTACCTCGTATCATACAAAAAGAATATAATGATAGAACAATTTATAAAAAGAAAATGCTTGAGGCAGAACAACAATATGCTAACACAAAAGATCCAAAGTATGAAAAACTTGCCAGAAGATATTACCTAGTTCAGCATTCCAAAAAGATTTCGCTAAATAGTGCTTACGGGGCTATTGGTAACAAATACTTTAGATACTATGACCATAGAATGGCAGAAGCCATAACCACATCTGGTCAATTGAATATACGTTGGATAGACCAAAAACTAAATGAATATTTTAACAAGTTATATAAAACAAAAGACGATTATATTATTGCTTCAGATACAGATTCCGTTTATATTAATATGGCACCTCTTGTAAAAATGACAGGTGCAACTGATAAAAATAAAATTGTAAAAGCATTAGATAAATTTTGTAGTGAAAGATTAGAACCATATATTACAAAGTGTTATGACGAATTAGGTAACTATATGAATGTTTATCAAAATAAAATGGTTATGAAACGAGAGGCAATTGCTGACAAAGGTATTTGGACAGCAAAGAAAAGATATATTTTAAATGTATATAATTCAGAAGGTGTACAATATCCAGAACCTAAATTAAAGATCATGGGTATTGAGGCTGTAAAAACATCAACACCTTTACCTTGTAGAGATAAACTAAAAGAAAGTTTTAAAGTTATCATGGGTGGTGACCAAAAAGAAATGAAAGAGTTTATTGTAAACTTTCGTAGAGATTTTGAATTGTTACCACCAGAGGATATTGCTTTTCCTCGTAGTGTTAATGGTGTAAACAAATATGGTGATACCACATCTATCTACAAGAAAGGCACACCTATGCATGTTAAAGGTGCATTGTTATATAATCATTTATTGAAAACAAAAAAGATATCACATAAGTTTCAACAATTCTATGAGGGTGATAAAGGTAAGTTTGTGCATTTACGAAAGAATGTTTGGAATGCTAATGTTATAACCTTTATGGCAAAACTACCTAAAGAATTTGAAATGCACGGTCTCATAGATTACGAACAACAGTTTACAAAATCATTTATGGAACCTTTACGATTTATACTTGACGCTATTAACTGGAAGATAGACGCTTCTGATAGCAATACGATTGAGGATTTTTTTGCATGATATATAATTTAAAAGACGTTGTGGAATCTAGCAAAAGAGAAAGATTTAACGTTATCTCTACATTTGCTGGTGGTGGTGGTTCATCTACTGGTTATAGACTTGCCGGTGGCAAGATACTTTGTATTAATGAGTTTGTTGAAGAAGCACAAAATACATATAAAGAAAATTATCCAGACACACCAATATTACCAGGTGATATAAAAAAATTATCTGGTAAAGATTTTTTAGATATTGCTGGCACAACTGATATAGATATACTAGATGGTTCGCCACCGTGTAGTGCATTTAGTGTGGCAGGTAAATTATCTCATTCATCTGGTGGTAAACATTCTGATGGTTGGGGTAAAACTAAATCATATTCAGATGGTATGATGGTAGAAAATATTGAAGACTTATTCTTTGAGTTTCTACGAGTGGCAAATGAGATAAAACCAAAAGTTATTGTTGCAGAAAATGTTGCTGGTTTAACAATAGGTGAAGCAAAAGAATATTATAATAAAATATTAAATGAATTTGAAAAAATAGGTTATGATGTTTGTTCGCAAGTAATGAACAGTAAAAACTATGGTGTATCTCAAACTAGAACAAGAGTTATCTTTATTGGTATAAGAAACGATATTACAGAAAAGGTTGGATTAAATTTTATGACGATACAAAATGTATTTCCAGAGCCAAGTGATAAGATTATACCTTTGAAAGAAGCATTACAAGGATTAAAATATGATCCTGAAGAAATAAAAGAACTTACAGAAAAATTTGTGAATACTGCATACTGGAAAGACACAGGTAGTAAAATGCCTAAAGATCCAGATAAAGTATTAACTGGTGGTGATTATCATCCAAAGGGTCATCACTTCAATTTAAAACGAGTATCACAATTTGCACCAGCACCTACACTAACTGCAATGGGTAATGGGCAAACAAATGCTGGGGCGTTTCATTGGAACGAACCACGAAAACTTACTTTGGGTGAATTAAAAAGAATAATGTCTTTACCAGATGATTTTAAATTAACTGGCAAATGGAATCAGAGGGCAGAACGAATAGGTAGAATGGTACCACCGTTAATGATGAAAGCAATAGCGGATTCTATATATGAGAAAGTCCTTGACAAACTATAGGAGACCTGATATAATGAAAGAACTTTTAGAACAAATGAATAAACAAAATCTTACGGTTGCAGATTATAATACAATGTTAAAGATAATCGCAGCGTCTTTACAAAGAGGTGCTATACGTCCTGAAGAATGTACAACTGTTGGATTGATATATGAAAAATTACAATACATGATACAAAAAACAAAAAAGGAGAATGATAATGCCGGACTTTCTAAAACAGATAATTAAAGAAACAGGAAACGAATATGCCTCACTTGTAAGTGAAGGTGTTGAAGCAGGTGATGTAGATACCTTTATTGATACAGGTTCATATCATTTTAATGCTCTATTATCTGGTAGTATTCACGGTGGCATACCATCTAATAAAATTACAGCATTGGCAGGTGAAAGTGCAACAGGTAAAACTTTCTTTGTACTAGGTATGTGTAAATCTTTTCTAGATAACAATCCTGACGCAGGTGTTATTTACTTTGAGAGTGAAAGTGCATTAACAAAACAATTAATTGAAGATAGAGGTATTGATAGTGAACGTATGGTTATCATGCCAGTAACTACTGTACAAGAATTTAGAACACAATCCTTAACAGTATTAGACAAATACATTGAGCAAAATGAAGCAGATAGAAAACCTATATTATTAGTTTTAGATAGTCTTGGTATGTTATCAACTACAAAAGAAGTAGAAGATACAGCAGATGGTAAAGAAACTAGAGATATGACAAGAGCACAAGTATTAAAGGCTGCGTTTAGAGTATTAACTTTAAAACTAGGTCGTGCTAAAGTGCCTATGGTTATTACTAATCATACCTATGATGTTGTAGGTGCATATATGCCTACTAAAGAAATGGGTGGTGGTTCTGGTTTGAAATATGCTGCCTCAACAATTGTTTATCTATCAAAGAAAAAAGAAAAAGAAGGCACAGAGGTTATAGGTAATATTATACATTGTAAAACGCAAAAATCTAGACTATCAAAAGAAAACATGATGGTTGACGTAAGATTAAGATACGAAACTGGTTTAGATAAATACTATGGATTACTAGACTTGGCTTGCAAGTATGGTATCTTTAAACAAGTTTCAACAAGAATAGAATTACCAGATGGTTCAAAACAATATGCAAAATCAATCTATTCCGATCCTGAAAAATATTTTACAGACGATATACTAAAACAAATAGACGAAGCTGCAAAGAAGGAATATAGTTATGGCAACGCCGAAATATAGTTACCAAGAAAACCCGACAAGTGAATTGACAGGTTTTAAAATAGAAGATGGCACATATAAAGATGTCATTTATACTTACGGTAAAGTTTCGCCTATTGAAGATAAAGAGAGTGATAAGTTAAGACTTAAATTTGAATACAATGTACATGAGAATCCTAACAAATGTAATACGGATTCTGGTGACTTTATAGGTGTCATTGGTGACATATTAGCAATCGAGGTAGAAAAGGATACAAATGGTAACAGCGGAAAAGATAGAGAGAACAGCGCTCAAAAATCTAATACATAACGAAGATTATACAAGAAAAGTATTACCTTTTCTTAAACCTGAATATTTTGAAGATCGCAATGAGCGTATTGTATTTTCTGAAATACAAAAGTTTATATCTCAATATAATAAGAGACCTACTAAAGAAACGTTACAGATTGATTTAGGTAAACGTAAAGACCTAAATGAAGATGAATATAAACAAATAGTATCTCTTATAACTTCTCTTAATCCTGAAGATGTTGATCTAGATTGGTTAGTAAATACAACAGAAAAATTTTGTAAAGATCGTGCCGTTCATAATGCTGTTATGGAAGGTATACATATATTAGATGGAAAAGATAAAAAACATACTCCAGAAGCTATACCAGAAATACTCCGTGACGCTTTATCTGTTAGTTTTGATAATGCTGTTGGTCATGATTACTTACTAGATATAGAAAAACGATTTGACTATTACCATAAACGAGAAACTAAAATACCTTTTGATCTAGACTTCTTCAATAAAGTCACTAAAGGTGGTTTACCAACTAAAACTCTCAATGTTGCATTGGCAGGCACTGGTGTTGGTAAAACTTTATTCATGTGTCATCAAGCTGCAAGTGCATTGGCACAAAACAAAAATGTTTTGTATATCACTATGGAAATGGCAGAGGAAAGAATTGCTGAAAGAATAGATGCAAACTTACTTAACATTTCTATGGAAGATTTACATATGTTGAATAAAAAACTATTCAATGATAAGATTACACAATTACAATCTAAAACTACAGGCACATTAATTATTAAAGAATATCCAACTGCTAGTGCAGGTGCAAATCATTATCGTGCCTTGGTAAATGAATTGGCTTTAAAAAGAACATTTAAGCCAGATATTATTTTTATTGATTATATTAATATATGTGCCTCATCAAGATTTAAGGCAGGTTCTAATATTAACAGTTATACCTATATCAAAGCAATCGCTGAAGAATTAAGAGGTTTGGCTGTAGAATTAGACGTGCCAATTGTAACGGCAACACAAACGACCAGATCAGGTTTCGTTTCAACAGACATAGGTTTAGAAGACACTTCTGAATCCTTCGGGCTTCCAGCAACAGCAGACTTTATGTTTGCGTTGATATCTAGTGAAGAGCTAGAAAAGGCAGGGCAAATGCTTGTCAAACAATTAAAGAACAGATATAACGACCCAACCATGAACAGAAAATTTATGATTGGTGTAGACCGTACAAGAATGAAACTGTTTGATATTGAACAACAAGCACAAAATATAATACAACCAGAGGAGACCAAGTATGTCGAACACAACCTTAAAGAGGCAAAAGAAGAAAGCGCCGAAGAAAAGTATAAGAAGTTCCAAGACTTCAAGTTCTAGTATAGAATATTCTGTAAAGACTAGAAAGAAAGGTAAGGGTTATATCTTTCAAGTAATACAAGGTTCATGTGGACAACACGCAGAACCTAGAGTAGTGCAAACATTTAACTTTAGAGAAAAGGCTAAAGAATTTGCAGATTTTCATAATAAAAACCAGATTTGGAAAGTAAATGGGGGTATTCCTAAGTTTCTCCTTGACTAAATAGTTATTTTAGTATATACATGGGAGTAATGATGAAGGGATTTAAAGATTTCATAGACGAACCTGTAGATTTACAGGAACAAAGACTAAAAGCAGAGGACTACGAGGCAGCCATAGTTATTGGTTGGCATAAGAATAATGGCAAGAAACTTGACCTTGCGTCTTCAGGTATTAGTGCTGATGTCTATAAAATGTTGCAAAAGAATAAGGCAGCGTTAAAGTCAGGCGAACTTATCGCTAAAGCAATCGCAAAAAAATTTGGTAACAAGAATGCTAAGGCAGAACAATATGGTCGTGCCAAATCAAAACTAACTCCATTCTGGAAGTTATATGGTGCAACAGACACCACTCCTAAAACAGATATACTCATAGGCAATAAAAGACTATCATTAAAGATAGGTATGGCACAATTAATGTCAGGTGGTAAGGCAGAAAGTACAGCAACATTTTATGCTGCATTGAAATCAACACCTGCATTGAAAAAATCACAACAGTTTAAAAAGACAAATGCTGTGTTTAACAAGTTTGTGACTAGCACAGTAGCACCTGGACAGTTAAGACCTATAATAAAAAAAGGTGATAATCCTGTGGTTAATAAAGCAGAAAAGGCTCATAAAGAATGTATGGCAGAATTAGGTGGTTTATTTGAAAAGTCAGAAAAATTTAAAATTGCTTTTGCTAGAGAAGCAATGTCTGGTTATGAAAAGTATGGTCGTGCAAGTAATAGTGCTGCTGAATTTATGGTTGTTGCTAATCATGCAGGCACTAAAGTTAAAATAGAAAGTGTAAATGACGATGGATATTGTCAAAAAATTGCAGACGCTATGAAATTACAAGCAAGATTTAAAACAAGTTCAAGAAAAGTAGGTGGTGAGAAAACAGGTGAATATAATTTTTGGTCAGTAGTATCATTAATCGTAGATAGTATGGCAGGTGAAAAAGAAGATTATTCTGGTGAGTGGTATGGTAATCTAGATGAAGGTATTATTGATGTAATTAAAACAAAAGTAAAATCTGTATTTACAAAAGTTGTAGATAAAGCAAAAAGTTTCATACAGGCAGGTGTAGATAAAATGCTTAAATTTTTAGGTATGATACCTGATGTATCAGTAAAGAGGTTTATAAAATTCTAATGGAACTATTAAACGAAGATAAAAATACACATTTAGAACATCTTGAAGATGATATTATTAATAATGGTTTCGAAGGTGGTAAAAATGCTATTGCTTTTTTAGAAGCATTAAATGAAATGTTATCTGGTCATAGTTCTAGTAAAGTTAATGTAAGTGTTAAGTGGGATGGTGCCCCAGCAATTGTTGCTGGTCCTAGTCCTGAAAATGGTAAATTTTTTGTAGGCACAAAATCTGTGTTTAATAAAAACCCAAAAGTAAATTATAACATTGCAGATATAAGAAAAAATCATGAGGGACCTGTTGCTAATATTTTAAGAGAGTGTTTACAATATCTTTCTCGTTTAGGCATGAAAGAAATACTACAAGGTGATTTAATGTTTATACAATCAGGTAAAAAGAAAACAACATATAAAGACCCATCAGGTAAACAAGAGCAAATGATTTCTTTTCAACCTAATACAATAGTTTATATGGTACCAGAGAATACACCTTTTGGTAAAAAAATAGATCGTAGTAAATTAGGTATTGTTTTTCATACAACATATAAAGGTTCAAGTTTTGATAAACTATCAGCCAAGTTTGGTGCAAACGTTTCTAAATTAAGAAGAACACCTAATGTATGGTTTGATGACGCTAGATATAAAGATGTATCAGGTAATGCGTTAATGACAATAGGTGAAAGTCAACAATTACAAAAAACAATAAACATGGCGTCTGGTTCTTTGAAAAAGTCTAAAGAAATGTTAAACAAAATTAAAACAGAAAAGAATACTTTATCAGTAGGTGTACAATTAAAAACTTATCTTAATTCTTTTATACGTGCTGGAACAGATTTGCCAAGCACAGCTAAAACTGCTGAGGCATTTAAACAACATTATAAAACAAGAACACAAAAAGAAATAGATAGTGTTAAGACTGATAAGGCAAAAGAAAAATATCAAACTATTCAAAATACTGGTCTTAAATTTATTGATGGTCATAATGAAAGTATTTATTTTGCTTGTGCAACATACAAAACATTACAGACAGCAAAAGGTATTATCATTGCAAAAATGAATAAGGCAAAAAGTATTGGTACATTTAAAACAACACCTAAAGGTATGGTTGCAACAAATCCAGAGGGTTATGTTGCAGTAGATAAAAAAGGTAAAGCAGTAAAACTTGTAGATAGATTAGAGTTTTCTATACAAAACTTTACGACAGCAAAGAATTGGGAAAAACGTTAATGTTAACATTTAAACAATTTGCAGAAAGTAAAAAGTGTCCACCAGGATTTAAGTATGATGAAAAACTTAAAGTGTGTGTGCCTAAATTTAGAAAGTACGCATACTATGGTAGAATAGGACCAGGACCAAAACAAGAACCACAGAATACAAGTGGTAATGATAATGCAAACGGAAACGGTAATGGTAATGGTAATGGTGCTAATGGAAATGGTGGCAACGGTGCAAACGGTGGTAATGGGGGTAACGGTAGTTAATGGAAAGATTTATTATACAAGAGGGTTTATATGATCCAGGTATCTTCAAGGCATTTTTTCTTGCAGGTGGTCCAGGTTCAGGTAAGTCATATGTAACAAGTAGAATAACACCTGGTCTTGGTTTAAAGAATGTTAATTCAGATACCGCTTTTGAAAATGCATTAAAGAAAGCAGGTTTATCTTTAGATATGCCAGCAAGTCAAGAAAAAGAGAGAGACGAAATAAGAGCAAGGTCTAAAAGTTTAACAGCAAAAAGATTAGATTTATATATTATGGGTAGATTAGGTTTAGTTATTGATAGCACAGCAAGAGACGTAAATAAAATAGAAACAGGTTTAAGTGCATTAAAAAGATTAGGTTATGATTGTTATATGATATTTGTAAATACAAGTTTAGATGTTGCATTGGCTAGAAATGCTACTAGAGATAGAACAGTACCAGCAGATATTGTGAAAAAAAGTCATAAACAGATACAACAAAATATGGGTAGACTACAAAGAATGTTTGGTATGAAAAATTTTATTGTTATTGATAATAATAAAGCAAATGAAAATGTACTAGATAAATCTTATAAGATGGTTCGTAAAATAGTAAAAAGACCTATAGGTAATCATGTTGCAAAAATGTGGTTAAGAAAAGAATTAGAAAAAAGACAAGTAAGAGAAGATATCAACATACCAATCAAAGTTGGTGATGTTGTAAAGGGTGGTAAATTTAAAAACAAGTCTATCAAAGTAAAAAAGATAGGTAAGAATGAAAAAGGTGATATTACAATAAATGATAAACCATTATTAAAAGTAAGGATACCAAATGAAAACAATTAGTGAATTACTAAAGAAGAATACAGGTAGATCAAAACCTGTCGTGTTTGCTTTTGGTAGATTAAACCCACCTACAATTGGACACCAAAAACTTATAGAAAGAGTTATTACTATAGCAAAAAGGGTTAAAGGCCTACCTGTGCTATATGTAAGTGCAAGTCAGGATAAAAGAAAAAATCCATTGACAGTAAAACAAAAAGTGAAATACTTGAAAAAAGTATATCCACGAGGTATAAAGATATTACCAGCAATTGGAAGTGAACGTACATTTATGGAAATATTGAAAAATAGATTTGATAAAAAATTTACTGATGTTTATATGATTGCAGGAAGTGATAGAGTTGCTGAATTTAAAAGGCTAATTAAACAATATAACGGTAAGGACTATAATTTTGATACAACGGAAGTCGTAAGTGCGGGTGAAAGAGACCCAGACGCTACTGGCGCTACAGGAATGAGTGCTAGTAAGATGAGAGATTTTGCAATGAACAATGACTACACCAGTTTCAAACAAGGACTTATAAAAGGCACCAAGGAGAAGGACGCTATGAAATTATTTAAAGACTTAAAAAAAGGTATGGGAGTAAACGAGGCGATGGCACCAGAAGATGATGAATTAAGAATGATAAGAGAAAACTATCATAACAATGATATATTCAATATGGGCGACATGGTTGAAAACAATAACAATGGAAATGTTGGTAAGATTATTAAACGTGGACCAAATTATGTACAATATGAAATGGAAGATGGTGGTGTAGAAAAAGCATGGTTAAATGAAATCACACCAGCAAACAATATTGACAGCGAATTACAAGTTGAAGATGTTGATAAGAAAAAATTAGTATTACAAAAAAATGCTCAACAATTAAAATCTTTTAAATCTTTTGAAGAAGAAATCAATTCAGCTAAAGACGCACAGAAAAAAGATGTTGAAGATGAACAAGATGAAACTGAAAAAAATGATAAACAAGATAAGAAAAGAAAATTACCTATTGAGACACCGGGTCAACCAAAGATCGCAAGTGTAGATACTTGGTCACAAGGACCAGATCAAGCAGATCAAATTAAAACTATGAGAACGTTTAATATTAAGACACCAGGTCAAGTAAGAGATTATGGTAAGTTAGTTGGTGATCGAAAGTTTCAAAAATTTGAAGAGGTTGATGTAGAAGAAGGTATCAAGCCATATATTTCTATGATGAAAAAAGATGTTAGTGGTAGAAGAAAAGTACATTATAGAGTTTTGGATAAAGATGAAAAAGAAATATTTGTAACACTTGATAAGAATAAGGCTGATAAATTTTTAAAGAAAAACTTTAATAAGTTGCGTGCCGGTTCAATGAAACCTATCAAAGAAGATACTATTGAAGAAAAAGGTCTATGGCATAATATTCACATGAAAAGAAAGCGTGGCGAGAAGATGAGAAAGAAAGGTGAGAAAGGCGCACCTACTCCTCAACAAATGGCAAGAGCCAAAGCTGCAAGTGAAGATCCAGAAACTAGACAAGACCCAGATGTAAAAGATAAGAAAGGCACACAACCTGCTAAGTATTATGCTGGCAAAATGTCAAAATCTACAAAATCAGCTAGAGACGCACACTTTAAAAAAGGCACAAAGATGGATGATGATAATCCTGCTGCATATAAACCAGCACCAGGTGACGCTAGTGGAAAAACTAAACCATCTAAACATACACTTGCCTTTAAGAAAAAGTTTGGTGAAGATGTGAAAGAAGAAATACAAGATATAAAAGCATGGTCAGAATTAGATGAAACAATAGATCAATATAAAGATGAGTATGGCACAGATTATAGAATTAAACTAGACCAAACTGTATCTGAAATGTTAGACGAGTTGTTATCAGAAAATGAAGGCGTGAAAAAGAAAGCAGCAAAATCTGGTATGCCTTATGGTGTATTAATGAAAGTATATAACAGAGGTATGGCTGCATGGCGAACAGGTCATAGACCAGGCACTACTCCACAACAATGGGGTATGGCTAGAGTTAACAGCTTTGTCACTAAATCAAGTGGTACTTGGGGTAAAGCAGATAAAGATTTAGCAGCGAAAGTAAGAGGTAAGTAATATGAAAACAATGAAAGAAGTTGAACAAATAGACGCTATCTGTGAAGAGCAGTTTAAAGACTTACCTATTACAGAAGCAGAATATCAAGGTAAAAAAGTAAAACTAAACGATCCTATTCGTGGCGGTTCAAAGAAATTTTATGTATATGTAAAAGACGGCGATAAAGTCAAGAAAGTATCGTTTGGTGATACGACAGGACTATCTATTAAGAGAGACGATCCTGCTAGACGTAAATCATTTAGAGCAAGACATAATTGTGATAATCCAGGACCAAAAACAAAAGCAAGATACTGGTCATGTTATCAATGGCGTGCCAATGCTCCAGTTGACAATTAGTATAAATAGTACACGGAGAGAAAAATGAAGTATAACAATTCAATGGCAGAGATTTTGGCAGAAATGCGAAAAGTCAAAGAACAAGAAACAGATCCTATTGCTAAGGCACAGGACAATTTGACAAAGGCAAAAAAGATTGCTGATCTAAAAAAACAAATTGATACTGTCAAAAAAGCAGAAATGAAAGAAGATGGTCATGTTGATGTGGCAAGTGCCGTAAGACATTGTAAAACTATCATAGAGGATTGTAATGATATTATGACTAAACTCAATGGTATGGGTGAACAACCACTTCCGTCATGGTTAACAGATAAGATTACTGTTGCCGCAGATGACTTAAATGGTGCTAGAGATTATCTAATGAATCCACAAACAGAGGCATTAGATGATAAAGATAAAGAGACAATCAAACCTATCATTAAACAATTAAAGAAATCTGTAAAGGCACATGATAAACAAGCGAAACAATTACAGAAAGATATTGAAGATGAAACTGATTTAGAAGAATTTAAGAAGATGGTTGTTACCATTAAAGATCCTTCAAAAAGACGTAAGGCGATGGACGATATTAAAAGATTTGGTAAACACACGGGTTTTAGAATTGATAAAATGAGAGATGGAAAAAGTTTTAAAATAGATGGTAAAGGTAAAGACCTTAATAAATTTGCCATAGATATGAAAAACTTTTATGGCGCTGAAGTAAAAGCAGAAAGTTATGAACCATTAGTGGAATTTACATCTTCACAAATCGCAAGATTGAAAAAAGAGTATGAAGGTTTAAGAGGTAAAGAAACTGGTGTAGCACCAGAGAAGTTTGCTAAACTTCGTAAGATGATGGATAGATTTCAAAAACCAAATCTACTTGCATTAGCAAAAGCAGATATACCTATTCTGTCATCAGCTGCAAAAGCAAAGTTAGTAATCAAGTTTGGTATGAAATGGAAATCATTACCAGAATACTTTATTCCTTACATGGAAATATTTGCTGATGATAACAAAGAATTAAATGAACAAAAAAAAGGTAAGTTTAAAGAAGTTGACCCTAAAGTAATTGATAGGGTAGAAAAAATGATGAGAGGTAGTAGAGCAGAAAAAGATTCTATTGCTAACATGATGAATTATCTTATGCCACCAGAAGTTGTGGACATGATAAGATATAAATTAAAGATCACGCAAAAGCGTGGTAGAATAAAATTTTAAGGGAGACTAAAATGAAAGACAAAAGTAAAACATTAGGTTGGAATCCTACTTACTTTGGAGAACCAAAGAAAGGATCACTAGCCTCAGTAATAGCAGATGTTACTGAAAAACAAAACGCTGTAGTGGGCGAGAAACCAGAAGTACAATCAAGTGCTGCTGTTCAAGCAAAAGAAAAACAACAATCAGAAGCGATGAAACCTATTAAGTCTGACAAACATAAGATGAAAAAGGAAGATGACGCTGAAGATATGAGAGACAAAAATAAAAAAGACGCTAAAGGTGAAAACAAACCTGTGACAGTACATGGTGAAGACTTAAATGCTGAAATTAAAAAAGCACAAATGGGTAAAGTAAAATCTTTAGTTGACACTATCAAAAGTATGTATTATAACATACCTGAAGCAAAACATCATGATGATGAAGAAGAAAAAGATGAAGGTAATGCATTTGGTAAAGCATTACA
>Ga0114932_10003650_pt1 | contig 14918 bp, 17 predicted proteins | sample 2SBtaG_2_FD_87286 | JGI IMG/M metagenome (GOLD analysis project Ga0114932, IMG submission 87286) | Deep subsurface microbial communities from Kolumbo volcano to uncover new lineages of life (NeLLi) - 2SBTROV12_ACTIVE470 metaG | ecosystem: Environmental > Aquatic > Marine > Volcanic ...
AAACACAAGAACGTTTAACTATGCAAATAGCAAAAACAATAATGGAAGTGTTAAAACCTAGAGGTGTCGCTGTAACTATAAATGCCGCCCATCAGTGTATGACAAATAGAGGAGTGAAAAAAGAAAATACAACCACAGTAACTAATTATTTTCTTGGCGCATTTAAAGATGATTTAAGTTTTCAAAATCGTTACTTAAGATATATTAATAATAATTAATATATTATAAAAAAAAACTCTACATTTAAAAATGAGCGATAAATTCAAAGCAATTATATTAAATCAAGTTAACGATAAGTTTTCTCGAGAAGTTCAGAATCTAGATAAAAATTTTTTTAATTCAGGAGATGTTTTAGTAAAAGTAGATTATTCAGATTTAAATTTTAAAGATGCGATGATTTTAAAAAATGGGGCTAAGCTAATAAAAGAATATCCAAGAATACCTGGAGTAGATTTTGCAGGCACGGTAGAAGAGAGTAGTGTGGAGGAGTTTAAAAAAGGAGACCAGATTATTGTAAATGGTTCTAAAGTTGGAGAATTATATCATGGCGGATATTCACAATATGCTAAAGTAAAAAAGGAATTTATAATAAAAAAACCTGAAGGAATTAACAGTAAGCAAGCAATGATGTTAGGTACAGCAGGATTTACTGCTTTGTTATGTGCATTCGCAATTAAAGCAAGAGAAGAATTGTTATTAGGAGAAAAAGTTAACGATGTATTAGTAACAGGAGCTACAGGTGGAGTTGGAATTATCGCAGTTATGGCTTTATCAAAAATGGGATGTAACGTTACAGCTGTTACAGGAAAGATGGAAAAAAGTAATTTTTTAAAAGAGTTAGGAGCAAAAAATATAATTGACCGTAAAGAATTAGAAGGAGAACCAAAGTTATTAGGCAAAGGTAGCTGGGACGGAGTTGTAGATACAGTTGGAGGCAATATACTAGCTAATGCTATTTCTCAGACAAAACATTCAGGAATAGTTGCTGCTTGCGGTAATGCTAGTGGGAATAGTTTAAATACTTCAGTAATACCTTTTATTTTAAGAGGTATTAAGTTATGGGGAATAGACTCAATTGTTGTAAGTAAAAAAAGAAAAGAATTTATCTGGGGAGAAACATCAAAACTTATAAATTTTTCTATCTTAGAAAAATTTATAAAAGTTGTAAGTTTAAATGAATTGTTAAGCATTTTTCCAAGTATGCTTGAAGGTAAATTGCCTAATAAAATTGTAGTAGATGTAAATAAATAATGGATTGGGATAAACTAAAAATCTTTCATGCTGTTGCTGAAGCAGGAAATTTTACTAAGGCTACTTTAACTCTTAACTTAACTCAATCAGCAATTAGCAGACAAATACAATCATTAGAACAGGAGCTTAAAACACAATTGTTTGAAAGACATGCTAGAGGTTTGTCTTTAACTGAAAATGGGGAATATTTATTTAAAACTGCTCATGAAATTATTTCAAAGCTTAAAGATGTCGAGTCAACATTTGTTGATAAAAAAGATAAGCCTAGCGGAAAATTAGTTGTGACTACAGTTGTTAGTTTTGGCACAACGTGGCTCACTCCTAGAATTCAAGAATTTATGAAACTTAATCCTGAAGTTGAAATAGAACTCATTTTTGATGATAAAGAGCTAGATTTAAGTACTCGCCAGGCGGATATAGGTATATGGATGCGAAGACCAAAAAAATTAAATTATATACAAAAAAAATTAATTGATATTAATTATCATATTTATGGCTCCTCAAAATATTTAGAAGAAAATGGACATCCAAAAAACTTATCTGATTTAAATAAACATAAATTTATTTCTTACGGTAGAGGCGCTCCTTCACCTGTTTTTAATCCTGATTGGGCTTTAAAAATTGGAGTAAAAGAAGATAAAAAAAGAAAACCAATTATGAAAGTTAATAGTGTATATGGACTACTTTTAGCGGTGCAAAGTGGAGTTGGTCTAGCAGCGTTACCAGATTATATAACAGTATCAGTGCCAAATATAATAAGGGTTTTACCAAAAATTGAAGGACCAAGAACAGAAGCTCATTTTGTATATCCACAATCTTTAAAAAATAATGCTAAAGTAGTAGCTTTTAGAAATTTTCTGTATAGCAAAATAGTAAAATGGGAATTCTAGGAATTACTTGTGAGTTTCAGCTTTAATTTTTAACTTTGCGCCTTCTTGTATTGAAAGTGACTTTTGATTTAAAACACCTTCTATATCAGCAGTTTTTTTCACATTAGTTTGGTCCGAACTAACATTACCTTTTATTTTTCCGCCTAAAGATGCAACTTTTGAGTGAATGTTTCCAACTATATTTGATTTGGAATGTGTTATTACTTCACTTGCTTTGACGTCACCATTTATCTTAGCATCTAATATAATTTTATCTTTTTCTACCAATTCACCTTCAATAGAAACGTCAGATAGAAGTATTGATGTTTTTTCTGTAGCCATAAATTTGTATTCAACTAAACATATACATAGATTTAGCTACGTTATATACAATTTTTAGTTGAATTTTTAATGCGTCAATCTGTGCGATTGATAATCATTATCATTGCGAATAGTTATCATTCCTATTAAAATATCAACTAAAAATAGTAAAAAAATGAAAAAAATAAGCATAATTGCATTTGTATTGATTTTATTCTCAAATTTATCATACGCAGAAGAAGTTAATGTTTTTAGCGCAAGACATTATGACTCTGATATTCAACTTTACGAAAAATTTACAGCAAAAAGTGGAATTAAAGTAAACGTTGTATCAGGAAAGTCAAAAGTACTGGAAAAAAGAATAATAGAAGAAGGAGCAGATAGTCAAGCAGACCTTTATATTACTGCTGATGCTGGAAGATGTGGAGCTTTTAAAGCTAAAGGTATGCTACAAGGTGGACTAACATCTGAAGTAATTAAATCCTCAGTTCCCAAAAATTTTAGAACTTCTCATTGGGTTGGAATTGCTAAAAGAGCAAGGATCGTTTACTTCGCACCGGAAAGAGTAAGCGGTTCTGAATTGGCTGGATTAACTTATGAAAGTTTAGCTGATCCAAAATGGAACGGCAGACTTGTAATAAGAAAATCAAATAACATTTACAATCAATCGCTTGTAGCTTCATTAGTAAAAAATAATGGAAAAGCTGCAACAGCAGAATGGGCAAAAGCTGTAGTTTCTAACATGGCAAGAACTCCAAAAGGAAATGATAGAGCTCAAATATTAGCTGTTGCTGCAGGGGAAGCTGATATAGCCGTAGCTAATACATATTATTTAGCTCTAATGTTATCTGGAAAAAAAGGTCCAGAACAACAGGCGGCAGCAAAAAAAGTTAAGCCATTCTTTCCAAATCAAAATGATAGAGGTACTCATATGAATATTAGTTGCGCTGGTTTAGTAAAAGGCGCTCCCAATAAAGCAAATGCAGTTTCATTAGTAGAGTTTCTATTAAGTGCTGAAGCTCAAGAGCACATAGTAAACAATACATTTGAATATCCAATGATTGATGGCGTTTCACCTCATCCATTAGTAGTTAATATGGGATTAGATTTTAAACAAGATTTAAAAACTAAAGTTGTTAACTATGGAAAAAAACAAGCTGACGCATTAGAAGTTATGTTAGCTGCTGGTTGGAAATAATTATTGACTAATTATGTTTAAATCTAATAAAAAAAAAGTATTAGAATTTAAACATAAAAAAGATTCCCCTCTAATTTCCTCTAAAATTAGAGGGGAACACAATAGATTAAGAATTGAAAATATTAAAAAAAGAATAAGATTAAAAAAAATTGAAGATATAAACGGAATGAATATAACTTACGATGTTATCGAAAAAAAAAATTAAAGTTTTATTTAATGTTAACTATAATAAATCTGCAAAATCGTGCAATCCCTGCATGGATGCGTGTAAAAAAGTTAACAAAAAAATAAATGGGAGAGAACTATCAAAGGTTAGTAATAAAGAAATGAAAAAGCTTATAAACTTTTTTTCCTCTTGATCAACAGATAGTTTTTACATTTAGTGTGCCAATTATTTACTCCTCTAAGTATATAGTGGCACACTAATTTAGAGGTGTAAATGAAGAGATATAAAAAAATAAATATTTGGTATTTAAGTTCATTTCTTATATCCATAGCTGTAGCTATTCCAATAGTAACTGTTTTTAGTAGTTTCTTTGAAACAACAAGTGATTACTCATCAATTCTTAAAAACACATTTCTTTATGAATATATTTTTAACTCTATTTTTCTTTTGATTGGGGTATTATTATTAACATTTATTATTGGTGTGGGCTGTGCTTATCTAGTTTCTTTTTACAAATTCCCAGGTGTAAAATTTTTTAAATGGGCTTTAATATTATCATTTGCTGTTCCAGCCTATATTTACGCCTATTCTTTAACAGCTTTCTTTGAGAATTTCGGAACAGCTTTTACAATATTAAAAAAAATTTTTGGAGAAGATTACAATTCAATTATTCCCAAATTTGATGGGATGTTTGGAGCTATTATTTCAATATCCTTTTCATTGTTTGGATATGTTTATGTGTTAACAAGAGCGTCTTTTCATTACCAGTCTCAAAATTTAATTGAATTAGGAAAAAATCTTGGATTTTCGAAAAAGCAATCATTTTTTAAAATAATTTTACCATCTGCAAGGCCAGCAATTGTTGCTGGACTTTCATTGGTTGCTATGGAAACACTCTCAGATTTTGGTTCTGTTTCTTTTTTTGGAATATCAACATTGACAACTGGAATTTATAATGCCTGGATTTCATTTGATGATCTTACTTTAGCTAATAGACTTTCATTTTACTTACTTATTTTTATTCTTGGTTTATTTTTATTAGAAAATCTTTCTAGAAAAAAAGCACAATACCACGCTCTGTCAAGAGGTGGATTTAAATCAAAATCATTAATCAAATTAAAAGGAAGCAAATCCTTCATAGCTTTTTTATTTTGCTTTACTGTTTTCTTTATAAGTTTTTTATTTCCTGTTCTACAAATGCTTTACTGGACTATAATTTTCCCGAAACATTTTATAGATCTAAATGCTATGAAATTATTTTTAAACACAGTATTGTTAGTATTTTTATCTTGTTGTGTATTAATTTCTTTTGCTTTTATTGCAAATTATGGAAATAGAGTTTCTAAAAGTAAAGTTCTTGAATATTTGACAACATTTTCAGTATCAGGTTACGCTATTCCTGGGGTAATCCTAGCTGTTGCATTTATTACTTTTATATCTTGGTTTGACAATCAAGTAATAAGTCTTTTTAAATTAAATACAATAAAATCCATTTTTATTGGGTCTATATTAGGTTTAGTTTTAGTTTATTTTATTAGATTTTACTCTCTTGCATGCAATGGAATTAAATCGGGCTACTTAAAAATAAATTATTCTATAGACGAAAGTTCTTATTTATTAGGTTATTCTAAATTTGAAACTTTTTTTAAAATACATGTCCCTTATTTAAAAAACTCAATATTATTAATAGGTATATTAATTTCAATTGAGATTATAAAAGAACTACCCATTACTCTTATTATGAGGCCATTTAATTTCGAAACCTTTGCTACTACAGCCTATATTTTTGCTTCTCAGGATCTATTAGAAGCTGCGGCAGCTCCTTCTTTATTTCTAATTCTTATAGCTAGTGTCTTTATTTTAGCCACTTCTAGGTATATCTTGAAAGATTAAATATTATGTCAGAAAATTTTTTAGAAATTGATAATGTTACTTTTGCAGCTAGTGATAAAAATAAAGTTAGTAATGTATCTTTAAAAATAGAGAATGAAGGTGATGTTATTTGTCTTTTAGGACCATCTGGAATAGGTAAAACTACAATTTTACGCACTATCGCTGGTCTTGAAAGAGTGCAATCAGGTAAGATTGTTTTAAAAAATAAAATCATATCCTCTAAAGATGTTCATGTTGAACCTGAAAAAAGAAATATTTCACTTTCATTCCAAGACAATTGTTTGTTTCCTCACTTTAACGTAATGCAGAATATTGAATTTGGATTAGATAGAAATAAAAAAAAGAAAAAAGATTTAAGTGTTAGAGAAGTAGTGAATTTTCTTCATTTAGAGAATATAGTAGATAAATATCCCCACGAAATTAGTTCAGGAGAAGCCCAAAGAGCATCATTAGCAAGATCCCTCCTTTCCAAACCAGATTTATTATTATTAGACGAGCCCTTATCGAATGTTGACCAAAGTTTTAAAGAAGAAATTCAGGTTAAATTAAAACAAGTTTTGAATGAATTAAAAATTACTACAATTATTGTTACGCATGATTCATATGAAGCTTTTTATTTAGGTTCAAAATGTGGAATCATTTTAAATGGACAGCTTAGACAGTATGATGATCCCTATAATGTTTATCATTTTCCTAATTCGATAGAAGTAGTTAATTTTTTAAATAGAGGAATTTTAATACCCGCTAAGGTAACTGGAGAAAACAGTTTGGAGAATGATGACCTAGGCACGATTAAAGGAAACTTTATAAAACATTATCCAAAAGGTTCAGAAGTACAACTTTTGCTACAACCTGAAGATTTAGAACATGACGATAAAAGTAATTTAAAATTAGAAGTGGTAGATAGAAAATTTAGAGGAACTAATTTTATTTATACATTGAAAACCGTTAGTGAATTATTAATTCCAGTTTTTGTTCATTCACATCATATACATCAACATGAAGTTGATGAAAAATTTGGCATTAAAAGACCAATTAATATTGATCATATAGTTTGCTTTTAAACTAGCGCTATTATATTAATCTAATATTAAGCAGGGGTGTCATAGTAGACTGAGATTATACCCTAATAACCTGTCCGGTAATTCAGAAAGGGAGAGATATGGAAAATATAAATTTTATAAGTCAATCAACTTCATTAATATTACTTATATCAATAAGTTTAATTTTCACTTTTTTAGGAATTGTTTATTCAAAAAAATATCAGGGCTTAAACAATTATTTAACAGCAAATAGAAATATAGGTTTTTTTCCATTATCAATTAGCTTAGTTGCTTCTGCGCTTGGCGCATGGATTTTGTTTGGTCCAGCCTCTGCTGCCACATGGGGAGGGATAGGCGCCGTTATAGGATATGCACTTGGAACAGCTTTTCCAATGATTTTTTTAATTTTTTTAGGAAAAAAAATAAGAAATGAATTTCCAAAAGGTTCAACTTTTATTGAGTTTTTAAGAAAAAGATTTAGCAAAAGTTTATTTAAATTAATTTTATTAATTTCAATATTTTATATGTTCATTTTTTTGTGTGCGGAAGTAACAGCAGTAGCAACTTTAATTAATTATGTTTCTGGAATCGAACTTTGGATTACGGCTTTAATAACTTTGACTACAACTTTGGTTTATACTCTTTATGGGGGGTTAAGAGCCTCGATTTTTACTGATACGATTCAAATGATAGTAATTTTAGTTTTGCTTATAATTTCATTTATATATTTAACTTCATTTATGGGCGATCAATTTTCATTTTCTTTTATAAATGAAAAAAACTCACATTTATTAAGCACTAATTATATCCCAAATTATACATCAGGTTTAACCTTCTTTATTGCAGTCGCGGCAACAAATCTTTTTCATCAAGGAAATTGGCAAAGAGTTTATGCAGCAAAAAATAATGATGTGCTTAAGAAAAGTTTGATTTTTGCATTCCTTTTGATTATTCCAATAGTTTTTTTTATGGGTTTTAATGGTTTGGTTGCGATATCAATAGATTCAAGTGTTAAACCAGATTTAGCTTTTTTTTTTCTATTATTAAAAGATCAAACTGAATTTTTATCAATAATTATTGTTATTTTAGGGCTGTCATTAACAGTTAGTACAATTGATACATTAATTAACGCTATCTCAAGTTTAATTGTAGTTGATGGGCAAGCAACTTTTAACTTTAGTAAAAACACCAATTATTTAAAATTTTCTAAGTTCTTTATAGTAGTGCTTTCCATAATAGCTTTGATTGTAGCCTCAAAAGGATTTAGTATTTTGTATCTATTTTTATTAGCCGATTTATTTTGTTGTGCTTTTGTAATAACTATTTTTTACAGTTTTTATAACAAAAGGATAAATGAAAAAATCGCTTACTTTTCAATAATTCTTGGATTAATTAGTGGTTTTCTTTTATTTCCGTCCCCTGACTTTTCAAAGAGCTTATTAGTAGGAATTATGCTGCCTATAGAATTATTTCCTGCATTTATTTCACAATCCTTACTTTTTCTATCTTTTTTAATAGCAACACTTGGCCCTGTAATTGTTATAATAGGCTATGATTCCCTTAAAAGACGATAACCCAACTTCTGGAAAACCAATTATTACTTATTTTATAATTGGTTCGTGTACATTAATTTTCTTACTTCAATTAAGTTCCGATACATATCAATCAGGTGAATTATTTTATTCCTACGGGTTAATCCCTTCAGTTCTAATGGGAAATAATCAATTACCATTAGACCTTTATGCAATACCTAGTTGGTTAACTATATTTACTTCTATGTTTATGCATGGTGGTTTTATGCATCTAATTGGGAATATGCTATATATGTGGATTTTTGCTGATAATATTGAAGATAATTTAGGACCTTCAAAATTTTTAATTTTTTATCTTTTGGCTGGCATTGGAGCAGGTATGACACAAGTTTTAATGGATACTTATTCTCAAATCCCAATGGTTGGAGCCAGTGGCGCAATAGGTGGGGTTTTAGGTGCTTATTTAATTAATTATCCAAATGCAAAAGTTTTGGTTTTAATCCCATTTGGTTTTTTTAGTCAATTAATAAAAATTAGAGCATTATATGTTCTTGGGTTTTGGTTTATTTTACAATTTATCTCCACGGGAGGTGGCGTAGCTTATGCCGCGCATATAGGAGGTTTTATTTCTGGTATGATATTAATATTATTTTTTAATAAAAAAAATAAAATTGTTAAAAACCCGTGGAAACAATGAATTATATATTACCATTTCTAGCATTAATAACTATTGTCGTCTTTATACATGAGTACGGGCATTATTACTTTGCTAAAAAATTTGGTGTTGGTATTACTGATTTTTCTATAGGTTTTGGAAAAGAAATTTTTGGCTGGAATGATAAATCTGGAACTAGGTGGAAAATTTGCTGGCTTCCTTTAGGTGGATATGTAAAATTTTTTGGTGATAGAAATGTTTTTAGTCAATCAGAACAAAATGAAATAATTAATAAGTATAAAGAGGAAGATAGAAAAAAACTATTTATTCTTAAACCTTTATATCAGAGATCAATAATTGTTGCAGCAGGACCAGTTGCTAATTTTATATTAGCATTATTAATATTTTTCTTAATTAATATCTCTGTTGGTAAAGATATGACACCGGCCATGATAACCGAGGTGCAAGAAAATAGCCCAGCATTTATTGCAGGTATGAAAAAAGGCGATCAAATAATGTCTATTGACAATAGAAAAGTTGAAAGTATTAAAGAAGTTGCTACATTTATAAATATATCCACGTCTGACACAATTGAGTTTTTATTATTAAGAAACGGTACAGAGATTTCTGTTTTAGTTAAACCAATTATGGTTGAAGGCCAAGATTCTTTAGGCAATAATGTTAAAAAAAGGATGGTAGGTATAAAGTTATCTCCATTAAATAATGAGTTTAATAGACAACCCCTTAGCTTAAGCGAGTCCATCTATTATTCTATAAAAGAAGTTTGGTTTGTCATAACTACTACTCTTAGCTATTTAGGTAAAATGATTGTAGGTTCGGCTGATACTTCTCAATTAGGTGGGCCTATTAAAATAGCAAAAATTACTGGTCAAGTTTCTGAATATGGGATTCTGCCATTTTTGGGTGTAATGGCTTATATTTCAATAAGCTTAGGTTTAATCAACTTATTTCCTATTCCCATGCTAGATGGAGGGCATTTAATGTTTTATTTAATCGAAAAAGTTTTAGGAAAACCATTAAACCAAAAAACTCAGGAAGGGTTTTTTCGAATCGGGTTATTTTTGTTGTTAACTTTGATGATTTTTGTAACTTTTAATGATTTAAAAGACATTGGTTTGTTTTAATTTATTTAATTAGCAACTTCATTGATTATTAAAAAATATAGCAATACCAACACTTTTTTTTGCAAAATCTATATATAGTGTTGATATCTTAATTAGATACTAAGAAAAGTGTTGATTTTATTGATATTTGTGAGAAGAGTTAAAAAACCAATAAAAAAGGGGCTTATATGAACAAAAAACAATTAATTGGAAAAATATCTTCTTCTATGAATCTGAGTAAAGCAGATGCGGAGCGTACTTTTGATGGAATTACGGAGATAATTTTAGGATGCTTAAAAGGCGATGAGCAAGTGAAAATCGCGGGTTTTGGTACTTATAAGGTTGCTAAAAGAAAAGCAAGAGTAGGAAGAAATCCTAGAACAGGAGAGCAAATTCAAATTGCAGCTTCACAAAAAGTGAAGTTTTTGCCTGCAAAAGCGTTAAAAGAAATGTTTAACAAGTAATTTTTGAAACAGCCTTTATTTTATTATAAAGGCTGTTTTTAATTTATTTATAGTCGTTATTATTATCCCACAATTTTTTCCATTCTATATTCGGCGAAATTCCAAAAATTGAGTTTATATTAGTACAATGAAGTGCCAAAGAAGGAATTGGTGATAAACAATACTCAGTCTTATAAATTTCATGCAAAGGTGTCTCGAATGGGTAATGCTCAAACTCACACATAGATACAAATTTTAACCAATGTTTTTCTAGCATTTTTTTACTAGTCAAGAAGGTGCAAAGACTTTGATCAATTTTTCTCCAGTGTTTATTAAGGCCTAAAAAGATATTAGTAGCATCAATATTTGAATATAAGTAAGGGTAGTCTGTTGGACAAAGGATTAATTCTTTTTTTATCTGCGAAGATAGGCGCTCATAAGTAAAAATCATTTCATTTATTGCTTTTACTTCATGAATATAATCATCCTCAACAAAATAAATTAAGTCTTTACAATGATTTTTTGCTTCAATTAAAGATTTATAGATATTTGACATATTTGAAATTTGATTAGCAGTAACTATTTCATTTTTAGCATTAGTTTTTTTAATTTTATTAGAGAATTCATTAATATTTAAATTTATAATATTGTATTCAACATTAGATCTGTCTAACTGATTTTTTATTTGATCTAAATGCTCATTTTTTGAATTATGATCAATCACAACTATTTTAAATTTAGTTTTAGAAAAATATCGTTTAGCATAATTTAAAGACTTGATTATAGAGTTTAAAGATCTAAAGGTATATTCTTGCTTATCTTTTTCGAATAAACGATTTTTTTTTTGAGTCAACATTTTAATACTTGTGCATGATCTAAAGATTATGGTTAATTCGTTTACCGGCCGTGTAATTTTAGTTTCCCCTAGGGGTATAATTATTGACTTAATTTTTGGTATACTTAAGTTTTCGTTTAGATTTTTTTCCTGAGTTGGAATATAAAAATTACTTTGATCAATTATTTCAAATCCAAACTTTCTGCAAATTTTAATAAAAATTTTTTTTAAAAAGTTAATTTTATTTAAATTTTTTTGAACTTTCATAAATTACAATTAATCATGGAAACTTATTCTTTTTGCGTAAAAGATTCTTACAATCCAATACAAAACTAATCCTAATGGTCCGGTAAAATAAACCATTATAAGAGGAAAAAATACAATACTTTTAGGTAAATTATATTTAACGCCATCTCTAGAAATCCATGAGCCTATGAACAAATTGAAAGAAACAAAATGAAGCCAAAAAATAAGCAAAAAGCTTTCTGTAGCAAACACTGTGTATAAATTATCTAAACTAAGATATAATTTAAAAACATTAAGTATTTGTTCGTCAATTAATATACTTTGATACAATATATAAACATATGTGGCAGATAAAATTAGAGGTAAAATTATGGAGTTAATAAAAAACTGTGTAATTTTTGAGTTAGGAATAATTAGTAACATTAACCAAAATGGTAAAATTCCTAAATTGGTGCACAGATATATATTTTCAAATGTTAGGTAATCTTGAAATTGCATTGGCATGTAAATTTAAATTTGTAATATGGTATATTAAATCATGAATCCTATTAAAAACAAGAAAGATTTAGAAGCTACAATAGATAATATAAGAAATTTTGCTTATACTTATTTAGAAAAATATAGCCCTTCTAAACAACAATTAAAAACCTATCTATTTAAAAAATTAATTAAAATAGGTCAAAAAAAAACAACAAAAAAAGAAATTTTTAACTTAATTGATACAGTCATTATCTCATTAGAAGAGCAAAAATTAATAAGCGATAAGTATTATTCTGATTCAAAATCTAAAACTTTTTTAAGGAAGGGATATTCCTTGAATAAAATAAGATACAATTTAATAAAAAAAGGTATAGATGAAAAATATATCAAAGGAAGTATCTCAAAAATCAAAGAAAATGAATCTGATCCAGATTTTTTTTCAGCTATAAAGATTTGCAAAAGAAGAAGAATTGGACCATGTAGAGATGAAAATAACCGCGTTCTTTTTTATAAAAAAGATATTTCAATTTTAGCAAGATCTGGTTTTAGCTATGAAACTTCAAAAAAAGTCTTAGAAATTCCAAAAGAAGAATTTAAAAAATTTAGCACTATGATCTAAAAAAATTATTTTATTTTATTATTTTTTGATAAATAATAATTTAACCTTTTTTTGAGCACTCTTTTTACATATAAAAAAAATAAAATACCAAATATACTTACCGAAACTACTATAATGAGTATTGTTTTAATCATGCTATAGTTATTTAAACTTAATCTATACTATTTTGTGATATGTGCTCTAATTGAGCTTTTTTGATTTGCTGCTTTTATTTTAGGAAAGAATGTTTGGTGATAAACATCTTTATTTAAAGATTGTAAAGCATGCTCAGCTATTGTTTTGCCTGTGCTTTTTTTAATCATATAATTCGCGCTTGTTGTAATTCCCGATTGAACTATCGAAGCTGTACTAAATCCTGATGCTGCTGGACCCACAAATGCCATCGGGGCCATAAAACATCCAGATACAGTCACACCTAAGGCTGCTATTAAAAACAATCTTTTAATCATCGATTCCTCTTTGATAAATTCTATATTGTTTTTAAAAAAATAAAAAGCATGATTCTGCTCAATTTAGGTACAACTTAAAGTTGAAAATTATTTTTGAATCTTGGACTGTCTTAAAGCTATTATTGGAAGATTTTTATATCCATCTTTACCATATAAAAAATTTTTTTTCATATGGTCAGTAATTAAACCACCCGCATGTTCTAAAATAGCATGTCCAGCAGCAATATCCCATTCATAAGCTCTAGCATTGGCTGCGTAAATATCAGCTTCACCTGATGCTAGAATACAAAACTTAAGAGAACTAGACATTTTGATATTTTTTGTAACTTTATATTTTTTATAGATATTTAAGACCTCTATAGGAGTTAATCTTGAATTTTCTAATCCTATAATTTCATTAGAGTTTTTTTTTGTACAATCTAGAATTAATTTTTTTCCATTATTAATTTCAAAAGCTAAATTTTTTCCATAAGAGAAAAATAATCTATCTTTTGCGGGAGCAAAAATAATTCCAAGAGCAGGTTTAAAATTAATTATGAGAGCTGCATTTAATGTATATTCGTCTTTTTTATTGATATAATCTCTAGTTCCATCAATAGGGTCAATTAGCCAAAAATTCTTAATTTTTTTATTAACTTTAATACTTAAATCAACAGTCTCCTCTGAAATTATTGGTATGTTAGGAGTAATTTCTGATATTTTAGATCTAAGAATCTTATCAACCGCCAAATCTCCATCAGTTACAGGTGATTTATCAGCTTTGATTGTTATTTTTACACCATACTGACTGATCTTTTTGGCTAATTTTCCAGCTTCAAAAAATGTATCAATAAGATTCTCTGCGATATTTTTTAAGTCTAATTTATTCAATTTTATTTATTCTTTCTAAAGTAATTTCATTACTATTTATAGTCTTCTTTCCAGCGTTTTCAAAATTAACGGTTATCCTATTTTTAATTATAGATTGTATTTGACCAATTCCCCAATCTATATTTTTGGGGTTAAAAACAAAGTCTCCAGGCTCGTAATTTAAAAACATTTGTAGAAAAGTACCATTTTATATAATAAAACAAATATATTATTTTATGAATATACCAGTTTTAAAATTAAATTCTTTAGGATTTCAAAAAAAACCTAAGGAAACAAAGGTAGTAGTCGCCATGTCTGGAGGAGTTGATTCTTCAACAGTCGCGGGTCTGATGAAAAAAGAAGGTTATGATGTAATTGGCATTACATTAAAACTCTATGATGATGCAAAAACTTCAAAAGAAAGTAGACAATGTTGTGCTGGTCAAGACATTTTAGATGCTAAAAGGGTGTCTCAAAAGCTTAATATAGATCATAAAATTTTATACTATCAAAAAAAATTTAAAAAGGATGTTATAGATTCTTTTATTGACAGCTATGTAGCAGGAGAAACTCCTATTCCTTGTGTGCAGTGCAACCAAACTGTAAAATTTAGAGATTTGTATTCATATGCAAAAGATCTTAACGCAGATGCCTTAATTACTGGACACTACGTTAAGCGTATCCAAAAAAAGGGAAACGCTGAAATGTATAGAGCTGCAGATTTAACGAGAGATCAAAGCTATTTTCTTTTTTCTACCACACAGGAACAATTAAATTTTTTAAGATTTCCTTTAGGACAAATTCAAAAAAAGGAAACTCGTAAGATTGCGTCAGAACTTAAACTTAATGTATCAGATAAACCTGATAGTCAGGATATTTGTTTTGTTCCAAATGGAAACTATGCTTCAGTAATACAAAAGTATAAACCTGAGTCATTTCAAAAAG
>Ga0114932_10003652_pt1 | contig 14911 bp, 8 predicted proteins | sample 2SBtaG_2_FD_87286 | JGI IMG/M metagenome (GOLD analysis project Ga0114932, IMG submission 87286) | Deep subsurface microbial communities from Kolumbo volcano to uncover new lineages of life (NeLLi) - 2SBTROV12_ACTIVE470 metaG | ecosystem: Environmental > Aquatic > Marine > Volcanic ...
GGACCCATGGCCCTGCTGGCCCTGGGCGTGGGCGTCGACCCGGGCTTGATCCGCGCCACGGACCTGGGGACCTTTGAGCAGGTGCTCTACGCAGCGCTGGTCCAGCTCGTCCTGGCGGCGACCTTCCTGTTGGCCCGCCTGAGTCGCAAGGCCACGGACCGCGCGGTCGTCGAGATGGAGCGGGCGTGGCGCGAGGTCCAGGAACAGGGCTGGGCCCTCGCCGAGGCCCAGGAACAGCTGGCGCGCGCCCAGCGAGGCGAAGGCGAACGGGCCGGCCAGGTGCACGGCGCCTGGCGCCTGGAGGCCCGCATCGGACAGGGCGGAATGGGCGACGTCTATGCCGCGACCCATGTGGCCAACGGCACCCGGGCCGCCCTGAAGTTCCTGGGCCGGTCGGCCCACAACCCCCGCAACCTGGCGTTGTTCCAGCGCGAGGCCGAGCTGCTGGGTGCCATCTCGTCCCCCCACGTGGTGTCCCCCTTCGAGGTCCACCTGGGCGACCCGGCGTGGCTGGCGATGGAGCTGTTGGAGGGTGAGGAGCTCGGCGACAGGCTCCGGCGCCTGCGGCGACTGTCCCTTCCAGAGACCGTCGAGGTCGTGTCCCACGCCGCCGAAGGCCTGTGGGCGGCCCACGAGGCCGGCATCGTTCACCGGGACGTGAAGCCCGGAAACCTGTTCCACGTGGGCAAGGCCCGGGCACGCCGGTGGAAGCTGGTGGACTTCGGCATCTCCAAGCTCCAGGACAGCGACTCCACGATGACCCGGGACCGACTGCTGGGCACCCCCGGGTACATGGCGCCCGAGCAGCTCCGGGGAGACGAGGTCACCGACAAGTCCGACCAGTTCGGCCTGGCCGCGGTGGCCTACCGGTGCCTGGTGGGGCGGCGGCCCTTCCACGGCCGGGATGCCCGAGGCCTGATGTACGCGACTCTGTCCAGCCAGCCGCCCCGCCCCAGGGACCACATGGACGTGCCCGAAGAGGTCGAGTGGGTCCTGGCGGTCGGGCTGGCCAAGACCCCCAAGCGCCGCTTCCCGACTATCGACGCCTTTGCCGCGGCGTTTGCCATGGCCGCCGATGGCCGCATCAGCGAGCCGGTGAAGCTCCAAGCCAAGCGCATCCTGATCAAGCGACCCTGGGGGTCGGCCCAGGAACTCTGAGGGACGACCGACGCCGTGCAACGAACGGCGACCCTGGGGCATCCTGGGGGCATGTGGTCCCTCCTCTCGCTCCTGGCCTGTGGCACCGACCTGCCGCCCCCTCCGCCCCCTGGCGGCGGCATCACCGCCCAGACCGACTCCGGCACCGCCCAGACAGACTCCGGCACCCCCACCGATGCCACCCTGACCGGGCCCTGCGAGGCTCCCGACTCGCTCCCCGCCGACCCGATCACGCTCTGGGGCGGGGTCGAGGACGCGCAGTCCGGGAGCTTCTACGAGCTCGCCGACCTCGAGGTGCTGGCCGACCGGGGCCTGGTGCTCGCCGTGGGCCAAGGCGGTCTGATCGTGTTCGACGTGTCGGGCGATGCGCCGACGCTGTCGGACCAGTTCCCCTGGGACGCCCAGGACCGCTTCCTGAAGCTCGAACCCCTGTCCGGGGATCGGGTGGCGGTGACGAATTGGAACGACAACTTCCGGGCGCGGCTGGCGGTGTTCGACGTCTCCGACCCCACCCTCGTCGTCGAGCGGGGCTCGTCGGATCTGACCAAGCCCGTGGGCATGGGCTGGGTCGACCCCTACCTGGCGGTGCTGGGCCTGGACGGCACCCTGACCGTGGTGGACCTCACCGACTCCGACGACCTGGTCACCGTGGCGACCGCCACCGGGCTGGCCACCCCCTACGAGCTCGAGGTGGTGGACTCGTGGGGCTACGTGGCCGATACCCAGCTGGGGCTGGTCACCGTCGACCTGTCGGACCCCACCGCGCCGATGATCGTGGGCGCCCATGACGGGGCCGTCGGGGCCTGGGACCTGGCAGCGGACGAGACGACGATCCACGTGGCCCTGGGCGGCGGTGGCGTGGCGATCTTCGACCGGGAGGACCCCGCTGCGCCAGCGCTCGTGAGCGTGATCGACGACATCGGAAGCATCGGCGGGGTCAGCGTGGCCGGCGACCTGCTGGCGGCGGTCAGCCACCAGGATCTGGTCCTGATCGACGTCTCCGATCCCAGTGCACCAAGCCCACTGGGCAAGCAGCGCAACCAGCACTTCGGCCTGGCGGTCGAGCTGACCGACGAGCGGGTCTACGTGGCGGACTGGGGCTACATGTCGGTCTGGGACCACGACCGGTCGATCGTGTCCCCAGAGGCCGACATCGAGTCGTCCACCCTCTACTTCTACGATGGGGATGGCACGCGGGCCCTCGAGGTGACCAACCTGGGTGCCGACACACTGACGCTGACCGGCGCAGAGGTCAGCGACCCCCGGCTCGCCTTCCACGCCGACGAGCTGGCGCTGGCCCCGGGTGAGTCCACAGACGTGGTCCTGAGCTTTGTCGACGACGGGAGCGAGACACCCCTGGACGCCGAGCTCTGCCTGGCCACCAACGACCCCGACGAGCCCGTGGTCACCGTGCCGGTGGTCGCCACCAGCGACGAAGGGGTCTCCGTGCTCGCGGTGGGCCAGCCGGCCCCGGACTTCACCCTGGAGGACCTGGACGGCAACGTGCACCGGCTGTCCGACCAGCTGGGCCACCCGGTGGTGCTGGTCTGGTTCGCGACCTGGTGACCGATCTGTCCGTCCGAGGTCTCGGACGTCGAACAGTCGGTGTGGCAGACCTACAAGGACGACGGCCTGGTGGTCTGGGGCATGGCGGGCCAGGACGAGAGCGTAGACAACCTGGTCTATTTCCGCGACGCGCTGGGCATCAGCTTTCCCATCCTGGTGGACCCCGGGGGTCGGGTCTACGCCGAGTACGAGGTCCTGAACCGCTTCCCGACCGCGGCGTATCCAGCGGACTACATCATCGACTCCGCGGGGGTCGTGGCGTACGTCAGCAACGGGTACGAGCCAGACGAGTGGCTGCCGATCCTGGAGGAGGAGTTGGGGCTCTGAGCTGCCGGTGCCGGGGCTGAGCGCCCTGGCGCCACTCCGGCGACTGGCGCGGCGCCAGGCCGGGTTGTGGCGCAATTCCGTGCCACTCCGGCGACTGGCGCGGCGCCAGGCCGGGTTGTGGCGCAATTCCGTGCCACTCCGGCGACTGGCGCAGCGCCAGGCCGGGTTGTGGCGCAATTCCGTGCCACTCCGGCGACTGGCGCAGCGCGAAGAGCCTCCGGTTGCCGGGGGGCAGCGGTGACCTCGCAGGCGATCGTTGCCGGCCTGCCCCAGAGCCTGCGCCGGCGTCCGGTTAGCCGCGGCCTCATCCAGGAGGCGCTGCGATGCTTGCCCTGATCGGTGGTCCCGCCCGCTCGGACTTCCGCCTCGCCAAGGCCCTGTCGGCTGCCCAGGAACGGGCCCCGGCGCTGACCGGACTGCAGGCCTGGTGGGTCCACCTGGTCGACACGGCCCGCGAGCTGACGGCCGAAGAACGATCCGTGCTCGACGCGCTGCTGACCTATGGCCCGGACCCGGCCCCCTCCGCAACCCCGGATCTGGACCTGGTCGTCACCCCCCGGCCCGGCACGATCTCTCCTTGGTCGTCCAAGGCCACCGACATCGCCACCAACTGTGGCCTCGATGCGGTGCGGCGCATCGAGAGGGCAGTGGGCTGGGCACTGGAGGGACCCGCGGACCCCAAGGTCCTGGCGCCGCTGCTGCACGACCCCATGGTCGAGGCCGTGCTGCCAGACACCGCGGCCTGCGAGGCCCTCTTCCAGACCGAGGCGCCTCGTGGCCTGCGACACGTGCCTGTCCTGGCCCAGGGCCGAGACGCTCTGATCGCTGCCAACGCGGCCTGGGGCCTGGCCCTGGCGACCGACGAGATCGACTACCTGGTCGACGCCTTCACCGAGCTGGACCGGGACCCCAGCGACGCCGAGCTCATGATGTTCGCCCAGGCCAACTCGGAGCACTGCCGCCACAAGATCTTCAACGCCAGCTGGACCATCGACGGCGAGTCTCAGCCGAACAGCCTCTTCGGCATGATCCGCAACACCCACCGGCACGCCCCTGGCTTCACCGAGAGCGCCTACAAGGACAATTCGGCGGTGGTCGGCGGCTACGTGGTGGAACGCTGGTTCCCCGACGGCCACGACCGGCAGTACCGCGTGCACCGCGAGTCCGCGTCGATGCTGATGAAGGTGGAGACCCACAACCACCCCACGGGCATCTCGCCGCACCCTGGGGCGGCCACCGGCAACGGCGGCGAGATTCGCGACGAGGGCGCCACTGGCCGGGGCGGCAAGCCCAAGGCCGGCCTCTGCGGCTTCAGCGTCAGCGACCTGAAGCTGCCCGGGGCACCGAAGCCCTGGGAGGCCGGCGTGGGCACGTCGCCGCGCATGGCCTCCGCCCTGGACATCATGCTCGAGGGACCCATCGGCGGCGCCGCCTTCAACAACGAGTTCGGCCGCCCGAACCTGGCCGGCTACTTCCGGTCCTTCTGCTTGGAGACACCCGCGGTCGGCGGCGGCACCGAGTGGCGAGGCTTCCACAAGCCCATCATGATCGCCGGCGGCTACGGCAACGTGCGGCCCGGTCACGTGCAAAAAGACGGCATCCCCAAGGGCGCAGCCATCATCGTGCTCGGCGGGCCTGCTCTGCTCATCGGCCTGGGAGGCGGTGCCGCGAGCAGCATGGCCACCGGCGAGAGCTCCGAGGACCTGGACTTCGCCAGCGTGCAGCGTGCCAACGCCGAGATGGAGCGGCGCTGCCAGGAGGTCCTGGACCGCTGCATCGCCCTGGGCCTGGAGAACCCCATCGCCTCGGTGCACGACGTGGGGGCTGGCGGCCTGTCGAACGCCCTCCCGGAGCTGGTGCACGACGCCGGGCGGGGGGCGGTGTTCGAGCTCCGCGACGTGCCCTGCGACGAGCCCGGCCTGTCCCCGATGGAGATCTGGTGCAACGAGGCCCAGGAGCGCTACGTGCTCGCCGTCTCCGACGCAGACCTGCCGGTCTTTGCGGCCATCTGCGAGCGAGAGCGCGCCCCGTGGGCCCTGGTCGGCTGCGCCACCGGCGACAAGACCTTGGTGCTGGGCGACCGGCTGCTGGGCCAGCCCCCCATCGACATGCCTCTCGAAGTGCTCCTGGGCAAGCCGCCCAAGATGCACCGGGACGTCGTGCGAGCGACCCCCGAGCGCATCCCCTTCGACGCCACAGGCCTGGACCTGGGCGAGTGCCTGGCTCGGGTGCTCGCGCTGCCCACCGTGGCCAGCAAGGAATTCCTGATCACCATCGGTGACCGCTCGATCACCGGCACCGTGGTGCAGGACCAGATGGTCGGCCCCTGGCAGGTCCCCGTGGCGGACTGCGCCCTCACCACCACCGACTACACCGGCTTCACGGGCGAGGTCATGAGCCTGGGAGAGCGGCCGCCAGTGGCCCTGCTCTCCGGGCCAGCCAGCGCCCGCCTGGCGGTCAGCGAGGCGCTGCTCAACCTGGCCGGCGTGGATCTGGAGTCCACCGACCGCATCGTGCTGTCCGCCAACTGGATGGCCCCAGGCGGGCACCCGGGCGAGGACGCGAACCTGTACGACACGGTCGAAGCACTGGGGCTCTCGCTGTGCCCCGCCCTGGACATCTGCATTCCCGTGGGCAAGGACTCCATGTCCATGCGGGCCCGCTGGACCGACGACGTCGGCGAGCACCAGGTCACGGCACCCCTGAGCCTGGTCATCTCGGCCTTTGCGCCGGTCCTGGACGTGCGCCGCCACGTGACACCCCAGCTCCGGCTGGACGCAGGCGAGACGGTGCTCCTGCACGTGGACCTGAGCGCCGGGGCCGCCAGGCTCGGGGGCTCGGCCCTGGCCCAGGTCCACGGACAGCTCGGCGCAGAGCCGGCGGACCTGGACGACCCCCGCCGGCTCAAGGCCCTGCTCGAAGCCCTGCGGCCCCTGATCCGGGACGGGGTGGCCCTGGCCTGGCACGACGTGAGCGACGGCGGGGTGCTGGTGACGGCGCTGGAGATGGCGTTCGCTGGACGGACCGGCCTGGCGCTCCAGGGCAGCCCCGAGGTCGGATCATGGTTCGCCGAAGAGCCCGGCGGGGTGCTCCAGGTGCGGGACGCCGACCGGCAGGTGGTGACACGCCAGCTGGAGGCCGCGGGGCTGGCAGGCTGTGTGCGCGTGCTCGGGGCGCCCACGGACGACCGGCGAGTCACTCTGTTCGCCGACGGCCGGATCCTCCTGGACGAGCCCTTGGTGGACCTGCACCGGGCCTGGGGGGCGACCAGCCACCAGCTGCAGGCCCTGCGCGACGACCCGACCTGCGCCCAGGAGGCCTTTGACGCCCTGCTCGACGCCGACGACCCAGGCATCTCACCGGTGCTCACGTTCGACCCGGCCGACGACGTCTGTGCCCCGTTCGCGAACACCCTCCGCCCCCGGGTCGCCATCCTGCGGGAGCAAGGGGTCAATGGCCAGCTGGAGATGGCCGCCGCGTTCGCCGCCGCTGGCTTCGATGCCATCGACGTGCACATGTCGGACGTGCTGTCCGGCCGGGACGACCTGACCACCTACCAGGGCCTGGCCGCTTGCGGCGGGTTCTCCTATGGCGACGTGCTGGGCGCCGCTGGGGGCTGGGCCAAGGGCGTGCTGTTCCACCCGGTGGCCCGGGCCGCGTTCGCCGCGTTCTTTGGCCGACCGGACACGTTCAGCCTGGGGGTCTGCAACGGCTGCCAGATGCTGTCGCAGCTGAAGGAGCTGATCCCCGGCGCCCAGGCGTGGCCTCGGTTCGTGAAGAATCGAAGCGAACAGTTCGAGGCTCGGGTCAGCACAGTGGAGATCCTGGAGAGCCCGAGCGTGCTGCTGGCTGGCATGGCGGGCAGTCGTCTGCCGGTGGCCGTGGCCCACGGCGAGGGGCGCGTAATGTTCGACGACGACTCCGAATGCGCGAACGCGCTGGTGGCCGGACGGTTTGTCGACAACCGGGGAAGCGTGGCGAGGACCTATCCAGCGAACCCGAACGGAAGCCCCGGGGGCATCACTGCCCTGGCGTCGGCGGACGGTCGGGCGACGATCCTGATGCCTCATCCGGAGCGGGTGTTCCGTTCTGTGACGAATTCTTGGGTTCCGCGGGAATGGGGGGCTGAGGGTCCTTGGTTACGGCTGTTCCGGAATGCTCGGATGTTTGTGCGGTAGGCGCCTGGGCGTCGCCGGCGTCGTCGCCAGCCCCTTCGCCCGCCAGGCGGCCTGCGAGCCCCGGCACGTACTTCTCGCTGATGCCAGCGACGAAGCCCATGGCGAACATGAGCTCCGTCTCGTGCCCGCTGTTCATGGCGATGCCAAGCACCAGATCCGCCTTGATGGCTGCGGCCACGAACGCCGCCCCGACCGCTCCCCAGGCGATCCTCGCGAAACCATCCAGGCGGTACTGGGCACGGGTGGCCCCAGCCGGGTCATCGAGCAGGTCGCCTGCGCGGTAGAGCAGGGAAGCCGCCGCACCGAGGGCGCCCCCCAGCGCGCCGGTCATGATGTCCAGGCCCACGAGGTCAGCATGGCCCTGCCATGCCACCAGAGTCAGTCCAGCGGCACCGAGCCCACAGCAGAGAAGGGTCGTGCCCAGTGCGGCTTCGACGACCCACTTCCTGGCCATGTTCGCCTTGGCCCGCGCGAATCGCGCCGTCAGCCGGGACGCCACGGCGGGATCCGGTCGGCGTCCCTGCATGGCATTGGCGATGGCGCTGGCGACCTGCATCCGCAGGTCCTTCCTGACCTCTGGGGTGAGGCCGATGAGCGGGTCATTCGACAGCGAATGCAAGGTGCCGATCAGGTCCCAGGCTTCCTTCGAAGTACGCCAGCGGTCGGTGGTCCAGTACCACACCTCGTCTTCCTGATCGAGGAACACGATGAAGTCGCGGCTAGAGAAGACCAGCGCCGCAACCAAGCGCCCGGTGTTGGATTCGACCTCGCCTTGCTTGACCTGGGTCAGGTCCGCCGCCACGGCTGCCTCCTGCGAGCACACCCGCACATTACCGCACCGCTCCACTCCTCTCTGGCATAATCTCTCCCCGGCAGCCAGAGGCACGACATGGCACACCTGGGTGTGGCGATCAGCGCGGAGTCCCCCGAGCAGATGCCCGGCGATGACGTCAAGCGCTGGGTCCAGCAGGCCCTGCGGGGGGTCGGCGTGGAGACCAGCTTTCACCCGGGCGTCTCCCTCCCCCAGCGCGACTCCTGGCGCGAGGGCGACCTCTTGGACCAGCTGAGCCAGGCCCGCAGCCAGCGACCCCCCACACCCTGGGCCGCCCACCTCTTCCTGGTCGGCCGCGTGGTCCACCACGGTGCCCAGCTCTTCGGCCTCATGTTCGATCGCCAGCTCAAGGGCGGCTACCGCGAGGCCGCCGTGGTGGCCACGGCCACGACCCGTGCCGCGGCCGGCGGCGACCCAAGCCTGCAGCAGCTGTTGCTGGCCCGGGAGATCGCCCACGAGCTGGGCCACTGCCTGAACCTGACCCACCGGCACCAGGGGAACACCATCATGGTGCCGGCCCGGCGGATCTCGGGCTTTCCCAGCGGCGTCCGGCTGAACTTTGCCCCGGGCCATGGACCCCAGAAGCCGGCCACCCAGACCAAGTTCGTCGGCGACGCCAGCGACGGGCCGGTCCGGGCGACCCTCGCCCTCGGCGCACCCGCGTCCGCGCTGCCCGGGGAGCCCTGGCACCTGGACGTCCGTCTCACCGCAGCGGCACCACTCCAGGCCCCGCGGCAGCTCTTCCTGGGGAGCAACTGCGCGGTCACTGTCGCCGGGCGGACCGTCGGTGCGAGGGTCGTGGCCTGTGGTGTGCCCAGCGCCCAGCTGGCCGCCGGCGAGAGTCGTACTTACCGGATCGGCCTCCCCGGGACCTGCGGTGGTCGACCCCTGCTGCCCCAGGCCGGGCAGACCCGGGTGACTGCCAGTCTCCAGCTGCCCGACGGGGGCCAGGCGGCCGGCCACACGACCCTCCTGGCCCGCTATCCGACCACGGCCCGCGAGCTGGAAGACGTGCGCTGGCTCATCGCTTCCGGGGCCAGCCGCGTGACCGGAGACGTCTCGGCCTGGCGGGGCCGCCGCTTCCGAACCTTTCTGGCCCGAAACCCGCAGCGCTTCGAGGGCCTGCACGACGCCGTGGCGCGGCGAGGAGACTGAGATGTGGATGTGGATCCTGACCGGAGTGGGCTGGGCAGCGGACTGCACAGTGCAAGAGGAGGACGGCACGTCGGTCCTCTTCTACAAGGAAGCCGCCGCCAAGGCGGTCCGGCTGGACGGCCGGTGGGTCCGGCTCGAGGGCGGCCAGCTGCCAGCCGACGTGACGCTTGAGCCTGGCGTCACGCTGTCCGCCAAGGACGAATTCGGGATCATCGTGACCTGCACCCTGGCGGCCACATCCCCCGAGCGTCCCGATCCCCCGGACCCGCTGCCACCCTCACCCGGCTTCGACTGGTGCGACAGCGAGATCCGGGCCCTCGCGGGCATCGAGCCGGCCCACAGTCCCTACTTCCTGTGCGTCGACGCCGCGGGGGACGCCTACCGGACCCTGCTCAAGACCTGGCGTCAGCCCGATCCCGATGCGGCCGCTGAGCTGGTGCCCCACCACGACGTCTACCTGCAGCCCTACCGCAGCGTGTGGGTCGTGACCCGGCGGGCGGCGGACCGCACGCTCACGGTCGCCGCCCAAGGCCCGATCGCCACCGGCCAGCCCGGGGAGTGGGAGCTCGATCAGAAGACCGCCGACGTGGCCACCCCGCCGCTGGTGATCGACCGGCACCTCACCGCGCCTCGGGTCCCAGGCCAGGCCTACACCATCGCCCTGAGCCTGAGCAAGGAGAGCACTCCCAAGACCGACCCGGCCGCCGACGAAGCGCCGGACCCAGACGACGCAAGCGACGAGCCCGAAGCTCCCCCCGAGGAGACCACCGAGTCCCTGTGGTCCAACTCCGTCGAGCTCGTTCCGCTGGCGGCCTACCGGGGTGCGCTGAGACTTGGCATGGGCGTCGGCCTGAGTCCCTGGTCCTACGAGCTCGGGGCCGAGCCGGTGGACGGTGGCGAACAGCTCGTCGTGACCCCCACGGTCGTGCGCCCGTTCGAGCTGGTGGTCGCCTATGCCCCCTACCGAGGCGGCAAGCCGCTGACCTGGCACCCGGATCGGCAGACCATGAAGGACCGGCGGATCAACCCCTACATGGGCATCGGCGTGGCAAGGGTGACCACAGAACCGGACAAGACGCTCCCGGTTGAACTGTTCACCAGCGCCCACCTGGGCCTCGAGTTCGCGTTCTCCCCGAACGCCAGCGTCGCCCTGACCGCAAGCCTGTTCCGCCAGGACAAGCCCCGGGCCGACCTGGCCCACGGAGACGTGGTCGCGTCGGTCGACGACAGTCTCGTGCCCACGATTCGGCCCGCGCTGAACTGGGTGATCAACTTCCACCCCCAGGTCTTCGTAAACGCCGAGAAGCTGGCCACCGGGACCTCGCTGAGCGACCTCCTGGGGGGTGACGACGCCGGCGACGATGACGACGGCGAGACCCCTGACGAAGAAGGAGGCGAGTGATGGCCTGGCTGATCCTGTGGACGATGGCCTGCAGCGACTGGGCCACCTGTGACCGAACGCAGACCCCGACCGGGGACCTGTGGCTCGATGCCCAGACCGAGCAGGCCGAGCTGACGGCCCGGGTCGACGCACCTGGCAAGCGGGCCGTGGTCGCCGTGCACGTGTGGGTCGGAGAGCAGCAGGTGCCGCTGGATCCGCCGGAGCAGACGGACGACGAGGAGACCCCGGCCGCCGAGGAGGAACAGGTGGAGGAAGAGACGTCCGCCGCGCGCACACTCGCCGCCACCGGGGGCGACGACGAGGAGGAAGAACAGGGCGACGAGGAGGCCGCCGACGAGGACACCGAGACAGACGAGGAGGCAACGGACGAAGACGCGCTCGAGAGCCAGACCCACTGGACCTTGGGGCTGCCGTGGGCCGAACTCGAGGGTCTGGACGAGCTCACCCTGGTCGTCGAAGACACCTGTGGCGTGCAGGGCGAGATCACCACGCCCGTGCAGCTCGGCTGTGATGGCGCCCTGACCCTGTGGACGGCCGATGAGCTGGGCACCGATGGGGAGCTGGCGGTGTCGGCCACGGTGGCGTCGGGCCTGGTGCAAGAGATCTGGGTGCAGCCCGGCAGCACCTGCGACGAACCCGCCGGCGTGCTCCTGTCCCAGCAAGGCCACACCTGGACCGGCACCCTGGACCCAGGGCTGCTGGGAGACGCCACACAGGTCTGCGCGACCGCCGTCCTGGCCGGCTGCGCCGAGCCCCGGCCCCAGGCGACCGCCCAAGGCCCCGTCGCCGAAGCCCTCTGACCCCCCACACCCGGGCCCCGCGAGCGCCGCTCTGGCCGGTGCTAGGGCTAGGGTGGCCCATGACCTCGCCCAGCCAGCCGATCGCCACAGCAACCGCGCCGCTCGGTCGATGGCTGGCCGGCCTGGTCCTCGTGCCGCTCCTGGCCTGCACCGACGACACGACCCCGACGGCCGACAGCCACACCGGCGTCAGCCCGGACATCCCACCCGCCCTGGACAGCGCCCAGACGGACACCGCGCCACCACCCCGCCTGCTGGGCCGGGGTCTGCTCTCGGCCCAGGGCCCTCCCCTCTCCATCCTGGACCACCCCCCACCGCTCCAGCTGCTCGGGGCCCCCGGCACGCTGCCCGACCCCTTGGAGAGCGCCACCGGCCACCCGGTCTTCGGCGTCGAGCTCGCCGACCTGGTGTTCCGCCCGGGCATGTCCGCCTGGTTCCCCGCCGTCACCACCCGGGGCCGGGTGCTGGTGAGCACGATGTCCATCAACGGCAACCCGACCAACGCGATGTCCGAAGATCTGAGCGTCGGGCTGCTGGACCCGGGGGTGTGGCCCTATGGCTGGGTCACCCGGGTGCTCCCCACCACCAACGGCACGACCGTGACCCACGCGGCCCTGGTGGAGCCGCCACGGGGCGGCGCAGACGTGTCGGATCTGTGCAACCTGGGCGAAGACCGCATCGTGGGCATCAGCGCCGTGCCCTACCACCACTGGAACCCAGACGATGAGAGCGGCCTGGGGCGGTACCCCAGCGTGCTGGTGTTCGAAGACAGCGACGACGACGACGACGACGGCGACGGCTCACCGATCGACTACCTGCCGTCCGAGAGCCTGATCAGCGACCAGCTCCGGGCCACCCCCCTGCCCTCGGATGCGCCGGAACCCGGCGGAGAGGACTACCCGGCCCCGGATCCCCAGGACCCGCTCGATCCGCCCCCCGGCGCCCTGGAGGCCGACCTCGCCTTTCCCTGGAGCCTGGGGTACTTCGACAGCTACGGCTGGCTGGCGTCGGGCGTGCTGCTGAACGAGTGCGACACGCTGTCCGGAGGCGAGCTGGCCATCGCCCAGTACGGCCACAACCCCCAGGCACCGGATCTGGGCTACGAGCCCCACTCCGGGCGCATCCTGGTGTTGGACCCCGGGCTCGGCGTCGCCGGCTTCCTGCCGCTCCCCCAGTACACGGTGCAGGGCCCAGGCACGTGGGCCTGGGACGGCGACGCCGACGAGCACTATGAAGTCCCGGACGGCACCCCCGTCAACGTGCTGCCGCGCCAGGTGCGGGCCGATGGGTCGGGCGCTGACGGGGGCGGCCGCTTCGCTGTGATCTTCGACGTGAACGTGGCCGAACGGGGCGAGGGCGTGACCGCGGACGCCCTGCCCTTCGCATTCCAGGTCCTGCGGTGGCACGTCAGCAGCGGCACCTTGGTCGCCGAGACAGACCTGTTGGTGCCCGCCCAGACCGACGGCCAGGGCCACACCTACACCCACGTGGTCTTCGACAGCGCGGGCCGACTGGCCGTCACCCGAGCGGACCACGGCTACAGCCTGGCAGGCTTCGTCGCGGCAGGCGTCGATCTGTTCGCACCCCAGGACTGGCAGGCCACGCCATGGACGCCGAGCGATCCCCCCGGACACGCCCCCCAGGCCTGGGGCATGGTGGCGCAGCCGGCCGCCCACCTCGAGGCCACGAGCTGGGGTCCACCCTGGGACCCCGACGGCCGGGGCAAGGCCCCCCGTTCCGTGCACTTCGACCCCACCCTGGGGCTGATCTGGGTCGACGTGAACGGACGCCTGGGGGCCCAGGCCTGGGACCCGGAGGCGCCCCTGGTCTCGGCGGGCGGTGCCGTGGCTTGCGACGTGGACCTGGCCGGCCAGGCCCTGGTCGCCCAGCACGGCAGCGGCGGCTTCACCACGCGCCAGGGGGCGGTGCTCCCGGCTCCCCCAGGTGCTGCCCATGGCGACCGCCTGGTGGTCCCCGTCCAGCGCTACGGCTCGGGCGCCGAACCCCTGGAGTCACGGTCCCAGTACCTGCTGTTGCTCGAGCCCGGGGCGCTGCTCGGCGGGACCCGCACCGCCGACGACCTGACGGCCTGCGAGGGGTGATCCCCGGTCCTTGTTAGCCTGGGCAACGTGGGATCCTTCCGACATGGCCTGCTCGTGCCAGGCATCATCGCCCTGATGCTGGTGCTGGCCCTGTCGCTGGGCTTCTGCGTCCAGGACGACACCTACATCTCGCTGCGGTACGCCCGGAACATGGCCGACGGCTTCGGCCTGGTCTACAACCCGGGCGAGCCGCCTGTCGAAGGCTACACGAACTTCCTGTGGACGGCCCTGCTGGCCGGTGTGCTGGCGGTGGGTGCGAGCGGCGTCTGGGCGAGCGTCTGTGGCGGGCTGCTCAGCGCGATCGCTGTGGTGGTGCTCGTGGCCTGGTGGGGTCGCCGCTCACCCTGGGTCGACGGCCGACCCTGGGTGGCCCTGGTCGCCCCTGCGCTGGTCGCCCTGGACCCCGGCCTGCTGCTCGAGGCGGTCCAGGGCCTCGAGACCCTGTTCTTCACCCTGGTCGTGACCGGCTGCGTCTACACGTCGATCCAGGAGATGAAGCAGCCCGACCGTCCGCCCTGGTCTGCGCTCCTGGGGGCCACAGCCGCGCTGACCCGCCCCGAGGGCTACCTGTTCTACGGCCTGCTCCACCTGGCACGCTTCCTCCACCGGCCCAAGGCGCCGAGCCGGGCCACGGTCGTCGGCTGGGTGGTCTTCCTGGTCCTGACGCTCTCGCACCTGGCCTACCGATGGCGGTTCTACGGGGACCTGGTCCCGAACACCTTCCACGCCAAGACCGGCAGCGGCATCGAGATGTGGCAGCGGGGCCTGGGCTACCTGGGCGAGTGGACCTGGCACCACCTGACCCTGGTGGGGCTGGCCCTGTGCGGGGCCTGGGCTGCGGTGCGGCGCGCGTCGGCGCGAGACCACGCCGTCCTGCTCCTGGTCACCGTCTACCTGGTCTATGTCGTCAGCGTGGGCGGGGACTTCAAGCCCTCGGGCCGCTTCCTGCTCCCGGTCTTGCCGCTGCTGGCGTTGTGGGCCCAGGACGGCCTGGGCTGGCTGATGAACCGCCTGGACCGGTTCTCCGGGGCGACCGCGGGGCTCGGGCTGGTCGTGGTCGCGCTGGCCACGTGGAATGCCAAGGCCTACTGGCCCCACCCGGCGGCCTCTGCGGAGTACCGGGAACAGAACCAGCGGGACCGGGTCGAGGTGGGCGAGTTCCTGCGGGCCCGCTTTGCCCCCGGGACCTGGATCGCCATCCACTCCGCCGGCACGATTCCCTACATCTCGGGACTGCCCACGATCGACTGCTGGGGACTGTCCGACCGGCACATCGCAAGCGTCGAGATCCCCACCATGGGCCAGGGCGAGGCGGGCCACGAGAAAAAGGACTACGACTACGTCTTCGGGCGGCACCCGACGGTCTACCTGCCCGAAGCGGACCTGACGAC
>Ga0114932_10003653_pt1 | contig 14908 bp, 13 predicted proteins | sample 2SBtaG_2_FD_87286 | JGI IMG/M metagenome (GOLD analysis project Ga0114932, IMG submission 87286) | Deep subsurface microbial communities from Kolumbo volcano to uncover new lineages of life (NeLLi) - 2SBTROV12_ACTIVE470 metaG | ecosystem: Environmental > Aquatic > Marine > Volcanic ...
ACCTGCTCCAGGAGCGGCTCTTCCCGGCGGGTGATCGGGGCTTCACCGTGGGGGAGGGCGAGGCTGCCGAGCTGTTGGACCGGCTGGGCACCGTGGTTCGCGAGCGTCGCCCCGAGCTGGCGCTCGCGCTGACCGCGCCGGGCTCTCCGGCCGAGGTGGCCCTGGAGTTGTTCGGGTCGGACCTGCTGGAGCACGTGCTCGGCATCCTCCACCACGTGGACCGGCTCGAGGTCGCCGCCAGTGCCCATGGGGTGTTGCCGGTCGCGGAGGTGATCGGGCGCGACCTGTTGGACCAGACGCGCACGCGGACCTTGCTGACGCTGGCCCGGGCGCGTGGCACGTGGCACGTGAGCGACATCGAGGTGCTCGGCGTCGGCCGCGACGACCTGGTGCTCGGCAGCTTGCACCGGGTGTTGGCGGGGCCACGGCACCTCGACGTCATCAGCTTCGAGGAGCTGCCCGCGGAGGAGCAGGCGCTGGTCGCGGGACTGTTGGACGACGGGTTCCGGGCCGATGACGTGGCCCGCGCGGTGCACGCTCTTCGGGGCGAGACCGGGCCAGGAACGGCGGAGGCGCGTGCGGCGGCAGCGCACGTCTCGTGGCTGTGGCGCTGCGGTGAGGATCCCGATGTGGCGGCGGTCGCGGACCGGCACGGGGCGGACTTCGAAGAGCTCTCGGCCCTGCTTTAGTCCGGCCGCGCTAGGTAAGGAGCCTCAGCACCACGACCGCGACGACCACCCCGAAGGTCATCAACAAGAAGCCGGCAGGGATGGCCACCGCGAGGATCTGCGGCAACTCGTAGCCGCCGCCGCTGGCGTTGGATGCGTTGCTGCGCCGGGGGCGTGCATGGCTTCCCGTGCGCACCGGCGTCTTGCCGCCGCGGGTGTAGGCGCTCTCGGGGCGCAGGTTGACGGTGCAACGGCTGACGCCTCCGCCTTCCGTGGCCTCCATCAGGAGATCCATCTTGACGCCGCCCTTGGGGGTGGGCGTGGCCGCCACGATCCGCGTGGCCTTGAAGCCTTCGAGGCTCGAGGGCAGGAAGCCGAGCTCGACGATCGGGCCGGGGGGAAGGTCGGGAACGCGCGGGTTGCGGTTCCACGTGGGCTCATCCTTGACGTCCTCGTCTTCGGACGGTGCTTCCTCGTCCCCGAGGTATTCCGACGCCCGCTCCACGTTCTGGAGAAGGAAGGCGTCGACCTCGCCGGGATCGACCACGCCCTGCTCGACCATCTCGCGACCACGGGCCTCTTCCTGGGGGCGGACCTCCTCGATCTCCTTCAGGTGCCTGCGGATGACGGCTTCGTCTTCCTCGGCGTCGCGCGAGTCGATGGCCGTGAGGGCGACCGCCGTGCGCCGACCGGCGAGGTTGTCGCGGATTCGGCTGGCCGCGATGTCGGTCACGGCCTCGAGGGTCTCGACCACGCCATCGCCGGTGTAGGCGACCGACTCCACGATCGGCACACCGAAGGGATTCAGGTCGGTGTTCATCGCCTGGACCGAACGCGCGCCGGCCACGTCCCGCTTGTTGAACTGGATGACCAGGGGGATGGACGAGAGGTCCAGGCCATGGCTGCGCAGGTTCTCCTCGAGGTCGATCAGCGAGTCGATGTTGGCCTGCGCGCGGTCGGGCGAGCTGTCGGCCACGAACACCACGGCATCGGCACCCTGCAGCACGATGCGCCGGGTCTCCTTGTAGAAGACCTGGCCCGGCACGCTGAAGAGCTTGAACTTTGCGACGAAGCCCGCGATCTGCCCTCGCGTGATGGGGGCGTAGTCGAAGAAGAGCGTGCGCTCGTCTTCGGTCGAGATGGTGTGCAGATCGCCGCGCAGCTCGTCCGGCAGGCGGCCGTGGGCCTGCTGCACGTTGGTGGTCTTCCCGGACAGCGCGGGGCCGTAGTAGACGACCTTCGCTTCGATCTCGCGCCGCGCGAAGTTGATGATGGCCAAGCTGGCTCCGAGACCGAGAACCGGTGCGGAGTATACAGCTTCACGCCTCCAGACGTGCTCGTGCGGGGGTTAACGGTGCCGATGCATCCCTTGATTCCCTGGTTCGAGCCCGTACGCCTGGAGCTCGGTGGCGGCCTCGCCATCCACGGCTTCGGTGTGATGGTCGCGGTGGCCTTCCTGCTCGGAGGCTGGATGGCCAAGCGCTTCGCCGACGCCCGCGGCCTCGACGGGAGCGCGATCGATCGACTCATCGGCTGGCTGGTCCTCGGGGTGTTCGTCGGTGGACACCTCGGCCACCTGGTCTTCTACGAGCCCCAGAGGTTGGTGGAGGACCCGATGTCGGTCTTCCGCATCTGGGAGGGGCTCTCGAGCATGGGCGGCTTCATCGCTTGCGTGCCCATCACGTGGTGGTTCTTCACGAAGCGTGAGCGGAAGCCCTTCTGGCCCTACGCCGAAGCGGTGGCCTTCGGGCTGCCCTTCGCATGGATCTGGGCTCGGATCGGCTGTTTCATGGCCCACGACCATCCGGGCCTCCCCACCGACTTCTGGCTCGGGGTGTACGGCATGTGCTCCGACCACCCGGTCACGGTGGCCTGCCACGACCTCGGTCTGTACGAGGCGATGTACGCGGCCGTGCTCTTCGGGGTGTGGCAGGTGCTGGACCGGAAGGACCGGCCCGTCGGGTTCTACGTCGGCATGCTGGCGCTCTGCTATGGACCTGTGCGCTTCGTCCTCGACACCCTGCGCACCGTCGATGTCCGCTACCTCGGGCTCACGCCGGGCCAGTACGGCGCGCTGGTGGTGAGCGCGATCGGCGTGGCGGTGTTGGCCAGGCGACGGCACGCGCCAGTCTTGGCGAAGACAGCCCCGCAGAGCTCGGGATAGGTTCCGGTCCCGCTTGGAGGACCTCGATGTCGCGTCTCGTTCCGCTTGCCCTGCTCCCTCTCCTGGTCGCCTGTGGCGCCAAGGACGACACCGGCCCGCTCGAGGGCGACGCCACGTCCGGCGAGGCGCTGTTCACGACCAACTGCGCCAGCTGCCACGGCGCGGCTGGGGAGGGCGACTTCGGTCCCGAGCTGGTGGGCATCACCAGCAGCTGGAGCGACGAGGAGCTGTCCGACATCATCTTGAACGGTGGCGAAGACGACATGCCGGGCTTCAACTTCTCGAGCCAGGAAGTCGCCGACGTGATCGCCTTCCTCGCCACGCTGTAGGTTCAGCTCGGGCGGTGCGGAGGGGTCGCCTCTGCCGGCGCCGACCACGCGCTCCAGGCGAGGCCTGCGTCGCGGTAGCGCACCCGAGAACCAGGCTGCGCGCCGGCTCTGAGGTCCACGGCTTCGTCGGGCAGGTCGTGGTCGGCCACCAGCTGCGCGTGCCGCCCACGTGGTTCCCGGGCACGGGTAGGCGGGCACGCTGGCGAGGGGGGTGCGGCGGACGCGGAGAACGGCTCGCGCCAGTCCCTCGACGAGCCAGCCGTTGCTCGAAGACCAGCGGGTTCCCGTCGTCGCGTTGGCCAGCCCCGTGAGCTCGACGGCGCGGACCTGGGTGTCGGCATCGTCGGGGTCGGGCCCTCGGCCAGTGGCACGCGCTCGCCACAGGCCGCGCCGTGCGGGTCGCCAGCCGGCCACGCGACGCGGCTCTCGCTCCCCGTGTCCGTCTCCCGGTGGATCCATGCGGAGTCGGTGACCTCGAGCTGCACGTAGGGGGCAACGAGCTGCCTGGCGGCGGCGTCCGCCCGCCCCCTCGCCCGTGGCGGTGCTTCGGAGTCGTCGCTCGCTGCGTCCGCGCGCTGGGCTTCAGCCAGGCGACGGCGTGCCCGGATCGGATCGTCGTGGCCTCGGGGCTTGCCGCTACTCCAGTATTCGTATATTCATTTGAATATTAGAAGATAGGATCGAACCGTGCCCCTCGAGACCAGCGACCGCCGCTTCAAGGACAACGCCTACACGGCCTGGGCCACCGTCACCAAGGCGCTCGCCAGTCCCAGGCGGCTCGAGATCGCGGATCTCCTGGTCCAGCGGCCGCGCACCGTCGAGGACCTCGCGTCCGCCGTCCAGCAGCCGATCGCGAACGTCTCGCACCACCTGCAGATCCTCCGCCGCGGTGGCTTGGTGGAGACGGAGCGCCGGGGGACGTTCATCCACTACACCCTGGCACCGGAGGTCGCTGAAGCGCTCGTCGCACTCCGGCACCTCGCGCTCGAGCGGAGCGATGACCTGATGGGTGCGGTTCGGCGCTTCCACGACCGCGAACCCGAGACCGTTCCGGTGTCCGAGCTCCAGGCCCGCCTCGCAGCCGGGACCGCGACGCTCATCGACGTCCGACCGGCCGACGAGTTCGCCGTGGCACACCTTCCCGGCGCGATCTCGGTGCCCATCGACACCTTGCACCTGCGCGTGTCGGAGCTCCCCGATCACCTCCTGGTCGCCACGTGTCGAGGTCCCTTCTGCACGTACGCAGCGCGCGCCGTGCGTCTGCTCCGCGAGGCCGGGCGGGAGGCTGTCCGCTTCGAGCTCGGTCCCGCCGAGTGGACGGTGTCGGGCGGCGTGCTGGTCCCGGAGCTCGCGTCGTGAACCGTCTCGGCCTGAAGCAGAACCTCCCCCAGTTCGCCCTGCTCGTGCTGGTCAATGCCTTTGTCGGCGGCATGGTCGGCCTGGAGCGCGCCATCCTCCCAGCGCTCGCGGAGGAGGACTTCGGGCTCGCCGCGCGCAGTGCCGTGCTGTCGTTCATCGTCGTCTTCGGCATCACGAAGGCTGGCGCCAACTTCGTCGCGGGCCGCCTGTCGGATCGCGTGGGACGGCGCCCCGTGCTGCTGCTGGGCTGGGCGTTGGCGCTCCCTGTTCCCGTGGTGCTGCTCTACGCGACCTCCTGGCAGCAGGTCGTGGGCGTGAACGCGCTCCTGGGCATCAGCCAGGGGCTCACGTGGTCGACCACCGTGGTGATGAAGATCGATCTGGCCGGTCCACGCCAGCGCGGGCTGGCGATGGGGCTCAACGAGTTCGCCGGCTACCTCGCGGTCGGGCTCGCGGCCCTCGCCAGCGGCTACGTCGCGGTCGATCACGGCCTGCGTGCGCCGTTCTGGCTGGGGCTGGCCTTTGCCGTGGTCGGACTGGGCCTCTCGGCGGCCTTCGTGCGCGAGACCGCCGGCCTCGCCCGTTCCGAGTCCAGGGCGGAGCCAGCACCCGCGATGACGGGCGGCGAGGTGTTCGTCCGCACGACCGTGGCCGACCCCGCCCTCTCAAGCGCCACCCAGGCCGGCTTCACCAACAACCTGAACGATGGCCTCGCCTGGGGCCTCTTTCCCCTCGTCTTCGCGGCCGCGGGACTCGGCCTCGCCGAGATCGGCGTGCTCGCAGCGCTCTACCCCGTGGTCTGGGGCCTCGGTCAACTCGTGACCGGCGCTGCGTCCGACCGCTTGGGCCGAAAGCCGTTCATCGTCGGGGGCATGCTGCTGCAGGCCGTGGCGCTGGCGCTCATCGTCGCCAGCGACTCCTTCCTGGGCTTCGCGCTCGCATCGGTCTTGCTCGGCGCGGGCACGGCGATGGTGTACCCGACCCTGTTGGCGGTGGTCGGCGATGCCGCCGCTCCGAGCTGGCGCGGGAGCGCGGTGGGCGTGTACCGCCTGTGGCGCGACAGCGGATACGCCGCCGGCGCGCTCGTCGCGGGCCTGGTGGCCGACCAACTCGGGCTGGACGCGGCCGTGTTGGTGGGAGCGGCGCTCACCGCGGTGTCCGGGCTGATCGCAGCCTGGCGGATGCCCGGCGCTCAGCCCTCCGGGTCCACCCGGATGAGCTCGTTCGCGGGACCGTCCACGTACCAGAGGTAGCCGTTCGGGCCGATCGTGAGGCCCATGATGCCCTCCGCTCCCGTCTCGGCGCGGTCGAGCTCGGTGCCGTCGTCGGCGTAGACGATGATCTCCCCGGTGGCGTGGTCGGTCACGAAGACCCGACTGTCCTGGACGAAGACACCGCTGGGCTCACCCAGGCCGTCCGCGAACACCTCGAGGGTGGCGCCCGTGTAGGCGGTGTGCTCGGCCAGCGGCTCCATCGCGGCATTGGGCGCATAGCTGCTCGACTCGCTGGCGGTCGACGTGTCGACCCGCAGGATGCGCCCCGTGCCGGTGTCGGCGATGAGCAGGCGTCCGGAGGCATCGCTCGCCAGGTGGCCGGGAACCTCGGGGACGCGGGTCAGCACCACGTCGGTGTAGCGTCGGATGCGCCCGTCGCTGTGGTCGTCGTAGCCAGCGCCGTGGTCGTCCGCGAAGTCGTACCACACGAGCTGTTGGTTCCAGCCGTCGAAGACCCAGTAGGCGTTGCCGACGTCGTGCTCGATGCCCATGCACATCGGGGAGCCGTGCAGCATGTCGAGGTGGCTGCCACCGAGATCGCTCCAGAAGTCCTGGTTCACGGCGGCGTACACGTCGAGGTCGCTCGACCAAAGCGATGGGCCCATGAAGTCGTTGGCGGCGTAGTGGCCGTTGTAGGTGTTCCGCGACTCGTGGCAGGTGCCGAAGTTGATCTCGTCGGATCCCGAGTACAGCGCCTCGCCGAAGGCATGTCCCGAGACCTCCTCCATGAAGTGGTAGCCGTACACGTCCGCGTAGACACCCGAGGATTGGCTGGCCTCGCCGGCGTTCCAGTAGATGACGTGGCCGTCGATGTCCTGGTTGGCCACCCAGAGCTCGTCGGTGCGCTCGGGGTGCCAGTCGACGTCCCGAGGGCGGTCCAGCCCGTCGGCACGTGATCCCACCACGGTGAAGGCGCGCTCAGCTTCGAGCCCGAGCTCGGGCACGGCCGCGACGTCCGACCCTCCGTCGCCTCCGTCGCCTCCGTCGCCTCCGTCGCCTCCATCACCGCCGTCGCCTCCATCACCGCCGTCGCCGCCGTCACCTCCATCGCCGCCGTCGCCGCTGGGATCGGCCGTGTCGCGTTCGTCGTGGTAGGGAGTCGACGTGTCGTCGGGCTGCGCGCCGTCGCAGGCGAGCAAGAGGGTGGCCAGGCCGATCATGCGGTGCTCCGTGAGCCCGTGAATGTGCCATGTGCGCGGGGGCTCGTCAGCTCGAGCACAGACTTCGCAAGCGCTTGACCGGACTCGATGGGCGGTCGGCCGCGGTACAGTCGGCGCATGTCCCCCTGCTGGCCAGCGCTCGCATTCCTGGCCGCCGTCGCGTGAAGGTGCTCGCGAGCCGGCGTGCGGGCGTGCAGGTCTGGCTGCCCGTGGTGCTGATCGCTGCGGTGCACTACCTGTCGCCGCACCACGCGCACTGGCTGCACGATCTGGCGCGGAGGCTCTTCTACCTGCCGGTGGTGCTCGCCGCGCTCATGGGCGGACCCGCGGGAGGGCTGGCGGCCGCGGGCGTGGTGGTCGTGGTGTACGTGCCCCACGCCTTCCTGCCGGGCTTCTCTCATGACCCGGGGTCGACCAGCCAGAAGCTCCTGGAGCTCGGCTTCTACCCGCTGCTTGGCTGGTTTGTCGGGCGGCTGGCAGCACGCATCCGTGAGCAGGACCAGGCGCTGGCTCGAGGGTCGAGGCTCGAGTCGCTCGGCCAGCTCACCGCCGGACTGGCCCACGAGATCAAGAACCCCCTTCACGCCATGAGGCAGACTGCTGAGCTCTTGATCGACCATGTGCCCGCCAGCGATCCAGATCGCGAGCTGGCGGATGCGCACCTCTCCGAGATCGATCGACTCTCCGCGCTCCTGCGACGCTTCCTGGAGTACGCCCGTGGCTCGAAGGCCGAAGTCGCCACCGTCGCCCTGGACGAGGTGGTGCAGCTGACGGCGGATCTCGTGCGCGCTCAGGCCGCTCGGCAGGGCACGACGATCGTGGTGCACAGCGATGGGGGCTCGGCGGTCGGAAACCGGGACCAGCTCGTGCAGGTCACCCTGGGCATTGCCTTGAACGCGCTCCAGGCGCTCGGGTCCGGCGGAAGGGTGGTGCTCGAGAGCCGAGGTTCTTGCCTCGTGATCGAGAACGACGGTCCGCCGATCGCCGAGGGCGATCTGGACCGGGTGTTCGACCCCTTCTTCTCGCGAAGCGAACAGGGGACCGGGCTGGGGCTGAGCACGGCGTGGCGCATCGTCGACGACCTCCACGGCGAGATCCGGGCGCTGAACCTCCCGGAGTCCAAGGGCGTGCGCTTCGTGGTGGAGCTGCCCGCGGCGACCGTGCCGTAGTCGCTGGGGGACGGAGGCCGAATTCCGTCCAGTCGGACGCGGGTCCGACCGACACGCTTCGGAGGAGGTTCGCGACGCTTCGCATCGAGGTCCACGTCGGTCGGACGGTGTTCCGTGAACTCGCCGAGCGGTGGCGCGCGCTGGCGCTCCAGGCTGAGCGTGTGCCTGTGGCCCCGTCGGTGCTTTGGCACGCCACACGGAACCTGCCGGACAGGAGCGTCATGGTGCTGGCCGCACACGAGGGAGGAGCGCTGGTCGGCGTCTGGCCCTTCGCCTCGATCCGCTTTGGCGGGCTGCGGATGTGGGTGCCTCTCGTGCGGCTCCCGGCGGTCCGCGCCGACGCGGCGGTGCTCGAGCACCTCCCTGTCGACGCCGTGCTGGCGAGAGAACCCGCCCCCTTCGTCGACCTCTCGGCCCTGGCGGATCGGCGGGCGTACCTCGCCGCGCGCTCCCGCAACCGTCGAGGCTCGCTGAAGCGCCACCGCAGGTCGCCCTCCTGCCCGAGCGCGAGGTTGCCGGTGCCCTGCTCGGCCATGTGGAGGAGGTCGCGGTTCTGCCGGGGGGGAGCCGTGCAGCAGGCCGGCCAGCGCTTCGTCCCCGAACAGTCCGGAGTCCAGCAGCGTGTGGCGCAGCTTGACCACCGGGTGGCTCCACAGCGCCGCGTGTCGGGGCGCGAAGTCGGGGAGCCAGCGGCGCGTTCCAGCCGAGCTCACGGGATGGGCGAAGCCGGTGGCTGGGTCAGCGAGGTGTCGAGCGCTTCCCCTGTGAGGCTCTCGAGGAAGGCCACGAGCGCGGCGACCTCTTCGTCACCCCACGCATCCTGCACCTGCAGCAGGTCTTCGGCGTGGGAGAAGGTCGGGGTCTCGTCGAGGTCGGCGTAGTACTGCACCACCTCGGTGAGGGTCTCGAAGTGGCCGCCGTGCATGTAGGGCGCGGTGTCGGCCACGTTGCGGAGGCTCGGTGTCTTGAACTGGCCGAGCTGCTCGTCTCCGCGGGTGAGGTGGTCGAGCTTCGCAGCCCCGGTCTCAGGGTCGTCGGAGTACGCGCCCGAGCCGTTGAAGGTGCCGGACTGCACCGTCGCGATGCCGTCGTAGCGGCCGCGGTCTTCCGCATCGAGCCAGTCTCGTGGCCCCAAGCCGATGTTGTGGAACTCGCGGTTCGAGAAGCTCGGCCCGCTGTGGCAGAAGTGGCAGGCTCCTTCGCCGAGGTAGAGCGCGAGCCCGTCGAGGGCCTCGTCGGAGAGCTCGTGGTCCTCGCCGGTCCGCAGCGCGCTCACGTAGCGGTCGAAGGCGCTGTCTTGTCGCACGAGCGTGCGCTCGTAGGCCGCGATGGCCTTGCCCACGTTCGCGAACACCCCATTCACGGTGTGCTGGTCGTCGCTGGTCATCGACAGCCAGTTCACGTTCTGGGTGCCTTGCAGATCCTCGTCGTCCGGGCGGGCGTTGGGAGGGAAGCGCGTGCGGTCCGAGAGGTCCGGCAAGCTGCCGAACACGCTGGCGTAGGCCTCGGCCAGCTCCGGGTCGTCGTGGAGGAGGAGCGCGACGTCGGTGCGCGTGGTCGCCTGCTCGGCGGGACTCTCGAGCGGGCCAAGGGCCTGGCACCACGCCGTGTCGCACCGACCGTCCCAGAAATACCAGCGGTTCCACGCGGTGTTGAGCGCTGTCGGGGCGTGCCTGCCCGTGAGGCCCGCCCCTTCCGAGAGCTGCAGGCCGTCGGCAAAGCCCTGCTGCGGATCGTGGCACGTGGCACAGGACACGTCATCGGCGCCCGAGAGACGCGCGTCGAAGAAGAGCCACTGGCCCAGGTGCGCGGCGTCCGGATCGTCGGCCCACGCGTTGGTGGTGTCGGCCGGCACCTCAGGCAACGGCGACAGCCCGAGGATCGTCGCCTCTTCGGCGGCCGTCCACCGGCTCGCGTCGACCGCGCTGTCGCGGCCCGCGGTGTCGCCCGTGCCGTTCGTGCACGCCAGCACCAGCAGGATCACCCGCAGCACTCCGCGTGGAAGGTCACGCTGTCGCTTGTGTCGCCCTGCGCCACGTCCACGCGGATCTCCCAGTGGCCCGCCATGTGGAACAAGAACGGCGACAGGGTCCAGCTCCCGTCCTGGTTCATGGTCGCCGCGGGCGTGACGTTCATGCCGTGCTCGTGCTCCGGCATGAAGCCATCGGCGTCCACGGTGACGTCGGTCAACAGCGTGCTCATGTCGCCCGCCGCGAAGACCTGGAAGGTGACGGCGAACTCCTCGGACTCCATCACGGGATCGGGATCCGTGCCGTACATCACGTGGAAGGTCCCGCCGTCGGTGTCGGCGGCCTTGGTCGTGTCGTACGACGCGGTGTCTTCGCCGTGGTGGTGGTGGTGGTGTCCTGTGTCGCTCGCCGCCGGGGCGTCCGTGCACGCGAACATGGCCAGGATCAGCATCGACTCCTCCTCGGGTCCAGCGTACTAAGGCTACGGCGCCCCAGCCAGTCGGGGTCCACCATGGCATGCTCCGGCGCATGCTCCTGCTCGCCTGGGCCTGCCAATGCGCCCCTGAACCCGAACCCGACGACAGCGGACAGCTCGAGGCGGCTGTGCCCCACGACACGGCTCCCACGACGGAGGACACCGACCTCCCCCGCGACACCGACACCGCTCCGCCCGACAGCCCGGTCGACACCGACTCCGGCGACACGGCGGGGTGGAGCTGCGACGAGCCGCGCGTGCACGAGGGGGACCTCTACCTGCAGTCCAACGACCAGGTGGAGACCTTCTGCGAGAGCTGGAACACCGTGTCGGGCGACCTCACCTTCCACTTCGGCGACTCCGAGGACCCGATCCTGCAGCTCGACGGCGCTCGGTGCCTGTGCGACGTGGGCGGCGACCTCGAGTTCTTCTACGCCCCCGCGGTGCCGGACCCGGACCCGGAAAGCGCCGGTCCGCCACCGCCGCACGTCTCCACGGACTTCGAGCTGGTCAACGTGCGGACCATCGGTGGGGACCTCTACGTGCACCACATCCCCGGGGTCACCAACCTGCAGACCTTCCGAGAGCTCACCAGCGTGGGGGGAAGCATCCGGGTCGAGGACAACTCCGCGCTGACCACCGTCAGCTTCAGCGCCCTGACCGAGCTGGGTGGCGGGCTCGAGCTGATCGAGCTCAACGAGCTGCTCGCGGTGAGCGTTCCCGAGCTCGCGACCATCCCCGGCGATCTGCTGCTTGGCGATCCGGACGACCAGACCTGGCACTACGCGCTCACCACCGTCGACCTGGGTTCGGTCACGAGCGTGGGCGGCCGGGTCGCCCTCCGAGGCCTGCCCGTGCTGGAGCAGGTGAACCTGCCGCTGGTGCAGACCATCGGCGGCGCCTTGGCGATCGAGTCCACCTGCGCGACCCAGCTCGACCTGGCAGAGCTCAGCTCCGTCGGGAGCCTCCAGCTCCAGGGCCTCTGCGGCGTCGACGACTTCACGGGCCTCTCGTCCCTGTCCCAGGTCGCCGGTGACCTCACCGTGAGCGGCAACGCCCGCTTGTCCCAGGAGGAGGTGGACGCGTTCGTGAGCGGGCTCAGCGTGGGCGGCTCGACCGTGGCCGTGGGGAGCGAGGTCGGCACGTGCGACGACTACTGGCGCGGTGTGTGGTACCGCGCATCCACCTGCGATTGATCCGAACGCGGGCGCTGAGCGAATACACTGTGACCGCCTGCCCCGAGAGGTCCCCTCGATGTTCATCTACGCCCTGCTCGCCTGCACCGATCCCGACCCCAAGGGGGACGACACGGTCGCCTCGAGCGCCGACGACACGGCAGCCACCGCGGTGGACGACACGGCGGGCAGCACCGACGACACCGGCGAGGGCACCGGCGCCGTGGAGATCCTCGACATCCAGGCCGAGGTGCTCGAGGAGGTCGTGACGGTGGTGCGGGTCAGCTGGACCACCGCCGCCGACAGCTCCGGCCACGTCGAGTTCGGGGAGAGCGCGAGCTACGGGCTCGACACCCCCGTCACCGACATCGGCACCGAGCACAGCGTGCTCCTGCTGGGCAACCCGGCCGAGACCGAGGTGAACTTCCGGGTCGTGCTCGACGACGGGGTGGTGAGCTCGAACCAGACCATCACCACGGGCGTGCTGCCGAACGAGCTCCCCGAGCTCACCATCCAGGGCGAGAGCCCCTACGGCGGCTGGACCGTGGCGCCGATCCAGGGCACCCACTACGCCGCCGCCATCCTCGACGGGCAGGGCCGCTACGTCTGGTACGACATCTTGGAGACCGAAGGCAACCTGATGCGCATGCTGCTCACCCCGGACGGGCGGCACATCCTCTACTGCTGGGCGGGCGACCAGCAGAACCTCGAGAACGGCAAGGTCGTGTGGGTCTCGCTCGATCACGAGGAGCGCATCGAGTACGCGTGGCCCAACATCGACCACGACATGACGGTGCTGCCCGACGGCACCGTCAGCTCGATCGTGGTGGTGCCGGATCCAGACGCCGACCCGTTCTCGGGCAACCAGCGCTCGGGCGACAAGATCGTCGAGCTCTCGCCGGACCGGAAGACCGAGACCGAGATCTGGAACGCCTGGGACGCTCTCGACATGGAGGCGCTCGCCGCGCAGGTGGGCGGATCGAACATCACCCACGCCAACGCCATCGACTACGACGTCGAGAACGATCTGTATTACGTGTCGTTGAAGGAGCTCGGCAGCCTGGTCAAGATCGATCGGAGCACGGGCGAGACCCTGTGGGGCATGAACGGCGTGCTCGACGAGTTCACCCTGCAGAACGGCTACCCGACCGACTACCACCACCAGTTCGACGTGCTCGACGGCAGCATCGTGTTCTTCGACAACGGCCACAGCTCCCGGCAGTACTCGCGCCTCGTCGAGTTCGCCTACGACGAGGAGGCGTGGACCCAGACCCAGACCTGGGAGTACCGCGCCGAGCCCGACATCGTCGTGGCGACCAAGGGCGACGTGGACCGCTTCGACGATGGCAACACCCGCGTGGTGTGGTCCACGAGCGGCATGATCCAGGACGTCACCCCCGACGGCGAGATCCTCTTCCAGGTGGAGACCGAGCTCGGCTACGTCTTCACCTTCACGCAGCAGGTCGACGACCTCTATGGTCGCTAGCCTGCTCCTCGCCTGCACCGGCGCGGGCGGCGGTGGCGGCTCCGACGACCCTGACGACACCGGTTCTGTGGCCGTCGACGAGGCGGTCGTGCCGGGTGTGATCCTCCTCTCCGACGACGACAACTACGCCTACAGCGGCGCGCTGCAGGCGCCGAGCTTCCCCATCGCCGAGCTGAGCGACCCGGTGATCGACTTCTCGGGGCTCACCGAAGACCTCCAGTGCCACGATCTCGACCCGGTCGGCGACATCGACAACGCGGAGCTCATCGTCTTCCAGCACCTCTCCGAGGACGAGGTGGCGCTCGGCCTGGAGGAGGACTCGCTCCTGCAGAGCGACGTGGGCATCTACCTGTCCCAGCAGCCTGGCGATGCGACCAGCGTGAAGCTCTCGGACTTCACCTTGTTCGGCACCGACGCGGACATCGAGACCTTCTTCACCGAGACCTCCGGCACCTGGCTGGTGGTGTTGACCACGGGCGAGGAGATCGGGCTGGGCGCCCGCATGCTGCTCTTCCTCGACCCTCTGGCCGGCGAGACGAGCGAGACCGCGGTGGTCGACGACGGCTGCTCGGTCCTGGACTTCAGCGCCGACCTCACGAGCCTCGACCCGGTCACGGTGGTGCCCAGCGGACCCTGGGAGCTGGACTGGGGCGAGCTGACCACCACCGGGCAGGGGCAGGACTTCGTCTACAGCGACGCCGACGGCGTGATGGTCGGCTTCTACGAAGGCCTGAGCCCGGCCGACCTGGAGGGGCAGTTCCTGGACCTGGAGCTCGTCGCCACGGAGCTCTGGACCATGGACATCCCCGCGGGCACCTCGGCGTCGCTCAGCGGCCTCGAGGGCTTCACGGGCTTCACGCGCACCGACGGCACGTGGATCTTCGCGCTTCGCTGCTCCACGTGCCCGAACCCCGCGCCGCTGTTCCTCACGGTGTTGGAGCCCTTGGGAGGCTGATCAGCCGGCGTTCTCGGCCAGCCAGCTCATGGCGTCGCTGTCGTCGTCGCCGGACCAGCAGGTGCCGATCACCATCTCCGGGCTCAGCAGGCACTTGCCGGGGAGCCCGCCGTCCCACGGCATGATGTCGGGCGCGGTCTGGGTGGGGTCGGAGAGCACGGGCACCACCCCCGTCGCCCCGACGAAGTCCGAGAACTCGGCCGCATCGTCGCCCAGGGGAGCCCCGCGCGTGGCGTCTTCGTAGAGCACGACGACCCAGTCGAGGTCGGCCACACCCGAGCTTGCGCGCGCGTCGGCCCGGTGCCCGTCGATTGCGCGGATCTCGTCCTGACAGGGTTCGCACCACGAGGTCGTGACCATCAGCACCTTCCACTGGCCGGCGAAGTCCCACAAGCCAGGGGTGTCACCGCAGCCGTCGTACAGGGTCAGGTTCCGAATGGTGTCGCCGAGCTCGTCGCCGCTCTCGGTCAGGTCGCCAGGATCCCCGTGGGGCCAGCCGCAGGTGTAGCAGACCTCGTCCACGTCGAGCGGATCGCTGACGCACGCCAGCTCGTCGCAGTCGGTGGTGCCGTCGCCGTCGCTGTCGAGGCCCGGCTCGCAGGGCGGCGCCGTGTCGACCTGGGCGGTGTCGGTTGGCGGTGAGGAGTCCGCGGCTTGGCTGTCGGGGGTCTCGGTGCTGGTGCAGGCGAGCAGGATCCAGATCATGCACACAGGATGCCAGCGA
>Ga0114932_10003654_pt1 | contig 14907 bp, 13 predicted proteins | sample 2SBtaG_2_FD_87286 | JGI IMG/M metagenome (GOLD analysis project Ga0114932, IMG submission 87286) | Deep subsurface microbial communities from Kolumbo volcano to uncover new lineages of life (NeLLi) - 2SBTROV12_ACTIVE470 metaG | ecosystem: Environmental > Aquatic > Marine > Volcanic ...
AATATATTTTTTAATATTCAGCAATAACATACTGGATTCCTAACCATCTCCATCTATCTTTTTCTGCCCAAAGAGAACAGTTAATTCTCCCTCTTTCACTTTTAAATTTTTCTTTAAGTAAAATTTCTAACTCATTTTCATTAATAAATTTAATATCTGATTTTCTCCAAATATTTCCTTCATTTGAATAACAAGTAATATTTTTAGTATCGATTAAATCATCGAAAAATTTAATTTTAACTTTTGGGGGATTTTCCTCCCCTTTAATATATCGATTTTCTGGTGTTATTTTTTTGTAAGGAAAAGGTAAAGTTTGGATTATAGATTTAAATCTTTTCAATTCACCATATTTTTCATTTATTGGAAATCTGGGCAATTCAAGAAAATCTTTGCTAGGGTCTATAACACCCGAATGTTGTCCGAAAGCAAATTTAAAATTTAAATTATTTACAATTTTTTTTAAGGTGGTGCTATATTCACCAAAAGGATATGAAAATAATTTTGGAGAATACCCCAACTCTTTTTTAAAAATTTCTATAGATTTTTTCAAATCTTCCCTTATTTTTTCTTCTTTCCAATCAATTAAATATTCATGTGTGTGGCTATGGTTTCCTATAGTAGCTAAATCACTTGAATCTATTTCTTTTATTTGTTCCCAAGTCATATAACCACGCTTACCTACCTCTCGGGTACTTACAAAAAGAATGAAAGGAATTTTTCTTGTTTTAAGCACTGGCCAGGCATTTACATAAAAAGACTCAAAGCCATCATCAATTGTTAAAAGCAAATAATTTTTTTTCATTTTACTATTAATAATTTCTCTAAATCTATTAAAAGAAATAAATTCAAAATTAGAATTTTTTATTTCATTTAAATGTTCTAAAAAAATTTCGTTTTTTATATTTGTAGAAGGATATTTATTTTCATTAAAGCGGTGATACATTAAAGCTATTACACCTTTATCAGGATTAAATTCATTTAAATTTATGGCAAAGGATTTACTTATTGATAGTAATAGTAGTATCAATATAGCTAATATGAACTTTTTATTAATTGATTCAAGCACAGATATAATTTTATTGTTTATAAAAACTAAAAATAAAACATTTAGTAAAGTTTTGCAAAGTCATAAATTTAATAGTGACTTATTAATGAAACATATATTAGACTTTTTTAAAAGTAATAATCTTAACTTTAGCTCAATATCTAAAATATTTGTGAATCAAGGCCCTGGAAACTTTTCTGGGTTAAGGGGATCTTTAGCGGTAGCAAAGGGAATAAGTATAGCTAAAAATTTGAAACTTTTAGGATATAATTCTTTTTTACTTTCAATCGCAAATTTTTATAATAAAAAAGATTTTATTTTTAGTTTAATAAAATACAAAGAAAAATATTTTATAAAAAAATTTGATAGAAATCTAAAAAGCTTATCAGATTTTAAAATAATATCAGAGGATACAATAATAAAAGAATATGAAAGTAAATTTATGGTCACGCCTAAATATGGTATTAAAAAAATTAATAAAAAAATATTAAATTTACGCAATTTAACTATAGTAGACCCAGACCTAAATATGCTTGAATTTCTTGAATTAAAAGGTTTATTAGATAAGGATTTGATTAAACCATTGTATTTAAGTTAAAGTATTTTTATAAAATAGATTATTATGATTAGTGTAATTGAAAATAAATGTATAAAAAAAGGTGTTCGATTAACTGACCAAAGAAAACTAGTGGCCAAGGTTATGTCAGAATCGAAAGATCACCCAGATGTTGATGAGCTACATAAAAGGGTAAATAAATTTGACTCTAAAATTAGTATTGCAACAGTTTATAGAACAGTAAAATTATTCGAAGAAGCTGGAGTAATAGCAAAACATGAATTTAAAGGTAATAAGGCTAGATATGAAGAAGCTTTAAAGGAACATCATGATCATTTAATAGATGTTAACACAGGTCAGATAATCGAATTTGTTAATGAGGATATTGAAAAGCTGCAGAAAAAGGTAGCAGAAAATTTAGGTTATAATCTAGTTGACCATAGGTTAGAATTATATGGGTCAAAAATAAAAAAATAAAACACTTGTCAAAAAAAATATTTATCAAAAACTTCGGATGTCAAATGAACGAATATGATTCGAATCGAATTTATGATTTAGTTTCATCTATAGGATTTAATAAAACTGATATAAAAAAAGAGGCAGATTGTTTTATTCTAAATACTTGTCACATAAGAGAAAAAGCCACGGAAAAAATCTATCATGAGATTGGAAGAATTAAAAAAAATTTTAAAAATTTAAAAAAACCTATAGTTATAGTTTCTGGTTGTGTAGCTCAAGCTGAGTCAAAAGAGATGATAATGCGTGAACCATATATTGATATAGTTATTGGACCTCAATCTTATCATAAAATTAATGATTTAATTTTAAATTACAATAATAAAAATAAAATTAATGAGACGGAATTTGATGTAGAAAACAAATTTGACTATCTACAAAATGTTAAAAAATTAAAAAATAAAATTTCATCACTGCTAACAATTCAAGAGGGTTGTGATAAATTTTGTAATTTTTGTGTTGTTCCTTACACTAGAGGTCCTGAATATTCTAGACCATTTAAACAAATTATAGATGAAGCTATATCTTTAGTAAAAAATGGATCAAAAGAAATTATTTTATTAGGACAAAATGTTAATGCCTATAACTTTTCTGAAAAAGGAAAAGATTATAGATTATCTTCTATAATAAGAGAATTGAACAAACTCAATGGTTTACAAAGGATTAGGTTTACTACGTCACACCCAAAAGATATGACTGAGGATTTAATAAATTGCTATAAGGATTGTAAAAAACTTGTACCATTTCTTCATCTTCCAATTCAAAGCGGGTCTAATAAAGTGCTAAAACTTATGAATAGAAAGCATGATAGAGAATATTATTTATCAGTTATAGAAAAACTAAAAAGTATTAATAAAGAAATTAAAATTTCTAGCGATTTTATTTTAGGATATCCTGGTGAAAAAGAGGAAGATTTCAATGAAACACTCGATATCATTAAAAGAGTAGGTTTTGTTAATTCCTATTCGTTTATATTTAGTCCAAGACCTGGAACACCTGCCGCAGAAAAGAAACTAAATGATTTATCAGAAAATAAAACAAAATTAAAAAAATTACAGGATTTATTAGAGAATTTGCAGCTAGAAAATAATAAAAAATTTTATCAAGAAAATTGTGAAGTCTTGGTAGAAAATAAAGTTGAAGGAGATGAGAAGTATTTTGGTAGGACAAAGTTTATGAACTCAGTTAAGTTTGAATCAGCAAATTGTAAACCTGGTGATTTAGTTAATGTGAAAATTACATCTTATAATAAAAATAGTTTATTTGGTTTTCATGAAAAAAATAAAATAGAGGCAGCTTAACTTTAATGAAGATAAATAAACAAAATAAAGTTAGAAGTGAAATATCAATAGTTAATGGAGATGATGATAGTATAAATATAAATATCTTTAATAACAGTGTTTTGATGGCAGTAGTTGGATCATTTAATAGTAATTTAAAGGAGTTAGAAAAAATAAGTGGATCTAAAATTTATTTTAGAGGCAATTCTATAACAATTAAAGGTAATAAAAATAATAATGAAAAAGTTAAAGTTGCAATTGAATTTTTAATAGACCGCTTTAAATCAGATAATAAAATAGATAAAAATGATATAATTACTTCATTAAATATGGATATGATAAATGATATAAAAAAACAAACAACTATCCAAGCTCTAGATGAGGTGATCAAGACACCAAAAAGATCGGTAATACCAAGATCAAAAAAACAAAAAGAGTATGTCAGAGCACTTAAAAATAATCCTATAATAATGTCCCTTGGGCCAGCAGGTACAGGAAAAACCTATCTTGCCGTAGCAGTTGCATTAACTATGCTGTTAGAAAAAAAAGTAGAAAGAATAATTTTATCGAGACCAGCTGTTGAAGCTGGAGAAAGATTAGGTTTTCTGCCTGGTGATATGAAAGAAAAAATAGATCCTTATCTTAGACCATTATACGATTCATTACATGATTTATTTCATTATGAGAAAATTCAAAAAAAAATTGAAACTGGAGAAATAGAAATAGCACCATTGGCCTTTATGAGAGGGCGCACCTTAAAAAATTCTTTTGCTATACTTGATGAAGCGCAAAATGCAACAGAAACACAAATTAAAATGTTTTTAACAAGAATAGGTGAGAACTCTAAACTTGTAGTTAATGGAGACCCATCGCAAATTGACTTGCCAAATAAAAGCTTATCTGGCTTAGCAAAAGCTAAAAATATTTTGAAAGATATAAAGGAGATCTCAGTAATAAACTTTGATCATAAAGATGTTATTAGACATCCATTAGTAACAAAAATTGTAGAAGCTTATCAAAAGAATACTAATGATAAAGGTTAATATCGAAGTAGGTTATAAGCTTTGGATTAGAAAAATTAAAAGTCCCAAAAAATATTTTTCCAAAAAATTAAAAAAAATTTCAAGAACTGTACCTTTTTTTAAAAGAAAAAACATAGTTTTTACTATTTTACTTACTAATTCAAAAAAAATGAAGGAACTTAATAATAAATTCAGAGATAAAAAAGAAACTACAGATGTTTTATCATTTCCATTTTTTGCAAAAAAAAATATTAAATTGATCAAAGAAAAAAATATGTATATTGGCGATATAGCTATTTGTTATGAAATAATAAATATTCGATCTAATAACAGTAGTTTTTTTTCTGAATTCGACAAAGTTTGGCTCCATGGCCTTCTTCATTTAATAGGTTACGATCATATAAAAAATAAAGATTATTTTTTAATGGATAAAATTGAAAAAAAAATATTAAAATCATTTATTTAGCGAAGGTATAAATGCTTGAAAAAATATTAAATAATAAATTTTTTGTTATATATTTTATTCCTTTTTTTTTGGGAATAATAACTATATTTGGCTTTGCTCCCTATAATTTAACTTTTATAAATTTTTTTTCTTTTTCTATTTTATTATATTTAATTTTTTTAGTAAAAAATAAAACTAAATCAAAATATATTAAAAAAAAATCTAATAGATATTTTTTTTATTTAGGTTCCTCTTTTGGGTTGGGTTTCTTTTTATTTGGCAACTATTGGATTTCAATATCTTTAACACATGATGATGCATTTAAGTATCTAATTCCTTTTTCATTTTTACTAATACCTCTTTTTCTTTCAATATTTTTTGGGCTAGCTTGCTTAATTGTAGGACCTTTTTCGGAAAGGAACATATTTTTCATTTTACTTTTTTCGCTCACTTTTTCTGCATTTGAATTTTTAAGGGGAAATATTTTAACTGGTTTTCCTTGGAATTTAATTTCATACACATGGTCATGGTCAAATGAATTAACACAAATCTTATCATTTATTGGTACCTATTCTTTAAGTTTAATTTCAATAACTTTTTTTTGCACACCTTTTCTTTTTTTTAAAAAAATTAATTTGAAAATTAATATTATTTTTTTATTATTTTTATTAATTTTATTTTCTACAAATTACTTATATGGATTATATAAAATTAAAGCTAGTAATTATGATTTTGAAGATAATATAAGTGTTAAGATAGTTTCACCTAATTTTTCATTAAAGGATTATGAAAATAAAAGTGAAGTTTCGCAACTAAAAAGATTAATAAAAATTAGTGATCCTGATAAAGATAAAAATACTTTATTTATTTGGCCGGAAGGAATTTTTTATGAGTCATATCTTCAGGATATTAAAACTTATAAAGATCTTTTTATGGAAAAATTTTCTGAAAATCATTTAATTATTTTAGGAATAAATAATTTTCAAGTTTTACAAAATAAGGAAAAATATTTTAATAGTTTAGTAATTTTAAATAATAAGGCAGAAGCTTTATTCGTCTATAACAAAATTAACCTTGTCCCTTTTGGCGAATTTTTACCGTTTGAAAATTTTTTTTATAAAATTGGACTAAAAAAAGTTACTAGAGGTTACAATTCCTTTTCTGAAGGTAATAGTAGAGAAATAATAAAATTGGGTAAAAATTTTGGTAGCAAAACTATTCTTCCAACTATCTGTTATGAAATTATATATTCAGCAAAAATAAAAAATAAAAATCAATTTCCAGATCTAGTAGTTAATATTTCTGAAGATGCATGGTTTGGTACCTCAATAGGACCATATCAGCATTACACAAAAGTTATTTATAGAGCTATAGAGGAAGGTGTATTTATTGCAAGATCTGCTAATAAAGGAGTTTCAGGATTTATAAATCCAAATGGAAAGCTTATTAAATTTCTAGCTGCAAGTGAATCAGGAAATATAGAGCTTAAAATGCCTAATTTTAATAAAAAAACACTTTTTTCAAATTATGGAAATAAAATATTTTTATTAATTATTTTTTTGTATATATTCCTAATTTTAATTTGTAAAAAATTTAAAATTTAATGACTAAAAAATCTTATTTATTTACTAGTGAGTCAGTTTCAGAAGGTCACCCAGATAAAGTTTGTGATCGTATATCAGATATGGTTGTTGATTCTTATTTAGAAAAAGAACCCTTTTCTAGAGTTGCTTGCGAAACGCTAACTACCACAAACAAGGTTGTTTTAGCCGGAGAAACAAGAGGACCAGAAATAAAAAAAGATGATTTAATTCAAAAAGTTCGCGGTTGTATTAAAGATATAGGATATGAACAAAAAGGATTTCATTGGAAAAATTGTAATATCGATGTTCATCTACATTCTCAATCAGCGGATATTGCTATGGGAGTAGACTCAAAAGATAACAAGGATGAAGGAGCTGGAGATCAAGGAATAATGTTTGGCTATGCCTGTAATGAAACCGAAGTTTTAATGCCTGCGCCAATCTATTATTCACATAAAATTTTAGAGTTAATGGCCGCTGACAGAAAAAGTGGAAAAGCTGATAAACTAGAACCAGATTCAAAAAGTCAGGTTACTATGCAGTATGAAAATGGTAAACCAACAAAAGTAACGTCTGTAGTAATTTCTACTCAACATTCAGCTGATGTCAATCAAGCCCAAGTAAAAGAAATTGTAAGACCTTATTTAGAAAAATCTATACCTAAAAATTTACTCGCAGATTTAAAAGATGAAGAATTTTATGTAAATCCAACTGGTCAATTTATTATTGGGGGACCAGATGGAGATTCAGGATTAACAGGAAGAAAAATTATAGTTGATACTTATGGTGGTGCGGCACCTCACGGTGGTGGAGCGTTTTCTGGAAAAGATCCAAGTAAAGTTGATAGATCAGCAGCGTATGCTGCAAGGTATGTTGCAAAAAATGTAGTTGCATCCAAAATAGCTGACAAATGTTTAATTCAATTAGCTTATGCTATTGGTGTTTCAAAACCATTATCTATTTATGTAGATCTTTTTGATGGAGATGAGGAAAAATCAAAACATGTAGAAAAACTAATAAATGAAAATTTTGATTTAAGCCCAAGAGGAATTAGAGAAATGCTATCTCTAACTAGACCAATATATGAATGTACCGCAGCTTATGGGCATTTTGGAAGAAAACCAGGATCAGATGGTTCATTTTCATGGGAAAAAACGGATAAAACCGCAGTTTTTAAAAAGTAGACCTTGAAAAAAGCTATAATATAAATTAAATAGCTATTAAGTTACCTGGAAATTCGAAATGGGCTTTTGCCCATTTTTTTTTAGAAAGCTTTGAAATATGTTAAATAAAAGATCAGATAAAGTCGAACTTTTGAGAATAGCAGAAGCTGTTGCTGCAGAAAAATCAATTGATAAGGAAATTATTCTTAGTTCTATGGAGTCCGCAATACAAAAAGCCGCAAAAACTAAATTTGGCTCTGAGAATGATATAAGAGCAAAAATTGACAGAAAAAGTGGCGATATAAGCCTCCATAAAGTTCTGACAATTGTTGAAAAGCCTGAAAATTATAATAATGAAATTTCTCTAGAGAATGCACAAAAATTAAAAAATAATTCAAACAGTAAATTAGGTGATGAGATTTATGAATTATTGCCACCCGTTGATTTTGGCAGGATCGCGGCCCAGACAGCAAGGCAAGTTATTAATCAAAGTGTCAGAGCAGCTGAAAGAGAAAGGCAATATAATGATTTTATAGATAAAAAAGATGAAATTTTAAGTGGTATTGTCAAAAGATTAGAGTACGGAAATATAATAATAGATTTAAATAAATCTGAGGCAATTATGAGAAAAGAAGAACAGATACCAAGAGAAATTCTAAAAACAGGCGATAGAGTAAAAGCTTATTGTTATGATGTGATTAGAGAAAACAAAGGTCAACAAATTTTCTTATCAAGAGCTCACCCAAAATTTATGGAAAAATTATTTATTCAAGAAGTCCCAGAAATTTATGATGGAATTATTGAAATTAAATCATCTGCAAGAGATCCTGGTAGTAGAGCTAAAATTTGTGTTTCATCTAAAGATTCCTCTATAGATCCAGTTGGAGCTTGTGTTGGTATGAGAGGCAGTAGAGTTCAATCTGTAGTGAATGAGTTAAGTGGAGAAAAAATAGACATAGTTAATTATTCTGAGAATGTAGCTTCTCTTGTGGTTAGTGCATTAGCCCCAGCTGAAATACAAAAAGTAATAATAGATGATCAAAATAAAAGAATAGAAGTTATTGTAAGTGAAGATAATTTAAGTAAGGCAATTGGTAGAAGAGGACAGAATGTTCGTTTGGCTTCTAAGTTAATTAATTATGAAATTGATATTTTAACAGAAAAAGAAGAGTCTGAAAAAAGACAATCAGAATTTAAAGATAAAACAGAAATTTTTGTAAAAAATTTAGAAGTTGACGAAACATTGGCCCAGCTTTTAATTGCAGAAGGTTTTTCAACAATTGAAGATATTGTAAAAGCTCAATCTGAAGAAATTTCAAAGATCGAAGCAATTGATGAAAATACTGCTAAAGAATTAAAAGAAAGAGCAGAGGAATATCTTATTAAAGAAAAAGAAAATATTGGAAAAAAACTAAAAGATCTAGGTGTAAACGATGACTTAATAAATCAAAAAGGACTTACACCCGGCATGTTATTAACATTAGGAGAGAAAAAAATTAAGAGTTTAAAAGATTTCGCTGAACTATCTACTGACGAGTTAATAGGCGGTTATGATGAAAAAAAAGGAGTTAAATTTAAAATAGACGGCTATCTTGAAGAATTTGCACTAACGAAAAATGAAGCTGATGATCTTATTATTAACGCAAGAAACAAAGTTTTTAAGTAAAGGAAATGTTTTTTTATGGAAGAAAAAAAATCAAAGAAAAAGAAATTGACCTTAAGTGTTTCATCAGGAAAAAAACACAGTACACCCAGCTATTCACCTAACAAAGGAAAAACTTCTTTTGTTATTGAAAAAAAACCACAGAAAAGATGGGGTGAAAAAAAATTTCAAACAAGGGATGCTCCTAGTAGCAATTACAAGCCATCTAGTTCATTTATTCCTAAAAAACCCTCAATAAATAATAATTTTGATATCAGGAAAATGGCTGAAGAAAGAGCCAAAAAAAGATTTAAAGGCTTAAAAGAAGAGCCCAATCAACAAAAAAGAACTAGTTTAGGAAAAGACAAAAATTTCATTTCAAAAAGAGAGACAAAACTTACATTATCAAAAGCTTTAGATGATGAAGCTCTCGAAGGCAGAGAAAGAAGCTTAGCATCAGTTAGACGTGCAAGATTAAAAGAAAAGAAGAGCCAAGATTTTGAAAATAAAAAATTAGAAACTAAAAAAATTGTTCATGAAGTAAATATCCCAGACAAAATTACAATTAAAGAATTATCAAATAGAATGGCCATTCAAGCCAGCTCAATAATTAAGCATTTATTAGGAATGGGTGTAGTAGCAACTATCAATCATACTATAGACGCTGATACTGCCGAATATCTTGTTAAAGAATTTGGCAATATACCCATAAGAGATAAAAAACCAGATTTAAATATATTAAAATCTGCAACAAAAGATGAAAAAAATTTAAAAAGAAGATCTCCAATTGTAACTGTAATGGGACATGTAGATCATGGAAAAACATCTTTGCTAGATTCTTTTAGAAAAACTAATGTTGTTGCGGGAGAATACGGAGGTATTACCCAACATATTGGAGCTTACAAAGTTCAAACAGAAAAAGGAAAAGATATAACATTTATTGATACGCCTGGTCACGCTGCATTTACTGAGATGAGAGCAAGAGGATCAAAAGTTACCGATATAGTGATTCTAGTTGTTGCAGCTGATGACGGTGTTAAACCACAAACAATTGAAGCAATAAAACATGCAAAAGCCGCAAAAGTTCCTATTATTGTTGCAATAAATAAATGTGATTTACCTGCAGCAGATACACAAAAAATTAAAAATGAACTTTTACAATATGAATTAATCGCAGAAGAATTAAGCGGGGATACATTATTTGCAGAAGTGTCAGCAAAAACTAAAAAAAACCTAGATAAACTTAAAGAAAATATTATTCTTCAATCTGATATTCTTGAATTAAAAGCAAATTTTGAAGGAAATGCTACTGGTGTTATTTTAGAATCAAGGATTGATAAAGGCAAAGGATCAGTTTCTACAGTATTGGTATTAAATGGAAATTTAAGAAAAGGAAATTACTTTGTATGTGGCAAAACTTGGGGAAAAATAAGAGCAATGATAAATGATCAAGGACAAAATATAGATTCAGCGTTGCCGTCTACACCAGTAGAGATTTTGGGTATGAATAGTTCTGCTTCAGCCGGTGATGATTTTATAGTGGTAGATTCTGAAGAAAAAGCAAAAGAGATTAATGAGTATAGAGTTAAAGATGCAAAATCTAAGCAAACACCAATTGCGCTAGCAAATAAAGAATCTGCTTTTGATGACGCTGTACCGACTAAAGAATTAGCAATTATTATCAAGTCTGATGTTCATGGATCAAGTGAGGCACTAAAAAATGCAATTGAAAAAATAAAACATGAAGAAGTTTCAACAAAAATAATTTTGTCTAGTATTGGGGTTATTACTGAGACCGACGTAACTTTGGCAAGAGCATCCAATGCAGTTCTTATTGGTTTTAATGTAAGACCCAGCAAAGAAGCTAAAAAACTTGCTGAAACATATAAGATAACAATTAAATTTTTTAATATAATTTATGAAGTGTTAGATTTTATAAATAGTTCACTATCTGGACTTTTAAAGCCTGATATAAAGGAAGAAATTGTTGGTTCAGCTGAAGTTCAGGCTATTTTCAAAGTTTCAAAAATTGGCAAAGTGGCTGGATCAAAAGTAACAGATGGAGAAATATCAAATAATCTAAATGCAAGGTTGATAAGAGATGGAAATGTATTATATACAGGTTCGATAGGTAGTATTTTTAGAGAAAAAAATGCTGCTAAACAAGTATCAGCAGGCCTTGAATGTGGTATTACCCTCAAGGATTTCGCCGATTTTAAAGAAAAAGATGTTATTGAGGTTTATAAGATTATAGAAACAGAAAGAAGAATTTAATGATTAAGCAAAGCAACGATGCTCCTTTTTCACAAAGACAATTAAGAGTTGGAGAATTAATAAAACAATCTTTGGGCCAAATTTTTTTAAGAGATGAAGCAAAAGTGCCATTGATAGAAACAAAAAATATTACTGTAACTGAAGTGCGAATGAGTCCCGACTTAAAAAATGCAAGAGCTTATGTTATACCTTTAGGTGGAAAAGGTACGGATAAGGCTGTGAATATATTAACTGAATTTTCACATCTCATAAGAAAAGCATTATCAAGAAAAATTGACATGAAATTTTTGCCTAAAGTTTCATTTGTAGCAGATAAATCTTTTGATTATGCTGAAAAAATAGAAAAGTTAATTAGGGAAAATAAATAAATATGGAAAAACAAAAAAAAGATGTATTAGGCTCTTTAAAGATTAATGAAAAAGACGTAGGTTCATCAGAAGTTCAAATCGGTTTGTTAAGTGAGAAAATAAATTATTTAACAGAACATTTTAAAAAAAATAAGAATGACAAACATTCTTCAAGAGGGCTATTAAAGGCAGTAAATTTAAGAAAAAGATTATTAGTATATTTAAAAAGAAAAAATCCAGAGTCTTATTCAAATATATTGTCTAAGCTGAAATTAAGAAAATAAATGTTTAAAATATTTAAAGAAGAGCTAGATTTAGGTGGCAAAAAATTAACTCTAGAAACTGGAAAAATAGCTCGTCAGGCAGATGGAGCTATAATTGCAACCTTAGGTGAAACAGTTGTAATTTCTACAGTAGTTGGAAAAAAACAAATTAATCCAGATACAGATTATTTTCCTCTACAAGTTAATTATCAAGAAAAGTATTATGCAGCAGGAAAAATTCCAGGTGGCTATTTTAAAAGAGAGGCAAGACCAACTGAGTCGGAAACTTTAATTTCGAGACTTATAGATAGACCTATAAGGCCGCTTTTCCCTGAAAGTTTTAGAAATGAAGTACAAATTTTACCAACAGTACTTTCTTATGATAACGAAAATGAAGCAGATATTTTATCAATAATTGCTTCCTCAGCTGCATTAGCAATTTCAGGTTTGCCATTTCAAGGACCTATAGCAGCATCAAGAGTAGGTTTTATAAAAGATCAATATGTTTTAAACCCTTCAAAAGAGCAATTAAAAGATTCACAATTAGATTTAGTTGTTGCCGGAACCAAAGATGCAGTTTTAATGGTTGAATCAGAAACTTCTGGTTTAAGCGAAAAACAAATGTTGGATGCAGTAAAGTTTGGGCATGAAAAATTTGTTCCAGTTATTAAAGCCATAGAAAATTTAGCCAAAAAATGTGCAAAGGAAATATGGAAAGTAGAAGAAAAAGATTATAAAGATTTAAAATCTAAAATTGCTAAAGATTTAACAAAAGATCTCGAAAAAGCTTTTTCTGAAAAAGATAAACAGAAAAGGTCAGAAATGATTAATCAGGCTACAGAAAAGTGTAAATCTATATTTGAGGGGGACGAAACATATTCAGATTTAGAAATTATGCTTCAGTTAAAACATTTAGAAAAAGATATAGTTAGAGGAAGAATACTTAAAACTAAAACAAGAATAGATGGTAGAGGCTTGTCAGATGTTAGAACTATTAAATGCGAAGTCGGGGTTTTACCAAGAACACACGGATCAGCTTTGTTTACAAGGGGGGAAACACAAGCTTTAGTAACTACAACATTAGGTATGTCTGATGATGAACAGAGAATTGAAAGTTTAGAGGGCCAACAACGAGTTAGATTTATGCTTCACTATAACTTTCCACCTTTTTCTGTTGGTGAAGTAGGAAGAGTAGGCACAGGCAGAAGAGAAGTTGGGCACGGAAAATTAGCTTGGAGAGCTATCAATTCATCATTACCAGATAAAGAAAAATTTCCCTATACAATAAGGGTAGTTTCTGAAATTACAGAATCAAATGGATCATCATCAATGGCAACAGTTTGTGGTGCTTCACTAGCTTTAATGGATGCTGCTGTCCCAATAAATGAACCGGTGGCGGGAATAGCAATGGGATTAATAAAAGAAGGAAAAGATTTTTCAGTACTTTCAGATATTTTAGGAGACGAAGACCATCTAGGAGATATGGATTTCAAAGTAGCCGGGACAAAAGATGGAATCACATCTCTACAGATGGATATTAAAATTACTGGTATTACTTTTGAGATTATGGAAAAGGCACTTGCACAGGCTAAAGATGGAAGAGCACATATATTACAAGAGATGAGCAAGGTATTAAAATCATCAAGAAAAGAAGTATCAAAACATACTCCAAAAATTGAAACAGTAATGGTTGATAAAAAAGATATAGCAGCAGTGATAGGCAAAGGAGGTGCAACAATAAGAGAAATTGTTGAGTTGTCTGGAGCAAAAGTAGACGTAAAAGATACAGGCGAAGTGACTATTGCTGCCCCAGATGAAGTATCCAGAAATAAGGCCATGGAAATGGTAAAAAGTATTGTTGCTAAACCTGAAATGGGAAAAATTTATAAAGGTAAAGTTGTTAAAGTGATGGAATTTGGAGCCTTTGTTAATTTTTTAGGTAAACAAGATGGTTTAGTTCATATTTCTCAACTTGCATCAAAAAGAGTGGAAAAAGTTGGTGATGTTGTAAAAGAAGGTGACGAGGTTTCAGTTAAAGTAATAGGTTTTGATAGAGGAAAAGTAAAACTTTCTATTAAAGAAGCAAATTAGGTATTATTTTAAAATAATTTTCTAGGTAATATTTTTAGGATTCGGCATTCCAACTTTATTATATCCAGCATCTACATAATGAATTTCACCTGTTACACCACCCGCCATATCACTTAAAAGATATAATGCTGAATTTCCTACATCTAAATTATCTACATTTCTCTTTAAAAATGAGTGATCTGCATTCCATTTATAAAGGAATTTGGCATCTCCGATAGCAGATGCTGCTAGTGTTTTTATAGGACCAGCGCTAATTGCGTTTACTCTTATACCTTTGGCGCCCAAGTCTCTTGCTAGATATTTAACACTAGATTCCAGTGCTGCTTTGCATACACCCATAACATTATAATTAGGAATAGCTTTGTTAGCTTCATAACTTAGGGTAATCATGCTACTTCCGGATTTCATTATTTTAGATGCTTCTTTTGCAACTTCTGTAAATGAAAAGCATGAAATTAGCATACTTTTTAAAAAATTTTCTCTAGTTGTATTTAAATATTCTCCTGATAATTCTGATTTGTCTGAAAATGCAATTGCATGTACAACAAAATCAATTTCACCCCAATTGGATTTTACGTCTTCAAATAATTTTACAACATCCTCTTTTTTTTCAACATCACAGCTGAAAGTAACATTAGAATTCAACTTTTCTGCCAGCGGAACTACTCTTTTCTTTAATG
>Ga0114932_10003658_pt1 | contig 14900 bp, 15 predicted proteins | sample 2SBtaG_2_FD_87286 | JGI IMG/M metagenome (GOLD analysis project Ga0114932, IMG submission 87286) | Deep subsurface microbial communities from Kolumbo volcano to uncover new lineages of life (NeLLi) - 2SBTROV12_ACTIVE470 metaG | ecosystem: Environmental > Aquatic > Marine > Volcanic ...
CCCGAATGCCGTCGGCTTCACCTGGGCATGGCACGACGAAAACGGCAAGCGCGGCGACGAAAGCCACGTCATGATCGCGCTGTCCGCAAATGCCGACGGCACCACGGAATTTTTGCTGCACCACCGGGAACTGGCCGATGACGCTGCCTCAGCCGCCCACAGCGACGGCTGGACATCCTCGATCCGCAAACTCGAACGTCTCGCGGCCTGAACCGATCAACGATTCATCATCAAACGGGAGGACTCAGATGACAAAGTACATTTTCGCGTATCACGGTGGCAACGCCCCCGAAAGCCCGGAGGAAGGGCAAAAAGTCATGGCTGCGTGGATGGCCTGGTTTGGCAGTTTGGGTGACTCGGTGATCGATGGCGGGCACCCGATCGGCATGTCGAAAACGGTCTCTCCCGGCGGTGTCACGGATGGCGGCGGGGCCAATCCGCTGGGCGGATACAGCCTGATCGAGGCCTCGGACATGGACGCCGCGATTGCCTTGTCCAAAGGCTGTCCGATGCTGGACGACGGCGGCAGCGTCGAAATCGCCGAATGTCTGGATATGTGAAACCCGCAAACGCGGTGCGAAAACGGCTCTGCCACCCGGCGGGGCCGTTTTTTGTTGCCTTTGCGGCCCGTGGCTGGCTGTCTGGCGTTGACGGGGGCAAATGATGGCCAAAGAGAAACCAGACCTGAACGCGGCCTATGCGCTGCAAACGCCACAGGATTCCGTTTCGTTGTATCGGGACTGGGCGGAAACCTATGATCAGAGCTTTGCCGAACAATCCGATTACGCCTATCCCGAAACCATTGCGCGGGTGTTTTCAGAACATGCACGCATCGCCGACGATCCGGTTCTGGATGTCGGCGCGGGCACGGGGCTGGTTGGCAGCGCGCTGGCGCGGCGTGGAAACCGGACCATCGACGGGGCCGATATTTCGCCCGAAATGCTGGCGGTCGCACGCTCCAAAAAGGCCTATCGCGCCTTGTTCACCTGTGATCTCACGCAACGCATTTCGCCGGGCGACGCGACCTATGGCGGGATCGTAAGCGCGGGAACATTCACCCACGGCCATGTCGGACCAGATGCGTTCGACGAACTGGTTCGCGTCGCCCGACCTGGTGCCCTGTTCGTGCTGGGGATCAACGCCGAATTTTTCGACGCGCGCGGCTTTGGTCGCAAACTGGCCGAAATCGGCCCGCACATTGTGGGGCTGAACCTGCGGCAATACCCGATCTACGGACAGGGTGCCGACAAGGCGCACCGCGACGACAAGGCCAGCGTCGCAATTTTTCGCAAACGATAAGGCAACGCGTCAGCGCGCCGGGATCAGGCAGGCAAGGTGGCCCTCGATGATCCCGGCCAGATACCCGGTATAGGATCGCGCGGCATCCCTGCCCGACCCCATCGGGGCGGCGACCCCGATCGTGACCCCCGGAATGTCGGTCAGGTTGCGGGCGTTACCGGCCTCCGGTGCGTCGGCAACCATCACACAGGCGGATTTGGATTTTTTCAACACCGCGCGCAGCCCTGTGATGATCCCAAGGCTGGCGGTCTCTGACCCGCCGCCGGTCGCGGCACCCAGGGGCTGCAATCCGAACCGCGCCTCGAAATAATGAAACGCATCGTGAAATCGCACATAGGGCAGCAATTCTGTTTCGGCGAAACGCTGTCTGCCGGTGGAAATCGCGGCGTCGATTTCCCGACGAAACGTCTGGGCGTTCCGACGATATTCATCGGCGTTTTGCGGATCCAGCCCCGCCAGCCGTGCCGCGATCACCTGCGCCCACAAAACCGCGTTGACCGGATCAAGCCAGGTATGCGGGTCAAAGTCTTGGCTGCGCTCTGCCTGATGATCCACGCTCGCCGCGAACACCCCCGGTGGCCGCACCGGCAGCCGGATCGTGGCATCGATGGCGTTCAGCGTCAGGGTCGTGTCGCGGAACGCATCCTGCAACAGCAATCGTGCCAGCCCCGGCGTCGCGCCCGGCCCGATCCAGATCACCAGATCGGCCTGCGACAGTTTTCGCACCTGTGATGGTTTCAACGCGAAATCATGGGCGGACCAGCCCTGTGGTATCAGATGTTCAACCGCATTTCGTTCGCCACCGACTGCCGTCGCGATGGCGCGGACGGGGCCGATATCCGTAACGATGCGCAACCCGGCGGCCATGGCGGCGGGCGCCAGCGCGCCCAAACAAAGCAAAGGGATCGCAATCGTTTTGGTCACAGACTTCATGACGGCGCTCTTGAAAAGACAGGTCGTGTGGGGCATAAATGATATGTTATAAAATAACAATATCGGAATCAGGAAAATGGCCGACCCGGAACAACAGAACGTATTTTCCCGCCATGATCATCGCCGGTGCCGGGTCTCGGCGCTGCGCGAGGCCGCCAGTTCCTGCCGCACCAGAGGGTTGCGCCTTACGGCGGTTCGCGAACGGGTTCTTGAAATTCTGCTGGAATCCCACCGGGCGCTTGGGGCGTACGAAATCCTGGACCGGCTGAAATCCGAAGGCTTCGGAGGCCAGCCGCCGATCGTTTATCGCGCGCTGGATTTTCTGGTCGAAAACGGCTTTGTCCACCGCCTGGAACGCCTGAACGCATTTGCGGCGTGCAATCATTCCGGCACCGGGCACGAGCCGATGTTCCTGATATGCCAAGACTGCCGACGGGTGGCCGAAGCGCCGCTGGAACGATTGCGCGCCCGCATTGACCGAACCGCCGAAGCGGTCGGATTCTCGGTCCATTCTCGGGTGCTTGAAATCGTCGGCCAGTGCCCGGATTGCCAGCGCGGGCCGTCGGCATGAACCGTGCCCTGATCACGGTTTCCGACCTGTCGCTCTACCACGGCAGGCGGCTGGTTCTGGAGCGGGTGAATCTGGCGATCCAGCCCGGCGAAATCGTCACGATCGTCGGGCCAAACGGCTCGGGCAAGACCTCGCTCCTGAAATGTCTGATCGGGGCAGAGCCACCGAGTGCGGGTTCCGTGCGCCGAAAACCCGGCCTGAAGGTCGGATATGTCCCGCAGAAGTTGCATCTTGACCCCGCGTTCCCGATAAATGCGGCGCGATTTTTGCGGCTTGCCGGCGCGTCACGTTCCCGACGCACGGAAATCGTGGAAATGCTGGGGATTGGCGGGATCATGAACCACCAGATGGCGGCGCTGTCCGGTGGTCAGCTTCAACGGCTGCTGCTGGCGCACGCGCTGATCGGCAAACCGGAACTTCTGGTGCTGGACGAGGCCGCGCAGGGGTTGGATCAGCCCTCGGTCGCGGCGTTCTACCAGCGGATCGAACACGTGCGACAGGAACTTGGCTGCGCGATCCTGATGGTCAGCCACGACTTGCATGTGGTCATGAGCGCCTCGGACCGGGTTGTCTGTCTGAACGGGCATGTCTGCTGCGAGGGCACGCCGACCGTGGTTTCCGAGGCCCCGGAATACCGCCGGTTGTTCGGCTTCGGGACCGAGGGCGCGCTGGCGCTTTACCGCCACACCCACGACCACCGGCACGACCACGGCGATACACCGGATCATGCCGATGCCGGATGATTTTTTGCTGCGGGTCGGGCTGGCCGCCGCCGGTATCGCGGTGGTTTCCGGGCCGCTGGGGTGCTTTGTCCTTTGGCGCCGCATGGTCTTTTTCGGCGACACGATATCGCACGCGGCACTTTTGGGGGTCGCGCTCGCGCTGGCGCTTTCGCTGCCGGTATTGCTGGGCGTTCTTCTGGCCGCGACCGGGGTTTCCACGCTGATCCTCTTGTCGGGCGACCGGTTTCATCATACCGACACGCTCTTGGGCGTGGCGGCGCATTCGGCGCTGGCGATGGGGCTGGTGGCGGTATCATTGCCGGGTGGCGGCAACGTGGATCTGATGCGCTATCTGATCGGGGACATCCTGGCGGTGGACTGGCGCGATCTGGCGGTGATCTGGTCGGGCGTCCTGATTTGCGGCGGTGTGCTGATCTGGCGCTGGCAGGGCTTGCTGATGTCCTCGCTCGATCGGGAAATGGCGCTGGCCCATGGCCGCAATCCCCGCCGCGAAGGCCTGCTGTTCACGATCGCGCTGGCGGTGCTGGTCGCGGTCGCAATCAAGGTTGTCGGCGCGTTGCTGATCACCGCGCTTCTGATCATTCCGGCGGCGACGGGCCGGTTGCTGGCGGCCTCGCCTGAACGTATGGCGGTGCTGGCGGCGGCAACCGGAGCAGGATCGGCCCTTTTGGGTCTGTCGGGCTCGTTCCGCTTTGACACCCCCGCCGGGCCCAGCATCGTCGTTGCGGCAGTGGTTCTGCTGGTCGTTGCGGGGCTGCTGCGCAGGATTCTGCCGATCGAATAAGGGGTTGGCGTTTTGAGCGCCTATTTCCCCTTCCAGACCGGATCGCGTTTTTCGGCGAAGGCACGCGCGCCTTCCAGATTATCCTCGGAACCATAAAGCACATCGACCGCACGAATTTTCCGCCCGGTGATACGGTCCATCGCATCCTGAAATTTTGCATCTTCCGCTTCGCGGACGATCTCCTTGATCGCGGCATAGACCAGCGGCGGGCCACTGGCCAGCAGACGCGCCTGTTCGCGCGCCCGGTCCATCAGCCGGTCGGCCGGCAGAATTTCGTTCACAAAGCCCCAATGATGCGCTTCGTCCGCATCCAGCCACCGCCCGGTCAGCAGCATTTCCATCGCGACGTGATAGGGAATGCGTTTGGGCAGCTTCACGCTGGCCGCGTCGGCAACGGTGCCGGAATTGATTTCCGGCAGCGCGAAACTGGCATGATCCGCCGCCAGAATGATGTCGGCGGACAGCGCCCATTCCAGCCCGCCACCGCAGCAAATTCCGTTCACCGCCGCGATGACCGGCTTGTTCATGTCACGTAATTCCTGAAGGCCACCAAAACCGCCGACACCATAATCCCCGTCGACCGCGTCGCCGTCTGCGGCGGCTTTCAGATCCCAGCCCGGACAGAAAAACTTGTCACCAGCACCCGTGATGATGGCGACGCGCAAATTCGGGTCGTCGCGAAAGTCGCGGAACACCTCGCCCAATATCCGGCTGGTCGCCAGATCGATGGCATTGGCTTTTGGTCGGTCGAGCGTCACTTCGATCACATGATCGGTGCGTTGGGTCTTTACCGGGTCTGGCGTCATTCATTCATCCTCGATTGCGAATTGACCTCGGCCCGCTTCAGCGTTCCGAAAATACTCGACTTCAGTGCGGCCTTTGGCGCCACAGCGCGTCGGCGGCCACCGCACGGGAAGGGGTTACGATCAGAGGGTTGATCTCGACCTCTTCCAGACCGGTTGCGTTCGCAACAACAAATGCCTGTACCGCCATGACCGCGTCAACCACAACGCCAATATCAGCACCCGGCCCGCCCCGATAACCTTTTAGCAACCTCGCCACCCTTAGGCCAAGGATCGCGGCGCGCACGGCCTCGCGGTCCGAAGGCACCAGCACCGAGGCCGTGTCCACCAGCAATTCGGCCAGAACGCCGCCTGCTCCGATGGTCAGAACAAGACCATGCGCCGGATCGCGGGTGACCCCGATCAGCATTTCCGCAACCGCGCCGGTGATCATTTCTTCGACCAGAAAGGTCCGCGTTGTCATGGTTGCCGCGGCGGCAGCGACGTCCGTCGCGGTTGTCAGGCCCAACACCACGGCGCCGGCTTCGGTCTTGTGGGCGGCACCCTCGCCTTTCAGAACCACGGGAAACCCGATCTGCGCCGCGACCGTACCGGCTTGTTGCGGCGAAGACGCAGGCAGGCCGCGCGGGGTCTCAACGCCATGCGCCGCCAACGCGGATTTCGCGCGGGCCTCGTTCACGGTTTCGGGCGTGCCTTCTGCCTGGCCCGGCAGCACCAAGGCCCGGGACGGCACGCGGTCCTGCCCCAACCACGCGGCGGCGGCGGCGGCGCCCAGCGCCTCGTTGAGGCCGCACAGCGGCACGACACCGGCGGCAAGCAACCGGTCGGCGACATCTTCGGGCATCAGTTCGGGCAGGGTCGCGACCATCGCGACCTTCGCGCCCGTGGTATTTCGGGCGGCGATTGCGGCTTTGATCGCGCAGCCCCAGTCGGTCGGGTCGGCACGGTCGCCGCGGGGAAAATCGACGATGATCAGGGTCAGCGCGATGGTCGGGTCCATGATCGCGCCCCATGCGGCGGCCATGGCGTCGGGGTCGCGCCAGATATAAGTGTGATAATCCAGCGGGTTTGCCAGCGCCACCATCGGGCCCAGCGCCGCGCGCAAATCGCGGGCCTGTCGGGGGTTCAGGGCCGGAAACTCCACATCGAATCCAATCGCGGTATCCGCGACCATCGAAGCCTCGCCACCCGAACAACTGACCGACGCCAGCCGGTTCGACGCCAAGGGGCCCGCGACGTGCAACAGTTTGAGCGTCTCCAGAAACTCGGGCAGCGAACCGGCCCGTGCGATGCCAAGGCGCGCCAGCAGCGCCGATGCGCCGGCATCACCGCCAGCCAGCGATGCGGTATGCGAAACCGTGGCCGCCCGCGCCTGTTCCGACCGCCCTGCCTTGATCGCGACGACGGGCTTGCCGAACTTTCGCGCGGCGTCCGCCAGCGCCTCGAACCGGCGCAGATCCCCGAATCCCTCGATATAAAGGCCCAGCGCCGTCACCCGGGGATCGGCCAACAGGTGCGCCCCGATTTCGGCCATGCCGGTCTGCGCCTGGTTTCCGGCGGTCACGACAAAGGCAAGTGGCAGACCGCGCCGCTGCATGGTCAGGTTGATCGCCATGTTGGACGACTGTGTGATGATCGCCACGCCCGACTTGCAGGTCTGCCCGCCATGCTGGTCCGGCCAAAGCAGCGCATTGTCGAGATAATTGATGAACCCGTAACAATTCGGTCCCAGAATTGGCATGTCCGCCGCTGCGCGCAGCAATTTCGCCTGCAGGTCGACGCCTTGTTCGTCTTCGGCGCTGGCTTCCAGATAGCCGGATGCGAAACAAACCGCCCCACCTGCCTCCATTGTTGCCAGTTCGGCAACAATATCGACGGTCGCGTTGCGATTTACCCCGACGAATGTGGCATCCGGTGCCGTGGGCAGATCGGAGACCGAGCGATAGGCCCGCACACCGGCAATCCTGTCGTGCGCCGGGTGGACCGGCCACAATGCACCGGCAAAACCGATCTTGTGGCATTGCGCGATCAACGCGCGGCACCAGTCGCCACCGCCAACGACGGCGATGGATTTCGGGCTGAACATACGGGAAAGATCGCGGCTCATTTCAGGGCCACAACCGGATTATTGCCGCAACGGGCACCGAATTCATGCCCCCAAAGGCCGCAGCAGATCGCGGCTGATGATGTGGCGCTGGATTTCCGAGGTGCCGTCCCAGATCCGTTCGACCCGCGCATCTCGCCAGAATCGTTCCAGCGGATAATCGTCCATCAACCCCATGCCGCCATGAATCTGGATGGCGCGGTCGGTCACGCGGGCCAGCATTTCGCTGGCGTACAACTTGGCCGATGCGATTTCCCGGTTCGCGGGCAAGCCCTGATCCAGCCGGTCGGCGGCGGCCAGCGTCAGATGATCGGCTGCGTCGATTTCGGTAATCATGTCGGCAATCTGAAAACCGACTCCCTGAAATTTTCCGATGGCCTGGCCGAACTGCTCGCGCTCCGAGGCGTAGGTCAGCGCATAGTCGAACACCCGCCGCGCCCGGCCCACGCAATTGGCGGCGACCGTGATGCGGGTGGCGTACAGCCATTCGTTCATCACCGCGAAACCACCATCAACCTCGCCCAGCACCTGCGCATCGGGCAGACGGCAATCGTCGAATTCCAGAATCATGTTCTTGTAGCCGCGATGGCTGACCGACTTATAGCCGTCGCGGATCGTGAAACCGGGCGTGCCCCGATCCACCAGAAACGTGGTGATGCGTTTCTTCGGGCCCTTGGGTGTCTGATCCTCGCCGGTGGCGACGAACACGATCACGAAATCGGCGTGTTCGGCCCCCGAAATGAAATGCTTGGTGCCGTTCAGAACCCAGTCACCGCCATCGCGCACGGCAGCACATTTCATGCCGCGCACGTCCGATCCCGCGCCGGGTTCCGTCATCGCCAGCGCATCCATTTTTTCGCCGCGCACTGCCGGAAGCAGATAGCGTTCGCGCTGTGCGTCGTTGCAGGCCATCAGGATGTTCTGCGGGCGACCGAAAAAGTGGCACAGCGCCATGGCCCCGCGCCCCAGTTCGCGTTCCACCAGCGCGAACTCCAGATGGCCAAGGCCGGCGCCACCGACCTCGGCCGGGAAGTTGCAGGCGTAAAACCCCAGATCGAGGCATTTTTGCTTGATTGCCCGCGCGACATCGCTGGGCACTTCGCCGCTGCGCTCGACATATTCCTCGTGGGGATAAATCTCGTTTTCGACGAATGCCCGCACGGTCGCGACGATCATTTCCTGTTCTTCGTTCAGACCGAATTGCATCGCGTCCTCCGTTCCGTCCGGCCTTTCTCGGCCATCTGCACCGCTAGCCGGATTCCGCGCCCCGGATCAAGCCACAGTTTCAATCGCGCGGCTCGGCGATCAGCGAGATCATTTCGAACATTACCGCCGCCGCCACCTTGGCGGTGATCATGTTCGGCGCATCGCGCGTGGGCATCAGGCAGACGACATCGCCACCGACGATGTTCATGCCGCGCACGGCGTGCAGCAGGGCCATGGCCTCGTCGATCTGGAAACCCTGTTCGCCGGGCTCCAGATTAGAGACCCCGGGCGCGACCGTGGGGTCCAGACTGTCCAGATCAAAGGTGATGTAGATCGGCCGGTCCGCAAGAACCTGCCGGATCCGCGCCACCGCCGCCGCCAGCCCCATCGCGCGAAATTCGCGCATGGTGATGACATTATAGCCATAGTCGTAACTGGGTTGCAGCCAGTCCAGCGTGCGCGGATTGCCTCTGAGCCCGATCTGGACCGAGCTGTGCGGATCAACCTGTCCCTGATCGGCCAGATAGGCGCCCCAATGGGCGGCGGATTTTTTTGCCCCCAGAAAATGCGGCACCTTGGTGAACACATCGGTGTGTGCGTCCAGATGCAGAAAACTGACGGGTCGCCCATCCGTCAGCCGCCCTCCGCCCAGCGCCTGCACGATGCCGCCGGTGACCGAGTGATCGCCACCGATACTGACCGGTGGCACGCCGGCGGCGTCGATCGACTTGTAGAAATCGGTGATATGCTGAATGCTGGCCTCGTTGTCGTTCGCGAGGGGCAGCGGGACATCGCCCAGATCGCCCACGCGAACGGTTTCCCACGGATCGAAACCCATCGCCAGATTGACGCGCCGCGCCAATGCCGAGACATTTCGCACCGCGCGGGGACCCAGATGCTGGTCGCGCTCGGTCGTGCCGTTGCCGGCAGAGTGCGGGACACCCACCAGCGCAATGTCGCAATCAGCGGGATCGGAAATCGCCGGACAACGAAAAAGCGTCGGGATTCCCCACCAGTAAAGGTTTTCCATCATCCGTTCGCTGGCGGTATCGGTCATGTCTTTGCTCCGGTTGGCTGGGCCATTTCCGGGAACGATAGTCGGCCAAGGGTAATTAGACCACCGAATCCCGATCCTAGAATTCGGTACATTCGTCGCCCTGCCCGGCAGCCACGCGCGCGCGGGTTCCACGCCGGGTTTCGGCGATATCGTTCTGGTCGAGCATGGCCGCGCATGCCTCGGCCGCAAGATCGTGGAACGATGGCATCGGCAATCCGCCATCCGTTGCACCGGCGCTGCGGGCGGCGAATGTCTGGCGCAGGCGCACGTGGTGCGGTTGCGACGCGGCGATGGTTTCAAGATCGGTGTCACGTACCGTCAGATACCCGCCCCCGATGCAATCGCCCAACACCTCGGCCCCGATCCCGGTATGCGCGATGATGCCGTTTTCCCCCGGCGTTTCTTTGGTCGGCGCACCGCCGGGCCAGAAATCCCCGGTGGCGATATCCGCCTGCAGGCCAATTGCGTCGGGGCATATCTTGCAGCGGAATTGCGTGGTCCAGCGCTCGACGTTCCACAGGTCGTTATAGGTGCCGCTGACTTCCCGGCCGTCCGCCCACGTCGCCTTGGTCGCGCCCGGACAACCGTTGCCACGCCAGCGAAACGCACTGGGCGGGTCGGCCTGCGGGTCCTCGCCCTTGCGGCGCAGGAATTTCCACGACGTTTCCCGGCTGGGTACCGTGCCGCAAAACATGGCGGTTGCAAACACGATCTGGCGGGCGGCACGAGGGTTGGTGCCTTGCAGGTTGCGAACGCCCGCCACGTCGCAGGGTTTCAACGAGACCGCGAATTTCTCGCCGGTCGCCAGCGCCGCGTTGATCGCGCTCAGCGGTGCCGAAGGCGCATAGCGCGACTGCGCGCCGGTCAGCAACTGTTCGGGATCGCGCACGAACACCGGCTCGGACGTCAGCGCGTCGGGTCCGCCCGGGCGAACCTGCACAATGAAATCCGCGCGCCCGCTTTCCAACAGATAACGGTTGATCGCCGTCATCACCCCACCCGCCGAGGCGCGATAACGAATGCCGGGGTCGGTCGCCCAGCCTTCGTACGTCGCGCGAATATCGCCCCAAACCGGGTCGGGGTTCGCCAGTTCGCGGCCAAACGGCCCGCGCACCGAAACGCCCGGACAAACGGCCACGATTCGCGCGTTTTCGGCATCGCTCAGCGTGCGGCGGGCCCGCGGGCGAAGCTGGTCGTCACGGGTGAACTGCATGTCAACAGCACCGGGTTCCACCACCTGGGTACACAGACCGCAGGAAAGGCAATACCCGTTCCGGACGATCTCGGCCAAGGTCGAAAACGTGCGGGCCGGGCTCATCTTGTCTGCATCCTTCGCCGGCGCACTTTCATTGCCTCGTGGGCCTGCGGTGTGCCGTCATGAAACGAACCGAACAATTTGTCCCACGGCACATCGAGGTTGCCGTAATTCACCTCGAAATAGCGGTGATGCATCTGGTGGTGAAAATTCCCGAGATGCAGGCGCTTTTTGCCCCCTGCAAAAAGCCCCTCAAACCCGGAATGCGTGGTGACCGCAAGCAGCGCATAGAATTGCAGATGGAACACGATATGCAGCGGATGCGACAGGACAAACAGATGAACCAGCACACCGCCCAGAAACATCACGTGTTCGATCGGATGCATCGAAAGGCCGGACCATGGACCGATATTGGTGTTGCGGTGATGCAGCGAATGCGCCACGCGATACAGCCACCGGGTATGAAGCGCGCGGTGAATCCAATAGAAATAGAGGCTTTCCCAGATCGGGATCAGAAAGAATATGGCGATGAACCAAAGCGGGTTCGCGCCGAAACTCAGCACCGGTAAATACCCGACGCCAAACGCCCACCAGAACAGCACCTCAAAGCCCGACCAGACCGCAACGCCGCTGGTCAGGGTCCAGAACATGTTGTCGCGCACTTGTGAACCAAGGGTAAACGCACGACCCCTGGCGGCAAGCTCGCGCGGGTCGAACCTCTTGTCGCGTCCCTGGCGGCGGAGGGTGTGGAAATACAGATGCAGCCCGCCGGCGACCGCCCCAATCAGCACGAAATTTCGCAGGAAAATCATGCCGATCCAGCCCGGTGACAACGTTGCCGCCTGCGCCAGCGTCGGGCTGAACCAAACCCATGATATGATTGCCAGTCCCAGCACCATCAGGTTTACCGTGATCCAGAACCAGGCGTCCCGGTACCATTTCACGGTCGCCGGAAAATCAGGCGGCCATTGCCACAGCGGCGAGGTGGCGATCGGAACCTCCGGCCGGTGGTTCCAATCCTGCCGCCCGGGTGACGCCGCATCGCTCATTTCGTGTACATCTGTTTCTTGTGGGCGCGGGTGCGCTGTGTCGCCGCCGCCGACCCGTCGTGGTAGGTGCCGAACCATTTGTCGAACGGCAATTCGGACGTGCCGTAATTGCATTCGAAATAGCGGTGGTGAAGCTGGTGAAAGAAATCTCCGGTTTTGGCGACCTCGGTCTTCTGGGCGATCACCTTTTCGAACCCGGAATGCGACAGTACCGGCAGGCATTGCTGGAAATAACTGTGAAACAGCAGGTGCAGTGGATGCGACGGTACGATCAGGTGAACGAAATAGGTGGAAAAATAGAGCATGTTCTCGAACCAGTGGTTCGAAATCCCCGACCACGGCCCGGTATTGACGTTGCGATGGTGTACGGCGTGGACGTGTTTGTAGAGCCGCGGGTGATGCTCCAGCCGGTGCGTCCAGTAGAAGTGGAACCCGGACCACATCGGAATGAAGAACATCCAGATCACGAACCAGACCGGTGCCTGCGCGAACGTGATCATGGGGGTCCAGCCGTTGGCCATCGCCCAGTAGATCAGCACCTGATAGGTGGTCGCGACACTGATCGCGCTGCCAAGCGTCCACCAGATATTGTCCAGTACCTGACTGTTAAAGGTGAAAACACCGTTGTTGCGGGTCAAATCGCGGGCATCGAATTTCTTGCGCATCCCCTGAGCCTTGCGCATGTATAACCACCAGTGGAGGCCGCCTGCGATCAGGGTCTGCGGCACGGCATTCAAGGCCCACAGCCGGATGATCCAGCCCGCGCGCAACGATTGCATCTGTTCCAGCGGTGGCAGAAACGCCCAGTAAATCAGCACGGCCACCAAGAATGTCAGCGTCAGTGCGGTCATCGGCAACCAAGCGCTGCGATACCAATTCGCGACGGCGCGCGGGTTTGGCGGCCACGCGAACAACGGATTCAGCGGGACCGGGCCGGGCGGGTGGTAGTTCCACCGCGCGGCTTCGGGGTCAGGTTGCGTAGTCATCGCCCTCGGCATCCAGAATGGCCTTGAGCTCGCCAAGGTGTTGCGCCGCCTGATCGGGGTAATCTTCCAGCTCGCGCGCGGTCTTTTCCGCGATATCGTCGGAAAGCACCCGCAGCTTCTGCCCGGTTTGCAGCGCCCGGATATAGGTCTCGGCGGCCCGCTCAAAATAGTAGAGGCGGTTGAACGTATCGGCAGGATCGTCGCCGATCACCATCACCCCGTGATTGCCCATGATCATGACCTTTTTCCTGGGGTCGTCGAACATGGCGGCGCAACGCTCGCCCTCGGCCTCGAACGCCAGTCCGCCAAAGGCGTCGTCGATGACATAGCGGTTGAAAAACGTGGCGGTGTTCTGATCGATCGGCGGCAGGGTGCTGTCGGCCAGACAGGCCAGAACCGTCGCGTGGATCGAATGAACATGCATCGCGCAGCGGGCATGCGGACACGCGCGGTGCAGCGCGCCATGCAGCCCCCATGCCGTGGCGTCCGGTGCGCCGGGGCGATCCAGCGTCTCTGGATCATTCGCATCCAGCAGCAACAGGTCACTGGCGCGGACGCGGCTGAAATGCATCTGGTTCGGGTTCATCAGAAACCGGGTGCCATCATCGTTCACGCTTAGCGAAAAATGATTGGCGACCGCTTCGTGATAATTCAACCGCGCGGTCCAGCGGAAGGCGGCGGCCAGATCGATGCGCGACTGCCAGTGCTCGATGTTGCGGTTGATGGGCGTGACGCTGGAATGGACGGACATTTCGGACCCCCGTTGGAATTCGTTTTGACGAGTGTACCAAGGATTTCGGCGACAACGCGCCAAATGTGACACGCACAGGTCGGTTTCAGACCTGATTGACTCAAAAGCCACGGGCTCGGCAAATTTTGGGAAGGAAACCGATTATTCAGATCGCCCGGCATAGTGTTGCCCAATACCCCCAATGCTTTCCCGTTCGCATTTTCAAATTTCGGTGCCGGTCTGTTTCCGGAATTCCGGGCATGACCGTGAAACGCGCGATGACCCGGTCCCGCGACAGTCCAACGGATAACGCGCGTGCCGCCGGCATGCTGCAAGTGCGAACCGGTGCCGCGGTTGCACAATAGGGGTTGGTTTCGGGCACGGGGATTCCTTATGCTGCGGGCAACTTGGTCAACAACGCGGGAAGGGGTCCGGAATGAGCGTCAACAAGGATCACGTCGCCCTGAGCGTGCCGGAATTTCAGGCCCGCAAAGGCCAGTCGCCGCTGGTTTGCCTGACTGCCTATACCACTCCGATCGCGAAACTGGTCGATCCGCACTGCGATCTGGTGTTGGTCGGGGATTCGGTTGGCATGGCACTGCACGGGCTGGATTCGACGCTGGGGGTCACGCTCGACATGATGATCCTGCACGCACAGGCGGTGCGGCGCGGGCTGAAAAATTCGCTGATGGTGGTGGACATGCCGTTCGCATCATACGAGGGCTCGCCGGCCGAGGCCTTTCGGAACGCTGCCCGGATCATGGCCGAAACCGGCGCCGCCGCGGTGAAACTGGAAGGCGGTGAAACCATGGCCGAAACCATCGAATTTCTGGTGGCGCGCGGCATCCCGGTGATGGGGCATGTCGGGCTTACACCGCAGAATGTGCATGGTTTTGGCGGCTACCGCGTTCAGGGCAAGGGCGCTGCGGCAGGCAAGGTCGAACGCGACGCCAGAGCCGTTGCCGTTGCCGGGGCGTTTTCGGTCGTGCTGGAAAAGGTTCCGGCAACTTTGGCCACGGCAATCACCAAAGCGGTCCCGATTCCCACCATCGGCATCGGCGCGTCGGTGGAATGCGACGGCCAGATACTGGTCGTGGACGACATGCTTGGCCTGTTCACCGAATTCAGCCCCAAATTCGTCAAGCGCTACGGAGCGCTGGGCGAGGCCGCAAGTCAGGCGATCAGGGCGTATGCCGACGAGGTGCGCGCCCGCGCCTTTCCGGGACCCGAGCATGTCTATGGTGACAAGGCCCCGTCGTGAAACCGGCGATCATTCGAACCCGCGCCGAATTGCGCACCAGGGTTGATGCCTTTGCAAAAGCCGGCGAACAGATCGGCGTCGTGCCGACGATGGGTTCGCTGCATGCCGGGCACCTGAGC
>Ga0114932_10003659_pt1 | contig 14894 bp, 14 predicted proteins | sample 2SBtaG_2_FD_87286 | JGI IMG/M metagenome (GOLD analysis project Ga0114932, IMG submission 87286) | Deep subsurface microbial communities from Kolumbo volcano to uncover new lineages of life (NeLLi) - 2SBTROV12_ACTIVE470 metaG | ecosystem: Environmental > Aquatic > Marine > Volcanic ...
AGACCGCCGACCCCGAGCTGGGCCCCCAGGTCCCCGCGGATCAGCTGGTGGCTCTGGCCACGGCCCTGCGGGACGAGCTGGACTTCGCCTATGTCGTGTACTGCGTCGCGGTGCACTACCCGGCCGAGGACGAGATCCAGCCCAAGTTCAAGGAGGGCGAAGAGCCCCCACCGGTCATCCCCGCGAAGCCCGACCGCTGCCTGGTCACCTACCGCGTCCGGCGCCTGGGCCCCGGCACGACCACCTTTGGCTTCCACCTGTGGGTTCCCACCGGCGAGACCTGCCCGTCGCTGGTCGACGTGTGGGCGGGCATGGACTGGCAGGAGCGCGAGCAGTACGACCTGGTCGGCGTGGTCTTCGACGGTCACCCGGACCTGCGGCGCATCATGATGAGCGAGGACTGGCCGGGCCACCCCCTGCGGCGGGACTACGCCATCGACACCCGGCACCACCCGTGGCGGTGACCCCCTCCCCGACGCCAGAGCCGGCGACCCAGCGGGTCGGGGGCCTGGAGCTGCCCGTCGAGCTGCTGCGCCCGGCGTGGGGCGATCCCTACCTGGACCTGGACGACTACGACGCCGAGTCCGACGTGATGGCCCTGAACCTGGGCCCCCAGCACCCGTCCACCCACGGGGTGCTGCGGGTCAAGCTGTTCATGGACGGCGAGGTCTGCGTGCGTGCCGTGCCCTACCTGGGCTACCTGCACCGCGGCGTCGAGAAGCTCTGCGAGAAGCTCAGCTACGCCAACGTGACGCCCATCGTCGACAAGAACGACTACGTCTCGCCGATGATGAACGAGCTGGCGATCAACATGACCTTCGAGAAGCTCATGGGGTGCGAGCCGCCCCCGCGAGCCCAGGTCATCCGCACGATCGTGGCCGAGCTCCAGCGGGTCGCCAGCCACCTGTTGTGGGTGGGCACGTTCTGCCTGGACATCGGCGGCGCCATCGGCGGCGGCGCCAGCGCGTTCATGCACACCTTCCGAGAGCGCGAGCTCATCCTCGAGATCTTCGAGGAGCTCACCGGCTGCCGCTTCCACTACAACCACCACACGGTGGGCGGCCAGCGCCACGACATCCCGGCGGGCTGGGACACCCTGGTCAAGCAGACTTTGGACCACATCGAGCGCCGCACCTTCGAGTACGAGGACATGCTGACCGAGAACCCGGTCTTCAAGGCCCGGACCATCGGGGTCGGCGTGGTGGACCCCAAGCTGGCCATGGCCTGTGGCGTCTCGGGCCCGGTGCTGCGGGCCAGCGGCGGTGACCACGACCTGCGGCGGGACGCGCCCTATGCGGCCTATGACCGGGTCGACGTCGACGTCCAGGTCCGGACCGAGGGCGACATCTACGCCCGCTACCTGCTGCGGCTGGCCGAGCTGCGCGAGTCCATCCGCATCGTGCGCTGCCTGATCGACGACATCCCCGAGGGCCCGATCTGCGCCCTCAAGGCCGTCAAGCTGCCGGGCGCGGTCAAGCCCAAGCCCGGCTTTGCCTACACCGCCATCGAGAGCCCCCGCGGCGAGCTGGGCACCTTCGTGGTCGCCGGGCCGGGCAAGCGCGGCAAGGGCGGCCCCAACCCCTACCGCTGCAAGATCCGGCCGCCGAGCTACCACGTGCTCTCGCTCTTGCCCTACATCGCGCCGGGCGAGAACCTGAGCGACATCATCGCGATCCTGGGGTCCCTGGACCCGATCATGGGCGAGGCGGACCGGTGAGCATCTCGCCCTTCCTCTGGTCGGTGATCCTGGGCTTCGTCATGCTCAACGTGGTCATGTTGGGCACCGCATTCCTGATGCTGTTCGAGCGCAAGTTCGCCGGGCGCATGCAGAACCGCCCCGGCCCGACCGAGGTAGGCCCCAACGGGCTGTTCCAGCCGATCGCCGACCTGGTCAAGCTGCTCCAGAAAGAGGACATCGTCCCGGACAAGGCCGACCGTGGCTTGTTCAACCTGATGCCACCGCTGACCGTGACCTTCACCCTGGTCATGCTCGCGGTGGTGCCGTTCAGCGAGAACATCCTGGTCGCCGATCTGAACGTCGGGGTGCTGTTCCTGCTGGCCATCGGCAGCATCCAGATCGTGCCGGTCTGGGTCGCTGGCTGGGCGAGCAACAACAAGTACGCGCTGCTGGGTGCCATGCGCGGCATGGCCCAGGGCATCAGCTACGAGATCCCGCTGGTGCTGTGCGCGGCGGTGCCGGTCATCTACGCCGGCACCTTCAACCTGACCGAGATCGTCGAAGCCCAGCAGGGCTGGGGCTGGTTCCTGTGGTGGCCACCGGGCCCGGGGTTCTTCGCCTTTGGCCTGTTCATGCTGTGCGCCCTGGCCGAGGCCAACCGCATCCCCTTCGACATCCCAGAGGCCGAAGCCGAGCTCGTGGCCGGTGTGAGCACCGAGTACACGGGCATGAAGTTCGGCCTGTTCTACCTGGCCGAGTACCTGCACACCTTCATCTCCGCCGCGGTCGCCAGCGTGCTCTTCCTGGGCGGCTGGGAGGGCCCGGGGCCCGACGGCTGGTGGTGGATGATGGCCAAGACCCTGGGGCTCTTCGTGGCCATCTACTGGGCCCGCTGGACGCTGATGCGGTACCGCAGCGACCAGCTGCTCAGGTACTGCTGGGTCTGCTTCCTGCCCCTGTCGCTGCTGCTGGTCGCGGCCGCCGGGACCTGGACCGCGCTCGTGGGGCTTCCCTCCTGATGGGCGACCAGATCCTCAACGCGATGTGGACCACGATGAAGAACGTGTTCCGCCCCAAGACCACGGAGATCCTGCCGTGGAAGCAGACCCGGAAGCGTCGCGAGCGGTACCGGTCGACCTTTGCGTTGGTCCACAACGACCTGGGCGAGGAAGCGTGCATCGGCTGCAAGATGTGCGAGAAGATCTGCCCGAGCGACATCATCACGGTGGTCGCAGGCGGTCGCAAGGAGAGCCCGGTCACGGGCAAGAAGCGCGGCTACGCCGACGACTTCATCCTGGACCTGAACGCCTGCATCGTCTGCGAGCTCTGCGTCCAGGTCTGCCCCGAAGACGCGATCCTGCACCTGACCGTGCCCCAGGGGCCCGGCTACACCCGCGAGGATCTAGTCCTCACGATGGACAAGCTCTACGACAACGAGAAGCGCGACGCCGCGTCGTGGGGCACCGGCACCGGGCTGGTCGCCATGCAGGACCCCAAGCGGGGCCTGGAGCCGCCCAAGCCCAAACCCGAAGCCAAGGGCGACAAGTCGTGATCGCCTTCTTCGTCACGGCCGCGGCACTGCTGGTGACCGCGGTGATGGTGGTGACCAGCAAGGACCTGGTGCGGGCCGTGCTGTGGCTCGGGCTCTCCCTGGTGGTCACCGCCGGGGCCTATGCCCAGCTCGCGGCGGACATGCTGGCGGCGATCCAGATCATGCTCTACGCCGGCGGGGTCGTGACCCTGATGCTGTTCGCCGTGATGCTGACCCCGCGGCCCGACGACGAACGGCCCACCGTTGCCCTGGTGAATCCCGAGCGGGGCTTCGCCGCGGCCCTGTTGATGTTCTTCGCCCTGGCGATGGCCCTGCTCCAGGCCGAGCTCCCGGGCGGCACCGCCGTCGCCGTGTCGGACTCCCAAGAGGTCGGGCGGCTGTTCTTGACCGACCACCTGTTGGCGTTCGAGGCCCTGAGCGTGCTGCTGCTGGCGGCGATGATCGCGGCCATCGTGATCGCCCGCCGGAGGGACGCCTGATGGCCCTGGGCGTGCTCCCCTGGCTGCTGTTGTCGGCGGCCCTGTTCTCGACCGGCCTGTTCGGGCTCTTGACCCGCAAGCACGCCATCGGGCTGCTGATCAGCGTCGAGCTGATGGCCAACGCCGTGAACCTGAACCTGGTGGCCTTTGGCTACTTTCGCGGGGACCTGATGGGCCAGGTGCTGGCCCTGTTCGGCATCGCCCTGACCGTGGCCGAGGTGGTGGTCGGGCTGGCGCTGGTCATCCAGCTCCACCGGCACAACCGCTCCATCGACGTGGACTCGGCCCGGGAGCTGGCCGGATGATGCTCCCGCTGCCCGCGTTGGTGCTGCTGGCGCCGCTGGTCGCGTTCGCGGTCGTGGCCCTCTACCCGTCCCTGCGGCGTCGGGGTCCGGCTGCGGGGCTGGCCGTCGTGACCGGCTCCTCGGTGTCGCTGTTGGCAGGGGTCCTCATGCTGGTGGGCCAACAGGGCCTGGATCGCCCGGTGGCGCACCAGGTCTGGCGCTGGATGCCATCGGCTGGCCAGGACCTGGCCCAGGTCGGCTGGCTGGTGGACAGCACGTCGGCCCCGATGGTCGTGGTGGTCGGGCTTGTGGCGCTGTGCGTGCAGATCTACAGCTTTGGCTACCTGCACGACGAGCCCGGTCCGGCCCTGGGCCGCTACTACGCCTGGCACGCGCTGTTCGTGGTCGCCATGCAGACCCTGGTCATGGCGCCCAACCTGATGCAGGCCTTCATCGGCTGGGAGCTCGTGGGGCTCTGCAGCTACCTGCTCATCGGGTACTGGTGGAAGGAAGCCTACGTCGGCAAGGCCGCGGTCAAGGCCTTCTGGGTCAACAAGGTCGCCGACGGTGGCCTGTTGCTGGGCCTCATCGTGCTGGGTGGTGCCACCGGAAGCTTCGAGTGGGATCCCACCAAGCTCGACCCGGCGCTCCTGACCGCGGTGACCCTGCTGCTGTTCGTCGGGGTGATGGGCAAGAGCGCCCAGGTCCCCCTCCACGTGTGGCTGCCCGATGCCATGGCTGGACCCACGCCCGTCTCGGCGCTGCTGCACGCGGCGACCATGGTGGCGGCGGGCGTGTTCCTGGTGGTGCGGGCGTGGCCCCTGTTCGAGGGCGCCGAGACCACGCTCACCATCATGTGCTGGTTCGGCGGCGTGACCGCCTTCGCAGCCGCGTGCTTCGCCCTCGTCGAGGACGACGTGAAGAAGATGCTCGCGTTCTCGACCTGTTCCCAGCTGGGGTACATGGTCGCCGCGCTGGGCTCGGGGGCGCTGGTCGCCGGCTACTTCCACCTGACGACCCACGCCATGTTCAAGGCGCTGCTCTTCCTGGGCGCCGGCTCGCTCATCCACGCGGTGGGCACGAACGCCATGAGCGAGATGGGCGGCCTGCGCAAGCAGATGCCGGGCACCTTCGTGCTGTTCACCATCGGGTGTCTGGCGCTGGCGGGCATCCCGCCCCTGGCCGGGTTCTTCTCCAAGGACCTGGTGCTCGAGGGCCTGTTGCACGGTGGCCAGTTCGGGCCTCTGGCCCTGTGCCTGGTCGGCGTGGTGCTCACCGCGGTCTACAGCGGTCGGGCCGTCGTGAAGATCTTCTTCGGCGAGCTCCGCAGCCCGGACGCCCACCCCCACGAGAGTCCTCCGTCCATGATGGGCCCGATGCTCCTGCTGGGCGCGGCGACGATCATCGTCGGCTTCCTGGGCGCCCAATTCTCGGGGTTGGTCAACGGCACCCCCGACGGCGCCTTCCACGTGGCGCCCGTCGGCGTCGCTGGCCTGGTCCTGGCCCTGGTCGGGCTGGCCATCGGCAAGTGGTTGGCCGACGGCGGCAGCGTGGCCCAGCTCGAGGGCCTGGGCGAGTACATCTTCAGCAGCCCGCTGGACCGCTTCTACGAGACGGTCTGGCGGCGGGTGCTGCTGGTCGGCGCGGCGTGGCTGGCCTGGGTCGACCGCTACGTGGTCGACGGGCTCATGAACCTGGTCGGGTGGGGGTCCATGGTGGCCGCCGAGCGGGCCCGCAAGCTCCAGACCGGCCTGGTCACCGACTACGTCGCGGCGGTGGTCGTGGGTGTGCTGGTCGTGGCCCTCTACACGGCGAGCGGCATCTGATGGGCCTGCTCTCCCTGATCGTCCTGGCCCCGATGGCCGCGGCCGTCGCGCTGCTGTTCATCCCGACCGCGTCGCGGGCCGTGGTGCGGCTGGTGTCGCTGGTCGGGGCGATGGTGTCGCTGGTCGGTACGCTGGAGGTCATCCGCCGCTACGACCTGGCCATCGGGGGCATCCAGCTCCGGGAGCAGCTGGACCTGGTGCCCTCGATGGGCATCTCCTGGAAGCTCGGGGTCGACGGCTGGGGCGTCTCGCTGCTGCTGCTCACCGCGGTGATCATCACCGCCGGGGTCTGGGCCACGTGGACCGAGCAGAAGCGCAGCAAGGAGTTCTACGCCTGGCTGTTGGTCCTGGTGACCGGGGTCTTCGGGGTCTTCGTCAGCCTCGATCTCTTCCTGTTCTTCCTGTTCTACGAGATCGCCGTCCTGCCGATGTACCTGCTCATCGGTATCTGGGGTTCGACCAAGCGGATCGACAGCGACGGGCCCTTCCGCTTCGCCTACGACATGCTCGACGTGGGCGGCAAGGAATACGCCGCCATGAAGCTCACGCTGATGCTCCTGGCGGGCTCGGCGCTGATCCTGGCGGCGCTGTTCGGCATGGTGACCGCCGGGCCGACCACCTGGGACCTCGAGGTCCTCCAGGCCCGGGAGTACAGCCGCACCTTCCAGCTCATCGCCTTCCCGGCGCTGTGGGTCGGCTTCGGGTCGCTGGCCGGGCTGTTCCCCTTCCACACCTGGTCTCCCGACGGCCACGCCTCGGCCCCCACCGCGGTGTCCATGCTGCACGCCGGCGTGCTCATGAAGCTCGGGGCCTTCGGCGTGATCCGGGTCGGCATGGTCTGTCTGCCCGAGGGCGCGATGGCCTGGGCCTTCGTGGTGGGCACCGTGGCGGTGATCAACATCGTCTGGGGCGCTGTCTCCGCGATGGGCCAGAAGGACCTGAAGTACGTGGTCGCCTACTCCAGCGTGAGCCACATGGGCGTGGTCATGCTCGGTGCCGCCACCCTGACCACCGACGGCTGGAACGGCGCGGTCTTCCAGATGTTCGCCCACGGGGTCATGACCGGCCTCTTCTTCGCGCTGGTCGGGCTGATCTACGAAAAGGCCCACAGCCGCGACATCTTCGCGATGGGTGGCTTCGCCGCCAAGATGCCCGCGGTCTCGGTCTTCTTCACCATCGCCTGTCTGAGCTCCCTGGGCCTGCCGGGCATGGCCGGGTTCGCCGCCGAGGTGCTGGTCTTCCTGGGTGCGTGGAACAGCGACCACAGCTGGTGGGCCGTGCCGGGCATCCTGGGCGCGGTCATCACCGCGTTCTACGTGCTGCGGGTCTCCCGGGCGATCTTCTGGGGCCAGGGTCCCAGCGACGCCTACCCGGACCTGACCGACTGCCGCGGCACCGAGTGGATCGCGCCGGTCATGCTGACGGCCTGCATCTTGCTCTTCGGGCTGGCGCCGGATCTGCTCCTGCGCTTCATCGACGTCTCGACCGTCGAGCACCTGGCGTGGCTGGGCGCCCACGCCGACGGCGTGGCTGTCGTCGTCGAGGGGGTGCAGCCGTGACCGAGTTCCCGGACCTGGCCCCCCTGGGCCTCGAGCTCTCCGTCCTGGCGCTGGCGCTCTTGGTCTTCGTGGCCGATCTGCTGCTGCCGGCCAGCGAGAAGCGAGGGCTGGGGTCGCTGACCGCCCTGGGGCTGGGCGTCATCCTGGTGGCGTCCTGCTGCGGGCTGTCGACCCAGGGCGTGACCTTCAGCGGGACCTATGTCGCCGACGGCGTGGGGCTCTACCTCAAGCAGGTGCTGCTGGTGGCGGGGCTGTTGGGCGCTCTGGGGTCCATCGACCACGTCGACAAGCACTTCCCCGCCCGCCAGGGCGAGCACTACCTGCTCATGCTGGCGTCGCTGACCGGCATGCTGTTGTTGACCGGCGCCCGGGACCTGCTGCTCTGGGTCGTGGCCTTCGAGCTGGCGGGCATCCCGCTGATCGTGCTCGCCGGCCTGCAAAAGGACAAGCGCGGCACCGAAGGGGCGCTGAAGCTCTTCCTGACCACGGCGGCGAGCAGTGCGTTCACCCTGTACGGCTTCTCGATCCTGTGGGGCCTGTCCGGCTCCACGGCGTTCGTGGGCATGGCCGCGATCGGGGTCGGGCCGTTGCAGTCCCTGGCGCTGGCCATGGTGCTCGCCGGGGTGGCCTTCAAGCTCGGGGTCGTGCCCTTCCACCTGTGGATGGCCGACACCTACGAGGGAGCGCCCACGCCGACCGTGGCCTTCCTGAGCGTGGCGCCCAAGGTCGCCGTGTTCGCGGGCCTCATCCGCTTTCTGCTGGAGGGCCTGCTGCCGCTCCAAGCGGTCTGGGGTGGGGCCCTGGTCCTGCTGGCGGCCATCACCCTGGTCCAGGGCAACCTGTCGGCGCTGGCCCAGACCGACTCCCGGCGACTGCTGGCCCTGAGCGGGGTCGCCCACATGGGCCTGATGCTCATGGCCCTGGCCGCGGGCTCGGCGGAAGCGGTCGGGGTGCTGTGCTTCTACGCCCTGGCCTATGCCTTCACCAACATGGGCGCGTTCCTGGTGGTGAGTGTGGTCAGCGAGTCCGAGGGCTCCGCCGACATCGGGGCCTACACGGGGCTGGCGACCCGGGCCCCGGCCCTTGCGCTGGCGATGCTGATCTTCCTGCTGTCCCTGGGCGGCATCCCGTTCGTCGCGGGCTTCTGGGCCAAGGTGCTCTTGCTGTGGGCGGCGTGGCAGGGCGGCCTGGTCGTGCTGGTCGTGCTGGCGGTGCTGCTCGCCGTGCTGGCGCTGTTCTACTACCTCAAGATCGCCCGGGCGCTCTACATCGCCGAGAGCGACAACGCGTCCGTGCCGACCCTGGGTCGGGCCACGGCGAGCGCCATCGGCCTGTGCGTGGCCGGGGTGGTCGTGATGGGGATCCTGCCGGGGCCGTTCCTGGAGACCGCGATGAGCGCGGCCAGGGCGCTGGGTCTCTGAGAGCCTGCTAGCCCGCGTCGTCCTCGCACCACGCCAGATCCGTCGTGTCGTCCCGGGGGGCCACCAGCACGTCCAGCATCGGGAAGTAGGCTTCGCAGCCCCCGTCCTCGCCGGGCACGGCCCGGACGCGGAGCTGGGGGTCCTGGGCCCAGCCCTCGTAGTCGAAGGGCTCGCTGCAGCCCCCGTCGACCCAGGGGTTCACGAACGCCGCCTGGGACGTGAAGTCCACGCCGTCTGTCGGTTCGACCCCGATGGCTGCCACGAGCTCGTCCCAGGTGCCGCTGTCCTCGACCACCCGGCGCTGCTGGGCCCACGACGTGTTGTCCTCGTACTCGCCGTAGCCCAGGGCGTAGAGCTGGAGCTCGACCTCGGTGGCGTCGGACGGCGCTCGGCCCTCGCACAGCGTGCCCTCGCAGGCCAGCACCAGGGACCACCAGAGCACGGGCCAGGCTACCGCGGTGCGTGCTCGCTACTTGGCCAGGATCTCGGTCTCGCGGATCCAGCCGCGGCGACGGATCGGAGGCGCTTCCAGGATCGAGGTGCGACGGGGCGGCTCGCCGGCCTCGAGGGTCAGCCGATGGCCAGAGCGGCCGGCGACCCGACGGGGAGGTGGCGTGGGCTGGATCTCGTGGATGAGGGTGACCATGTCGGGACTCCGCGATGTTCTTGCATCGGTCACTGGGCCGGTGGACCTTAGCCAAGTGTCTGTGCGCGGTACCCTGACCTCGGAGGTCCAGATGGGGGTCTACGCAGCCGTCCTCGCTGGCGTCACCGTGGTGGTGCTCTTCCAGCTGGCGCGCCTCCGCCGCTTTCAGCACCGCGACGTCTCACCTCAGGTGCTCGCCCATGCGGAGGCCGAGCGGCAGGCGGTGGTCGACGCCGCCCTGGCGCGCGCCGGCCTGGTCGATGCGGGCTGGAGGCTCAGCCACACGACCGCCTATGGCTGGCCCAGCGTGGTCGCGCACGTGGCCAGCGACGAGGCCGCAGCCGGCCTCCAGGGCGAGCTGGAGCGCTTGCGCACCGCCCTCGCAGCCGAGCTCGCCGACCGGGGCCGACCCGGCTTCGACGCCTCCCTGGGCGTCGTGTTCCAGGTCGACGGATAGGAGTCCCCATGACCTCCCGCACCCTGACCACCACCGTGCGCGGCCAGCCGACCTCGGATGGTGCTGGCGTCAAGCTCACCCGGGTCATCGGCCAACACGCCCTGCGCAACGTCGATCCCTTCCTGCTGCTGGACGAGTTCCGCAGCGACGTGCCCGACGAGTACCTGGCCGGGTTCCCGCCCCACCCCCACCGGGGCTTCGAGACCGTCACCTACATGCTGGCCGGGGCCATGAAGCACAAGGACAGCGTGGGCAACACCGGCCACCTGGGGCCCGGCAGCGTCCAGTGGATGACCGCCGGCCGCGGCATCGTGCACGAGGAGATGCCCGAACAGGAGGACGGCCTGTTGTGGGGCTTCCAGCTGTGGGTGAACCTGCCGGCCGCCAAGAAGATGACCGCGCCGCGGTACCAGGACATCCCGGCGGATCAGATCCCCCAGGTCTCCGTGCCAGACGGCACGGTGCGCGTGGTCGCCGGGGCCTTTGGCGAGACCACCGGACCCGTGGGTGGCGTCGACGTCGCGCCGCTCTACCTGGACGTGCAGCTGGACCCCGGGGGCTCTCTCGACGTCGACGTGCCGGACGGACACCGGGGCTTCGTCTATGTCTTCGAGGGCAGCGGCCAGGTCGCGCACCAGGACCTGGGTCGCGGCGAGCTCGGTGTGCTGTCCGACCAGGGCACCCTGCAGCTCGCGGCCGGCGCCGAGGGCCTGCGCATCCTCGTGGTGGCAGGCAAGCCCCTGAACGAGCCGATCGTTCAGTACGGGCCCTTCGTGATGAACACCCAGCGGGAGATCCAGGAGGCCATCCGGGACTACCAGGCTGGCCGCCTGGGGCGTTGAAGCTGGCCGCTCAGAGCACCACCGGCACCGGCTCGGTGATCGTCACGTCGGTCCGGGTGACCCGGGCCCGCCAGGCCTCGACCTCGACCCCTGCGGCCGCCACCCGGCGCAGAGCCGCACCATAGGCCGGGTCGATGTCGTCGGCGGGCACGACCCGCTGCGTGTCGCTGCGGGGCACCAGGAACAGCAGCAGCCCGCGGTGGCCCGCGGCCACGACCTCGGCGAGCTCCTCGAGGTGCTTCAGGCCCCGGCTGGTCACAGCGTCCGGGAACGCGCCCACGCCGTCGCCGAGCATCAGGGTCGCGTTCTTGACCTCGACGTAGCAGTCCGGCCGCTCACCCTGGCTCAGCAACAGGTCGATGCGGCTGTTCTGGGAGCCGTACTTGACCTCGGGGCGGACCGAGCCATAGCCAGCGCAGGAGGGGATGCGACCGGCGTCGATGGCCTCGCGCACGACCCGGTTCGGCAGCGCGGTGTTCACCAGCACCGCCACCCCGCCGACCACCGAGACCTCCCACGTCCACTTGAGCTTGCGCTTGGGGTTGGTGCTGGGGGAGATCCAGACCGGGGCCTGGTCCTCGAGACAGGTCTTCATGGTGCCGGTGTTGGGGCAGTGGGCCACCACCACCTGGCCATCGGGCAGGGCCACGTCGACGAAGAAGCGCTTGTAGCGGCGCACGAAGCGACCCTCGACGAGGGGGGTGGCGAAGTCCATGGAGCCTCCGGTCCAGGCCCGTCTAACGGGTCCGGATCCGCCTGCGGACCAGGGCGACCACAGCGAGCCAGGCCGGGATCCAGGCCCCCCGGGGTCGGGCGCTCGCGGTACAGCCACAGCCCTCGGCACCGGAGACCGAGAGCGTGAAGGCGGCGGTGCCAAGGGGGTCGTCGGCGTCCATTCCTTCGGGGCCCAGGTTGACCACGCCAACCGTCGCTGCGTCTCCACTCAGGGTCACCTGCAGCGTCATCGCCCGGGCGCTGGTGACGCTGGCGCCGTCCGACACCACCAGCGCCCACTCGGTGTCCGCGGGGCTCTCCAGGTCCAGGGTCAGGGTGTCGCCAGCGTCCCCTACCAGGGTCCAGTACGACGTGCCCAGGGGATAGGGCGGCCACGAGGGACTCAGCGCGTCGCCCGTCCTGGCCACACCCTCGACCGCCACGATGGCGTCGTCGCCGGCGAACGCGGCTTCCTCGGCGCCGTGCTCCCCGCCCAGCTGGGCCCGCCAGCCGGCGAAGTCGACCATGCTGCTGCGCCAGTCGCCGGTCAACTCCTCCCACGCGTCCAGGACGTCTGGCTCGGACCCGACGCCCTCCTGGGCCAGGGCCTCCCAGAGCAGGGGTCCCGCAGCGCCCTGTCCGTCCCCCACAGACCGGTCCAGGAACCACATCCAGGCGACCGCGCCGTACTCGTAGTAGGCCCAGATCCCGTACTGCTCGTCCAGCTGGTAGCCGTCTTGCAGCACCGCCGACGCCCAGGGGTACCACTGGTAGTCCCCCAGGTTGGACGCGCTCGTGGTCCAGGTCGGATCGGTCCAGCGCTCGGCCGCCACCGCGGTGGACTCCCACACGCTCAGGAAGGGCTCGGCATAGTCGGTCGCGTACTGCAGGACGTGGTTGAACTCGTGGTGCACGAACTCCCGCAGCTGGTCCGGATCGGTGTCGTGGTCGATCACGATGAAGGCCGGTGAGCCGGCGAAGCCGTCGGCCGTGTCGCTGTCGCTGCACTCCGGCTCGCCGCCGTCGCACTCCACCCAGGCGATGCCCGGCCCGCCCGCGCTCTTCAGGTAGACGTCCAAGGCGCTGGAGCCTCCCTCGCCCAGGTCGTCTCGTGGGGCCCGGAAGCCGATGTCGTCGACCTGGGCCGACCACGCCTCCTCGGCGTAGACCAGCACGTCGTCGCACAGGTCTTGGTACGCGGCGTCCTTCCAGTGGCAGCGCACCCGGCCCTCGAAGCTGTCCTCGCTGTCCGTGCCCGTGGGGCGCGCTGCCAGGGACGGGGTCAACAGCAGGGTCAGGAACATGGCCGACCTCCCGCCGAGAGCCTACCTGGAAAGGGAGGGACCATGGACGACACCGGACTGCCCGACCCCGAGCCCGCGGCCGCCGAAGGCCTCCAGGCGGTGGCCGATCGGCTGGGCGTAGCCCTCGAGGTGGTCGAAGCGGTCGCCTCGGCCCTGGACACCCAGCCCCTGCTCGAGACCTGGGATCCGCCCAGTGCGCCTGCGGTCGACCCTCTCGCCAGCCCGCCAGCGCTCCCGGGGCCGGCCCTGTCCGAGCGCTACGAGGTGCTCGAGCTGCTGGGCGAGGGGGGCATGGGCTCGGTCCACCGGGTCTACGATCGGCAGCTGGAGCGCACCGTCGCCCTCAAGGTGCTGCACCCGTCCATGGGCGCCCGGCCCGCCAACGCGGCCCGCTTCCTGGAGGAGGCCCAGGTCTCGGCCCAGCTCCAGCACCCGGCCATCGTGCCGGTGCACGACTACGGGCAGATGCCCGACGGCCGCGCCTACATCACCATGAAAGAGGTCCGGGGTCAGACCCTGGCCCAGGCCATCGGCCACCTCCACGCAGGCCGCGAAGAGTGGACCCTGCGCCGCATGCTCGAGGTCTTCCTGCGGGCGGTGGAGGGCGTGGCCTATGCCCACGACCGAGGGGTGGTGCACCGGGACCTGAAGCCCGAGAACATCATGCTGGGGGATCACGGCGAGGTGTCCATCCTGGACTGGGGCCTGGCCCGGGTGGGCATCGGCCTGAGCTGGGGCCCGGGGGTCGACCCGGTGGTCTCGAACCGCACCGAGCGCACCCGGGTCGGCGCGGTCGCCGGCTCGCCTGCGTACATGGCGCCCGAGCAAGCCCGGGGCCAGACCTTCAAGGTGACCGCCCGGACCGACGTGTACGCGCTGGGCGGCGTGCTCTACGAGATCCTCACGGGCAAGCACCCCCTCTACGGCATGACGGCCCAGGAGATCATGGCCCGGTTGCGGGCCGACGTGCGCATCCCGCCGCCGCGTGGGGGGCGCTTCGACATCCCGCCCGAGCTCGAACAGCTGGTGGCTCGGTCGACCACCCCCGATCCCGCCGGTCGGCCGGCCGATGCCCAGGCCTTCGGCGCCGCGCTGCGCGACTGGCTCGACGGCGCCCGGCGGAGAGAGCGGGCCCTGGCCCTGGTGGCCCAGGCGGACCAGGCCGGGGTGCGGGCCCAGGAGCTGTCCGCGGGCGCCACCACGCTGCAGGCCCAGGCGGCGGCCCAGCTGGCCGAGACCCCGCCGTGGTCCCTGGACGCGGCCCGGACTCGGGCGTGGCAGGTCGAGGACGACGCTCGGGAGCGCCGCATACAGGCCGAGGAGGCCCAGGACGAGCGCTCGCGTCTCCTGAGCGCGGCGCTGACCCAGGACCCGGGCTGTGTCGAGGCCCATGCTGGCCTGGCGGCGGACTACCGCGCCCTGCACGCCGAGGCCGAGGCCCGCGGAGACGCCCGCGAGGCCCGGCGCTGGGAGCGCCAGGTGCGCAACCACGACCGGGGGGAGCACGCCGCCTGGCTGGAGGGCACAGGGGCCCTGAGCCTGGTCACGGACCCGCCGGCCCAGGCGATGCTCTACCGCTACGTCGAGCGCGGGCGGCGGCTGGTCGAGGAGCCCGTCGGCAGCCTGGGCACCACGCCGCTGATCCGGCACGTGCTGCCCCGAGGGAGCTACCTGGTGGTGCTCCAGGCGCCCGGCTGTCAAGACCTGCGCTACCCGGTCCGCATCGGTCGCCAGGAGCACTGGGACGGGGTGGCCCCCCGGGCCGGGGACCCCGCCGTCGTCCGGCTGCCGCGACTGGGCGAGCTCGACCCCGACGACGTGTGCGTGAGTGCAGGCTGGTTCTGGAGCGGCGGCCACGTCGAGGGCATCGAGCACCCCTTGCCCAGGCGCAGGCTGTGGGCCGACGGCTTCGTCATCCGACGGCACCCGGTGACCTGTGCCGAGTACGTGGCCTTCCTGGACGACCTGGTCGACCAGGGCCGAGAGGCCGAGGCGCTGCGCTGGGCACCACGCGAGGTCGGCGGCGGCGAGGCCATCCTGCTGGGCCGGACGCCCGCTGGCCACTTCCAGCTCGTGCCCGACTCCCAGGGCGACGAGTGGCCGCCGTCCATGCCGGTGATCATGGTCGATCC
>Ga0114932_10003662_pt1 | contig 14883 bp, 3 predicted proteins | sample 2SBtaG_2_FD_87286 | JGI IMG/M metagenome (GOLD analysis project Ga0114932, IMG submission 87286) | Deep subsurface microbial communities from Kolumbo volcano to uncover new lineages of life (NeLLi) - 2SBTROV12_ACTIVE470 metaG | ecosystem: Environmental > Aquatic > Marine > Volcanic ...
ACGCTCGTCGGTGGCGGCAACGCCGACGCGCTCCATACACACGCCGGCTCAGGTGGCGGATCCGGGGGCGCACAGGTGATCACGTTCAAAGGGATCACAACCGGGACATTCAAAGGCAGCTCCGAGCTCGCAACGATGGACGACGCGTGCGCCAAGCAATACGGCAAGGCGCGCGTCTGCACGACCACGATGCTCGCGAACGTCTACCCGAGGGCAAAACCGTCGTCTCGGTCATGGATAGTCTTGGACGGCCCCTGGATCTCTCAGAGCAATCAGCTCGTCGCGGTGATCAACACCGCGGCCTACGCTCGTTACTTCAAGACGAATTGCACGGCTTTCGGGCGGCCGTTTGCAGCGCCCTACACCACCCAGTTGGGACTTACCCTGGACAAGGACGGCATCTACAAATCGGTGAAGTGCTCCGACGCCCGGCCGGCCACATGCTGCGGCCGCTGATGCGCTGGTTGGTCGTGATAGCGACGCTTGGGTTCGCCATCTCGGCGAGCGCGTCGCCTCCCCACCGTTCACCACATTGTCTTCCTCATGCTGCCGCGGCCGCGATGACGAAACTCGGGACGCCTACAACCACCAAGAAAGTTGCCAGGCAGCTGCATGTGACCAAAGCCGGCGTCGACCTCTTCGAGCTGCGAGCCTGGCTGCAAACCAAGCGCTGGAACGCCCTGGTGCTGCATCCAAGACGCGCGGTCATGGCCGCCATGCTCAAGGCGGGCCTGCCCGTCGTCGCCGTCCGTGTCGAGCAAGGCGGTGACCACGCCGTCGCGCTCATCCCCGTCGCCAGAATGAACGTCGTCGACAAGACCAAGGTGCGCGTCATCGATATCCGGCAGCCTGTCGATCGCGTCGTGGCGCGCAAAGCTGCACTGTCTGGTTTGCGCGCGTCCTTGGTGATGTGGCCGCAGACCCGCCCTGCCCCAGTCGAAGCTGTGGGTGGGACCGCTGTCTGGCGCGCGCTGTTGAAAACCGATGCCGAGTTCCGCGCCATCGGCTGGTTGCGCCGCGCCCGGGAACACACCAGGCCGAACCTTCAGAAACTGACGCTGTATGGTCGCGCGTTGGCTGCCGATCCCTGCTACGAACCGGCCCGGCGCGAGTTCGACAAGACCGCCGCTAGCCTGCCGCCCGGTCCGACGCGAAATCGCCTCGTCAGGATGCGTCCAAACTGCCGACGGTCCGCCGCACGCGGTCGGTGACAATCCAGCTTCACGGCAACTTGATGAGCGCGTCGGTCTGCTCGAAGCAGTAGAGCCGCGCAAACTCGTGACAGCGCATCTTGCAGGCCTGTGTCCACGTCGATGTCGACGCGTCTGCGTAGCCGAGTTCGCCGCTGTAAGAGGAGCTCGTCGTGTTGGTTTGCCACCGATTGCACTGCCGCCGGTAGTAGCTGTCCTTGACCGTGCCGTTGACGCGCGTGTTCGTCCAAACGCGAATATGTCCCGCGCAGGTGCCGCCGGCATCCTTGGCGACGGACTTGCCGTTTTCGTCGAGGTAAATCGGCCGCAAAATGGTGCCGTCGACGAGATCCGACCAGTCCTTGGCGACCTGCTGCCCGTCGGTGCGCACGTAGGGAACCGTTGCCTGCTTGAAGCGATTGGCCGGCGCGTAGCTGTTGTAGGTCAACCACGCCTGGAACGTCCCCTTGAGCCCGGCGCTTGATGCCAGCGATTGGCACTTGGCGTCGGCGCCCGTGTAGCCGCCGAGGTTGCCGTTGTACGCTTGGGACGAAACGAAGACGCGCCGGACCTTCTTGCATCCAGCTGCGGCGTCGATGGTGAACACGCAGCCGCCGGCCTTGGGGTCGCAAGCGTCCTTGGTGCACTTGTCACCGTCGCTGCAGACCAGGGCCTTGCCGCTATCGCAGCTGCCGCCGAGGCATTTTCGGTCGACGCGGCACGGTTTGTCGTCGGTGGCGCAGCCGTGGCCGTCCTTGGCGAGCGCCGCTTCGCATTTTCCGGTCTTGGCGTTGCACGAGTCGATCGTGCACGGGTTGCCGTCGTTGCAGACCCGTTCGGGGTTGCGAATGCGACGCAGCACGCTGTGGCCGTGTTCAGCCAGGTAGATGTGCCCTTTGGGCCCCGCGCTGAGGCTGTACATGATGCTGAATGACGCCGACGAACCCGGGCCATCGGTGACGCCATTTGCCCCTGAACCCGCTATGGTCTTGACGATGTTGCCGTCGATGCGACGGATGCGACGGTTGGCGTAGTCGCTGATCCAGATCCGGCCCAGCGGACCGACCACGATGCCAAACGGCAAGTTGAACCGCGCCGAGCTCGCGAACCCGTCCACGAACCCCGCCTGCCCGCTGCCGGCGATGGTGGCGACCTTGCCCTGGTGGACGCGCCGGATGCGGTGGTTGTTGCGGTCAGCCACGTAGAGCGCGCCGTCGGGTCCTCGGTCGATGCCGTGCGGCATGTTGAACTGGGCGCTGCTGGCGGGTCCATCGAGGTAGCCGGCCTTGCCGCTGCCCGCGACGGTGCTGACGACACCATTGGACGAAAGCCGCCGGATGCGGTGTAGCGGGGTATCAACAAAGTGCAGCTCGCCGGCCGTGCCCGCGGTGATGGACCAGACGTCGTGCAATTGGGCGCTGGCCCCGGGCCCGTCGAGGTAGCCCGCTTTGCCACTGCCGGCCAACGTCGTGACCGTTCCGTCCAGGGCGATCTTGCGCAGCCGCCGATTGTTGCGGTCGAAGACGTAGATGGTGCCCGGACCGTCCAACTCCACAGCAAGTGGATAGGAGAACCTGGCCTGCTTTGCCGCCCCATCCAGGTATCCAGCGGCGCCACCCGCCACCGTGGTGACGTTGTCGTTGGCGTCGATCTTGCGGATGCGGTGATTGTTGTAGTCGGCGACGTACAGCCCCGATTTGTGCGCTGTCACCGCGATCGGCTTGTTGAAGCGGGCCCACTGGGCCTTTCCGTCCGCATAGCCGGCGGTTGAACCGGCGAACGTCTCGACCTGGCCGTTGGCCCCGTTGCAGACGCCGGACGTGCACACCTCGCCCTCGGTGCAGCCCTTGCCATCGTCGCACGAGCCAGTTCGGTGAAACGCCTTGCATTTGCCGGGGCCGGGGTCGCAGATGTCGGTCGTGCACTGGTTGCCGTCGTTGCACTTCTTGACCTGGCCGACGCACGTGCCGGTCTTGTCGCAGGCGTCGCCGGACGTGCACCCGTCGCCGTCGTCGCAGCCCGTCGCGGCGGGCTTGGTCTTGTGGGCGCATTTGCCGGTTGTCTTGTCGCAGGTGTCGATAGTGCACCCGGTGCCGTCCGCGCACAGCACGACCTTGGGCCCGATGCGACCGATATGATGCGAGGTGCCGATCTCGCTGAACCAGATGGCGCCATCAGGCCCCGCGGCGATGCCCCACGGGCCATACATCGGCGATTCGCCGCCGGGGCCACCGATGAGGCCGTTGATGCCGCTACCAACCGCCGTCGTCACCTTTGCGCTGCTGTTGAGCTTGTCGAGCACGCGGATGCGGCGGTTGCCATAGTCAGCTACCCACAACCTGCCGTCGCCGCTGACCGCCAGGCCATAGGGCCGGTTGAAACGTGCCGTCAGCCCGACGCCATCGACGAACCCATTGCTGGTCTTGCCTCCGGCGATGGTGTCGACATTGCCGTTAGGCGCCACGCGGCGAACGCTGTGATAGTTGTCGATGAAATACAGCCAGCCGTTGTTCGTCGCGAGGGAGCGCGGATAGGTGAACCGTGCACTCGAGCCGGGGCCGTCAACGTACCCGGTCTGTCCGGAACCCGCCGCCGTCACGACGATGCCGTCAACGAGGCGGCGAATACGGTGGTTGCCCGAATCGGCGATGGCCAGGGACCCGCCGGCAACCTCGACCACATCTTCCGGACTGCGGAGTCGTGCCTTGGCCACCGGTCCATCCACGAAGCCGGCGGCGACGTTGCCCACGACGGTTTTCACGGCGCCAAATGCGTCGACCTCGCGGATCATGTGGTTGCTGGTGTCGGCGACCACCACCGAGCCCGATGCGAGCACGGAAACGCCTCGGGGATAGCGGAAGCGCGCCGTCTTGGCGGGGCCGTCGAGGAATCCCGCGCTGCCTCCAGCGAGTGTTGAGACGCTGCCGTCCGTCTTCACCGCGCGGATTCGATGGTTGTAGCTGTCAGCGATGACGGCCGTGTTGTCGTCGAGCACCGCGACATCCACCGGCCGGTTGAAACGCGCCGCGATTCCGGGGTTGTCCGACATGCCAGCGCTCACGCCGGCGATCCGCTTGACGAAGAAGTGGGCCAGTGAGCATTTGCCCTGGAAACACTCCTCCCCAACGGTGCACTTGTCGCCGTCGTTGCACGCGGCGCGGTTGTTCTCGTGACCGCACTTGGCGGCGTACGGGTCGCACCAATCGAGCGTGCACACGTTGCCGTCGTTGCAGCTCTTCGCGGTGCCTTTGCATTTGCCGTTGGCGTCGCAGGTCTTGCCCGTGATGCAGGCGTTGCCATCGCTGCAGTTTTTGCCGAGGGCTTGGGGCGCGTGGTTGCACGTGCCGGTCAGTTTGTCGCAAGTATCCGCGGAGCAGGGACTGTCGTCATCGCAATGCACCTGGGCACGCACGACCTTGCGAACGCTATGGATGGTTGTGGCGTACAGGTTGGCGTCGCGATCCACGGCGATGCGGTACGGGTAGTACAGGCGCGCCTTGTCAGCCGGCCCGTTGGTGTGGCCGAGTCCAATGCCGGCGATGGTTGTGACGACGCCTTGTTTGTCGATGGATCGGATGCGGCCATTGTTGCGGTCGGTGACGAGGATGCCGTCGTTCAGCGGGTCGACCGCGACGTCGTGCGGGTAGTGGAAACGCGCTGAACTGCCGGCGCCGTCGAGGTGGCCGGCGGACCCTGAACCAGCAACAGTGGTCACGTTACCAAGGGCGATCCGGCGGATGCGGTGGTTGTTGGCGTCCGCGACGTAGACGGCCCCGGATGCATCGAGCGCGAGGCCTTGCGGGAACTTGAATCGCGCCGAGCTGACCGGTCCGTCGAGGTAGCCCGCGGTGCCGCTGCCCGCGACGGTGATGACGTTACCGCCGAACTTGACGAGTCGGATTCGTTGGTTGGACAGATCGGCCACGTACACGTCCCCGTTGCCCGCCAACGCGAGCCCCGCAGGACTGTAGAAGCGGGCGCTGGACGGCGGTCCGTCCAGGTAGCCGGTTTGGCCGGACCCCGCGATGGTGCTGACGCTTCCGCCGGGTGCCACGCGTCGAATCCGGTGGTTGCCCTGGTCGGCGACGAACACGGAGCCACTGCGGCCGACCGCGAGGCCGAGAGGGGACTTGAAACGCGCTTTGGCCGGCTCCCCATCGACATAGCCAGGCGCGCCGCCGACCCATGTGTTCACGACGCCGTCGGGCTTGACGCGCCGCAGGCGATGATTGGAGCGGTCGGCGACGACAAGATCCCCAGTTGGCAAGACGCCGATGCCGGACGGCGAACTGAACCGCGCCGACGTCGCCTTGCCGTCGATGGACCCGGCGGACGTGCTGCCGGCGAGTTGGCTTACAGTGCCGTTGCCGGCGATGCACTTGCCGGACGAACAGATATCGCCCTGGGTGCACTTGTCGCCGTCATCGCAAGGTTTGGTATTCGCGACGTTCGCGCATTGCCCGGTGACTCCGTTGCAGCTGTCGTCGGTGCAGCCGTTGCTGTCATCGCAGTTCTTGGCCTTGCCGATGCACGCACCCTTGGCGTCGCACTTGTCTTGGAGCGTGCACTTGTCGCCGTCGGAGCACGCCGAACCGGCCTTGATGGCCGTGTACACGCACGCGCCGGTTTTCGGATCGCACTTGTCGGTGGTGCAGGGCTCGCCGTCGTTGCACTTGACGACGTTGGTGTTGATGACCCGGACGCGGTTGTTGTCTTCGTCGGCCACGTACAGCCGGCCATCGGGGCCGAACGCCACGTCGTCGGGCCGGTAAAACCGCGCCGCAAACGCCTTGCCGTCCGCGAAGCCGGACAAACCCGATCCGGCAAAGAGCGTGACGTCGCCCGAGAGTGTCATGCGGCGAATGCGGTGGTTTTCGCGGTCGGCGATGTACAGCGCACCATCAGGTCCCCAATCCATGCCGCGCGGATAGTAGAATCGCGCGCTTTTGCCCTTGCCGTTGATGTAGCCATGGTTGCTGGCGCCCTGCCCCGCAATCGTGGTGACCGTGCCGTCGGGGGAGATTCGGCGGATCGCGTTGTTGCCCATGTCGGACACGTAAGCGGTACCGTTCTTGTGCACAGCGATGCCAAACGGGATGCGGAATCGGGCGCTCGCGCCCTTGCCATCGACGAACCCGTAGCCACCGCTTGTCGACCCGGCGACAAGCGTCACGTTGGTGTCGGCTGCGATGCGGCGCACACGATGGCCGCTGTATTCGGTGACGAAAACAGACCCATCGGCGGCGACCGAAACGCCCGCGGGTCGGTAAATCCGCGCGGCCTGTCCCTTGCCCGTGGCATAGCCGGAGTTGCCGTTGCCAGCGAGCGTGGTGACCGCAAAGGTCTTGCTCACGCGGCGCACACGGTTGTTGCTGAAGTCGGCCACCACGAATCCGCCGTCGGCCGTCGCTTCGATGTCGGATGGATTGCGGAAATAGGCTGCCGTTCCGGTCGTGGAGTCCTTGAACCCGCACCCGACGCGGCCGGCCACTCGTTTGACCGGGTGGCTGGCTTTCTTCATGTCGACCTGGCGCACGTTGCAGTAGGTCCAGCCGACGACGTACAAGTTGCCGTCCGTACCGAAGGTCACGCCGTACGGATCGCGGAAGCGCGCAGACAACCCCACGGGGTGATCGTAGAACGCCGCGCTGCCCGAGCCGACGAACGCCTTGACGTCCCCAGCGGTTTCGACCACACACTTTCCGCTCACGCAGCGCTCGTTCTTGGTGCACTTGGTGCCGTCGTCACACGCACCGGTGAGCTGCGTGTACACACACTTGCCGGTGGACGTATCGCATTTATCGGACGTGCAGATCTGCCCGTCGTTGCACTTCTTCGGCGGATCCTGGCCGCACTTGCCGGCCTTGCACCACTCCATGTCGCATGCGTTGTTGTCGGCACACGACTTCATCTGCCAGTTCAGCGCGTCTGCCGTACAGGTTCCCAGAGCGACACCAAAACACTTCCTCTGTCCCGGCGTGCAAACCTTCGCTACGCACTTGCCCGTCTTGCAGGCGCCCGTCGTCTTGGCGCAATCGGCGACGGTCAGCTTGGCGAGACCGTTGTGGCTGCATTTCCACGCGACGAACCCGTTGCACCCGACCTGGCCGGGCTCGCATTTCTTGGACTTGCACTGGCCGTCTTTTTCATCGCAGTAGTAGCCGGGGTAGCACGGGGCATCGATCCAGCCGGTCTGGTCCTTCGAACACTGCAACTGCACCTTGTAGTTCTTGCACTTGTAGTTGGTGCTGGTGCAGATCTTCGGCTTGCACGCCGCTTTGTCCTTATCCGCAACGCAGACGTGCTTGCTGCCGCATGCCTTGACTGTCGACGCCTTCGTGGCGGATGCCGCACAGAGTTTGACCGAGTTGCTGGCGCAGAACGTCGCACCGGGCTTGCAGATAACCTTGTGACACGCGCCCGCGTCGCAGTTGGTCCCGAACTGGCACTGTTTGTGCGTCCAGCTGAGACCGTCCATGGCGCACGTCGATACGGCGCCGCCGGTGCATTTCTTCGCGCCGGGCTTGCAGACTTGCGCCTTGCACGCGCCCTTGACGCACGTCGCGGTCTTGCCGCAGTCCTGCACCAGCTCGGACTTCAGCCCCGTGTCTGCGCACCGATACGCCTTGTTGCCGAGGCAATAGGCTGCCTTGGGCGTGCAATTCCAGGCCACGCATGCGCCGCTGGAACAGGTCGACTTGGCCCCACAGTTGGTCACCGCCTGCTTGAGCCCCATGCCGTCGCAGGTACCGATGTCGACGCCGACGCATGTGACCGAACTCGGCAGGCACACGTAGTTGCGGCACGCTCCGTTTTCGCAGGTTTGTTTGCTCTTGGCGCAGTCCTTGGACACGGCGGCGACGGTCCCCAACGAGTTGCAGGCCAGGACCTTGAACTTATCGCAGCTCTTCACGCCCGCCTTGCAGAGCACCGTCTTGCATTGGCCGCCGTCGCAAACCGTCCCGTTGCCACAGGATGCGGGAATCCATGACAAGCCGTCCTTGGCGCAGCTCGCGAGCTTGCCGGCCTGGCACACCTTGGCGCCGGGTTTGCACACTTGGGTCTTGCAGGCGCCCGCCGAACAGAGCTTGCCGGCCTTGGCGCAGTCTGCGCTGATGAGCCACTTGATCCCAGCGGCGTGGCAGCTCTCGAGCTGGTTTCCGGTGCAGCGTTTGGTCCCCGGGGTGCAGATTTGGGTCGCGCAGGCCGTACCCGAACAGCCTGAGCCCTTGGGACACGTCTTCGCCAGCCAGCCCGCGCCGTTGTCTTTGCACACCTTGTAGCCAAACAACCCGTCGCACACGAACGCACCCTTCTTGCAGACCTTGGGCACACATGCGCCGGCCACGCAGGCCTTTGTCGCAGGACAGGTCGACACGAGTTTGCTCGCCGTGCCTGATTCGTTGCACTTGCGCGCCTGCTGACCCGCACAGAACAGCAGGCCCTTGGAGCAAACGACTTGCTCGCATTTGCCGGCCACACAAACCGTTCCGGACCCGCAAGGCTTGTTGTCGGTCGAAAGGCCATCGGGTTTGCAGGTGACGACCTTGGTGCCGGACGCGTCGCATTTCGCCGTGCCAGGTTTGCAGACGTAGTCCACGCACGCTCCCTTGCTGCACGTCTTGCCCACCGCCGGGCAGTCGAGGGTCTTGCTTGCACCGGTTCCGCTGGCGTTGCACGTGTCTGCGACCTTGCCCGTGCAGTACGTCGTTGCGGGTTTGCACGTCAGCGGCTTGCACTCGGGCCCTTTGACCTTGCTCGACTCGCAACCGTGATTCTTCGGACACGGCGTCCCGACACCGCTCAAACCCTTGGCGTCACATTCATAGATGCCCGCACCCACGCACGTCTTGGCGCCCGGTTCACATTTCTGCGGCACGCACGCGCCGTCCTTGCAGACCCGCGCCTTTCCGTCAGCGCCCGGTTTGGCGCAGTCGTCCGCGACCTCGGTCGCCAAGCCCCCGGCCTTGCAAGACAAGACCTTGTTGCCGTCGCACTTTTTGGTAGCGGGCTCGCAGATGTGGGGCTTGCAGGCTGCCGTTTTTCCGGTCGTGACACAGGTTTGCTTCAGCGGGCAGTTCGAGTCGACCCAGCCTTGCCCGTCGTCCTTGCAGACCAGCTTGGAATGGCCGCTGTCGGCGCACTTGCTGGTGTTGGGCTCACACACTTTGGGCTGGCAGGCGCCCTTGATGCATATCGTGTCCGAGCCGCATGTCGCATCGGGCTTCCACGACACACCAAGCGCATCGCATTTGACGACGTTGCCGGATTCGCACTTGCTGGCCGCAGGGGTGCAGATCGCCTTGAGACAGTCACCGTCGACACACACCTCGTCGCCGCCGCACGGCGTGTCCTTGAATCCGCTGAAATCCGCTTTGCACGTCGCGCGGGTCTTCAGGTCGACGCACTTGGCCTCGTCCTTCGCGCACGCTGCAGGCAAACAGAGGCCGTCCTTGCAGTGTTGCTTGTCCTCACAGTCCTCGATGCCGATGCACTCGGCACATACGCCTGCGGCCTTGTCGCATACCTGTCCGAACGCCTTGCAGTCCTTGGAAGAGCTGCATCCGGGGGGCTTGGGCATACAGTTGTTTGCCTTGCAGGTGGTGCCCGCGTCGCAATCGGCATCGGACAGGCAATCGACACAGACCCCAGCCTTGGCGTCGCACACAGCCACGACGGCGCCGCAATCCTTGTCGCTCTTGCACGGGATCGGCGCAGCGCACTTGCCGCCGACGCAGCGGGCGTCCTTGGTTGAGCAATGGCCGGCGTGTCGGCACACGACGCACGCGCCCGTGGCCGTGTTGCAGAAGGGGGCTTCCGGGGCGCAGTTCTTGTCCGCTGTGCAGCCGCTTACAACGTCGGGTACGGACACGTCGAGCACAGGCCTGGTCGCTGAATCGGCGGCCCCCACGTCCTGCTCGTCGACCGTAGCGTCCTTGGGATCGATGCCAACGTCTTCTTCCTTGCTCTTGCCGTCGTCGGGTTCGGGATCTCCACAGCTGTAGGTCAGCAAAGCAACGGCGCATACAACGATTCCCGCCGCGATGTGCCTTGTCGGAGACAAGCGCCCCCTGCGGCCGAAAACGTCGTGCGGGTTCATGAGCATTTGCCCCCTGAGCACGCGCTTGTACAGGCGCTCGATAGATAGCCGATGCCGCTCGCCTGGCAGGTCAGCAGCATCGTCTTGTTCAGACAGACGGTCGCCCCTGGCGTGCACTTGTTGGAGATACAGGCGCCTTGCGCGCACTGTTTGGAGACACCGCAAGCAGCGACCAACTTCGCCGAAGTGCCGTCGATTCCGCACTTCTTGACGTCGTTATCAGCGCAGTAGAGCGCCCCGGCGTCGCAGATGAGCTGCTGGCATTTCTTGCCAAGGCAGATCCAGCCGGCAGGACACGATAGCTGAACGAATCCGGAGCCATCGGCTTTGCAGGTCTTCGTCGCTTTCTTGTCGGCGGTGCACAGCACTTCACCCGCCGTGCACGCGCCGGCCTTGACGCACTTGCCGGATTTGCAGGTCAGCCCCTTTGCCTTGCAGTCTTCACCGGTCTCGGCGCCGCCGCCGCTGCCGCTGCACAGCATCAGGTTGCCGTCTTTGCAGAAGACCTTGCCGGGGTCGCAGATCTTGGCCTTGCACGCCCCCGCTTCGCAGACGTTGGGCGCCTTGCACGGGCTGAACTCGTAGTCCTTGCCGTTGGCCTGACACGTTCCCACCGTCTTGGCATCGATGCAGGTCTTTTGGCCCGGGCTGCAGCTGCCGCCGACGCACTTGTCTTTGACGCACGTCTCGCCGCTTTTGCACGCGACGAGCCCCTCGACTTTGGTTCCGTCGGCAGAACAGGTACCCAGCTTACCGTCCTGGCAGACCTTCGACCCGGCCGCGCAGACCGTCGCCTGACACGCGCCATTGACACAGTCCTTGCCGCCCGAGCAGACCGACACCGTCCAGCCGCTCCCGTCGTCCTTGCACGTCTTCAGCTTGGCGTCGGGCGTACACGCGGTCTGCGCCGGCTTGCAGACCCACGTCGCGCAGACGTCGACGTTGCAGTAGCTGCCGACGTCGCAGTCGAGGTCAGCGATGCATTCGACGCACACGCTGAGCTTCTTGTTGCAGACCTTGCCTTCGCTGCTGCAGTCCTTGCTCGACTTGCAAGACTTGGGCTTGTCGACGCAGGCAAACGCCTTGCACAGCTGTTCGGCACCGCAGTCAGCTGACGCGAGGCATTCGACGCACACCCCAGCGGCCTTGTTGCACACCTTGCCGAGAGGCAGGCACGCCTTGTCGGACTTGCAGAGGTCGACTTCCTTGCACACGTTGGCGATGCACCGCTCGCTGTTGCCGAGGCAGTCACCATCCTGCAGGCATTGCACACAGCGGCCGCCCTTGACCGACTTGTCGCACACCGCATCGAACGCGATGCAGTCCTTGTCGGACTTGCACTTATCGGGCAGAGCCGTCGCCACGTCGTCGCCGCCGCCTTCCATCGCATCCGTGGACTCGGCATCGCTGGCATTCGACGTCCCCGTGTCGATGACAGTGAGGCCGTCGGGGCCATCGACCGCCTCGTCACCGCAGCCGCTGAGTAGCAAGACGAGCACGACGGCGAGCGTCGGGAGGATCCGGCGTCGATTCACGAGTTCTCCGTTTGGTTCCATCTATTTGTAGTAGTGGTCTGTCTGCTCGAAGCAGTAGAGGCGCGCGGTCAGCTTGCACGGCTCTCGGCACCCCGTCTCGGTCCACCCTTTGTTTGTCCGCAGCGCGTCGCCGATGAAGCCCCGATGGCCGGTCGACGAGGATGTGTACGTCCAGTAGCGGCAGTTGTAGGAGTAGTGATTGCTCGAGACCTGGTAGAGGCCGTTTTGACGTGTGTTCGTCCAAACTCGAGCTGGCCAGCCTCCCTTGCAGTAAATCCCGTTCTTGTCCCCGGTGACCGTCTTCCCGTTTTCATCCAGCTTGATCGGGACGTCGATGTTGCCGTCGACGAGCCCTTGCCAGGTTGCGGCGACCGATTTGCCGTCGATTCGCTGGTAGCCGACCGATGACTTGTTGAATCGATACGCAGGCGACTGGTTCGTGGATAGCCACGCTTTCCACTGGCCGCCGAGTTTCGCGCCGTCGGCGGCCGCCTGGCACTTGGCATCGGCGCCTGCAAGGCCGCCGAGTTTGCCGTCGAATTTCTTCGAAGTGACAAAAACGCGGCGCTTGATCTTGCAGCCCGCTGGGAGATTCGGTTTGTACGAGCACACGCCGGTCTTGGCCTCGCACGAGTCGAGCGTGCACGTGTTGCCATCGTCACAGGCGAGGTCTTTGCCGCCCTGGCAGGTGCCGGTTTTGCACGTCATCTGCTTGAGACACGGCTTGTTCGGATCGCTGCAGCCACCGCCGTCCTTGATGTTGGGGTAGCTGCATGTTCCGGTCTTGGCGTTGCAGACGTCGGCGGTGCAGAGCTTGCCGTCCGCACAGAGCACACTGGGTTCGGTCATCCTCCGAATCGCGTGAAGGCTATCCGCGACAAAGAGGTTGCCCGCGGCGTCCAGCGCGATGCCGAAGCTCCATCCAAATGATGCTCCCGGTCCGAATCCGTCGACGATAGCGCTCTTCTTATTGCCTGCCAGTGTGCGCACGGTGCCGTCCGGCTCAACCACGCGCAGCGAGAAGTTGCTGCCGTCGAACACGTACAGGTCGCCGACCTTGTTCAGCGCTAGCGCCGACGGTTGGTTGAACGATGCGGTCGGCCCCTTGCCATCCGAAGAACCCGCGGCGCCCGAACCCGCGACGGTCGTTACCAGCCCGGCCCGAATCCGCCGGATGCGATGGTTGCCGCGGTCCGCTACAAATATGGAAGCGCCCGCCAATGCGACGCCACGAGGGGTCCGGAAAGCTGCCGAGCTCACCGGTCCGTCCTGCCAGCCGGCGTTGCCCGAGCCTGCCAGAGTCGTGACGGAGTTGTCCTTTGCCGAGACGGCTCGGATGCGATTGTTGAGCGAGTCCGCATACACGATGCCCCCGTCCGGCGCGACCGCCATACCCTGGACGGTTCCGATCTTGGCGCTGGTCGGGAATCCGTCCTGGAAGCCCTTGCCGCCACTGCCGGCCAGCGTCGTGACTTGCCCCTTGGTCGATACCGCTCGGAAACGGAAGTTATTCGTGTCGGCGACAATGATCGTCCCGTCCGACCGCAAGCCGAGGGCATACGGCCCGTTGAACTGCGCAGATGCCCCGGGGCCATCGAGGTAGCCCTTCGTCCCGCTGCCTGCGACGGTGGACACCACGCCGTTGTGCAAACGTCGGATGCGGTTGTTGCCCGCGTCGCCGATGACCATCCCGCCGCCTTTTTCGAACGCGATGCCCGCTGGCGTCTTGAACTGCGCGCTCTTGGCCTTGCCGTCCGCGTAGCCGTGTTGCCCGGTGCCAGCGACGGTCGAGATCCAGCCGCGCAGGACCTTGCATTTGCCCTCGTGACAGCGCTCGCCGGTGGTGCACTTGCTGCCGTCGTCGCACGGCAGATCAGCAGGGTCGTTGTGACACGTGGCGGTGAAGCGGTCGCACCAGTCGAGCGTGCAGATGTTGCCGTCGTTGCAGCTCTTGGCCTTGGATGCACATTTGCCGGCCGCGTCGCAGGCGTCACCGGTCGTGCACGCACTGCCGTCGTTGCACTTGGTCCCGGCCTTGAGCGCCTGGAACGCGCACTTGCCGGTCTTGGCGTTGCAGCTATCGGTGGTACAGGGCGAGACGTCGTTGCAGAATTTCTGCCCGACAACCAGCTTGCGGATCTTGCTGGAGTAGGTCGCGACATAGAGTTCGCCGTGTTCGTTGAATGCGATCGCACCTGGGTAGTAGATCTTGCTCTTGGCGGCCTGGCCGTCTGAGTCGGACGCGGTCCCGGTGCCGGCCACGGTCGACACCGGCCTCGTCGCGCTTTTCATGTCGATGCGGCGGATCCGATGGTTGCCTCGGTCGGCGACGTAAAGCGCGCCAAATGGCCCCAGCGCGATACCGTGTGGCCCGGAGAAGCGCGCGGAGGTGCCCGGTCCGTCCTGGAACCCAGTCCCAGCGCCGGCGATGGTGCTGACGATGCCCTTGCTGATGGCACGGATCCGGCTGTTCTTGCCCTCCGCGACGTAGATTGTCCCGTTGGCCGCGACGACGAGCCCGAGCGGTTGGTTGAATGCGGCCGAGCTCGCCGCTCCATCGAGGTAGCTCGCCGACCCGCTGCCGGCGACAGTTGCGACGACACCTTTTGCGTCGATGCGCCGCACGCGGTTGTTGCTGCGGTCGGCGACGAACACAGCGCCCGTTGAATCCACTGCAACCCCGTACGGGTAGTTGAATTGAGCCTGCGCCGCCGGGCCGTCGAGGTAACCGGCGGTCCCGCTGCCTGCCCATGTCGTCACCCAACCACCGGGCCCCACGCGTCGAATCCGATGGTTGCCGGTGTCAGCGACATAGACCGCGCCGTCCGCCGTGGCATCGAGGCCGGTCGGATACTTAAACCGCGCCTGGTTTGCCGCGCCGTCCACGAAACCGGAGATTGTGCCGGCGAATGTCGTCACCTGCTGCTTGGCGTCGATCTTTCGAATCACGTTGCTGCTGGAATCACCGACGTAGACGATTCCCCCGGCCACGGTTGCGATCCCGAACGGGCGGTAGAAGCGCGCCTGCTTCGCGTCACCGTTGATCGGCAACCCGGAC
>Ga0114932_10003664_pt1 | contig 14871 bp, 11 predicted proteins | sample 2SBtaG_2_FD_87286 | JGI IMG/M metagenome (GOLD analysis project Ga0114932, IMG submission 87286) | Deep subsurface microbial communities from Kolumbo volcano to uncover new lineages of life (NeLLi) - 2SBTROV12_ACTIVE470 metaG | ecosystem: Environmental > Aquatic > Marine > Volcanic ...
AACCTTAGGGATAGTGCCACAGAAAATAAACCGCCTTATCAAGGCAAGGGTGAAAAGGTGTGGTAAGAGCACACCGGTTTTTTGGCAACAAAAAACGCATGGAAAACCCCACCGGGAGCAAGACCAAATAGAGATAGCACGGCCTTTATTGGCCAAAAATAGTTCTTAGTTAGCTATCTGGGTTGGTTGCTAGAGGTTAAATGCGAATTTGACCCCAGACAAATGACCAGTTTCAATGACAGAACCCGGCTTATAGATTGTCTGGCACACTCAAAACTCTCTTAAATAAAGTAATAAAAGCAATAATTTAAAATGTTCACTTTTTGATTCCCTAAAGATTCAATTTTGTACCAAAAAAACAACCGTTGCGATTTAAGAAAAAAATCAATTTTTAAGAATAATTGGACCAAAATTAGGGTATTGACGTATAAGTTGAAAACCCATATTATCCCATGTATTCCCAAGGAGGGGTATATGGTGTTTAAAAGAATAAATCATAGAAAATTGTTTGATTTCTTGAATAGCGCCGCTGACTTAAAAAAATATGTTTTTATCAACTTACGAAAACAAATTAGACAAAAAGTGGAGGGTATCAGTGCCAGCCAGTTTTAGATCTTACTTGAATAATTTAGGATATAATGGTGTTATTTGTTATCCATCATTTAATAATCCTTCTATAGAAGGTTGTTCACAAAATAGAATTGAAAAAATTTCTGACTCAATAGATTCATTAAATCCATTTGAAGAAAAGAGAGATATTTTTGCAACCTCAGTTTTATCAGAAAGTATAAACCTTCAATTTGATAGCGAAGGAAGAATTTCTATTCCTCAAAAATTATTAAATCATGCAAAAATAAAAAAAACTATGCTTTTTGTAGGTCAAGGAAAAACTTTTCAGATTTGGGAGCCGAAACTTTTTGAAAAATTCAAAATACAAGCTAAGAAAAAAGCTAATTTGAATAGAGCAAGTTTAAAATGGGAAACACAATTTAAAAAGGAGGGGCAATGACTATTACTATAAAAGGACCAGAGTTAAGAGAATTAAAACCTAGAATTTTAGTTTTAGGAGTTGGAGGAGCAGGGGGAAATGCTCTTAACAGTATGATTGAAGCTGGAATGGAAGGTGTTGAATTTGTAGCAGTTAATACTGATGCACAAGATTTAAAATTAAATAAAGCTCATGCTAAAATACAATTAGGATCAAATTTAACAAAAGGTTTAGGAGCTGGAGCTAAACATGAAATTGGACAAGCTGCTGCTGAAGAATCTTTAAATGATATTGTAGATTATATTAAAGGTAGCAATATGGTCTTTATAACTGCGGGTATGGGAGGGGGAACAGGTACTGGTGCTGCACACGTGATTGCTAGAGCAGCAAAAGAGTTAAGTGTTTTAACTGTTGGAGTAGTAACTTTACCCTTTTCGTACGAAGGACCAAAAAAAATGAGAATAGCTCTTCAAGGTTTAGAAGAATTAAAAAAACATTTAGATACAAGCATTGTAATTCCTAATCAAAATTTATTTAAAATAATTAATGAAAAAACAACTTTTAAAAATTCTTTTGGGTTATCTAACGATGTTTTAAAATCTGGAGTTCAAAGTGTTACAGATCTAATGGTAAGACCAGGATTAGTAAATTTAGATTTTGCCGATGTAGAAACTATAATGAAAGGAATGGGTAAAGCTATGATGGGAACAGGTGAAGCAGAGGGAGAGAAAAGAGCCCAGGAAGCAACTAGCTTAGCACTAAATAATCCTTTAATTGATGAGTATTCCTTGAAAGGAGCAAAAGGCCTTTTAGTAAATATCACAGGTGGAAACGATCTTACAATGTTTGAAGTTGATGAAGCTGTAAATACAATACGAGCAGAAGTAGATCCAGAGGCAGAACTCATTTTTGGTTCAATTGAAGATGAAAATTTAAATGGAAAAATTAGAGTATCTATTGTTGCTACTTCATTAGATGATCAATCACCCCAAACAAAGCCAGTTATAAGTATGGTTCATAGATTACAAAATAGAAATGTAGGTCACGTAGATAATTCCATGAATTTTAATTCTACTAAACAGCCAACATTAAATGCTACAGTTGGAGCAACAGCTTTAGATATTAATTCTGTAATTGAAAAGGAGAGTGAACTTTCAAAAAAAGTAGAAACTCAACAAACTAGCGAAGAAGTAAAAGAGTCAAATAATAATTTATCTAACAAAGATTTATTAGATAATATTTCAATGGAAAATGCAGCGTATCTTCAAAATACTGAAAACCAAGTAAGTGATGAGGGTAAAGAAAGCTTCGAAACTCCATTTGAAGTAGACAGTATTGAATTGGAAACCCCAGAGCTTTTTTCTAACAATAGTCAGGAAGACGAAAATTCATTTAACCAGGAAAATAACTACGAAGAACAACCGAAGATATTTGAAGAATCGAATTCGTATCTAGAAGAAGAAAAATTAACAAAAGAACCTGAAATGTTTGAAGAATCAAATATGGAGGAAGATTTTGAAATACCAGCTTTTTTACGAAAACAAAAAAATTAAATGGAAGAGAAAAAAGAAATTTATGAATGCCACCATGTTATCGGAAAGTGTAAAACATTATCCGGTAATGCTAAATCAAATTATAAGCATTATATCCCCTCAACGTGGTGGCACGTATATTGACTGTACTTTTGGAGGAGGAGGTTATTCAAAAGCAATATTAAAATTTCCTGGAACTAAAGTAATCGCAATTGATAGAGATCAAATAACAAAAAAAAAGGCAAAGAATTTAGAAAAGAATTTTCCAAAAAGATTTAGTTTTTTTCAAGAAAAATTTAGCAATCTTAGTAAAATTGTTAAAGAAAATATTAAACCTAAAGCTATAATATTCGACTTGGGTTTATCTTCGTTTCAAATATCTGACAAAACAAGGGGATTTTCTTTTGAATCAAAAAATTTTTTAAATATGGAAATGGGTATTAATGATTTTTCTGCTTATGAAGTAATTAATACTTTAGATAAAAAACATTTAGCACAAATAATAAAAATTTTAGGAGATGAAAAAGATGGAAGAATCATAGCGAATAAAATAGATAAGTATAGATCTCAACAACCAATAAAAAGTTCAAAAGAACTTTCATCTATAATAAATGAAGCAAAAAAAAATTATAAAAACTATAAAAAAAACCCTTCTACAAAAACATTTCAGGCTATAAGAATATTTGTTAATAATGAATTAACAGAATTAATTTTAGCACTAATTCAAGCAACTAAAATTCTTTCAAATGATGGAATTTTAATTGTTGTTAGTTTTCACTCATTAGAAGATAAAATTATAAAGAATTTTTTTACCCTATATTCTGATTTACAAAAAAATCCTTCAAGATATTTGCCTATTCATAAAATTAAATTAAATTTTTTCAAAGAAGTTTCAAAAAAACCTTTTATTGCAAATACAAATGAGCTTAATGAAAATATTCGCTCAAGGTCTGCGAAACTGAGATATGCAATTAGAAATAATACTTCTTTTATTTATCCAAAAGAATTTAGAGAAAAATTTGAAAATTATTTTAAACTAGAAAGTTCTACAATATGATAAATGCAAATAAATGGATCAATTCTATTCGTAAACCTAATCAAAATATAAATTCAAACTCAAATCTAATTAATCATGATAAATGGGAGAATACTATTCCTAGGGTAAAAAAATATAATTCAGTAAAAAAATACTCTTTAATCTCCATTTTTTTTATTTTTGGTTTAGCACTGGTATCTGCAGTAAAAAATGAATCAAGAAGTCTTCAAAAAGAAATAAATAATTTGGAAGCATCTATAAAGATTATAAAGTTTAATTTAGATCAGGCTATATTAGATAATGAAGTAATTATGTCACCAGAAAATATATCTTCATTAGCAAAAGTATACTTAGATGAAGATTTATTAACATATAAAAGGTCGCAAATAGAAAAATTAAATGAAAGAGATGACCTTTTAAATTATCAAGTCTTGTTAGCTAAAGTGCCAGCCAGTAAAGAAAAGAAAAAAAAAATTACTGAAAATATAAAAGTTGAAGTTGTAAAAAAAATTGAGAAAAAAAAACAAGAGATACAATATTTGCAAAAAATATATTCAAATCCAAAAGAAATACCCGATGAGATTAAGACAAAAGTTGCAAGAACAATACAAGAAAAGAAAAGTGAATTAAAAAGCATGTATGAATCTCCTGAAATAATTTTATCTAAAGATAAAATTGGAAGATGGGGTATAATTCAAGTAGTTAAGCTATTTTTGGGTATACCAATTGTACCTGGAAGATAAATTTAATGAAAGGTAATAAAAAAAGTTTTTATTTTCAAGATTATAATGAGTCAGAATTAATTCATAGCGATAAACAAAATAATATTAAAATTTCTTTAAATAGAGTTACTTTTTTATCTTTTATTTTTTTTAGTTTAATAATTATTTTTAGTATTAAAATTATATATTTATCTTTATCTAAAGAAAAATTTGTTTACAGTAACTTAAAAAAAGAATTTAAAAATTCAAGAAGAGACATTACTGACCGCAATAATTCAGTTCTAGCAACAAATGTGATTTTGTATAATGTCGGGGTAAGACCAAATTTATTAAATGAAAAAGAAAAAAAAAATCTTTTAATTAGATTAGGTATTTTATTCCCTGAATTAGATTTAAACAAAATCAGAAAAAAATTAAGTAAAAAAGATTTTTTTACAATTGGAAAAAGATTAACACCAAAAGAAAAAGATCAGTTTTGGTTAATGGGAAATAAAGCTTTCGTTTTTGATCCAATTTTGTCACGAATTTATCCTCAAAAAAATCTTTTTAGTCATATTTTAGGTCAAACTGATGATACAAATGGGGGGATTTCTGGCATTGAGAAATCTTTTGATTTAGATCTTAATAATAAAGAAAAAATTAATTTACCATTAAGCTTAACTTTAGACTCAAATTTACAATACTTAATTAGAAAAGAGTTAATTGATGCTGAAAAACACTTTAGTCATAAAGGAAGCGGTTCAATTTTAATGGATGTTGAAACAGGAGAAATACTATCATTAATATCATTACCAGATTTTGATTTAAATAAAAGAGCTCTAATTAAAGATAATATTTTCACAAATAAAATCACTCTTGGAGTTTATGAATTGGGATCAGTGTTTAAAACTTTTACAATAGCTGCAGGATTAGAAAATAATGTAATTGATAAAAATACAATATTTAATAATCTGGAAAATAGCATAACATGTGATAAGCATAAAATAAGCGAGCATGATAAACTTCCTAAAGATCTAAGCGTTGAACAAATTCTTGTAAGATCATCAAATATTGGCTCTGTTAGAATTGCACAAAAAATAGGAATTAAAAATTTCAAAAAATTCCTAAGCTCACTAGGAATTTTGGAAAAAATAAAATTTGACATAGATGAAATTGGTGAACCATTGTCATTTAATTGGGGAAAATGTAAATTAGCCACAGCATCATTTGGCAGGGGAATCACAACAACACCACTACAATTAGCAAAAGCATATGCGATTTTAGGTAATGGTGGTTATGAAATTGAACCTTTTATTTTAAAAAATAAAAAAAAAACAAAGAAACAAAGAAAGAAAGTTATCTCAAGCTCAACAAGTAAATCAATTAATTCTATGCTAAGAAAAGTAGTAAGTCTAAATGAAGGAACTGCAAATTTTGCAAACATTGATGGTTATGAAGTAAGTGGTAAAACTGGAACTTCTGTTAAATACAAAAATAATGCAAAATTAAATACTTTTGTTTCTTTATTTCCTGCGAGTAAACCTAAATATGTTCTATTAGTCATGTTAGATGAGCCAAAACCTGCACCAAATTTTGTCTATAATATGCCAGCTAATGAACAGTTTCCCAAAGGATATAAATACAAAGGTGAAACAAGAAATACCTCAGGTTGGAATACTGTAGTTGTTGCTGGCAAAATTATAGAAAAAATTGGTCCTATTTTAGCCATAAATAATTTACAAGCTTCTAAAAATTTTTAAATGTTTTTAGGCAAATTATTTAATTCTGTAAAAAGGGAATATCAAAAAATACCAGTTAATGGAATTTCATTTGATAGCAGGAATGTTAAAAAAAATTATATTTTTTTTGCTATTAGTGGAACTAATATATCAGGTGATCAATTTATAGAAGAAGCGATATCAAAAGGTGCTTCTGCAATAGTGTATAATGGTAAAAAAAAACATAAATCAAATAATATTCCTTTTATTAAAGTAAATGATGTTAGAAAAAATTTATCTGAAACATGTTCTAAATTTTATTTAAAAAAACCATTAAAACTAATTGCAGTAACAGGAACTAACGGAAAATCATCAGTAGTAAATTTTTTTTATCAAATATTAAAAATGCATAAAATTCCAGTAGCTTCTATTGGAACTTTAGGAATTCTTTTTAAGAATTATAATAAAAAAACAAACTTAACATCTTTAGATCCATTAATTTTACACAAAAATTTAAAAAAAATATCAAAACAAAATATTAAAAACGTGATCTTAGAAGCATCAAGTCATGGTCTTAAACAAAAGAGATTAGATAACTTAAATATTGATATTGGGATATTTACCAATTTTAGCCATGATCATCTTGATTATCATAAAAATATGAAGGAATACTTTGAGTCAAAAATGTATTTATTCAAAAAACTCCTTAAAAATAATTCAAATATTATAACTGATGAAGATATAAAAGAATTTAAACAAATAAGAAAAATTTCTAAACTTAAAAAATTTAAAGAAAATAACATTGGATCAAATTCGGGAAGTATAAAAATTTTATATAGTAAATTTGATCAAAAGGATCAAATTATTAAAATTTTTACTGATAAAAAGATCTATAATTTAAAAATTCCTTTAATTGGTTTTTTTCAAATAAAAAATTTACTAATGGCAATTGTTGCTGCATCATTATGTGGTTTAAATAAAGAAAAAATTCTTAAAAACATTCATAAAATAAAACCTGTAGATGGAAGACTTGAGTCTGTAGTTAATTTAAAAAATAATTCTAATATTATAATTGATTTTGCTCATACTCCAGATGCTCTAGAAACAAGTTTAAAAACGTTAAAAAAACAATTTAAAAAAAATATTATTATAGTATTTGGTTGTGGTGGTGATAGAGATAAAAAAAAAAGATTTTTAATGGGTAGAATTGCCTCTAAATATTGTCGAAAAATTTTTGTAACAAATGATAATCCTAGAAATGAAAATCCTAAAAAAATTAGAGACTCAATTATTAAAGGCTGTAAACAAAAATGCATAAGTATTGGCGATAGAAAAAAAGCAATAAATTCTGCATTAAATGAATTGTCATCAAATGAAATATTGCTTATTGCTGGCAAAGGTCATGAAAAAACACAAGATCTTGGTAATAAAATTATAAAATTTTCAGATAAAAAAATAGTAAAAGAATTTATTAAGAAAAAAAAATTTACTACAAAAAAAACTCATTATAACAATTATGTTTTAAACAGAACTTTTAATAAAAAAAGTTTGAATAATATAAATTATACTGGAGCATCAATTAATTCTAAGAACATAAAAAAAAACAATATATTTTTTGCAATCAAAGGAAAAAACAATGATAGTCATAAATTTGTAAAAGAAGCTATAAAACGTGGTGCAATAAAATCAGTTATCAGCAGAAATATAAAAAATATTAATAAAAGTAAAATTATTAAAGTTAAAAATACTCAATTAGCATTAAATAATTTGGCAAAAGCTACACGGTATCATTCATCAGCAACAATAGTAGGAATTACTGGTAGCGTTGGAAAAACAACCTTGAAGAATTTAATTAGCTTTGCTCTTAAAAACTATGGAAAAACTTACCACTCCCCACACTCTTATAACAATAAGTATGGTGTACCGATTAGTGTCGCAAATTTGAAAAGTGATGCAAATTATGGAGTGTTTGAAATTGGCATGGATAAGAAAGGTGAAATAGAAAGTTTATCAAGAATTGTTAAACCTGAAGTAGCCATCATTACCAATATTTCACCTGCTCATTTTAAAAATTTTAATTCATTAAAAGATATAGCAAAGGCTAAATCAGAAATAATAAATAATACTGTCCGAGGTGGAGATATTATTTTAAATAAAGATAGTAATTTCTTTAACTTTTTATACAATAAATCTAAAAAAAGAGGTTTAAATATCACTTCATTTAGTTTTAAAAAAAAATCAGATATTTTTTTATTAAATTATAAAAAAATTAAAAATAACTACAGATTAAAAATTAAAGTAAAAAAAGATATTTTTTATTTTTATACTAAAAATTTAGCTAAAAGTTTTTTAACTAATATTTTAGCATGTATCTCAACTTTATATGTCTTAGGTTTAAACTTAAAGAGAATGGAAAAAAAATTTATAAATTTTAGAGTTCCTCAAGGTAGAGGAGATGCTTTTTTAATTAAAAAGTTTAATAAGAAGTTCATATTTATAGACGAAAGTTATAATGCAAATCCACTATCTATGGATTCTGCAATTAAAAATATAAAGTATTATAAGATAAATAAAAAAAATAAAAAATTAATTCTTTTGGGCGATATGTTAGAACTCGGAAAAATGTCAAAAAAATATCATAGAAAATTATCTAGCGTTATTAATAAAAGTGATATAAATAAGGTTTTTGTATACGGTAAATATATTAAAGAGACTTTTAATAATTTATATTCTATTAAAAAAGGTAAAATTTTTAATGATCTTAAAGATGCCAGTAGCCATTTTAGCAAAATCTTGAATAATAATGACTTACTTATGATAAAAGGATCAAATGCTACAGGATTAAATAAATTTTCAAAAAATTTTAAAAAAGGAAAAATAATTGCTATATAATTTCTTAATTTCACTAGTAGATCAATTTTCTGCTCTAAATGTTTTTCGTTACCTAACCTTTAGAACTGGGCTTGCAGTAATGTCATCCTTGCTAATAGTTTTTATAATTGGTGGTCCATTTATTAGATTTATTCAATTTCATAAAATTACTGGACCAATTAGAGATGATGGCCCAATAAGCCATATTGTAAAAAAAACAGGTACCCCTACTATGGGAGGACTTCTTATTTTGATAGGTATACTTTTTGGAACTTTATTATGGGCTGACTTAAAAAATTCTTATGTTTTAATTTTATTATTTGTAACTACTAGTTTTGGATTATTAGGCGCAATTGATGATTATGTAAAAATAAAGCGTGAAAATTCTAAAGGTATATCTGCTTGGGTAAAAATTATTTCACAAATTACATTATCTTTGATTTCGGTATTACTGCTTTTGAAGTTTGGAAATAACGATCATCTTAAAAATCTTTATTTTCCTTTTTTAAAAAGTTTTTCAATTCATTTAGGATTATTTTTCATTCCTTTTGCAATTTTTATTATAGTAGGTTCATCAAATGCGGTAAATTTAACTGATGGACTTGACGGTTTAGCAACTGTTCCAGTAATGCTAGTAGCATTATCATTTACCTTAATTTGTTATGTTGTAGGAAATACTGTTTTCTCTGAATATTTACAAATTCCGTACATTGCTGATGTTGGTGAAGTGTCTATCTTTTGTGGTTCAATAGTTGGGTCATGTTTAGGTTTTTTGTGGTATAACGCTCCACCAGCAAAAATTTTCATGGGTGACACAGGATCATTATCTTTAGGAGGTTCATTAGGTGCTGTAAGTGTAATATCAAAACATGAAATTGTTTTAGCAATTATAGGTGGATTATTTGTATTAGAAACAGCATCAGTCATTATTCAAGTAATTTCATTTAAACTTACAGGAAAAAGAGTATTTATGATGGCTCCACTTCATCACCATTTTGAAAAAAAAGGATGGCCAGAGTCCACGGTAGTAATTAGATTTTGGATTATATCAATAATTTTGGCTTTAATAGGTTTAGCTACACTAAAACTAAGATAGCAATGGTCTTTTTAAATAGATTTAAAGAAAAAAATATTGCTATTTATGGCATGGGATTAACTGGTCAATCATCTGCAAAAAAACTTATAGCAATGGGAGCTAATGTTTTTTGTTGGGATGACGATAAAAAAACAAGAAAAAGATCAAGAGAATTAAAATTTAAAATAAATAAATTTTGGTTAGAAAAAAAAGAGTTTGACAATATCATATTAAGCCCTGGAATAGATATAGAGAAGTGTAGCATTAAGAGATTCTTAAAAAAAAATTCTAAAAAGATACTTACTGACTTAGATTTATTTTTTGAAATTAATAAAGATGTAGATACTATTTCAATTACTGGCACAAATGGAAAATCAACGACATGTAAATTAGTTGAGAAGATTTTAAAATTTGCCAACTATAGTGTAATAACAGCAGGAAATATAGGAAAACCAATTTTATCATTAACAAATATTAAAAAAAATAAAATACTTATTTTAGAGGTATCTTCTTATCAACTTCAATATTCTAAATTATTTAGATCTAAGCACGCGGCAATTTTAAATATTTCTCCTGATCATTTAGAAAGACATAAAAATATAAAAAATTATACAATTGTTAAATCTAAAATTTTTTCATCACAAAATAATCTTGATTATTCATATATTAATTCAACAAATAAACACTTAAAATTCCTCAAAAAATTATTTAAAAACAAGAAATTTAAATCTAAACTAAATCTAGTCAGCGAATCTAGCTGTAAATCTATACTAGAAAAAATTAATAATAATTATTTCAAAAGCAAAGGTAATATTGAAAACTTAGCTTTTGCTTATAAAATATGTAAAAATTTTAAAATAAAAAATCATATTATTATAAAAGCTTTAAATAAATTTAAAGGACTTCCTCATCGACAGGAAAAAGTCTTTTCAAAAAAAAAAATATTATGTATTAATGATTCTAAGGCAACAAGTTTTGATGCAAGTTTACAATCATTATCTAATTATAATAAAATTTATTGGATATTAGGTGGTGTACCAAAATATAATGATTACTTTGGTTTAGAAAATGTAAAAAAAAACATAGTTAAAGCATATATTATCGGAAAAAATATTTCTTTTTTTGAAAAAAAAATTAATAAAACTATTCCTTTTTTAAAATCATATAGTATGAAAAATGCTATAAATAGCATTATTAGAGATTTAAAAGAAAATAAAAAATTAAATGGTACAATTTTATTGAGCCCAGCTGGAGCTTCTTTTGATCAATTTAAAAATTTTGAAAACAGAGGTAATTATTTTAAAAAATTAATAAAAAAAAATTTAAAAAAAATTAATGTTTAATTTAGGAAGAGAAAATACCGGTTTATTAGCAAAATGGTGGAGGAATGTTGATAAGCAAATTTTATTTTTGTTTATCTTTCTTGTATTTTTAGGACTTTTTTTTTCATTTTCTTCAACTACTTCAATAATGTCAGATAAAATGAATAAACAAATGTATTTTTTTTTTATTAAACATTTAATTTTTGCATCCATAGCAATATTTTTGTTTTTTACAATTTCAATGCCAGATAAAGATAAATTAATTAAAATTTTAAGTTATCTTTTTTTTATTTCAATTTTTTTACTTGTTTTAACAATTTTTTTTGGTGTTGAAATAAAAGGATCCAAAAGATGGTTAACCATTGAACCATTCCCAAGATTTCAACCAGTAGAATTAGTAAAGCCTTTATTTGTTGTTTTTATAGCCAAGATTATAGTTATGAATAATAATATTAGTCTTTATAAAAGATATTTATTTTCTTTTTTAATATTATTACTGATTGTTTTAATTTTAATTAATCAACCAGATCTTGGTCAAACTTTTTTATTAACTTTAACTTGGATCACAATGATTTTTGTATCTGGATTTAATATGATTTTATTGTTTATATTAGCTCTAATATTTATAGCTACAATTTTTTTTTTAATTTACTTAATGCCTGAAAAATTTGGTTATATTTTATTTAGAATTAAAACATTTTTAAATCCTAACGCTGGGGACAATTTTCAGTCAGAAAAAGCTCTAGAAGCAATTAAACAAGGTGGTCTTACAGGACAAGGGATGGGTGAAGGAATTTTAAAAGATAGAGTGCCAGAAGCGCATACAGATTATATTGTTGCTGTAATATCAGAAGAATTTGGAGCTATATTTGTTTTATTTATTGTTATTATATTTTTATTCATTGGTTACAAAGTTTTAAGTAAAGTTTTTTCGGGAAAGGATGAATTTCTTAAATTGGCTCTAATAGGGTTGGTTACCCTATTAATAATTCAAACTTTTGTTCACATAGGTGTAAATACGAGACTATTCCCAACAACGGGCATGACATTTCCATTTCTAAGTTATGGAGGATCCTCTTTGATTGGTAGCGCAATTATAGCAGGAATAATTTTAAATTTTACAAGAAAAGATTCTACAGGATATTTTAGAAATGAGTAAGAAAATATTTTTCTCAGGTGGTGGAACTGGAGGTCATATATTTCCAGCAATTAATTTAATGAAATATTTTTTAGAGAAAGAATTTAAAACGATATTAATAACTGATAAAAGAGGAAATAATTTTATAAATAAAGATAGAAATTTTAAGTCGTATATATTAAATTCAGCAACACCTACACAAAAAAATATACTTAAAAAAATTTTTTCTTATTTTTTAATCTTTTACTCAATTTTTAAAGCAATAATAATAATAAAAAAAGAAAAACCTGATCTAATTTTTGGGTTTGGTGGCTACGTATCATTTCCAATTTCATATGCATCTAAATTTTTTAAAATACCTTTAATTATATATGAAAATAATATGATATTAGGCAGAGCAAATAAACATTTATCCTCAATATCAAAAAAAATTTTTTTGGCTAAAAAAATTAATGAAAATTTTCCGAAAAAATATGCAATAAAATCTTCAGTAGTTGGCTCAATATTAAATAAAGACATAATAAATTGTTCTCCACTTAAAGAAAAATATAATAGAAATGAACTTTCAATTTTGGTTTTAGGTGGAAGTCAAGGCGCAGAAATATTTGGTGAAATTATACCTGAAACAATAAAAATGATTAAAGACAAGGGTTATGAAGTTGAGATTTTTCAACAGTGCACTAAAAAACAAAAAAGTTTACTAATCGATTTTTATAAAAAAAATAACATTAAAAGTTATGTTTTCGAATTTGAAAAAAATATCTTAAAATTTGCTCTATCTTCAGGTTTAGCTATCACAAGATGCGGTGCATCAACAACTGCAGAATTATTGCACACACAAACACCCTTTATTGCCATACCATTACCAAATTCTGTCGATAATCATCAATATCTGAATGCAAAATATTATGAAAGTAAAGGGTGCTGTTTGTTATTAGAACAACAAAATTTTAAAACTGAAAACTTATTTAAATTAATTGTAGAAAATATAATTAATAAAAATAAATTAATTGATATCAGGGAAAATATGAAAAAAAATTATGATAGAAATGTCTTCAAAAATATTGAAAAAGAAATAGAGGAATTTATTTAATAATGAAAATTAATATTGGAAGTAACGAAATTATTCATTTTATAGGAATTGGCGGCATTGGAATGAGTGGTTTAGCTCAAATTATGGATAATATGGGTTTTAAAATTCAAGGAAGTGATTTGAGTTATAATAAAAATACTGACAGGTTAATTAAATCAGGAATAAAAGTTTTTTTAGGTCATAATAAAAAACATTTAAAAAAAACTACGATGGTTATTACTTCGTCAGCAGTAAAAAATAATAATAAAGAATTAGCGGCAGCTAGAAAAAAAAAATTACCAATATTTACAAGAGCAGAAATGTTGGCAAATATTATAGTATTAAAAAAAAATATAATTATTACTGGTTCACATGGCAAAACTACTACCACTTCTCTAGTAGCAAATATTTTAGTTGAAGCAGGATTGGATCCTACAATAATTAATGGTGGTGTTATAAATTCATTTAAAAATAACGCACAATTAGGAAAAGGTGAGTGGGCTGTTACAGAAGCAGACGAGTCTGATGGAAGTTTTTTAAAACTTCCAATTACTTATTCAATTGTAACTAATATTGATAGAGAGCACTTAGATTTTTATGGAAGTTTTGAGAAATTGAAAAAATCCTTTATTGATTTTATTGAAAAAACACCTTCTTTTGGAAAATCTCTTATTTGTAATGATAATAAAAATTTGAAATCATTGTTAGCAAAATTAAAAACAAGAAATATTTTAACGTATGGTTTTAATCAATATTCAAATTACCATATTGTTAATGTAAGAAAAAAAAGCACCTTTTCTATTTTTGATTTAAAAATTACATTGCCTTCAAGAAAAGCCTTTAGAATAAATAATATAATAGTGAATTTGATTGGTGATCATAATATTTCTAATACTACAGCTTCAATAGCTATTGCTTTAAATTTAGGAATCAGAATAACTAAAATTAAAAAAGCGCTTAAAAAATTTCTAGGTATACAAAGAAGATTCACGAAAGTATTTACATTAGGAAAAAAGGATTTTTACGATGATTACGCCCACCATCCGACCGAAATCCAAGCTGTAGTCAAAAGCGCTAGACAGGTTAATAAAAAAAGAAAAATTATTTGTGTTTTTCAACCTCACAGGTATTCAAGGTTAAATTTACTCAAAAATGAATTTGCTGCGTCTTTTAAAAATATAGATACTGTTATACTTTGCCCAGTCTATTCTGCTGGAGAAAAAATTAAGCATAAATTTAATCAGGATCAATTTTCTAAAAATATTTCTAAGAAGTCAAAAGTTCAAGTGATAAATATAAAAGATAAAGAAGAGTTAAAAAAATATATAAAGAAAAATTTAATTAACGATGAAATGATTATTTGCATGGGAGCAGGAAGTATTTCAAATTGGATTAGAGAAATTGGAAAAGAGTTAAAA
>Ga0114932_10003665_pt1 | contig 14868 bp, 18 predicted proteins | sample 2SBtaG_2_FD_87286 | JGI IMG/M metagenome (GOLD analysis project Ga0114932, IMG submission 87286) | Deep subsurface microbial communities from Kolumbo volcano to uncover new lineages of life (NeLLi) - 2SBTROV12_ACTIVE470 metaG | ecosystem: Environmental > Aquatic > Marine > Volcanic ...
AAATGCCATTTGTAAACCAAAAACAGAGAGCTGCATGTTATGCAAAAGCAAGAGAAGCTAAGAACCGAGGTAAAAAACCTACATGGGATTGCAAGAAATGGGAACTCAAAGGAGGCAGAGGGGTTTCGTCGCTAACTAGAACTTTCTCGTGAAGCAATCGGCGTTCCATCTGAGTAGTAGTAATAGTAAGGTTCACTGGATAAAAATTCCATTGGTGGAGGAAGATAACTAAGAGCGGCTTCGCCGCCTCGCGAAGCAGGCTGAAATAACCTAGTTTCAATATCAGGGGTAGTAGAACATATGTTTCCCATTTATTAAAATTAATAAAAAATGAATGATTTTAAGACTAATTTATAGTATTAAAATAATGACGGACACAAAAACGAAGCGGAAATCTAAATCAAAGTACCGATTTACGTTAGAAGGCATCGATGTGATGAGTATAAATACTAAGTATGGGATAAGTTCATCCTGTAATATTCCAAGCAGGTCTCATGTTCACCCAGATAATACTACGGACCTATCGACTCTGCGCGAGACGACGCATCTCAAGCAGAAAGAGCCGGAAAAAATGACTTTCCTTGACGAGGCCAAGCGTCTCAAGGCGTGTACAGTATGCTCGGTAGACTTCGATAACACGAACCGCTGGTGTTGGTGGTGCCAACACGCTTTTGACTCTCCTCCATGGGGGTGTCCTCTACGTATTAATGCAATTATTGACACCTACTCATATGTTTCCTCTATTTCGAAGACGAAGTACACGCTACGAGAAAAAAAGCAGAATAATATAGAAACAAACGAGTGCACCTACGTCACAGACGGAATGTTCTGCAGCGTAAACTGCTGCTCTGCTTGGGCAGAGGCTCATAAGAAAGACCCAGACTATGATAAAACTCCGTTTCTTATTTATAAAATGTATAACCAAGTAAGAGGTCTAGATGGAGTTAATGTCCCACCTCCCGCTCCTCACTGGAGATTGCTTGAAAAGTTTGGAGGGTATCTGAGTATTCACCAGTTTAGAGGCGACTTTGACAAAATTGGATACAAAGATATGGGGACTACTGCAACCAAAGTAGTATTCAAGCCACTTGCGCATTGTTTCGAGGAAAAATTAAAATTTTAGTTTACAAACGTTTTTCTTAAACTACTACGTGGGGATAGACTATCAAGTGGTCCTTCTGCCATTTCTCCTGACGGAGAGGGTGGTCGATCTCCTCTTCTGATAACGATTGGCGGCGGCGGCGGCGGTCGCGGCCTCGGCCTAACTAACCTACGATCCGCATTTTCTGGAAACAATGGTAAAAGCAAGGGAGGAGCAGGGTTTATCGGCCTAAAAAAGTGTATTAGGTTATCATCCATTTTTTATTTATAATTAATTATAAATAAATTTTTATGATATTTTTTTAAGGTGGTTGTTTATCATCTCGGTAGCGTCTTCCATTGATTCTACTACATACGTTTCGTTCGCGGGTGTATAGTACTGTAGCAAAAAATTCATGTTATCTCGAGCTTCTTCATCCTGGAGATGGATGACATTAAAGTAAACACCCTCTTGTAGCTTACTTCTCATCATTATAAGCTTTGCAACTGCATATAGGATGGACGATATTGGAGGCAACGGTAGTCCTAGCTCAGGAACATTTGGATTTGAAAACAGTATTATAAACTTTTTACCTTTTTCTATGAACTCGTCTAGTATGTCATTAAACAATTCAAAATCTCCTACATTATCCCAATCGTCAGTAGTCCAAATTCTTAATACATCAGGTAGTAATTTTTTACAGAAAATTATCATTTATGGTTTCGTGATATTTTCTTTATACTAGTTTTCTGTTCTTTTTTTGGCTCAAACGGGTCTGGACTATCCGGGCATAGTCTAAGTCTTGGTGATCTACGTAGGATAGGCATACTCATATTATTCATATTCACATTCATACGTAATTTTTTTATAAGTTTTATAAGTTTTGAATTTGCCATTTATTAATTAATAATATTTAGATTACATTTTAAGTCCTGATTTAATTCGTTTGACGTACGGTTCAGCAGGCATGAACCCTCCAAAACTGTCTACAACACCTCCACTTTCATCGACGAGCACAGCAAATGGAAAGCCATTCTGCCCGTTCTCCTTCATGATTCTCTTAAGATCGGCTTCATCTTTGATCATCTCAACCTCGATGCCGGCTTCTGCGAGCATCCTCTTCACCTCAGGCAGCTGGGCCTTAAGTTTCTTGCAGAAGCCGCACCAGTCAGCTAAACCGAGCTTGACCTTCTTCTTGCCGCCGTTGCCGTTGGGTTTAAGCGGGACCGTAGGAGTAACCGGAATCTTTTTTTGCGGTGGCCCTTCAAACCCTTCACGAGATTTGCGCGAACGAGCACGTCGGCGCATGGCTTGTGCGCGGGCTGCGCGGGCACGGCGGATGGCTTGTGCGCGAGCAATGTGAGCACGACGAGCCTGGAATCCTTCAACCTGGTGCCCCTTGGCATCGAGAACAGTATTCCCAGCAGCGTTGCAGACAAGCTGTGACGATGGTTGGCAGAAAGGAGAAAACTTAGACTGCATCATTCGGTCAAACGATGTACGAAAGGGGCCATAACAGGCCGCAGAGTTACAATTGTTATTCATTTATTATACTTGGGTTTTTTTTTCACACATAATAAATGAACGATTGCAATAAAAATAGTTACACAACTCCTGGATGCACGGTAGGCGTGACGCAGGCCGGTTGTATGAACTCTAAAAATAGATTTTCATGCGGGAACGGCGGGTTTCCGTACGCCATGGCTCCTTCACCCGCACTTCCACCCAAACCAATTGTCGAAGGATATGGAGGGTATGGAGGTGGCGGAGGTGCTGGTCCACCTTCTCTACGTGCCTCCGTAAAACCTTGGTACACGTCCGACACTCCTACTATTGGAGTACTCTAAACTGCAAAATTAAAATGAAATCTTTCGTTTCCTACAGTTTCTACAGCTTTCCTTGCGATAACCCACGCTCGTTCGACTAGGTCAGGGTCCGCATCTTTGTAACTCGATCGCATGAAAAATGGGGTGTGATCCCCCATCCCATGCACAATAATATCGGTGATCATCGAAGGGACCAACACGTCAAATTCGGAGGCTACTTTAATCTTCAACTTTTTTACCGCCTTCTTTTTTTCCTCCTTTCGAATACTCACCTCTAAGTGTTCAAGAGCGCGCAGCCCGACCAACTCTTGAATTAATTCAGGCTTCTCTCCCAATGCCTTTAAAATTACGTCGGCGCATCGTTGTTCTAATGTTTGCGAATCCATCATCTTAATTATAATTAAGGAGGTATATACTTTTGTTAATCATTTATACTTACCTTAAAAGATTGTCATCTCAATAAAAAATGTCTGCTACAGAAACTAAAACTACACAAAATGAAGACGCCGATCGGGCGGTAAAAATTTCTAAAATGCTATCTGCTCCTCCACCTGAAAATGAAGGATCTCTAACGGCACCCGAAGACCGAGATCAAACCAAGAGATGGCGCCCAACTAGAGATGCTGCTCTCAACGATGAGGAAGTTAAAGCTGCTAAGGCCGATCTTCTGAATGCCAAGTTTATTACAAAGTACTCCAGATCAGAACGCTCGTATGCAGACCCTGTTCTTCCATCCCAGGTAATGGGTCTTATCTCGTTTGTCCCAGCCAAAGGAGCAACGGCTAACAAGAACGGAATATTCGGATTTGCAAAGTTACGTGGAAATTACTCTAGCGTTGTAGAGGCTGACGAACGCTCAGAACTACTCATTCGTAATCACGACTCGTACAACCAGATTTCGATGTGCTATGTAGGCCGCCCGTTCCCCCTTACTGAGAACAGAAAGTTTTCAGATGACGTCCGAGAGGTAGACATAAACAAGGAGGCTGCCGAAAGCATGGGCGAGGCCATCAAGCGCCAACAGAAGAAGGATGCTCGCGAAATGCAGGAAATTAAGGACCGTGAGAAACTTCTCAAGGAGGACGTCAAAAAGAAGCCGGGAGACGACCCATACGAAGAATACATCACGATGCGAGTAAAGCGCGCCCAGCTAGTCTGGACATACGAAGAGCACAAGAAGAAAATGGCCGAAGTCAAGGATCTGATCATTGAAACCCGGAAGAAAATCGGTGAAATGAACGAAAAGTATCCCGAATACGACGGTCAGTACTTTGAAAAATACAAACAAGCTCGTGTAGACGCGGGTCTCAAAGAAACAACTGAGGAAACCAGTCAAAATTTTATGAAGTACCTCGTAGAGGACATTGAACTCGATTTCTAAATTATTTTCATACTAACAAGTTTGAAAATTTACAATCTTGAATCTCTAAACCAGGTCGTCGTTATCCATTTTTCACCTTTTTTGACGGGTGTGCCCTGATGGCTAGTGTTCTGGTCCACGGACCCGTCTGGCTTGAGACTCGACCATACAACCGCTCTACCTTTCTTGGGAATAAGAGATTCCTTAATTGCCGGAAAGTTAGTTGTCCCGCCTTGGTCAACATTATTCAAATATATCATACACGTCCAGGTGCGCTGCCCCTTTTCCCAAAATTCCTTATCATGATCCTTGTCAAACGCATCGTTGTGTTCTTTAAACTCCTTACCGAGCGTGTAATGCTGAAGCTGGGTTTTTTCGGCGGACCACTTAGGGCGACCTACTAGCTCACATATACGAGCATCTATCTCGTCTTGAATACCTGTGCCGTCGAAGTAACCAGTTTCGCTGGTTCTGTAGTATTTGTCTCCTTCCATAGGCCTGGTCAGTGGAGATGATTCCATTTTCCCGGTTGCGCTATCGATCAAAGCCAAGCATTCGGCGTCGGTTAGAAAATTGTTAATTATATAGATAGGCGTATCTGCGGTACCCTTGACTACACTTGCACGTTTACTCAATTTACGATCTACTGGCTCCCTATTTCTTAGTTCTGGGAGAGAGTTGGGAGGAAACGTGATGTCGGAAAAAGTTTCCTTATTTGTAGACAAATAAAATGCTAATCCAATTATAATGGAAATTGCTAATAATAATAATAATAACATTGATTTTCTTTTCATTTATTTTATTATAAAATTAATTTGCATAAGTAGTAATATAAAAGTATGGGGATGGAAGCGGCTGTACTGTCAATCTGGTTAAACCCGTATCTTCCCCGTGATTGCAATTTTCGTCGGTACATACAGTCCTAAGATCCGTCCTGCACAAGGGGCATTTAGGAGGTCCTACGTCACATACCATATGTCTTAGACACGTGTCGTGAAATACCTTGTTGCAACACTTTACTTTTACTCCGAGTAGTCCTAAGGTATTACCATTGGCTTCAATCTTTTCAAGACAGATCGAGCAAGATGAATTGTCAATCTCGGTACTGGTCGCAATATCGACGACAGAGTTGAAACACCGAGCCTTGAGGAGTACTTGCACGTCTTCAAGCGAGTTTAGAAAATCAATTTCAATCTCTTCGTCGTCCTCCTCCTCTTCTCTCCTCTCTTCTTCCTCCTCTAGATCAATTACGGCCATCGTGTCTCTAAGATACTGCATGTCGATTGAAATAGTGACTCTTCCGCCACTAGGAGAAACCAGACTTGAAAATCTTGCAGAAGACGGAATATCCATAATAAGCTCTCCATTTGAAGGAACCAGTATAGAACGACTCGTAGGTTCGTGTTGAACTGCTCGTATGCGTACGTCACCACGGTTAGTAATACTTATGGAAGTATCCTCCCATCGATAGACGGCGATGTCGTTGGCGAGGTAGTTGGCTCTGATCTGACGAAGACGTTCGTCCGCCCACGTTGGCGGATCGTCGATTGCCATATAGGAAAGTTGCCGAAACTCACGGTCTATCGACGGTTCCTCAGAGTCCTCCGCTTGTTCCTCCGCTTGTTCCTCAGAGTCCTCCACTTGTTCCTCCGCCTGCGGTATAGGAGGATTAAATAACCCTACTCTAAAAAACCTAGATGGAAGGGATACGCGGACTGACGAGATGCACTCACCGCAGTTGCACACAAACGTGTCTCTTGGATCTAGATACCTAATGTAGGCCATCTCGTCAGGACGAATATCATCGTGAGACCCATAGGTAAACAGCTGAATAATATCGGCGGTAGCCGATTGCAAGTCGTTCTTAATTGTAGTCATAAGAAATTGACGCTTTGGGTTGAAATACTTAAGAGAATCCAGGATAGCTCCAATGCCCCGTCTCTCCATCTCAGAATGTTCAATCATAGTATTGTAGCCCGTAAAAATATGAGATACAAAAGTATTATCTTCAGAAAGGTTCCTCAACCCAGAACAAGTATCTGTCATCGATGTCTTGGTCAGATCTAATCTCCTGCGAAGATTAGGTTTCCAATTAAATGAACCCGGAAACATTTTTTTTAAACAAGGATGTCTTTAAAAAAATCATTTTACGGACGAAATACCGATCAATTATATTTTACCATCCCACACATCCTGGGCAAGATTTCTGTCTAACTCCATACGTGCTTCCTCTAGTTGCGTGATTTGATCGTCGATATCGGTAGTATCTACAGTTCTCTTCATACGTAGGAGTAAACTACGATTTTTGATCAGTCGTTTAATTTTTAACATGATACGTATTTTCTCACGCGCTACATTTCTATTGCACTCGGCGCTAGTATTAAATCTGTATACTGGTCGACCAGATTCGAAAAAATGAGTTAGTCTATCGCGTACGTACGGCATAGTATTCTCCTTAGTTATTAGAACATCGCTAGTAGGGTTTATGCGGGTTTTCTTGCTTATGGCATTCAAAAGAACTACCACGCAACTTAAATATCGAGAGTTCACAAGACGCTTACTCGTCTTTGAATCTATATTTATACTAGCCGCTAATTTTTCCAACACAGGTAAAGCATATGTCCCACTAAAAGCATTTACAACGGCGGAGTCGTCCGTCTTCATCATCTCGCCCGCAGATATAATAAAATCGTTCTTGTTCAAGCTACCTAAAACTATAGAAGAATGCTTAGTTCCATTTTCCCAGAGAGTATGACATTTGGCTACACCTATACGTAAGTACGGAATCAGTCGATCACACGCGGATTTCTCATTTTGGCAGCACGCGTCGACAAGGTGTTGCGCGACCGACAACTCGTTCAAATCGGTTTCATCGGCGCCTACCGTAAACGTCTTCGTAAACGCCCTTGTAAACGATCTAATCCTGAACGAAGAGTCGACGAACAAAATAAAGGTGTACAACCCATTTTCCAGCTCGTCTACGGATGCGACTACATTGCCCTCATGCACCAAATCACCCGGACCTAATTTGTAATACTTATTCTCATACTCTATACAATGATTACCTGTTGAAGGCATTATATCCAATTCTTTTATATCTCTAATTATAGTTGATAGTGACATTTATTAATGAGTAAATTTATATGTATTCAATATCTAACCGGGTCGAGGCACGTAATCACGTAATATTCCCCTTAAATGGGGGTTTAGAGTAGGTAACATCTTAGAAGCTACTCTAGCCATAAGAAGGTTATGTTGACGCAACCGCAGCCGTAGCTCTTCCCCTTTCTCCCCAAATGTCTCGTCTTGCGCGTCCTCAAAATAACCAACACGGGGAAATTTTTCTCCAATAATCCTCCATATAGATTGAGTAATTAAACCGCTGTCATCTACAATGCCCATCTCCAGAAGTTTGCCCATAAATTGTTCTATATCATAATCCTGGTCAACATAAGGTTGTGCAAGTGCAATACCGATCAATTGAGCTGCACTCTCAATATCATTATCATTTAGTACACTCGCAATATCAGGAGTTATACCAGGCACATTCGTTAACGCAGACAAGTTGTCGCCGTCCGTACTAGTCCACTCATAAACTAATACGTCCCTATTTCTAGCCTGTTGTAGTGTATCATCACTATAGAGATCTTGTGCTCTAGGAAGTGTAAAGAATTCTGAAGAGTATAATATCATATTTATTATAATTATAAATAAATGATAAATATATTTATCATTTTATATTTGTAAATGAACTTTTATGGATTTGAAAAAAAGAAAGTGCCATCGCATCTCCGAAAAGAATGCGAAGAATTTTTATCGGCAGGAGTCGAGCAAGCGTTGTACAAGTTTATAATGTCGATGTGCAAGGGTGATATTGAAAAAGAGTATGTACTTGCTATGCAACAACTCATGTCCGATGAGGATGTGAAGACCCAACTGGCTAGGATCAAGAGTGGAGAAATTGGATGGAAGCACTCTTCTATTTTTAATGATGTGACAGATGTGAACGAAATGAGAGACTACATTCAGAAACCGCTCGAAGTAGAAGAGGGTGTAATTACATGCAGATGCGGGTCGAAACGGGTATTTTCATACCAAAAACAGACTAGAGGATGCGATGAGTCTAGCACGACTTTTGCTCAGTGTGCTCAGTGTGGGAAGCAGTGGACGTATTCTGGCTAAGTGCAGCCGCATTCATCATAGGAGCCAATGCCTTCATCTGATCGGGAGGAAGAGCAGACGTCATTTTCTGGACAGACTCCATTAACTCTTCCATGTCAATATCACCCTTTTCAATATTTTCCTGCATGCCTGTCACGAGCTCTTCGAGAAGCCCTGAACTCATCATGGACGACATTGCTTCCATTGGGTTAGTACCGGGTTTTACTTGACTTTCTACCTTTTCCATCATATCTGCGAGAAAGGGATTGTTACTGAACAGGTTGTTAAGTTCACCCGTGACGCCATCGTCTTTTTTAGTTTTGAGCACATCAATAGCGCTTCCATCAGGGTCAAACACCATGCTTAGGACAAGCAGATGATCAAAGAGAACGCTCTCATCATCGGTTGAAACGTCAGAAAAAATCTTGGAAAAATCAAGGTAAACGCGACTAGAATACTCTATCTTTTTCTGAGCAAGGTTTGGGTCGCTGGAAACAATCTGGTCCCGGTTGTTTATGCAGAATTCTTCAAATAATTTCAAATGCCTTGAAACCGGTGCTCTATTCTTGATTGTAGTTTTACATAAAAGATGGTTGTACAGTTTCACAGCCATATTATCGTCCTCAAAAAATTCAGACATCTCATGAACAAACTTTTTTAAAGTATTAAATTTTTTTTCAGTCGTAAACGCCTTTGACACTGGCTTCTTAGAGGTAGTTACAGATGGGTTTGTCATTTTTCATAAAAGTGTGACTGTTTTAAATGGAATAGTTCGGTAAAACCCTACCAACGTTTAAAAATGTACGCATTTTTAAAAATTAGAATATTATTAAATTTTTGTGTAACCGGTCGGGCACTCTCCATTTTGTTTAGCACACAGGAGTGGGTGAATATTTTTAGAGTTGAATGTTATATTTACGCGACAGGTGCCCTTTGGACAAGCAGGGCACACATAGTCTACCACCTTGGCAGTCGCCGTTGGTTTCCAATCGTCCCACTCATGTCCACTCGATGGGATCGGCGCCTTACATTTTCCATCCTCCCACTGACATTTTAAAGCATCGCCCTTTACCAATTGACGATGCGACTTTAAAAATTGGGTGTTATTCCACTCGTCTATTTGTTTATCGTCTGCGATGGTGTACGCCTTACTGCACACTTCTTGATTTTGAATATTTGTGCATTCGTCGTGGGTTCTAATTCCGCACCAATTATCAGGACCATTAAGAGATAAAGAATTTGGTAACCGGGCGCAATTTTGTTTTTGTTCATTCCAAAGGGCAATTCCTTTACCATTGTGTCCATAGTACAGGGATTCCGGGTTTCCGCAAAAATGTATACCAGGAGGGACAGTTGGATCAGGGTCAGAGTTGCAGAACTTGTCGACCATATCGTGGCAGGTTCTGAACATCGGGTAGTGTTGGACGCAAACCTGGCAGTTTCCGGGGCTAGCCCTGCGCGCCGAGCCACAGACGTCCTTGAGTTTTGAGACAGGACAGTTACCTCCCGCGATATAGCAAAAGTTTTTACCTACAGCAGGATCTTTGCAGGTGCACTGACAACCCGGAGCTGTGCCTGAAACACTTGCTGTAACTTCTTCTCCTCCGCAATCCTCTTTAGTGCAATGCCTAGTTCTACATCGCGGTCTATTCACAGCATCTCCTTGATCCCACGTGCAGTGGTCTTCAGAGATACATTCGGAAAAACTCATTCCAGGTGTACAGCTTTTATTAACATTAGACCTACAGCACTTGCGTTTGTCTTCTTCAATTAGATGCTCTGAAAAAGCAACCCGTCCGTTTTCACAATTCACATTTGCACAAGAATGCGTATAAGTGCCTTGCAAACATTTATTGGTATCTACCTTATATGTACAATTAGGACGAGTGATGCACATCTGCCTGTTGTTATCGAACTGACTACAATCAGTTACGTCGTCATCATAACAACAACTTACGACAGGCTTACTATTTTTATTATCATAGTTAATGCCTGCTTCTAATAGTTGTCTAAATCGAGGATTAAAATTATGCCACGCTCCGCCTTCGTTAACAGTTCCCCACGTCGATGGTGGTCCGCCTAGAACACCTGGACGTATCCGCCCAGCCCACTTGGCCATCTTTGCCAATGCTAGTGTCATTCTCCATGGGGGGCGTGCCCTTCGCTCCCCTCGCATGACTCCCCAGAGCATTAACGTCGGAATTTCAACCATATCTCGAGTGTCATCACTTGGAATAGCTAGAGTATCATCAGGTGGGGCTGGGTCGCACGGAGTGGACTCCGCCCCTAACCCTTGATTAGTAGCTTGAACCGCACACGTAATCTCCGGAACGAAAGTGCCTAGTATTTTATTAGTGTTTGGACAGACCGGAATCCGTAATCCTGGGGGGTCTGCCGGTGTGAGAGCCTCGAATTCTGGCGTGCCTTCAAGTTTCAATATCATATAATTACTCAAAACATCCTGAAACAAGGGAGCCCGAATGTAAAAATGATCTATATTAAATTTATCTCTAGCCTTAAGCCACATACTGGTATTTCCGGTGGCTGGAGTGATTACATCTGTCTTCATCCTCGTGAGAATCTTGGCATAAGTATCCAGTTCATCTATCATATCCTGGGTCATCCTCTCCGGAGCGGAACCAGGCCCTGGCCAATTTTCACGATGATTTGGAGTAAGGTAAGCACCGACATGGAAATAAGGATGATTTGGATCATAAAAAAAATAGGCATACTTATTGTTACCGTTGTTGTTTGGCTCCATTTTTGTCTTCTGATATTCTGCGACTAATCTACGAACTTTATTCGGCAGGTTTTCTCCTCCTCCTTCTTCGCATAATCTTGGATGTTTTCCAGACCGGGCTGGGCAAAGCGCAGCACCCATGTCTCTTTCGTATTGTTGACTTTCAAGGCCAGACATTTTATTTTTATTACACGTCTTTTTTTTATTGACAGGCGCATACGACTTCTAATACGTTGTGCTGGGGATAATTGCTAACCCAGACGATTTCAACTTTCTATAAATAAATTTTTCAATATCTCGCAGCTTCACAGTATACGGGACCTCTATAAGGAACACCCCATTTTTTATGCAGTTCTCCCTAGTCTTCTGATCGTTTCTTTTTTGTTTTTCGAAATCATCTACACAGGAATGAAACCTCTTGGTAAACTCGTAGTGCTGTCGGCCGTTGTACTCGCAGGCAATTTTCAGATCAGCGTTGTAGCAGTCTAACTCCAGGTTCCTACCAGTCAGAGGATTTTTCATAAAATTCGGACGCACGCTTGGAAACTTTCGATGGAAAATTGCCTCCAACACGCGACGGCACTCTTCCTCTCCTTTTGAGTATCGTCTATCGCTCGACGCTCCTTCATCATGTCGTCTGTATCCTGCCAATACAGGGTCATAGTAGTAGGTTTCGTTCCACGTACCAGTATACCCTTTGAAATATCTATACACTGCCACAATTATTATGAAAATAAAGAGCAGGACAGTCAGCGCTAAGCACGGACTCTTGAAAATCCATGATATGTATCTAAGCATTTTTATTTACATTTAGTGTAAATAAAGTAAAATGTATGCATTCATAATAATAACAATTCTTCTTCTATCCGCTGTATTTGTATTTGTATACAATAGAAACAAAACCAAATCGCCGTCTGGGCCTCAGGCCGATGAAAAACCGCCAGTTGCTCCATCTCCCCCTCCTCCCGCACCCGCTCCATCTCCCCCTTCTCGCTGTAAAGGAGAAATAGACCCAGCTTTCGGTGAAGGATCATGTAATAAATGTGAACCAGGATATGTAAAGCAAAAAGTGGAATTCGGTACCGATCTATGTTATCAAGCATATACTTGTAATAACGGTACTCCCAAAGAGCATCCTCTCAATGTACCGGGACAGAGGTTAGGGCCTGATGCACCCATCCCGGTACCGGAAGAGCACTGTGTAAGATGTAATAATGGATACAAGCTTGAAGGTGGTAAGTGCCTAAAGACGGCAGACCCGCCCGCTCCATCTCGCCCTGAATTTGACACGCGCGCTCCTATCATTAAAGGTCAGAGATGCCTAAAAGGTCAAAAGTTTTTAGGGTTTGACAAGAACGTAGATTCTTGCAATGCGGCTGCATCTGGCGAGTCTGCTTGTAAAGATATGTACTGGGTTCAGACTGGAGACAGAGGTCGTTGCTACTGCGCTACCTTCCCTGGCACACAGTTGAACATGTCCCATACGCCATGTTTCGGAGGGTCTGGATGGCAACGAAATGATCAGTATGATGTATACCGCATACGACGTTAGATTTTTATTTTCATTCGTTATCGATTGAAAATTTACTTACTCTTTCCAGAAAACGCCCCCTTAATTACCCCGCCGAAAACTGAAATAAACCCTAGAATAGACAAGGGAATGCCTACATACAGGGCTATAGTACTTCCGTTTTCTTTCTTGATTACCGAATAACAGTTCTGAGCAGGAACAAAGTTACAACGTAACAGAGAAGTATCGCAGTCAGTTTCGGTTAAATTCTCACAACCTGTAGGTCCGGTGCATTTGGCATTCGCCGGTAAAGATTGACCTTTAATTTGACCTCCAACATTTCCAGTCGTGTCTGGGTTCACCTCGCTGTAGTATACGGCAGTTCCGCGAACTTTTCCCCCCGGTTTACCTTTAACCGCGCTGAAGAAGTCCATAGCTACACTGTCATTTTTGTTCATCGTCGCAGTAGCGTCTTCGAATGTTATATTTCTATCGATTCCTGGTTCTGGGTCCCCGTCCTCTCCAGTCAACAAATCTCCAACGTCATCTACTAGTCCTGCGACACCTTTTGGAGGTTGGAGCACTACTGAAAGGGTACTGCCTAGAAGAGGATCTGGAATGTCAGTACCATCCCGCTTACTCTGTCCCAGGAATGTAAAAAACCCAACTATCGACACTATCCCAATTATCAGTATTACTATACCTAAAATTGCTACAATATTCGCGGACTTCTTCGGCAGGAAAGACACGCCTCCTGTACCCCCTACTAACGCTACAACAGCTATAATCACCAGAATTGCGCCCAGACTAAGCCCAGTTGCTTTATTCTCGGCCGATTGTCCAGATTTATTTACTATCTCAGAATCTAGCGTGTCGCTAACAGTAGAGCTGTTGGCAGCCTTGCAAGCCTGCACCACGTTATTATTTATAGCTTGAACAATATTACTGGCGCTTCCACACCCCTTGCTTTTAATAATATTAAAGGCGTTTGTATCGGATAAGTTCGCACAGCAATTATTCTGAGTAAGAAATTTACATGCTGTTTGAGACGCGCTTATATTATTACAAATTCTTTGATCAGACTTAGCACTCGCCCCTAACCCTTTAGCCTCGTTTACAGCTTCCTGAAGGGCTGTGTTATCTATACTAGCCTGCATATTAGTTAATGCTTCTGACATAGCTGATAGTTCGCAAGATTGATTTACCTTGTTTATAATAGATTGGTTGATATTATCCGTTCTACACGACCGAATAGCTTCTAATCTGTCGGAGCTTGTCATACCATTGAAGCAAGCAGGATCGCACCCTATATCTAACTCGTTTGTAAGACTATTCAAAGCCGTCTGACTACACGTATTCTCTTGAACACCTTTTACTACAGTTTTGAGTTTATTAATTATATCAGTATCAATAACTTGCGAAGATGTACTGTCTGTACTGAAAAAGTTTGCGATACCCTTGGCCAATACTACTCCAGGAAACAAATTTCCAACTTCCTCCAAAAATCCTTTTTTCTTTTCTTCTACCTTGTTGCATGCGTCTCTCGCATCTGTTGCTCCTATTGTTGTATCATTACACGATTCTTCTTTTTCGTTTTGAGCATCGGAGTCAGGATTTCCAATTTTACAAATACTTGGTTGAATTCTTGCCATTTATTAGTATTAGTATTTATTATTACTTACGCGACGAAAACTGTGTACGGGCCAGAATTCTTTGGCATATTTTCAGGCCATTGTGACAAGGTACTCGAAGTGCGAACTCCTTCTAAAAATACAACATTAGAAACTACAAAAGTTCCAGGTCCAATAATAGGGTCGCGAATTTCTCTTCCCCTAGAAAATTTCATGGACACTTTTCCAGTGGGTCCAAACAATCTACCGTTTGAACTTCGGATAGTATCACCTACTTGTATTTTTTCAAATTCTTCATCGTTCTCTGCTAACATATAAGCGCCTTGAAAATCTTTAGGATTCCTGGAGAACGAACTAATCTGAACTGGTTGTCCTGGAGGCCTCTCAGGATTCTTGCAACATTCAGAGTTTGTAGTACCTCTTGCTCCCGATATAGCAATTCGAGGAGCAACGCAAGTGAATGAATCTGAACACAGGGGAGGCTCGCAACATACAGAACTGCAGGGTAGTAGAGTTGAAGAAACCGTTCCCGCTCGGACGCATCGAATATCACCTACTC
>Ga0114932_10003666_pt1 | contig 14857 bp, 6 predicted proteins | sample 2SBtaG_2_FD_87286 | JGI IMG/M metagenome (GOLD analysis project Ga0114932, IMG submission 87286) | Deep subsurface microbial communities from Kolumbo volcano to uncover new lineages of life (NeLLi) - 2SBTROV12_ACTIVE470 metaG | ecosystem: Environmental > Aquatic > Marine > Volcanic ...
AATAGAGTTGCAATATCTGATTTAGCAATAGGCGCTTGATTTTCTTTTTCTACAACTATCGTGACCCGTGCTGAATTCGATATCGTCCCAAAGTCATCTTTAATCACATATTCAAAAGCATCATTCCCCTCAAAATCTGTGTTGGGTGCATATGTCACATCACCACTTGCTTGGTTAAAGACAACCTCACCCTGAGCCGCCGCACTCACCAATTCAAAACTCGATAGGTCTATCTCACCATCTTGGTCTGTGTCATTATCAAAAATCTTGATTATCACTGATGTATTCACCGTCGTCGTCGCTGAATCATCATTTGCCACTGGCGCTAGGTTATCGCTTGTCACAAATAAGCTTACCACCGCGCGCTCTGACACCGCACCCGCATCGTCCAATATCGTGTAAGTGAATGCGTCTTGGCCTATAAAACCCTGTTCACTCTCATAAACCAATTCACCCTCATTCCCTCCCTTTCTCACTGAACCATGAGATGGATTGCTCACTATTTCAATCGACTCTAATGCCAATGACCCATCAATGTCTTCGTCATTCTCTGAGACTAAAAAGGTATTCTCTTCGCTGGACGACACCTCTATTGAGTCGTCATTGGCCACTGGCGGGTCATTCACTGCTTGAATATTCAACAATGAAAATGCAGAAGCACTGTTTCCATTTGCCAATGTCACCGTATAAACAAAGTAGTCTTGACCAAAATAATTTTCATCAGGTGTGTAATTGAATGTGCCATCACTGGCCAGCTCCAGCTCACCGTGTTTCACATTCTCCATGATGCTTAATGTTGGGCTTTCGTCTAGATTTATATCGTTTGTCAGAATATCTGTGTCCTGCAACCTTAACTGACTGTCTTCCTCTAAACTAAATTCGTCGTTCACTGCCGCCGGGTAAACTATCCCTTCGCTATTTACATGAATAAACGCTTCTGCAATTGTCGACCCACCCAAAGGGTCAACGACTTGGTAACTGAATCTGTCTATCCCATCAAATCCACTGTTCGGGGTGTAACTAAATGTCCCATCTTCATTTAAATCAACCTCACCATTGTCTGAAGGACTCACAAATTGAATATCAAACTTTCCCTGCGCTTCGCTATTGCCCGTCTCATCTGCCACTGTTTTAAGCGGTTGACCATCAAAATCTAGGTCATTGTTCAATAGGTTCAGCGCTTGGCTGACCTCTAATCTGCTATCTAGTGGGCTTGAATAGATGTTGCTTAATACCAAGGGTGCTGCGTTCACTTCTGTGATCTCCAATATCACATCCGCTTGGCTGATCGCCCCTTGCTGATTCACGGCTTGATACACAAAACTGTCTGTACCAAAAAAACCCATATTCGGTTGATATCTGAATGTGCCATCTGTTTCTAATGCCAATGCGCCGTTTTTAGGCTGGGATACCTCTGAAGTAACCACACTCAGCGGCGCAGCATCAACAGGGTCATCATTCTCAAGCACGTTACCTTCTATCTGCTTTCCCTCTTCACCATAAAACGCATCATCTAATAAAATGGGCGCTTGGTAAGTACTGGCCTTAGATAACACAGATTCACTGAACGCACTTTCACCACTGTCATCAATGCCGGTTATCTTGATATGGTAATTCTTAAATTCGCTCACATTGTCGAAACGATGCTGTGTATCTGAAATGGCAATTTGACGTCTTAAACTACCCGAAGCTTGCGAATTTGCCAGTGGGTTTAACGGCATCTCATCTAAATAGGCGTTATATCTGATTGAATCATCATCTGGGTTCCAATTGATGGTCAGTGAGTTTGATGTCCTGACTAAAGGGGCAACAGCAATGTTTCTTGGGTCCCAGAGAAATTGTCGGCTGTCCACACTGGATAAATTCCCTAGAAAATCTTCAACCCATAACTGCACTGTAATGGTGCCTGGCGTTTGATTAAAATTCCCTGGATTCACACCTGTTTTAAGGTAAGAAAACGGCTCTTGGCAATCGCCATCACATAATTCATAAGCGTCTGCCGCGTCTGAAAAACCATATAATACCCGTTTGACACCCTCTGGATCTGTGACATTGTCAACGCATAAGATTACATTGCCCGTATAACTGCGATTACTTTCAATGACGCAAATATTGCCTTCTCCATTGGCGGCTTGCGTTGACACCACTTGATCTGGCGACACCGGGGCATACCCTGACATTCTTTTATAATTAAACGTCACCGTTTGGGCTTTGGGACTCGCTACAATGTCTGGCTGGGCCGGCGTCGTACTCGACGTCGGTACCTCATCAACTTGTGTCGTGGGGGCTTGCTCACTCCCTCCACAACTGAGCAACACTGAGATAATAAAAAAATATGCCGCGACTCTTGCCATGACTCAACTCTACTTATCCTCACCTAAGACAAATAAGCCATTCACAAAAATGCTGTCGTTATTGACTTCTTGTAGTCTAAAACTCCCTGATATCTGCTCAAGTTCATTCCCAAACTGCGCCTCTATGGTACCAAATGCATCGTTTTGACCATGCGACGCATAGTTAATGCCCAGTGTCATGCCCTCTGTCGTTAAAATGCCATTGAATGTTGCAAACCACTCCCCCCCGGCATCATCCAAAGACAACACCCCATCTTCCACAAACCCATCATCAAAGTTGACCGATAATGAGATGTCAAAGTTGCTGACTGGGCCTGCACTCGACGATACATCTTGGTTCACTAACGTTGTGTATTGGGCTATGCCAGTACGTTGGGCAATTAAATCAGATAGGGTCTCTTGGTCTTCAATGTCGGTGATCAACTCATTGATCCAATCTGGATCGTCAACATCATCAAACTCATCAATGCCTTCAGCATCATCTGAGCCTGTATCCGCATTCATGCTGGTGATTGACGTATCGGTTAATAAAGGTTGCGCAGTCGTCGAAGTGACTTCTTGAACCACCGTTTCTTCAGGTGTTACTGTCTCATCAGAACTTTCCTTGAGCTCATCACTGCTTTGCACCTCACTTAACACCTCGGGGGCCTCTAACAACTCAGTCACCGTGCCATCTTTATCAATGGTGGCAAATGAGAATTTACCTTCTTCTCCTAAAACAGTGATATCTTGCTCAGATCTACCCATGTCTAGTTCAATGGTGCCATCCCACACAGCAACGTTGAGCTGACCATTGATGTATTCAATTTCGTAGTGCGTGCCTCTTATCCCAATACTGCCGACAGGCGTTTGCAATTTATATTGGCCATTCACCCCCTTGATTTTACCTGTGATGGTTCTTAACCCCCCAGTTATCAACTCCATCGCAACAGAGCCGTCTTCACCATCATAGACATACTCTTTAATTGCTAACGTTGTGTTTTCTTTTAACGCCAACAAAGCGCCATCGTTCATCTTGATTTGCGCTTGTCCACGCTCGCCAGTATTGACAACATCAACATCAAAAACAGGGCTTCTTCTCCGTAACTTTCGCAGGTTCGAAGTATCTTCAGCTTGGGCTGTCACTTTGCCACGGGACATTAAGGTTTTCCCAGTTTCTTGTGCAGCATTAAGAAATGGAGTAAGTGAAATAAAAAAACAGCCTATCTTAAAAAGTGAGTGTTTAAAAAGCATAAGCGACTCCTAGATGCCACTCTTTTCTTTGATAACTGTACAACGTGATGGAGCTGTCTTTTTCTGTGTAAGACAAAGCTGTATTGACTTGCCAAGTATCAGACAGGTAATAAGACAACCCAAGTTGGGCAGTAACTAATTGTTCGTCACGCGATTGCAGAAAAACAGGATTGATATCCTCGTAATTGATATCTTTATAATCACAATTAAAAGAGGCAACAACCGTGTGCGTTAATTTATAAAGGTAAGAAAGCGCAAGCTGTGTATTTGTTCTTGAGTAATATTGGGCATCTTCATTATCGGCCTGCTGTGATGAAAAGCCTGCCAAAACCCTGATTGACCATCTTGGTCGTAAGTAACTCACCCCCGCATTCGCAGAATACACAAGACTACTTAAGTCATCATCTCGCTCATTGCTTTGTTTTATTACATTTGCATTAAACAATATGCCAACATGACTTAGTGGGTAATAGTGTACGTTCGCCATGCCCCCTATATCTTTTTGATAGGTGCGACTATCGAGCGTCATCACCCCCATTTTCGCACCGTATGCATAAGAAAAGCGCGCATGACGATTTTCTATACTTACATTCATTGCCAGTTGATTGCGGTCAAATTCAGATTGTTCGTTATGGCGATGGCCTGCAAGGTGTAATCTAGCGCGCACGTTTTGATATTGATCGATATGCCAATTTGCAGCCAATGCATAATTAGCTTGTTGGTAAGAATCAGCCTGCTGAACACTCTTGGGATCTAACAGCACAGGTAGGTTACCAATGATGACCCTATCATCCATCGCCCCACTATTGACGTTTGAATCATGTCCGGCTTTTAAATAAAGCTTAGACTCAACCTTATTCTGTACGGCCTGTTTTTGCTTATCTATAGATGCAATAAGACTGTCAATTTTGGCTTGAGTCTCTTGCTCAAGAGGTTGGGTGAGTAGTTGATTAAACGTGTTTATTGCTTTTTCAAAGTTATGTTGTTTGGTGTAAGCGATGCCTAATAAATATCGCGCACCAAAATGAGTCGGCCAATTAACAACAACGCGTTCTAATGCAAATACAGCTTCATCGTATTTTTGCAGTTTTATCGCTGTTTTTGCATATAAATAATCATATCTGGGCTCGCCTGCCCATTGTTCAAATAGGTTTTGAGCAATGTTAAAGGCAACCGTGTAATTTTTTGCTTGATAAGACTGTGACAGCTCAGAGAAATCGGGCGTTTGAGAAGCTTCTTGAGCAACTGAAATAGAGGGCAACAGAAGTGGTTGAACAAATAGAATAACAACAATTTTTCTAACGAATTTCATATCTACTCTTTGAGAAAGTTCATTCGCAAAAGGGACAGAAAATCGTTCAATCCCAATGCTGTAAAAATAATTGATGCAAAATTTTAAAAATATCGCATCAAATATGTTTGAATAACATATATAAATGTTATTCAGCTATTAGAACATCCAATTTGTTTGATAAGAATTCAACAAAGTTAGTCATCAAGACTGGCTTTCAAACTAAATTAAGTACTGTTAAAAAAACTTCTTACATCAATAAGAATAGATTACGAATTAAAAATTAGTAATGAATATATAAATAAGAAATAAAAAATATTTAGAAAGATGAAAAATCAAGATTTCAGAACATCAATACGGTATCTGAGAGGAATAAACAAGAGAGGAATATATTAGACACCCACTTTTATTTTTGTGCTTTTCATTCATTGCCTATTTTTTTGTTCTGCGCAACTAAATCAGGACACTTTTCTTAAGGAATGTTGCTCATATTCTACTGGCGATAGATCACCATTAGCTGTATGAAGTCTTTCTAAGTTGTAATAACGCATATACGCTGCTACATCATTTCTTATATGCTCACGAGTTAGTTGTGGCACTTTCAACAACAGCATTATCCCAACAAGCACCAACATCCCCCGTGCTCGCTCTCATACCATATCCAGCTAACAGTTTATGATATCGTTTGCTTGTATATTGTGAGCCTCTATCCGATTGAAATACTAAGCCCCTTGGCGGTTGACGTAAGTTATAAGCTTTCATCATGGCTTTGCTCACCAAGTCTGTAGTCATGCGTTTATCAATATGCCATCCAACGATTCGGCGAGAATATAAGTCCATCACAATCGCAAGATACATCCAGCCTTCACCAGTTCTAAGGTACGTCACATCATCTGCCCAAGCTTGATTAGCATCAACAGGGTTAAAGTTCTGGTTTAGTAAGTTATCCGCAACAGCATCACTGTGTTTACGCTTGGTTGTGACTTTATAAACAAGACGCTGAGTTACAACTAAACCAAGTTTATTCATCAGCTTTTGAACGCCATACTCGCTAACACTAAATCCCTCCTTGCATAACCGCTTTTTCAGCTCTCGATAACCCAAGTTATTTCGACTTTGCTTAAATGTCGTTTTAGTTCTCCGATACAAATGCAATTGCTCGGCTGTAATGACTTTTGCAGGTCTATTCATCCTGGCATAATAGGCTGAACGACTGATTTTCATTATCTTGCAAAGCTTCACAATTGGAAAAGCTGATGATAGGTGTTTAATCGTTCGAAACGTTACTTCGTTACCCTTAGCAGGAGGCTATTGCATAGCGCACGACTGGCCTTTTTTAATATTTCTTTTTCCATCCTTAGCTTTTTTACTTCCTTGCGTAACTTTAATAATTCAGCTCGCTCATCAGCATTTAAAATTGCGCCTGTTTGCTCTGCGTAAAACTTGGCTTTCCAGTTATAAAGTAACTTGTCAGTAATACCTAAAGACGATGCTGCCTTTGATACGGAATAGCCTTGTTTGGTTACTAATGCGACGGCTTCTTGTTTAAATTCTGCCGTGTAATTTCTGTTTGTTCGTTTTGTCATTTTACACCTCAATAATTGAATTATATTCCATTATTAAAGTGTCCTGTTTGATTACAGCAGATCATTCTATGGCGCTAACTGTTTTTAGTACAGATTCAAAAACAAGAGTATACAAATGTAAAAGCAATGATTATAGAGCTGCTGCACATCACAATAAAGCATTAAAATTTAATGTGTAGATTTTTTAGTGTCTAAGAAGTAATATCCGTTGACTAATTTTCAATTAATTTACTGAATCACTCATCAACTTTTATCGAAAGTAATGCTAATTCAAGTTCAGATAGACCTTTTGAAGGAAATAATAAATTGAGTATTTATTTTAGAAAAATACTGTCCATTTTATCAATTACCTGCCTATTTTGGGTAAGCTCTAGTGTTGCTAAGACTACGTGGATCCCGATTAATAATGGTGGAGTTACATTTGTCATTCCATTTATACCGAATGGCTTGTTTGTAGCACCAACCAATGTTCAAAAAACATTGCAAAATGGCATCGTTACCTTAAAGTGGGACGATATTCAGCATGCAAGTAAGTATCTTATCCAAGGTCAAAGTAATGATGGGACTTGGGTTGATGTAAAAGTTGTTTTTAGTAATGAGGCGACTTTAGAACTAGCAAACAAAGCTTATGAAGCTATAAGAGTTCTAGCATGTAATTACAATACATGCCAAGGAATGGGTCAACCGAGTGAATCGGTTTCTACATCAGCCTTATTTGAATCGAATACTAAGCCTTATGAGCAAGTTAGTATAGATACAGTTATAAATGATGAAACTTTACCGCAGGGTGAAGGTGCTCCTTTGGTAGCGCAAATAGGAGTTGTTAACGGACAAGCCAGTGTTCAAGGCGGTGCAGCTGTTTTCAATATTCCTATAGAGTTACCCCCAGGTCGTGCAGGTATGCAACCTAATGTCTCTCTTAACTATTCTTCAAAAACAGGAAATGGTATTGCTGGTGTAGGTTGGTCACTGTCGGCTGGTTCTAGCATTACTCGATGTTCAGCCACTTTCGCGCAAGACGGGTTTACTCGAAACCCACAATATAGCAGCGATGATAAGCTCTGCTTAAATGGTCAAAGACTTATGCTTGCTGAAGGAGGCACATATGGTGCGAACGGTGCTGTATATCGTACAGAAATTGATAGCTTTGTAAAAGTTACTCAATCTGGTGGGTTAAATGGTTCAAACACCTCGTTCACCGTTAAATATAAAAACGGCCGTACAGCGGTATTTGGTGTGTCAGAGGACAGTCGCATCGTTCATGGAGGAAAATCAGCTGCTTACTCATGGTTAATTGAGTATGAGCATGATTCTACTGAAAATAACTTTATACATTATGAATATGAAAACTTTGATTTAGGGGAAGTATTACTTTCGTCAATTTATTATACAGGTGTAGATAAAGATACCTTTGGTGATAGAAGTGTGAGCTTCATATATTCAGCAAGCGATAACATTTATGAGGGTTACCAGTGGGGTGGGAAGTACAGGAAATCAAAAGTATTAACTGAAATCACAGGTACTTATAAGTATAAGCTTGTTTATGATGGTGAGTTGTTAAATTCATTGTTTAAATGTAAAAAAATGGAGTATACATGTAACGAATCTTCATCTTTAGCAACTAAAACTTTTGAATGGCAAAACAGAAATAATGGATATGAACACTCAGTAGATCATCCATTTGGGAATACTAACATAGATGAAGACGATTTAGTTCTTAGCTCTGGTAACTTTTATGACTCGTCAAATGATTATACTGGAGATGGTATACCTGATATAAAAATGTATCAAAGTATAAAGGAAACAAGCGGTCAAAATCGCAGCTTTTCATTACCTGATTTACCTGAGTTTTATACTCCAAGTGGCTTAGCTATACATAGCCATGAATTTCAAGGAGCCTTAGACTATAACCAAGATGGCAAAACTGACTTCGTTTATATGGATTCAGATAGGCAACTTAGAATTGCGACTTATGATTTAGAGGGTCAAACAGCTCACACACTATTGGATTCTGCAATTAATTTAGACTGCCAAATCACATCATCGCAAAGCCATGGTATGAATGCTTATGTCTACTCGCCAATCATACCTTCTTGCAAGAGTGCCATTTTCGACTTAAATGGTGACGGTTATGAAGACTTACTGATTTATCAGCAAGCAAATAAGACCTTCGAGTATTATCAGAGAAACACAGACAGTAACAATCAGCCGCTGGATGGTTTTTCTTATAAAAACACAATCTCGGGCTTTGATTTTACGGGCTATTCAATTGACAACTCAATAAAGCCTGCCATTGCCTTCTCAGATATAGATGGTGATGGCATCTCAGATATTTATCATCATGCATTAGGATTATGGATTAAATTAGAAGTTGTAAATGATAGGCTAGTTGCGACTCAACAAGACTTACAAATAAACCCTAAGGAGATTAACAGAGTAAGAAGAGGTAAAAGAGCTCTTTGGTTAGATATTAATGGTGATGGGTTATTGGATGTAATGACGCTAAAAGGAAAAACCGCACCATTTAGCTGGCATGTTCATATTAACAAAGGGGCTGGCAGTTTTGAAACAGGCTTGGATACAGGTTTAAAAGAATTACATACAGAACTAGGTAAACCATCTGAGGCAAATTCGCTCAGTGGTTTTATGCACGTGTTTGATTACGATAAAGATGGACGTGCAGATATTTTAGTACCCAATGATATGAAGTATTTTTACGACTGTTGGGACTTTTCAAAGAACCAAGATTGTATTATCTCTGATGAAGACGCAGGTAACGATTTCAGTCTAGCTATTTATCCATACAATATTTGGTCTTGGAAAATTTTAAAGAGTAATTCAGATAACCAAACCTTTGCAGACATTGAGCTAGCAGAAGACTTACTTGGTGCTTTGAGCACAACAGGTCTTCAAGATATCAATGGTGATGGTTGGCAAGACATAACTACTGCAATGGGTTTTAAAGCCTACGCAGGCAGGCATCAATGTGGAGACAATATACCGAACGCTAGAGGTCGAATATATTGTTATCCAAATCGGGCACCAGAACCAGGCATATATGTTTATAAGCATCATGAAAATAATGATTTCCTAATGAGAGAAGTCAGAGATGATTTTGGTACGCAGGTTAGATATACATATCAGCAGTTAGGATTAAACGCCAACACAGAAAATGGAATTTATTCGGTTGATAACGAGCCGTTGACAGACAAAACTATGAGGAAAATTGGGTCTGCACAAAAAGTAGTGAGCGGGTTCGAAGTTACAGATGGAAAGGGCGGCTTTAACACAACGCAATATGAATATACTAACGGTGTTTATTACACTGCAGGTAGACGCTTTAATGGCTTTAAAACTATAGTCGAAAAAGATATAACAAAAGAGTTAGTTACCCAAACAGACTTTCGTCAAGACTTTCCTTATCAAGGAAAAATAGAAAGGCAGGCCACTTTTAAATCGGACAGCTATACCAAAAATGGCGCACCATTGAGCGACAATGATTCAAGTGCGATAAACTTAAGTACTTACAGCTGGGCTGATAACCCAAGCCATGACCTAAGCGGTATTTATCATATTTACCCCACTGAAATTATCGTCAAAAAAATTAAAGATTTAGATGATACTTTTCTTTCTACGCACACAACGCGAAATAATGAGATTGATGAGTTCGGTAATATTACTGATTCAACCGTCATCATTGATGATGAAGGCTTAACAAGTTATGAAACCAACACAGTGCGTGCTTATGATAATAATGCAAACACATGGTTTATTAACAAGCTTACTTCAAGCGAAGTAACAAAAACGTCTGAAGGTGATACTAAAACTACTTCAACTGTTTTAAGTAATTATCATGCTAACCGCAGGCCTGAAACGGTCGTGTTAAGAGAAGGCACCATAACAGGCCCGCTGTTAAAAACAACCACGACGGCCTTTAATGACTATGGCTTACCGACGTCTATCACGGAAGCAGCTGATACTTATAAAATCAATGGGGCTAAACAACGAAGCAGCCGAACTTCAACGATAAGCTACACAAAAAATGGCACGTCAGTGTCTACCGACGGTTATTTCCCGTTTACAGTCACCAATGCAAAAGGTCACAAGGTAACAACGCACACCAACCCTGCCACAGGGCAGCCAACAAAAGTCAGCAAACAAATCGGCGCGTCAGCCTACTTAGATACTGTGTATGGTTACGACGATTACAATCGCCTTTACAGTGTGCAAACCGGTGGCCAACCCATTCGCTATACTGCGGTTCAAACGCCTGACAATCGCGCGCCTGCAAATTCGGTGATGCAAATTGTTACTAAATCAGCAGGTACACCGACAACGAAAGTGTACAAAGACAAGTTAGGGAGAACATTACGGACTGCGGTTCAGGGTTTTGCGAAGAACAGTTGGATCTACAATGATGTGCATTACAACAACAAAGGGCAAATAACTTTCGAATCAGTCCCTTTCACAGATATAAATTCTCCTTCCTTGTTGGGGGTAAGTTACTCTGAATTTGATGTACTAGGTCGACCAAAGTACAAAGTAACCTCGCAAAGTTGCTCTACTTTTGATGATGGCACAATGACGGCAAAATATACCTATGAAGGGTTTACTACCAAGATAGACGTGGAAGAGACTTGCAACATCCTGACTTTGCCAACGATGTCGCGTACTTATAACAGTCAAAAACAGTTGATGTCTACGGTAGACGCCATAGGGGGCAAAACAACTTATAGCTATAATAGCCTAGGTTTACCCACAGTTGTTCAAGACGCCAATGGCGATAGTATTGTTGCAAGCTATGATAGCTTTGGTCGAAAGATCTCGGTAAACGATCCAAACCAAGGTTACACGCAATTCACATACAATGGGTTTGGGGAGTTGCAAGCAGAATCACGAAAGCAAACTGCAAACTCTTCTGCTCATACAATTGTGAGGTATGCGGTTGATGCACTGGGTCGCGTAACAAAAAGGCGAGCTACTGGCGAGACAGACTTAGCTTATAAATATGACACAGCGAGTTATGGTTATGGCCAGTTAGGTTCTGAAAGTGACAACGTTGTGACACGTACGTATGACTTTGACAGTTTCGGTCGCCCAACCACTACCACCATAGCAGGCAGTAGTAAGTCATATACAATTTCTACTTTGTACGACGCTAACTTTGGTCGTGTTAAAGGCTTGAGCTATCCAAATAATCTCACAGTAAAATATGAATACAACACTCGAGGTTATTTAACACACATAAAAAATGCTGCCAGTGGTTATGTTTATCAAAACATCACTGAAATGGACAAGTTTGGCAATATTGCTTCAAGCACACTTGGTAATGGTCTAACAGAGTCGAATTTGTATTACGCGGCGTCTGGTCAAATGGCGAATAAAACTGTCAATAAAACCGGCCAAGGTCAGCTTTTAGATATAAACTACAGTGCCTACGATGGCTTTGGTAACCTAAGAGAACTTTCAGTGACCACTGGTCCTGTAGGTGATCAACATACCTTCTCAGAGCGTTTTGATTACGATTATCTCCACCGTTTAACGTCTAATCAAATTGCGGGTATTACGACCACATCTTATACATATGATAATGTCGGAAACATTACCTCTAAATCTGATTATGCTACAACCTATGACTACGATACCCATTTGAGTGGTTATAGTGGTGGTGGCGAGAATGCGGTCAAAAAAGTCCGCAAAACAAATGGTTCGTGGGTCGGGTTCAGTTATGATGCACGCGGTAACATGATAAAAGGCGATGGTTTAACTGAGGCACTTTATAACGCCATGGATAAGCCAACGTCTATTACCAAAAATGGCATCACAAATACTTTTATATATGGCCCTGACCATATGCGTTTCAAACAAACTAAGAGTACAGGCTCAACCATATATTACGCCGACAAACTGTACGAAGAAGAGGTTAAAAACGGTGAAACCACTTGGCGCGCTTATATTGGTGATGTCGCTGTGGTCAGCAAGTCAGACAATGGCTTTGCAACCATTCGATATACCCACAGAGATAGGCTAGGCAGCGCTCGCTTATTTACCGATAGAAACGGCAATGTTGAAGCACAGCGAAACTTCGACCCATTTGGTAAACCCAGAGAGGCAAGCGGCGGGCTTAAGGCGGATAATAAACTTGGCGATCTCAATACAGCAAAAACGCGCAGAGGTTTTACTGACCACGAACACTTAGATGAGATGGAACTTATTCATATGAACGGTCGGGTGTACGATTATAACCTTGGTCGGTTTATGAGTGTTGATCCGGTAATACAAAGTCCAGGCAATTCACAGAGTATAAACCCGTATTCATATATCATGAATAACCCATTGGCAGGGACAGATCCAACTGGTTATTCTGCTGAATGTGATGACAGCGGTTCTTGTGACATTGGTAATATAGCCATGGATGATGTTGAAAATATTCAAGTCACTAAAGACGGGAATATGGTTGTAAACACAAAGGATGGCAGCTCTTACCAAGTTGAATCAATAAATGGTGCTGATGCTAAAGGTGCATTTAAAGCTGCTTATAATGCAGGTGCTTCACCAGATTTGATGTCACAAGGCAATATAGCAAAATCTTCAACCGAGACTAGCAGCAATATGTCAGGTAGTGGCGGTGGAGGTTGTGGTGGTATATTTGCTGCTGCGGCAGTTGCTTGTGGGGCTATGCCTCTTCCACCTATTGCTGGTATGGCAGATGTATCAGGCCAAGGCAAGAGAAATGAAGAAATGGCGAGTGCAGTAGACGGGTTTTTTGATAAATTAGCGTTTGAGGCTGAGTTTAAAAAAGCTCTTATTTCTTTCTCAGTTCAAGCAATTCGACAAGGTATTAGCAATGAAACTGTGGCCGAAAAAGCTGAACAAAAAGCTAGTTCTAAAGATAGATTTATAGTTATAGGTGAAACTCAAAAGAGGGTCGAAATAACCGCTAAGGTGATGCGGGACATGGGGATGTATGTTGAAACAATCGCACCAGTTTGGCCTGAGGGTTTAAAAGGCGAAGCTGCAAAATCCTTTAACCGACGATGGATTAACGACAAAATGGATCAGGGATTCATGATATGGGATATTGCGGAAGATCCTCGCCGTGCGTATAGAAGTGTGTTTTATAAGTTAGAGATTAAGGCAATTAAGGACTACCCTAATTATCCAAGATATCAAAAGATTAAGTACAACCCGAAATGGGCGGAGTAACATCAAATGTTAGAATTTATTCGTGATAACCAAGCCCTGACAAATGAGCTGACCAGATTTGCGTTTGAATACAAATCAGCTATCGGTGATGAATTATTGTATGAGAATAACCACTTTAAATTACAAATTAAATCTGTCAGTTGGGGGCATGTGATTACATTTGGTTTAGGTAGAGTAGATAGAAGACCTGAATCATGTGAAGAGGAATATTATCCTCTGGATGATTTATTTATTAATGATGGCATTGGAGCTGTTTCTGTCGAGGACGAAAAGACTGGAAACCTTATACCAACAAATATTCAGGTACAGGATTTCACTAGAAAATTGAGCCGCTATCGAAGCGATACATTTACTAATGAATCTGGAGCTTTCAACATACTAATCGAAGCATATATAAAAAGATTAGAAAAGAAGAGTTTAGAAGAAGATGTATTAGACTTAGATTTACTTTTTGGTCTAGAAAATAAAGAGTCTGATGACGTTGAAAAGTTAGAGTGGCATAAAAGGTTTTTAAGTAAATAACTTAAAAAATTAATGGGGGTTAACACTTACACCTTGCAAACCCTTAAAGCCTAAAAAAATAGTTACTTTAAATAGCCTCGTTTTTACGGGGCTTTTTTATGGAGGTTCTAGTTAAGCCTTAACGTTAATGCAGCCTGAAAGCATAAAATTTTGAGGGATACCTACTCCGAAATAGAGGGGGTCTTTCATAGCTAACTCAAACCAATCTTCACAGGTGTAAACAAGGTACTTTAGTTAACGTAATGAGTATTCATTAGCAAAAGAGGTTGTCACTGTTATTCACTACTAATGTAACGACAGTGCGGCTAGTTATGGGGCCAACAAATTACGTTACATAGCCAATCATTCTTAATGACCCTTCTAAAGCTACATAAGCTCAAGATATAAGGTTATGAAATCTAAAACTAAAAATTTATAGTGGTTTATTAAGTCCTAAAAAGAAGGGGATAATAAACCACTATCGCGCATTTATTTGTTAGTTCATGCCGAAAAAATGATTAAAACTCGCTCAGTAAGATGTTTTTCATAGTTAATAATAAACAAGACACCCATTTTTATTTGTGTGTTTTTCATTCATTGCCTATCTTTTATTTATCTGGTCAAAAGGTAGGCAGACTTCATGGCAACAGCACGTAAGAGACAAGTCAGCTTGGTTGATACCAAAT